>Ga0214471_10000402_pt1 | contig 37881 bp, 43 predicted proteins | sample RVTome_5_FD_207665 | JGI IMG/M metagenome (GOLD analysis project Ga0214471, IMG submission 207665) | Soil microbial communities from uranium-contaminated site in the Upper Colorado River Basin, Wyoming, United States - RVT142D155 | ecosystem: Environmental > Terrestrial > Soil > Contaminated >... | reverse complement strand
GGTATTGTCACTGGTGGCGGTTAAGACGTCACCTTTGGTATTGAAGTCGCTGTCCATGACGGCACCGGCGGCGGCCACGTTGGCGGCGTCGGTAACGTCAGCGCTGGCTTCAATACCGGATAGTTTGGTGCGCTCAGTGGTGGTGAGATAAAGGTTCGTAGCTCCTTCAACCACGTCGTCTGAGTCTTTGGTCGCTAGCCAAGTGTCGGCTCGAGCATCGGTGTGGTATTGGCTGTGGTCGTCGTCACTAAGACCGCCGAGGGCGCCGTGGTCGGTTACCAGATTGGTGTCAACGTAGTTTCGGGTGGCGGCGTCCTGCATGCCGATCGGCTCGGCCACATTGGTAATCCGATTAGTACCGAGGTTGAAGTTACCGGTAGCGGTAACACTACCGTCGGCTAACCAATCGCCGGCTCCCGCCGGGGTACCAGGTACCCAAGCGGTTCCGTTATAACTCAAAAATTGCCCAGAACTGGCTCCGGCTACGCTGGTGTCGCTTAAATCATCAAGGGATAAATCGTGAGTACCGTCTGCGCTGTGTTGTTGGCTTAAAAAATCATTGAGAATGTCACCCCACTGTCCTTGGTCGCCACCTGGAGTTGGTAGTCTGGCCATGTTTAGGCGTTCCGCTTCTTGCCACCATACGCTGATGAGCCGTAAGAATCATCGCCACCTTTTTTACCAAAGGATTTGCCGATTGAATCAATCGCTCCAGTGACGCCGGCTATACCGACTAACGCCGTGCCGGAGTATTGCAAAAATTCTTTGCGGGACATTTTGGCTTGCAAAATATTTTTCTTTAGATTTTTTTGTCTTTTTTGTCTCATCTTTAGTCTCTCTAATGCTTAAGTGGTAGTATGCATAAAATACTTATGCTAGTCAAGCTCAGCACACGATGTCCATTATCCGGTCGCGAAACACCGTACTTGACGTCGGTTGACGCGATGGTTTCCGAATCGACGCCCGAAGCCCGGCCTGTCGCCGGCTAAATTCTTGACGGGTCGGCCGGTTGTCAGTTTCAAGAGGCATAAAACCATCAATCGCTGGCCCGCTGGTTCTCACTGGTGGTGTCTGGGCGCTTGGTTTGGGCCGGTTACCGTCACTGATTTCGGCCAGGACCTCGTCAAAAGCGATGGTGGGCTCGGCTCGGCTCGATTTAACGGCCGGCGTGAATTTATCAAATCGGTTGCGGTTATTAACCCAGACTAGGCCGACGCCCGTCTGATACAGCAAAACCATCGGTACGGCCATCGCTGACTGGTTAAGCGGATCTGGGGTGGGCGTTAATATGGCGGCCACCACAAATGAAACAAGTACGACATGCCGTTGATATTTCATTAGTTTGACCGGTTTGAGCGGCGTAAATTTGTTTATTATCCAAACTATCAGCGGTATTTGGAACAGCACCGCAAAACCGCCGAGATAAATACTAACAAAAGACAAGTAGTTATCAGTTGTAATCAACGATTCTATCTGATCGCTACTGAAGCCCCGTAAGAAGCTTAAGGCCGGCGGCAACGTGATAAAATAGGCGAACAAAACACCCAAGAAAGCCAAAATGGATGATACTAGTGTCAGCTTGGCCAGGGAAAAGCCGGCTTTGTTGCTGATTGCCGGTTGGATGAATAACACGATTTGCCGGAGTAAAACCGGCAGGGTGATAATAAAAGCGGTTAGAAAAATCAGACTAAGAGTAAAATTCAGCCCGCCAGCTGGGGAAGTATAAACCAGGGTGTCATTTAGTGGTTTGATCAACCAAGTCGTCAATTGAGCGTTAATCAAATAAGCGCCGATACCAGCCGCGATAAAAATCAAACCGACCTTAAAAAACCGATTTCGCAACTCAATTAAATGTTCGACTAGTGTACCTGTTTGTTCCTGCATTTTTGTTTTTTAAAGTTTTTGTTTTAGCTTAAAACGTCTACTGGTTGGACTTTTCGTCCTTGTCTTCTTCCGACATCCCTTTTCTCATTTCTTTCATCGACTGACCCAGGCTTCTGGACAGTTCGGGCAGTTTTTTACCACCAAAAAGAAGCAACAGGATGGCGAGAATGACAATTAGTTCTGTCGGGCCGAGACCTAAAAGGCCGAACGTGCTTAGCATGCTTACTCCGTTTTATTTACTTAAAGTACTCGTTAGATACTACACCACATAACGATTAATTTAAAGGATTTTCCGGCTCGATTCCGTCATTGCAGTCTAATTGATTACCCGCTCTAAAAGATTACCGACGAAATAGGCCACGCTGGCCGCAATGGCGCCTAAAACGAGGGTTTCGGCTATAGCCAACAATTTTGGTTCCTTGGCTATATAACTTTTAACCCAGCCAATGCCGCCAAACGCCAAGGCCGCTAATATCGACGACAATAAAAACTGATTGTCAAGCTCCAGATCAGCGATCAGATCCAAAATATAAACCAGCACCGGCACGAAACCTACCAACACGAAGGCGGCGAACGTCGCCAGGCCGACTTTTATGGGCTCTTTTTTGAAACGTAAGTCCGTTTCCATCGCCTGTTCTGATTTTTGCGCCAGATAGGCGCTGATGCCCATTGAAAAACCGTCGGCCAGCAAATTGGCTAGACCTAAGATAATTATGACCGAGCTCTCAAGTCCGGCGCCGACGGCTGCCGCCACAACCGCAAAAGTCGTGACAATACCATCGATTCCGCCGTAAACGAACTCGCCCAAATATGTTTGAATTCTGCGCTGAAACACCTAAAAAGTATCATATCAGCAAATACCCGTTCCAGCGTATAATTAATAGCCGATGACAAAGCTGACGTGGTTTATCATTGTAACAGTAGTAGTTTTGGGAATCATATCCGGATTTTTTTGGCTGCAAACCCGAGACGACTCACGCGACAACCAATCCGTGACGTCCCAACCAACCGCCCCCCTGATGCTGACGGTTCACTTTTCAAAATCACCAGAGAGTTATGACGATTTTGAATTTACCTCGTCGGTTAGCCGTGAAGTCCAAGCCGGAGATGTCTATCAATCAGCCCTCGAACAACTGCTTGCTGGCCCCACCGAGGACGAGCAAGCCGCCGGTTTGTTTAACCCTATTAGGTTGGCTGCCGGCTCCCGCTGCGACGGCGGTGGGGACTTTACGCTTAGATTGGTTGGTGAGGATTTAACGATTCGTTTCTGCCGTCAAATCGAATCAGCCGGAATCGGCGACGACGCCCGGGTCAATGCGGTAATCAACCGGACAATCGAGGCTAACGGCGACAATCCGCCAAATGTAATTATTCTCGATGCTAACGGCGGATGTTTCGGTGATTTAAGCGGTCAAGATAACTGCCTCAATTAGTAGAGTGATGCTGCCGACGCTGACCATCAGCATTGAGCCCATACCCAACGGTTTTATAGTCGATATCGGCGCCGACGATATCGCGCCCGCGCTAGCAAACAGGTTTTTTTAAGTCAGCACCCGCGATGGCCTCATCGGTCACGACACCTTCGTACTCTTTGGTCTTTCTGGTTTCAAACAAGTTGGTCGTAACTAAAAGCACGGCCTTTTCATTTTTTGGTCGGGGCGAGAGGACTCGAACCTCCGACCCCCGGCTCCCAAAGCCGGTGCGCTAGCCAACTGCGCTACGCCCCGCTGTCGCTTCGCTAAAATACTCAATAACCAATAACCAAATTACAAGTACTATCCGCAAGCGAACAGGGGTGATTATAGCATGCTGTCATCTATTTATCACAGCACCTGCCTCGGCTCGTCCCTTTGTCTTAATTTGCTCCGATACGATAAATACCATGAGCTAACCTAAATTCATTTCAGATTCTAGCGAGTACTGCCAAAAGATGAAAACCATGAACCCGAACATTCCCATCCGCCGGACGACGGCGGATGGGGCGGCGCTCAGATTTTTCATTGGCGGAGCGTTACTTGGCGTATTCCTCGGCCCGGGTCTCCCGAATGACATTAACTTTGACGGTGCCCGGGTAGTTCATGGTCGATTCGATTTTTGTCGCAATATCACGCGCTACTTTGATCGCGCCCAGGTCGTCAATCTCCCTCGGCCGGACAATCACCCGGACTTCTCGACCGGCACTTATAGCGTAGGCTTTATCGATGCCAGCAAAGCCAGTCGCCACATTTTCCAGCTCGCGCATTCGCTCGGCAAAGTTTTCGGCGCTGATGTTGCGAGCCCCGGGACGAGCAGCCGAAATAGCGTCGCAAACTCTAACTACTAAGGCTTCAGGCGTAGTAGCATCGATGTCATCGTGATGGGCCTCAATGGCGTGGGCGACCTCTTCCGGCAAACCGTACTTACGAGCTAGCTCGCCACCAATGTGATGGTGCTTGCCCTCGACTTTATGGGTCAGGGCTTTACCAATATCGTGCAGCAGGGTGGCTTTTTTAGCGACGGCCACGTCGGCGCCGATTTCTTCGGCGATCATACCCGCCAGGTGAGCCATTTCCGTCGAGTGTTTCAATACGTTTTGCCCGTAGCTGGTTCTGAACTTCAACTCGCCCAAATAACGCATCAGTTCCTTGGGGATGCCGACCACGCCGACTTCGCGGCAAGCGTCCTCGGCAGCGATGTCAATATCCTTGTCGATCTGCTTGCGGGCTTTTTCCACGACTTCTTCAATCCGGCCGGGGTGGACCCGTCCGTCCTTGAGCAGCATTTCAATCGCCAGACGGGCAATTTGCCGCCGTATCGGGTCAAAGCTAGAGAGGATGATCATCCCGGGCGTGTCATCTACCAGCACGTCGACTCCGGTTTCTCGCTGAAAAGCTTGGATGTTACGACCCTCTTTGCCGATAATGCGGCCCTTCATCTCTTCGTCCTCCAGCTTCACCGCCGTCACCGTCCGCTCGGCCGTAACGTCGCTGGCCAGTCGTTCCATGGCGGTTAAAATCACCATTTGGGCTTGTTCTTCGGCGCTTTCAGCGGCGGCATTTTTGAGCTTGGAAATCAACCCTTTTAAGTCTTCCTTAACGTCCCGCTCGGTCATTTTTAGCAGGTGATCAACCGCGTCTTTCTTCTTCAATTTGGCAATCTTTTCCAGTTTCTCTTGTTGTTTTTCCCGGATCGTGCGGATTTCGTTTTTCAGCTCTTCAATTTCCGTCTCACTGGCCCGCAGCCCCTCGGCCCGTTTATCCAGTTCGTCCAATTTTTTATCTAGCGCGACTTCCCGCTCCCGGACTTTTTCTTCGATCTTTTTGACTTCTTTTCTTTGGTTGTCGGCCTCTTGCCTGGCTTCGTCTTTTAGGTTTGCGGCCTCGTCCTTGGCCTCGATTACCAGCTGATTGGCCTCGCCCTTGGCTTTTTCTACTTCTTTTTTGGCCTTGTTCTCAACGTCGCCTAACCGCCGCTTGGTGGCGGATTGGGACGCCACAAAACCGGCACCCAGGGCAGCGGCGCCCACAATGAGCGTAATTGGCTCCATTATCTGTCCTTTCCTCTTGGCTACTAGCAAAAGCTACCCGCGGCTGGCCAGTTGACTCCTGACCCAAAATTTATCAAACCCGGCTAGCTTTGGTTTTCGCCACGATACAAAAATTAATGACTGAATCGGACCTCTTCAAAAAACTCTGTCCTAAGAAAATTGTACTTTTTTAACTCGCTAAAAACAATAAATTTGTTATTTTCGCGGCTTTGTTATGTTCGGCCGTCGACCGTAATGGGGTAGGGCGATTTGCTCGTTTTCACCAGCTAACAACCGTCTTATGCCGTCTTGGATCCAGGCCTCAGCGTCCGAGCCAACCACCGGAATTCTCAAGCCATATGCCAGGGTATTCGCTACCGTTAAGCCAATTCTCAAACCAGTAAACGAACCCGGTCCCTTAAAGCCTACAACTCCGTCAATATCGGCAAATTCTAGGCCGTTTCTTTTTAACAGGTCATCAATTTTAGCTAGGATCGTCAACGACAACTCCCGATGGGCCCGCCAGACTTCATAGTCTGTTTGCTCCAGGCTCTCAAATAAGCCGATCTCGGCGTCGGGTTTGTCGGTTCTAATGGTCAAAATTTTCATGACAGGTTTCGTAACAAGTGTTGGTGTCTAACTCCGGCGCTCAACTCAAACCGCCGAGCGTTTTCGCCGGTTACGCTTATTCTGACCCTCAGCCGGTCTTTAGGCAACCGATTTTTAACGATATCCGACCACTCAATCACGGTTACTGCCGCTAGATCGTCCAGGCTCTCCGCCAGTTCGTCGGCCATGATACCGGCTTCATTCAGCCGATAGAAATCATAATGATAAATTTTACCTATCAGGCTTTGATACACCCGGCTAATGGTAAAGGTCGGGCTGGCTACACCGTCTTTGGCTCCGGCCCCCCGGGCCAAGCCGCGCACTAGGGTTGTCTTGCCGCCACCGAGATCACTAATCAACTCGACTAGCTCGCCGCCTCTAAGATTTCGGCCGAGCTTGGCGCCTAGACTCAAGGTAGCGTCTAAGTTGGTGGAATCGATTACCAATGTCGTAGCGGTACTCATATCCCGCATAGAGTAACGCCATCGAGCCGACTCCCGCAACTACCGTTGTGTTCATGGCTGCCTCGGTTTCGGCCGGATCTTCGTACTCGTTCCGGCCATCGGCGCCAGCGGCAAACACACTGCCCTGGCTTAGCCCGTTAGCGCCGGTCGACGCGCCGGCCGACTCCGGACCGGTTGGCAAAAGTTGGTTTGCCGCCCCGGGAGTGGGTGATCCTGTCCATTGCCACTGTCCGCTGATGTTCGCCCATGTAATATTTGGCTTGGCGTCGGTGTAGGTTGGCGTCTCAAACACGACGTTGCCAGCCGGATCCAGCAATCTGGCGGCACCGGTGCTGTTGCTCAACACTAAGTTGCTATCGATGGAATAGACCGCTAGATACTGACCGGCTTTGAGGCTAATATTCGGCAGCGCGAACCGATAGCTGAACTTAGCGCCGGTTTCGATGACGTAATCCTCCAAATCCACCGCCGTTTTGTTGGGGTTATAAATTTCCACGAACTCATCGTCCGCGTCGGTTAAGGGCTTATCCGGATCAATCATCAGCTCAGTAATCTCGACCTTCAAAAACTTGCCTTTCGCTGCCGGTGAACCGGCGTTTGGAGTTGTTCCGCCACTCGTGTGATTGCCACTACCACCAGATAAGTCTGGCAATGGCTCGTCAAGCTCTATCGGCTCGGCCCGTTCTGGGCTCGGCGCCAAGCTGATGCTAAAGTCTTCAAAATCGTTGTTAGTATCGATAAAGTGGCCATCTTCATTCAGCCGGCGCTTTAGACTCTGTCCTTTGTCCGGCGCCGGTGCGGCCAGCTGCTGCGGCTGGGCGGCATCGCCCCACGCCAGCTCGTCCAGAACCGACTCAATACTGTCTGATACCAGCAGCAAGCGTAAATGACCGCCGCTGGCCGCTAAGCCCAAACCGGTAAAAATATCGGCATTTTCGACCAGATCATCAGTGGCAATCAAGTAGTGGCCCCTAGGTTGCAGCTCGCCAACAAGGGTCGTCTTAGTTAGCCAGTTAGTGCCAGTAGCCGACAAATATTGCAATTTTAGTGTCGTTTGTTGATTGTCAATTAGCTGATGACTCGGGTTGTATAGTTCCACAAACTCTGCCGAAGCATCACTAAGCGAGCCGGTCATAACCTCAGTAATAAGCAACAGTGGCGGCAAGGTCGTCGAGCCGCCGTTTTGGGCCACAACCGGACCTAAGACCAGCAAAGCCGCGATGATACCAGCTTTAATTCGCTTCCCCATGAAATTAAAGTATGTCATCAATTAATTTTATGCAATCATAAGCATGTTTTGTCTATAACGTGCTTAAGCTACAATAGTACTTATGCTAGTTCTAAATAACAAACTGATCGGTACCGACGTCGCCAGCGTCCAGGCGTCGCATAAAGTCGGGCAGGTGAGCGGTTATTTGATCGACCCGCGCCGCCTGGAAGTAATGGCGCTCTACGTCAAAACCCGGCTCAACCCCGCTCCGCTGATTCTCCACACCGTTGACATCCGCGATTTCTCCAGCCAAGGCGCGATCATTGACCATAACGAACAGCTAATGGAACCGGATGGGCTCGTCCGGCTAAAAGAAGTGGTCGATATTGACTTTCAACTGATCGATAAACCGGTTTTAACCGAAGACGGCCGGCGCCTGGGCAAAGTCAACGGTTTTGCGTTTGACACTTTGGGCTGGAAAATAATGCGGATCAACGTCCGCCAGACAGTAACAAAAAGCCTATCTACCACCGAGCTGATTATCCACCGGCAGCAAATCGTCAAGGTCAGCGATACCGAAATCGTGGTCAAAAGCGCGACGGTTAAAACCAGCCGCGGCTGGTCGCTTAAAAAACTGTTGTTCGGCACCGCCAAACCGGCCCTGAATCCCGACTCGTCATCGATAACGGATGAATAATCAAAATTAATTATATAACTAAGTTATAGTAATTATATAGTTTTATTAACAGATATATAGTTTGTTTTTTCTCTGTTATATCTGCGGCTGTTTCATTAATTATATAACTATGTCTAGAAAATTATATAGTCTCATTAGTCCGCCAAAGCTCGCTTGATTACATCGTAACTAAACCCCTGGCGCGCCAAATAAGCCATCAACTTTTGTTGGTCTGCATACCGCTGCCCGCGCCGTGCGATTACGGCTTTGGCCGCCGCCAAGTCATCGAGTTTAGCCGAATCCAGACTCTCGGCGATAATTTCTTGCGGCACGCGCTTTTGCAATAGTTCCTGCCTCAGCCGGTATTTTGATACGGGCTTGAGCAGCCGGCGGTTTCTGATCCACATCTCGCTAAATTTGTTGTCGTCAACATAATTATATAATTTTAGTTCTTCGACAATTCGTTTCTTTAGGTCCTCATCATCAGTTTTTTTGCGCAAGTACTCATTTATTTCATATTCTGAGCGCGACCGCAGACTGAGCCATTTATAGACCAGATCCCGGAGTTTGCCATAGGCCATGTCCGTCTTGAGGCGGTTTACTTCCGGCGGCTTCAACTCCTGTCCGACTTTCAGGCCCAACTGCACCAACTGATCCCGGGCCAGGGAAAAACTGTATCTGCCGTCGAGATAGACCGATACCCGCCCGGTTCGTTTAACCTGTTGTTTTATCGCCGATATCTTGGCCACTAGTCGGCTTTTTTGGCGGCGTCGCGAACTTTCTGCTCGATCTCAGCCAGCACCTTGGGGTTGTCGGTCAAATACTGTTTGGCCGCTTCCCGGCCCTGGGCGATCTTCTGTTGGTTGTAGTCGTACCAGGCGCCGCTTTTACCGACGATCCCGCGCTCGGTCGCCAAATCGAGCACGTCGCCGCTTTTTGATATACCCTCGTTGAACATAATGTCAAATTCGGCGTTTCTAAACGGCGGGGCGATTTTATTTTTTACGACTTTGACCCGTACCCGATTGCCGACCGAATCCTCGCCGTCTTTGATTTGACCGATACGGCGGATATCGAGCCTAATCGAGGCGTAAAATTTCAGCGCGTTGCCGCCGGTCGTGGTCTCTGGATTGCCAAACATAACACCGATTTTCATGCGGATTTGATTGATAAATATGACCGTTGATTTGGACTTGGAAATTACTCCGGCTAGTTTTCTTAGCGCTTGGCTCATCAACCTGGCCTGTAGCCCAACATGGGCATCCCCCATCTCTCCTTCCAGCTCGGCCCGAGGCACCAAAGCCGCGACCGAATCGACCACGATTAGATCGACTGCATTTGACCGCACTAGCGTCTCGGTAATCTCCAGCGCTTGCTCGCCGCTATCTGGTTGGGCGATGTAAAGTTCGTCTAAGTTTACACCGAGCCGTTTGGCGTATTGCGGATCCAGGGCGTGTTCGGCGTCGACGAAAGCGGCCGTACCGCCGCCGGTTTGAATTTCCGCCACGGCGTGTAAGGCCAGTGTGGTTTTGCCCGAGCTTTCCGGGCCGTAGACTTCGATAATCCGGCCGTGCGGATAACCACCGCCGAGTGCTAGGTCCAGGCTTAAAGCACCGGAACCAAAAGTGGCGACATTGATTTTCTGGGATTCGCCCAGACGCATAATTGCGCCGGCGCCAAATTGTTTTTCAATCTGTTCCAGAGCCAGCCCCAAGGCTTTACTCCGACCACTACTTTTTTCATCTGTTTGCTTCGCCGTCGAATCGGACTTTTTGGCCATGGTTTTGCTCCTTTTGTAGATTCAAGTATAGCGCAGCCAGGCTGCTATCCAAGCATGAGCGATTACGCTACAATACACCTTGATATGCGGATACCGGATTCAATGGTCCAGCAACTGCTATTAGACGCTGGCAAAATCAAAGAAGACCAAGTCGAAGGACTGCTAGAAAAGGTCAAGACCCACAAGAAACCCCTGCAGGATATCGTCATCAAGGAAGAGCTGGTCAATGAAATCGAGCTGACCGATCTTTACGCCAAAGAGATCGACATCCCGTTTATTCAAATCGACCCAAAAAGCATCAATGAAGAAGTTTTAAAGCAAATCCCCGAACGAATTGCCCGCAAATACAACGTGGCCCTATTGGGTCTAAAGGCGGACGGCACCAAAATTCTGGCGATGGAAGACCCGGATGATGTTCAGGCTATTGATTTTCTGCAAAAACAAGTCGGCAAGAAACTCGAAATCAACGTTGCTACCCGCCAGGATATTCTGGCGGCTCTGGACCAGTACCGCGGTAACATATCGAGCGAGATCACCGAAGTCATATCCGACGAGGACGTGCCGGACGAAGATGATATCAGCGAATCCGACGTCGCCGAGGACTCGCCGATCGCCCAAACCGTCAATTTGATCATCGAGTATGCCATCAAATCAAACTCCAGCGACATCCACATCGAGCCGAGGGACGAGTCGGTTCAGGTTAGGTACCGGGTAGACGGAGTCTTAAAAGAAGCCAACAAGCTGCCGAAAAAAGTTCACGCCGCCTTAGTTAGCCGGATAAAGATCTTAAGCAACCTCAAAATTGACGAGCGGCGGTCCCCCCAGGATGGCCGCTTCAAAATAAATCTTAACGGCCGGATATTTGCTTTTAGGGTTTCGACCCTACCGACAGTCGACGGCGAAAAAGTCGTCATGCGTATCCTAGACGAATCAAGTGATCCCGCTAGTCTGGAGGATTTGGGTTTTTGGGACGGCGCCTTAGATAGAATCAATGAATCAATTTTAGAACCGAACGGCATGATCTTGGTCACTGGACCGACTGGTTCGGGTAAATCTACCACTCTCCATAGTATTCTCAATATCTTAAACGGACCCGACGTCAATATCAGCACCGTCGAAGACCCGGTTGAGTACCGTCTGCAGGGTGTCAATCAGACCCAGGTTAACCCCAAAGCCAATATGACTTTTGCCAACGGCTTGCGGGCGCTGCTACGCCAAGACCCTAACATCATAATGGTCGGCGAGATCAGGGACGGCGAGACGGCCGGGCTGGGAGTTCAGGCCGCCTTAACCGGCCATTTGGTCTTTTCTACCTTGCACACCAACAATGCCGCCACTTGTCTGCCTCGGCTGTTAGACATGCGCATCGAGCCGTTTCTTATCGCCAGCACCGTCCGGGTGGTCGTCGGCCAGCGGCTGGTCAGAAAACTTAACCCCGACATGGCCGAGAAATATGAACCAAGCGACGAGGAGTATAAACAAATAGAAAAGGTTTTTGGCGTTAAGAACCAGACCGATTGGAAGAATTTGATGCAACTGGTTAACCAAGCCCAGGAACGTTTTAAAGTCGAAAAAACCGCCAAACCGGTGTTTTGGCGGGCCAAAAAAACCGCAGCGACCGACAAACCGCCAACCGAAACCGAATACAAGGGTCGAATGGGTATTTATGAGGTACTGGCTAACACCAGTGACATCCAAAAGCTGATCATGGCCGGCGCGACCAGTGAAGATATCCAAAATAAAGCAATCGAGCAGGGCATGATAACGATGCAGCTCGACGGGTTGATTAAGGCCTTGTGCGGCATGACGACTATTGAAGAAATCGTAAGGGTAACGAGGGACTAAGTAACCAAAATGGCAAAATTCGACTATTCAGCCGTCAATAAGCAGAACAAAACCGTCGCCGGCACGATTGAAGCCGGCAGTAAGGATATCGCCGGTGAAATGCTGGCCAAACAAGGCTTTAAACCGCTGTTAATCAAACCTCATAAGAGCGGGTTCGACCCGAATAATATCCAGCTCCGCCTGCCCGGCAGCAGCAAGGTTAAATCCCGGGATCTTGTCATCTTTACCCGCCAGCTATCGACTATGATCAACGCCGGAGTGCCGCTGGTTAGAAGCTTAGCGACTTTGCGTTCGCAAACCAACAGTAAAAAACTTAACACGGTACTGGAAATAGTAACTAAAGACGTTGAAGGCGGTATTAATTTCGCCGATGCTCTGGAAAAACATAAAGACGTCTTTAACCCAATCTATATAAACATGGTCCGGGCAGGAGAAGCCGGCGGTATCTTGGATGAAATATTAAAACGATTAGCTTTGCAACAAGAAAAAGATGCCAGCATAAGAAAGAAAATAAAAGGGGCAATGACTTATCCGGCGGTGTTATTAACTATCACTATTATCGCCTTTTTTGCTTTGATGTTGGTGGTCATACCTAAAATTGGTCGCATCATTACTGATCTCAGCGACGGACGTGCGGCACTGCCGCCGTATACGCGCGTTATGTTGGCGTTTAGTGACTTTATGATAAGTTATTGGTTAATCGTATTTGGCGTGATAGTCGGTTTGACAATTATCGTCCGGCGGTTTGTCAAAACCCCGTCAGGAAAGGCGGCACTAGATAAACTACTGCTCAAAATACCGGTCATAAAAACCCTGGTAATCAAAGTTGCAATTGCTAGATTCGCCAGAACATTTAGCAGTTTGATGGGCGCTGGTGTATCAGTGCTCGATTCAATAAACGTCACCGCAAACGCCCTTGGTAATAAAGTAATCGAACAAGAGCTTAGGGCAGCAAGCAAGGCTGTAATGGCCGGTAAACAATTATCGGAGCCGCTCAGCCAAAGCACAATCTTCCCACCGATTGTATCCCAGATGTTGTCCGTCGGAGAAGAAACCGGACAAACCGACACAATACTCGTTAAGGTTGCGGACTTCTATGAAGAAGAGGTCGATACCCTGGTCGATAGTTTAAGTTCGATTATTGAACCCTTAATGATTGTGGTTATGGGCGGGATGGTCGGCTTAATCGCCGCTAGTGTCATCGGCCCAATTAGTTCACTGAGCCAAAATATTCAATAAGCATCTGTTGACACGCTTACGCTTATCGTTATAATACTGGCTTAGATAACCCCCGTGGGGTGATCGAACTAACATTAATTAGGAGGTGGGCACCCTATGCTCAAACAATTTAGCAAAAAACAAGCCGGTTTTACGATCGTCGAGCTCTTGATCGTCATTGTGGTCATTGGCATCTTGGCCGCATTGGTCTTAAACACGTTCCAAGGGGTTCAAGCTCGAGCGCGCGACACAGAACGACGCACCGACCTTAACTCAATCGCCACACAACTCGAGGCGTACTACGCTGATTTCGGCCACTACCCGGACAACTCTACCGCTACAACTTGCGGTGACGGCACCGGCAGCTGTGACATTTCAGTTGTTATGCCTACGAGGGGTCTAGACGCTGATGCCTTGGTCGACCCGAATCAGGGACAGACAAACGTAAACACCTCGGCTGACGCGGGCGACGGAGAGTATTACTACGATCTGACTGGCGCGACTTGTTCGGGTGGGCAGTGTGGCTCGTTTGTACTAAGCACGACCCTTGAGTCGGATGGTTCTGTCTACACCAAAAATAGTCTGAATTAAGTCTGCTTCTTAAGCTATTTAGGTTTTAAAAACCAGCCCTATCGACGAGGGCTGGTTTTTAATAATCCGTAGTTATATAGGACGCAAAGAATCTTGGAATTGCATCATAGAGTAGTTCTAACTACTTACTGGTAGACCCTCATAAACCCCCGCTTAACCCAGGTGGTGATTAGGTTGTCGCTGCCTGGTATGGCCGCGGTAAAACTAATAACAGCGTTATTGCCTAGTTGGACAGTCTGCCCGGCGACTGCTCCCAAACCACCGTTATTTGACACCACTACTCTCGACCAGCGGGCATAAAATATACTGTTTTGCGCTGAACCGTTATTGCTAAGATTAATGGTGGTGGTTGACTGGCTGGCGGCTAAACTCGAGCCCGTTACGTCCGTACAGTCTGGTGAACAACTGGTATCGGCGCTCCAGTAAGTAATAACCTGGGCTCCCGTACCAGAACTATTAGGGATAATCTGACCGTTATTGCCAAATGAAAAGCCACTCGAACCATCGATCATAATCGTCGGCGTCGTTGTTCCTAAAGAGCTAGAAATTACCAGTCTTGAATTGTTCCCAGTATTCAGATTACCGGTTATCCATACGTCGCCACTTACGTTAATTGTGCAGTTGTTTGCGAAGGTAACATTGCCGGTTATTTTCAGATTGGCCGGCCAGGTTTTGGTTTCGTTATTACTACAAGTTGCCGTAGCTGGTGACTGGGTCGTAGCAACTGCGGCTTTTTGGGCATCACGGTCGTAGTCCGGCAAATCCACCGGATCAAATGTTTGATTTGGAATCAGCCCGGGATTAAACATTTCCGCCCCGTCAGTTTGGTTGGTCGCGCGGACATCCCCATAGATTTTCCCATTATTGCCAATACTGATCGGCTGGCCATTTTCACCGCTGGCGCAGACCTGTGGATAAGTGCCGTTTGGCGGGTTAGGGCAACTCTGGTGTGCCACCCTGACGTTCACGGGATTTGTCGACAGCCCAATTTGAGCATTGTTGTTAATGGTCACCTTGCCGTTTACCAATACGTCGCCGCCTGATATTTTCGCGTTATTGTTAAGTACCAGCCCGCCGACACCACTAACGACTGACGCCGGACCAGTACCGGATGTTATTGCTTCGACATCAATTTCGAATCTTCTAACAATGTCAGGTGACGACTCGGTCGATGGCGAGTAAGTTCGGGCTGTAACAGCAATTGTTTTTTGGCTGGCTGTAGCGCCATCACTGACTACAGTTTCAAATGTAGTACGAATGTCGTCAGTATTAACGACTTCAACTTCTGACCCGCTACCAGGCCAATTTGAGTCGTTAGTAAGCTCTACTAACGCCCTATCCAGCCCTGAGTCAGCTGCAAGCTGAGCGCTAACATCATATTGTGACTGCCGAGCGGTCCGATAATTCAAAACTGCCCCGCTATTAATAGCAACTATCATCAGGCTAACGAGCACCATCGTAATTACAAATATCGGCAAAATGAAGCCACGCTCTGTGGATCGAAACCAATTAAATATCTTATTGGTCATTGGTTTCTCAACGTAACATGAATTGAATTTGCTAGTTTTAAGATTTCACCAAACACTGGTGTTTCCATATCAACTGAGAAATCAATCGACTTGGCTTGGCCGGCATCGGCGGTGGTGGTACCGGCGTGATCATAAAACACAAATGTCAAATTCGAAACTTTATCGCTAAACAATCGGTCGGTCGGACAAGACGCGTTAGCGACGGCTGGCGGACAAGTCGTGATAGCCGTGTTACCACTAGCGTTTTCATTTTTCAACACTCTTTTATACATGTTAGGTCCATCAAGAAAATATATGAATTCGTTATAGTATGGGTAGCCAGTCAGGCTATCATATATTATATTTCGATCAACGTCAGTTGCTGGTTCGCGGATAATTAGTATGTTGCTAGGATCGTTGGTCGTCCAACCGCCAGCTGGCCCGTTTGAATCATCAATTAAATTTGTGCTGCCAATTGAACCGGCAAGTTTTGTGTCTTCGACTAACCTCAATAAAAAGGCTTGTGATTCCAGGGCCATTTGGGTAGTAGCTTCGGCTCGGAAAGCGGCGCCATAATAATTAATCGTTATTACAAATAAAACACCGGCCAGCACGGTAGCAACCACGATAGCAATAATTAATTCAACGATAGTGTACCCGGAGTTTTTAATAGTCATTGGGCTACCCCGAGCTCACTAATAGCACTTTTGTATTCAATGGTTTTTGTTGAACCGTAATCTTTATAAGTTATTATAACCGTTACTTCTTTCACTGAGGACGAATCGTCCGTAATGGTGTAGTTGGCCGAGCGCGGTTGAGAAAAAGTTGCTGGCAACTCGTCGCTGAAGTCGACCGTGCCGGCTATAAGACTGTTAAATCCGGTGCTACGAAGCAACTCGACTTTGTTCTGAGCAATCGTGTTGGCTAGCGCTAGATCCCTCGCCCGATTATTAAGAACGGTGAGATTATTTATTCCAACAGCCATCAAAGGAACTACGATTGCAAACAAGGCAATCGCAACCAATAACTCGGTAATCGTGAAGCCATTTTTATACTTAAGCACTATAGCTATATAGTAGCTATAACTAACTTCTAGCGCAATGAATTGAACTGAATTAGGATATGTAGTGTCGGTTATTCTTTATTGTTATACTTAAGCTAAATAATGCTTATGATTATCAATGAATGCACCAGTATTTTATAAGGATAAGCCAATTTTTGGTTTCGATTTAGGGCATAGTTCAATTAAAGTTGTCCAGGTTGAAAAAAACGGTCGCAAAACTTCCGTTATTGGCTATGGAACTATTGACTTTGATCCAATCGCCGTCAAAAAGGGCGTTTTGGTTGACATTGAAACCATCGCTAAGCAAACGGTTAAATTATTCAAAAGTAACATCATTGGAAAAATTGAAACAAAACGCGTTACTTCTGCCTTGCCGGCCGGTCTTACATATAGCCGGATAGTAACCCTGCCACCAATGGAAAGTAAGGATGTTGAGAGCGCAATTCTTCTGGAAGTGGAGCAATCAATTCCGGTCCCTTTGGCTGAGTTGTACGTGGATTACGAGGTGGTATACCATGCTAAAGATGGATCGGTTGAGGTTTTAGTTGTCGCCGCGCCCAAGAGTATTGTGGACTCATACCTGAACCTGTTTGCCGTACTTGGCCTGGAGGTAGTATTGTTTGAAACAACAATTAATTCCGTGGCTAGAACAGTTAGCCACGCCGATAATACCTCTGTCCCGACCTTGATAATTGATTTTGGATCAATCAGTTCAGACTTAGCCGTATTTGACCACACGATTAGAGTGACTGGGACCGCTGACTGGGGCGGTGAAACGCTTTCAAAAGAAATCGCCAAAGTCTTAAGGGTCAGCTTGCGACAGGCGCAAACTATCAAGAATCGTTACGGGCTAGATGTCAGCAAAAAACAAACTCAAATCGCCAAAGCCCTCCAACCAGTACTTACTCAACTCATCAACGAAATTAGGCGAATTTCAAGATTTTACACAGAGCGTTCAGGAGACAACAGCAAGATATCCCAAATCGTAATCTTAGGTGGCGGGGCTAATCTGCCGGGCTTGAGCGGTTATTTGACTGATAAGTTAAGGATTGCAACCCGTTTAGTCGATCCGTTACAAAATATTAGTTTTGGCCGGCTGCAACCACCCCATAAACTTGAACGCACTTTGTACAGCACTGCTGTCGGTTTGAGTCTGTTAAAGAGTGGTGACATATGATTAATCTGCTTCCTCGAAACTATAAAGCCAACGTCAAATTTGGTCGTTATAACGTCCGAGTGGTTCGCTACACTTTATTGTCCATCATATTGGGTACTGTTTTAGTCGGCATTCTTTACTTCGGTTTACTATTAGCCTCGCGCGAAGAGCGTTTATTAAAAGACTTGGTCAAGGATAAACAATCAGGGCTAGATCAGTACGCTGAAGAGCTGACAAAAGCTAAGACTCTGGCAGAGCGAATTGACGTTATCGCAGCCCTTTTAGAGCGAGAGACATCGTTTTCCAAACTGCTCCCAGCAATTGGTGGAGTGGTACCCCAGGGCACAACGATTAGTAGTCTGGAACTAACCAATGAAGTCGCCAATAATCTAAGCATCCGGGGTGAGTCCAACAGCGAGTTAGGACCAACTGTTTTTCGAGAAAACCTGGCAAACACGACCGATTTATTTGAGCAGGCTGATATTGTCAGTATTTCGCTGATTCAAAACGACAGCGGCCCGGATAGGTATGCCTTCCAAATTGATGTCAAGTTTACCCCCGGAGCCAAGCAGGAGTTAAAAAGATGAGCCCAAAAAAATCATTTATTCTTCTACTTGCTTCTCTGTTGGTTGTCTTAGGTCTGACGGCAAGTGGATTTTATTTCGCCAAAACCCAGTTGGCAAAGCGGGCTTTAAGCTTAAGCCAGCTCAAAGCCGATGTAGATGCAATCGACATAAGAGTTCAACAAGCCCAAACCGTACTCGTGCAGTACGAGGATCTCGGTTTTATCGAGTCCATTGCCCAGGACGTGTTGCCGCCAACCAAGGTCCAGTCAAACTTTATTGGTGAGATTTACAAAATCGGCAATCAAGCTGACGTTGTCCTTCGGTCAATCACTTTCACCACCCCGAGCGGTCGCCAGGTAACCGATCCAAATTTGACACAAACAACTCCTTTAGATGGTGTCTCAGGTGTTTTTGTTCTGAGCGCAAATATAACGTATGAGACTAATGCTTATGCTAAGTTTCTTAACTTTTTAACGAATTTGGAAAAGAATCGCCGTAAACTTCAAATATCAAATTTGACAATTAACCCCATAAAAGAAGAAATTGTCGGCACTAATAACAGTACTCGCATTGTCGGTTACCAGGGACAATTAGAAGTTAATGTTTACGTGAGGCCTTAAATGTTAAACAAAATTAAACCACAACTAAAACAGGTACTAAGGTTCTTCAGCAACTATCGATACTCATTGCTCGGGCTGGTGGTTGTCGGACTCTGCATTTACAGTGTTTCATTGGTTAATTCCGAGCTGAGTCCAGAAAGAGACGAGCAAGCTTACCAGCAAGCCTTGAGCGATATAGACGAGGTTAAGTTCGACCAACAAGCTGTTCAAACCATTGTCAGATTGAGAGATCTACGGGTTGACGTCAATTCGATTTTCGCGCCGGGCCGGACTAATCCCTTCGAGTAAACTCTAATAAACCCTTAATTTATTTAACAAAATTATTCGGAACACATTTTTTTGCTGGGTCACGGACACTCTTACAGTGGCCTCGCCTGGGGTAAGCTATATCTTAGTCTTAGTTGCCATAGAGCTTGAGGTTTTGCTCGTGGGCATCCACGATGCACTTGCCGCACTCATGAGGACCCTCGGCCATAGTAAATGTAAAGTGAGCTTGTTCGCCGGCGGTCTCAATATTAATCGTGCCGTAGTTAAAAATCCGTGAGAGGAGCGACAATTGGTCGACCGTAATATCTTGAACGTCGCCAATACTGAGTTGGGATACTCGTCTGGCGAATAGGTTTTTAGCGCTGACTAAAATGAGTTTTTGATCAGTGATAATTATATAGTTATTGGTATAGACATAGATCGCGATTGCGCTGCCCGCAATGATTAATATAATCAATAAAACGGCTATCGTAACCGCCAGTACGCCGATATCAAAACCGGCGGCGATATCATAACTATCAGTAAACGTTTCTTTATACCGCAAGCTATAAAACAGCAGCGCTAGCACTAAGAGAATCAAAAAAACCGCATTAAACAGCAAAAGCAAAACTCCGATACTATGACGATGAATTTCAGTAATCAACTTTTCGGCCGGGTCGTGTTCAAATAAATGAAGGTTTTTTTCTCGAACTGGTCTCATGGCGCCATATTATATCAAGCTTGACTGCTTGTCTTCTTCCGGCGGCCGCTTAACGTGCCGCCTAGCCTTGGCCGTAACCTTACGGCCTCTGGGTGTTCGCTCGATGAACCCGATTTGCATGAGGTACGGCTCAAAAAAATCCTCTATCGTGGTACGCTCGTCCGCTATCAGGGCCGCCAATGTATCAATACCCACCGGCCCGCCGCCATAGTTGTCGATAATCGCTTCAATTAACCGGCGGTCGTTATGGTCCAATCCGATTTGATCAATTTCCATCATTTCCAAAGCCTTAAGGCCGCTGGTTTTGTCGATCATGCCGTCCCCATTAACATCGGCGTAATCCCTGGCCCGCCGCAACAAGCGGTTGGCGATCCTGGGTGTTAATCTCGACCTGAGGGCGATTTCATGTGCCGCTTCATCCGTTATTTTGACTTTTAAGATTCTAGCAGCCCGTTTAATAATGTCTTCGATTTCCAAAGACGTGTAAAAATCCAGTCGGTGGATAAGACCAAACCTATCCCTTAGCGGAGCCGCTAATGAACCCGTTCTGGTAGTCGCGCCGATAACCGTAAACTTGGGCAGGTCCAGCCGCATGCTCTTGGCCGACGGCCCTTTACCCAAAATTATATCTAGCTGAAAATCCTCCATGGCCGGATAAAGCACTTCTTCGACTGTTCGGTTAAGACGATGAATTTCGTCGATAAACAGAATGTCACCGTCTTGTAGATTGGTTAGCAGACTAGCTAGATCTCCGGCTCGTTCAATTGCCGGGCCGGACGTTACCCTTATGCTGGAGCCCATTTCATTGGCGATAACGTGGGCCATGGTCGTTTTTCCCAGCCCGGGTGGTCCGTGCAACAATACGTGATCAACTGGTTCGTTTCGTTTTTTAGCCGCGGTAATGGCCAGTTTTAGATTTTTCTTTATGCGCTCCTGGCCAATATAGCTCTTAAAATCCCGTGGCCGAAGAGTTTCTTCGACCAGTTCCTCGTTTTCATCGTTTTGGCTGGGGGCAATAATACGATCAATGCTCATTTCAAAGCCCCCTGAGTGCTTGTTTGACGCGCTGCTCGTTACTCAATTTGGGGTCTACTTTGGCTAGGGCTTGGGCCGCCTGCTGCTGGTTATAACCAAGAGCGAGCAGAGCCGTTAGGGCATCGTCGCCAGTATCGGCCAGACCGATCAATTCTCCCTCCGCTGTTGTTGCTAGTTTGTCTTTTAGCTCAACGCAAACCTTCTCGGCAGATTTTTTACCAACTCCGCTTGCGCCGGCGATAAACGCCGCGTTACCGGCTGCGATAGCTTGTTTGATTTGATCGTAGCGCCCTAAGGCCATAATGCTCAGCGCACTTTTGGGGCCAATGCTAGATACGCCCAAAAGCAGCTCAAATAGGTATTTTGACTCGTTTGACTCAAAGCCGAATAAGTCTATGCTGTTTTCTCTAACGTGATGATGCGTCATCAATTGAACTTCTGATCCCAGACTAAGCTCGCTTAATAGCGGAGCTGGGACTAAGACCTCATAGCCGATTCCCCCGACATCAATCACAACTGAGTTATGGGTTAAGGCCGCTACCTCACCTTTTATTCTGGCGATCATGAGGATAAGTATAGCAGTCGGGTAACTAGACGGTCATGGCGTGGCAAATGGCTGCAGCGATAGCGTCAGCACAGTCATCGGGCTTGGGAGTTTCCTTCAACTTGAGCATCGTTTTTACCATTTGCTGGACCTGTGACTTCTCTGCTCGGCCGTAGCCAGTCAAGGCCTGTTTGATTTGCAGAGGCGTATACTCAGAAATCGGCATCCCGGCTCTTTGACCGACTAGTAACACCACGCCGCGGGCGTGGCTAACTGAAATTGCAGTCGTGACATTTTGTGAAAAGAAAATTTTCTCCACGGCCATTGCATCCGGCCCGTGCTCGGCAATAATTTCCTCCAAATGCTGAAAGATGGTATCTAATCGGGCTGGCAGCGGACTGTTTGCTGGCGTTCTGATCACGCCGGCGTCGATCAAACGATAACTGTCTTTTCCTGCTTCAATAACACCAAAGCCTGTTATCCCAGTACCCGGATCAATGCCAATTATTTTCACCGTCTAATAAACTCCAGCCATAGCTTAATAATCGACAACCCGGCGGCGCTAATTCCCAGCCAAATTATAAAATTAATCAATATGTTCTCGACCTCTAACGAGCTGTCACTCAAAATGATATCTCCATTTGGCTCAAGACTCTTTGCCTCACTAAAGACGACCAACGGTAGGCCGTATTCTTTTATGTCGGTCCGGTATCCTTCGACGAATGAGATCGATCGCGATTGGCCGCTGGCTAAATAAGTTATAACTAGCAAGATAACGGCGGCGGCAACAATTAATCTGGCACGAGGCCAAAGTCTAATCATCATTTATTCGTTCGCGGCTTCCGCCCAATCAAAGTTACTGTAGGTATTGGTAACGTCTTCCAGATCCTCCAGCGCTTCGAGCAATTTTTGCACCTTGACCGCCTTTGCTTGATCGTCTAATTCCACGACATTTTTAGGCTCATACGACAGCTCAGCGCTGACAATTTTGAACCCATCGCCGGCTATTTTGCTTCGAACCTCGGCCAACTTTTTCATTTCGACGTAAACCGCTAGCAAATCTTCTTCAACCACGTCATCGGCACCGGCTTCTATCAGTCTGAGTAGGTTCTCCTCGGTGTCATCTGCGGCAACCCGGATCACACCCTTCCGTTCAAATTGAAACGAAACCGCGCCAGTCTCTGCCAGGCTCCCGCCGTTTTTAGTAAACGCCGTTCTAACCTCCGCGCTTGTCCGGTTTCGGTTGTCACTGGCCGCTTCTACAATCACGCCCACCCCGCCGGGTCCATAACCTTCAAACAAGTACTCTTCAATTTGCTCACCGCCTAGTTCGCCTGTCCCTCGTTTAATTGCCCGTTCGATGTTCGAATTAGGAACATTGGCGGCCTTGGCCTTTTCTATCGCCATTGCCAGTGTCGAGTTCATGCTCGGATCACCACCGTTTTTGGCGGCCACAGAAATACTATTGGCTAACTTCGTAAAAAGCTGGCCGCGCTTGGCATCATTGACGCCCTTTTGTCGCTTAATAGTCGCCCACTTACTGTGTCCTGACATATCCGGCCTATTCTATCACTTGCGTCGCGTCAAGCGGGCGTTTTAAGTTTCGTCTCAACCCAATGATTACAACGATAATGGCCGAGTAAATTAACCATAGTGAAAACCAACTAAGCTTAACCTGCCTAAGCGCCCACGGTACACCAGCTAGCAGTCGAACGACATCAACAATAAAGGTCAACAAAACCGTCGCCGGCCAAGCTACCCAGCCAGCCAAAGTTGGTAATACCATCCCCGCCACACCGGCAATGAAAGTGGTTATCATAGCCAACGGAATCAGCGGTAAAATAATTAAATTAGCCAGCAGGCTGATGAGTGAAAATTCGCCAAATATAACAGCGATTATCGGCAGTGTCAGTAGCTGTGCGCTGGTCGTCTCAATTAGAATTTGAGTTAGTAGTTTGGGTCGTTTTTTAAACCAACGTTTGGTGATCAAAGGCCCCAGTATCAGCACGCCGACAAAGGCCGCAAAACTTAAATACCAACCGAGGTCGAACCAAATATAAAGCGGGTTAAGCATACCAGTAATAGCAGCTGCACTCAGCAATAGAATTGTCGGCTGGATGTTTCGGCCATAGTACCAGCCTATCAAGGCTAGCCCGGAAACAACTGTAGCCCTGGCGATTGAAGGGCTCAAACCTGTTACTAATACGAACCCCATGATCAACATAAATGAACTCATGGTTGATAGATAAATTGATTTCTTGGCGAACAGCCGCCTGGTCAGCCTGACTAAAATTGTCAAGTTGTAGCCCGACACAGCCACGATATGAGTCAGGCCAGTAGCGCTTAAGGCCACCAACAAAGTTTCTGGTAGCAATGTGCGCGTACCGACTAAGAATCCTAGCCCCAGGCTAGCGTGAGGCTCCGGTAGCGTGCTAAAAACTCCAGCCAAAAACCTGGCTCTAATGCTCTCCAGCACACTATAATTTCGTGCCACTACCTTAATTTGCGCAAAGCTAATAAATCCCTGACGGCTCCCAAACCCCTCTCTCAATTTTCCGCTTATCTCGACTATATCATTGCGCTGTACGCTCGGCGCCTGATATCCTCGGACTCTGATCGTTCCAGGTAGTTTAGTGCGGCTTTTTAATTCGGTAATTCGGCTGATTTGAAATTCCAACTGGCCCCGATCGCTGTATACCGAGTCATTATCTACCCTGGCTAGTAAAGTAACTCTCTGATCCCTGAAACGCTCATATTGGATTAATCGTGCGTAAATTGCTTGACCTCGCCACAGGCCGAGATTCAGACCCAGGAACAAGGCCGCGATAATCGCTAAAAGTTTCAGCCTTAACAGCAAAGGAAGAGCTATAAAACTGCACAGCAGCAAACTGTGAGACGTGCTGTATCCCGTTTTTGCCAACCATAAACCCACAAGCAGCCCAATCAAACCAATTTGAATAACTGTGGTCCGTCGAAAATAATGCCTCATATTGACATTTTTATACAAACTTATCTAATAAACAAAAGCGTCTACGCTAATCGTGGTTGACAAAACAGGGGTAATCGGCATAATTTAAGAGTTCTTTTGAAGTTTGCGCAAATAAACCAATCGGCCAACCCAAGGAGCATATCGACCGTTTGGGCGATTGAAAGGAGGAAGCGCGCTGCGACGGACTGAATAAGTTTAGAACACTGTTGTAAACTAATTCAGGAAGTGACACTAGCGACTTCCGACGCGGGCCCATAGCTCAGCTGGTTAGAGCAGCGGCCTTTTAAGCCGCGTGTCCTGGGTTCGAGTCCCAGTGGGCCCTCCACGAAAAAGGCCAATCCTTGAGGTTGGCTTTTTTCGTGGTTGACTCTATTGGGCTCGAGCGCATCCTTTTGCGTTAGCAAAAGTGGGTTAGCAAGGAGTGAAGGGCACAGAATTCTTGAATTCGAGCACTGGAGCGACGGAATAGCGCGAAGGCGCGTCGTCCCAGTGGGCCCTCCAAGTTTTGTCGCTCAAGTTCAATCCGATAGATTCTTACGCCTCTTGGCTTTTTTCCTTAACTTTTGCTCGTGTACCATCAAGTCGAATATTGCAATTACGGCGGCACCAACCACAATAGACGTCCTAAAATACTCGATCTGTGAAAATACATAGGACTCATCATCAAGTCGCTGTTGTAAATCGAAAGGCAAATTTCTAATAATCAATACGGTGGCTAACAGGCTCATAAAGATTGCCGGAAAGATATGCTCAAAGAACCGACCGCGTTGAAATCGACGAAACCGATAAAGAATTAGGACAGTTGGCAGCATGGTTAGGCTAATGGCCGCAATTGAGTTAAGAGGCCATGATGTACTTATGCCTGACCTAACTAGTAGGGACGCGATGCTGTCAGTTGTGAGGTCGGCCAGTGTAAATCCGATACCTAAGGCCAGCGTAGCCAGTGCGATATTAGTTCTTAAGTAAAGGGCGACTAAAACCACCAGTCCGTTTATTGCTAAAATCGCCGCGTCAATGCTCATGCACAGCCTATGATATGCCAAACCGGTGGAGAAAAAAAGCGATAACTCCAAGTCGTCCTTAGTTTGAATTCATAGGGGCATTCTATAGAATGCCCCTATGAATTAATCTCACGAAATCAGCTTTGACAAGTTAGTTAGTACTTTTTGACCAAAGGGTGAAACCGATTGAATAGATTGGTTATTAACCGGGGATTTAGTGATTAAACCAGCGCTCGCCAGTTTAGTTAGGTGCTGAGCTGTACTTTTATACGAAAAATCTAACTCGTCTGCCAGTTGCATAACTGATTTATTAGGATAATCAGCGATGAAGTTAAACAGGGAGAGTCGACGATGGTTGGCCAGTGCTTTAAATACCCTCACATAAGACGTTAGTTTAGTTTGTTCCATAGGGGCATTCTATAGAATGCCCCTATGGAATGCAATATATAAGGGTTGCCGTCTTAGCCGTAAACGGGAAATGCTACAAAGAAAATTCTACATCAGAACCAGGAAGCCAGCCGTTAGCAGCACTAACACCGGCATAGACTTCTAGTACGTATTTAACCTCTGACGGAGGTGAAAACACTATCGGGTAGCTATCGGGTCCGATAGAAGGTGTAATCGCCACAATCTTCATATCTTCGCTAATCCAAACGAAATCAATCGGGATGAGCATATCTTTCATCCAAAACTGAGGAATGTTTGGTTGTTCAAAGATAAATAACATACCCTCATCACCGAGCAAAGACTCTCGGCCACTCAGCCCCTGGATAATTTCCTCCGGCTCATCGGCCACATCCAGCCTGATAATACTATCCTCAATTCTAAGATTGGATCCGATTGGTTTCAATTGATTATAGATAATATAACCGCCCGCTAAGACTAGCGCTAGGCCAATCAATAAATGCCAAGTTCTTCTTGGTTTTCTACGCACCCACCTTGTCCTTTTTGAGCTTACGTTTAGCATTAACCTCGATGTATTCGATAATTTTTTTAGCGATGTTGCGACCAGTAACGGTTTCGATTCCCTGAAGCCCAGGTGAAGAGTTTACCTCCAAAACCAACGGACCGCGTTTACTTCTAACCATATCGACACCACAGATTGACAAACCCATCGCCTGCGCAGCCTTCAGGGCTGTTTTCCGCTCTTCTTCGGTCAACTTTACCTTTTTGCCCTCACCACCCTGGTGGAGATTGCTTCGAAAGTCGTCCGTTAAACTCTGCCGTTGCATGCTGGCCACCACCCGACCGCCAACTACTAGAGCCCTGATGTCGCTCCCGGCCGATTCTTCGATAAACTCCTGGAGCAAAATTGACACCTGCTCCACGTAAAAAGCCTGGATGACTGATTTGGCTGCTTTTTTGGTCTCGGCCAGCACTACACCGCGGCCGTGCGTACCTCGTGCAACCTTGACAATCATCGGGGCGCCGATTTGTTCGACTAAGTCATCTACTTCGCTGGTTTCACGGCTAAAGATTGTCCGTGGAATCCCGACGCCAGTTCTGCTCAACAGCTGCAGACTGCGTAATTTATCACGTGATCGCTGAATGGCGATTGATTTAGCCGTCGTGTAAACGCCCATCATCTCGAATTGGCGGACGATAGCTGAACCGTAGGTAGTAATACTGGCCCCAATTCTCGGGATAATCACATCAATCCCGCTGATGTCCTCTCCTCGATATCTTACGTCGGGCGTGTCTTGTTCAATTTCTACATAGCATTCGGCATGATTGACAACTTGGGCAGTGTGACCAGCTTTTTTGATTTCTTCAACCAGACGTTTGGTAGTGTAATTATCCCGCCCGCGAGATAAAATCGCAATTTTCATAAATTTCGCTCCTCTTCGTCACCTGGCAAGCCGGTACCTAGATCGACATCAACCAAGAATTGTTTGGTTAAAAACTGACGCCCCAACAGCAATGGGTAACGTAAACCCTTACGATTCGTCAACGTAATTCTGGATCGCACAACCCTACCATTTAATTCTATATCTGTATAGAGTACAAAACGCTGGCTAACTCCGTGTGAGCTAGTGACTTCGGTGGTGGTATAGTCGCTGGTAGCTAGAATTGCACCGCTATAGAGTGGGTTGTCTGGGTGAAACAATGTGAATTCCAACACTTTCTGACCGTTTTTCTCCAACTCTACTACTTTTGAACAGTCAATCGAACTACTATAGGCGCCTGTATCCACTTTGGCTGGCAGGCCCGACACGCCGAATTCCGGCAGGTTAACTTGTGCTGCTCGACCCAAAACTTGCTTAGTAAGATTTTTCATAGAGCCCTTTCCGCATACCATTTTGTCGCATTAACTAGAAAATCAACATAGGCATTTTGATAAAACGTAGCTGGCTCGCCCTGGGAGAGGCTAACTACACCAGGTTTATCGTTTAATTCAAAAAGTCGATATCCTCTATTAGTCAGCCCAAGATCGATTGAGTACAGGCGCCAGGGGGAGATGGACGACAACCTATTATCTATTGACTTAGTGAGTGATAAGACGTCTCTCGGCAACGAGTCTACAGCTATCAGCCAGTTATTGCCGCCATAGCCTGTATTAGACTTAAGACCGCCGCGAGGTGGGGTACGGATCTTACCCAAAATAGGCTGGTTGTTGGCCATGATAACTCTCAAATCATGGCGACCCTCGACTAGACCAGGAATACCCCCAGATGTATCGACAAATTCCTGAGCTTGGACAGGCCAAACCCATTTATTACTTAACACATCCTCCTTAAGACCGATCTCTACTGTCTGGCCTGAATTACCATAAAAACCCTTGACCACCACCGAATCGCCTGCGAGTTTATCCAACGCGACCGCCAACTCGGATTTGTTTTTTGCTACAAACGTGGTGGGTTGTAGATCGCTAAATAATTCATATGTTCTTTGTTTATTGGCTGCGATTTCAATAATTTCTGAGTTGTTTAAAGTAGAAGCTCGCTCATCAAACTTAAGCTCATCCTTGACTAGAATGAGATTCGGCTCAACCGCCCCAGCCGGTAAAAATTTTGGGCTCAGGCGTTTTTCAAAAACTACTTGCCAATGACGCGAAAACTGATTCCCGCTAACATATGTCGACTGCCCCATCAAAATTGCCAGTTGAATGCCCTTTTGCAGCAGTTTTTTATAGAGCTCAAAATGGGCTAGTTCATAATGCGGCGCTTTAAATTCGAAATAGTCAATATTGCGTCGCTCGCGGAATATGCCTAATGTCGGATTGCCTCGGTTCTTCATGCGACTAAGCTTAAACTAATGTATTTAAAAAACTAAACTTCCTAAGCGCCAATCACATCATACGACTAGAGTTCTCAGTCAGAATTTTTGGTTGGTACGCTCGAGTTCGCTTAAGATTTTGGCTTGTTTTTTACTTAAGCGTTTAAGAATTTCTACTTTGATACTAACAATTTGGTCGCCGCTGTCTGCACCGGTGTCGTTTTAGCAACAACCCCTTCGGCGGGGATGCCGAACTCGGGGAACCAGACTCGCTCTAACCAACCCAATTTGCTCACCCTATTCATGGACATCGTTGTATCTGTTTTCAAATCTAATCACCGAACTAACGTATCGGGGTGGCATGTAAATATTTTGAAGCAACTCGTCGATGATCGGGGCGTGTAGGGTCAATTTTTGCTCGCCTTTCGAGATTATGCTCTTCCAGGCGCTTTTCTTCAGACAACTTCATGTCATTATCCCACTTCCTGAACACTTTTACTTGGCCTAAGTAATATGACAGGACGTCTTTGGTAAATATTACCCCCGGTGTTTTACCATCTGTGCCTCGGTATATACGCATGAGGCTGTTGTAAGTCGATTCCATAACCTTGCGTTGTTCTGTTTCTATATTGTCTGCTGTAATTTTGCCCTCTAAAAAACTATCAATTAAATTCATTAAACACACTAGATCAAATGTTGCGCCAAATGTACGACCAGTCCTGTCACCGTCAAGCCCCAGAGCAAGTCCGCCGTGAAGGAAATACAAGAAAGCACTGTTCTGATTAATAATTTCCCCCTTAATCAAACCCTCATTGGCCCTACCATTTCCCTCTTCCCAATCAAGATAACCGTTGCAGCCAGTACCCCCAAGAACTGCTACGCCAGAGCTGTCGCCGTTTACGCGCCGTATAACATGCTCATCAATTTCGTGACTATTTATTACGCTGTCAAACTGGCTTAATGTCATTTCGCTAGTTTCGGGAACATTAACCATCATATCCGTTTGGGACGTGTCGATATTGCTCGCTGTGGTAATTTTAGCACCCCACCCAGTGGCGCCCCCTGCTATAAGAGCTATCCTGGTTGCAATGACAATATTATGAGCATCAAGTTTACCCTCATCAGATAAACCAACTTCGCCATTTTCTATGGCACGAGTAACTGCTTCTCGGGCTGGAGTAAGCCGCTCATCCAAGCGATCCTTATACCAAGCTAGTGTTTCTGGTCTTGGTTGATAAGGTTTCTCGATTGGCAGGTCTTTTGGAAACTCATCTGAAATACGACGCCATGCTGATATAATTTGATCAGGCACGTCACTCCTGTGTTCAACCTCTTTGAGCAGCGATAATCTATAGCCGAGTATTCCCCGCCAGTGGTTTACTTCTGGTACACCATAGACTTCGCGCATATTTTCACCTAGTTGATATGAAATGTTCGCATATTGTTCTGAGCCAACTTCAGTTTGGCTCTGTAATTTGGTGAGGATGAGTATGCCGACTTCGTGAATGCGATTCGTTATATTCTCACGTGCTAGAGTATTTTCCTCATTTGTCATATCGAGTAAAGATACTTCTTCTAAAATAGCCGTGAGCTCATCGCGCTTGATTAATAAATCGTCGAGATCAATAGACTCGTAACTAAAATCTGGAGCTTCAGGTGAATTACCTTGCAGAGCTTTGGCTATAAAATCGGCTTTTACGAGCTTAGCAGCCTCACCCTTTTGATTAAAATATTGATAGGTTTCAAGGGTAGAAAAAGGATGCGCAGCAAAACGCTCTAGTATTTCACTATTTTGTAATATATCTGTTTTGCTCGCAGAAAAGTGTTCTGACATAAGTATATTATAGCACCGTTAAGAATATTAATCAAGTACATGTGTCCTATCGCCAGAGTTTGTGACCGCCATTTTCAAACCCTCTTAGAGCTTCTTGCTGTTTCTTGCTGAGTTTTTTGGGTATTTCAACTTTAATACTGACAATTTGGTCGCCGCGGCCACCCCCGCGGATGTGAGGGACGCCGAGTCCTTTAAGTCTAAAATCCGTACCCGGTTGGGTACCAGACGGAACTTTAAGGGTTTTAGGGCCTTCTACGGTGTCAACTTTCAGTTCGGTACCTAACGTCGCGTCAACCATTGAGATTGTCTCTTCGCTCAATACAAGATCGCCCTCGCGGGTAAACTTTTTGTGGGGCTTAACCTTTATATGAACGAACAAATCACCTCTAGAACCATTGGCAACCGCATCGCCATACTCACGTAGCCTGATTGTGGCACCATCGTCAATGCCGGGCGGAATCTTGATATTTACATCCTTGTGCTCGCGTTCAACGCCGGCACCCTTACAAATTGTACAAACCTTTTCCGGTATCTGGCCCCGGCCTTTGCAAGTCGGGCAAACCTGAGCTTGGCGGATTTGACCCAATATGGTGTTATGGACTTGGGTGACTTGACCCGAGCCGCTGCAAGTTGAGCATTCTTTCATCGAGTGCCCCGGTTCAACTGTAGTGCCATGACAATGTGAGCAGGCTTCATCAACGGACATGTAAAGCTCTTTGTCTGTGCCAAAAATTGCCTCTTCGAAAGTGAGTGTTACCTCTTCTTCCAAATCCCGCCCGCGCCTGGTGCCAGCTCGATCACGACTGCCAAATCCGGTTCCAAAAAAACTCTCAAAAATATCGCCAAGGCCTAAATCGCCAAAATCAAAATTAACCCTCTGACCCTGGCCGCCAAAACCGCCAAAACCCCCGCCGTCGCTAGCGGCGCTAGAACCGACTCCGGCGTGACCGAACTGGTCGTAGCGCTGGCGCTTATCCGGATTGCTCAATATCTGGTAGGCTTCGTTCAGTTCTTTAAATTTGTCCTCCGAGCCACCTTCTTTATCAGGATGAAGCTGGACTGCCAGACGCCGGTAAGCTTTTTTGATTTCATCAGCACTAGCGCCTTTGGCGACTCCCAAAACTTCGTAGTAATCGCGTTTAGACATGTAACGTATCTCGTAGTTCGGAGTTCGTAGTTCGCAAGCTCCACATCAACCCGTTTATAAGCTTCTGCGACCGTACTGACATCTCAGCAAGTGTATTAAACCGACTGCTCTCCAAAACCCCTATGTCTCTGGCGGTAATTAACTTATCCTGCAACTCAGTGAGAGACCCACGTGCTATGTCATAGAAACGAAGCTTCTCTTTTACAGAAATTCTCCCGAAACCTTCGGCGATGTTTGAACCAACGGACACAGCCGAGCGCTGGATTTGTGTTGACAACCCGAAATCATATTCTTTGGGGAAGGATCGTATTTCCTTTAATACAGCAATCCGAAGCTGATGAACAACCTGCCAAGCCTCAAGGTCAGTAAATTTTCTGATTTTCTTCATACAAGTTACGAGCTACCATATACCAACTACGAATCGACTACTTCGCCCTCGACGGCGTCGTCTCCCTTTTTCTTGGACTTAGTATCCTTCTTTTCATCGGCTTTGTCAGCCTCTTCGTCCTTTTTGGCATCAGCTGCTTCGTACAGTTTGGCGCCGATCGGCATGATTTTGTCGTTAAGTCCCTTAGCAGCTTTCTCCAGCGCTTCCTTGTCGTCGGCCGACTCGTGCTTCTTGGCCTCAACAATAGCTTCATCGATAACTTGCTTATCTTCGTCGCTTAACTTGTCTTTGTAGTCATCTTTCATTTTTTCAGCGGAGTAGATTGCCGTTGAAAGCAAGTTCTTAGCGTCAATCGCGGCCCGTTTTCTTTTGTCTTCCTCGGCGTGTTCTTCGGCTTCTTTTTGGGCCTTTTCAATCGCCTCTTTGTCGAGGTTCCCCGAGTCTTTGATTGTGATTGATTGTTCTTTACCTGACGCTTTGTCTTTAGCGGTAACGTTTAAAATTCCATTCGCGTCAATATTAAAGCTGACTTCGACTTGCGGCACGCCTCTGGGGGCCGGTGCGATTCCGTCTAGTACAAACCGGCCGAGCGTGTTGTTGTCAGCTGACATTTCCCGCTCACCTTGAAGCACGTGGACTTCGACTTGCGGCTGGTTGTCAGCTGCCGTTGAAAATACTTCGGACTTGCTGGTCGGAATAGTGGTATTGCGGTCAATCAGCTTGGTCATAACGCCACCTAGCGTCTCAATCCCTAAACTTAATGGAGTAACGTCTAGCAGCAGCACATCTTTAACGTCGCCCGCCAGAACGCCACCTTGGATGGCAGCACCGATGGCGACAACTTCGTCCGGATTTACGCCTTGTTCAGGGTCCTGGCCAAATAGTTCCTTGACCTTGGCTTGAACGGCCGGCATCCGGGTCATACCGCCAACTAGAATCACTTTGTTGATGTCTTTGGCGGTTAGTTTGGCGTCTTTGAGGGCATCCTTGACCGGCTTTTCAACCTTTTTGATAAGACTGGCTACCAACGACTCGAGTGTCGCCCGGCTAAGTTTGAGCTCAAAGTGTTTGGGACCGTTTTCGTCAGCCGTCAAAAACGGTAGGTTAATGTCAACTTCAGTTGTAGTCGAGAGTTCTTTTTTAGCTTTTTCGGCCTCTTCCTTGAGGCGTTGCATAGCCGATTTATCGTCCTTAAGATCGATACCACTGTTTTTCTTAAATTCGGCGAGCAGATGGTTCACCACGGCCATATCAAAGTCTTCGCCCCCTAGATGGGTATCACCATTAGTGCTTTTAACTTCAAAAACGCCGTCGCCGAGTTCCAGAATTGAAACGTCAAAAGTACCGCCGCCGAGGTCAAAAACCGCAATTTTTTCATCGCCTGCCTTATCCAACCCGTAGGCTAGCGCGGCGGCCGTAGGCTCGTTTATGATGCGCTTGACCTCCAAACCGGCAATCTTACCGGCGTCTTTAGTGGCTTGGCGCTGCGAATCGTCAAAATAGGCTGGCACCGTAATGACAGCTTCGGTCACATCGCTACCAAGGTAGGCCTCGGCGTCGGCTTTGATTTTGCTAAGTATCATAGCGGAGATCTCTTCCGAGCTGTAGTCTTTATCGCCTAGTCTGACTTTAACGCCGCTTTTACCGCTCTTAACGATCTTATACGGCATCAAATCGATATCCTTTTGAACTTCCTTGTCTTCAAACCGGCGCCCGATCAACCGCTTGACCCCAAAGATAGTATTTTCGGGATTGGTCACCCGTTGGCGCTTGGCCACCTCGCCCACTAAGCGCTCCTTGCCTTTATTAATGGCGACGACGCTCGGGGTAGTGCGGTTGCCTTCTTTATTGGTAATGATTTCCGGCTTGCCGCCTTCCATAACGGCCATGGCCGAGTTTGTCGTACCTAAATCGATTCCTAGAACTTTACCCATTGCCTAATTCTCCTTGCCTTCGTATTTCTTACGAGCTGCGTTAATGATAATTTTTTCTAGTTCACCAGTGTCTTCAAGGGCATCGGCTGGATCAGTTGGTCGCTCTGATAATCTGTCAATCACCGGTTGATCTAGTGTCTGGCGAACATCCTCGATAGCCTCATAGTACCTTGGGTCGGCGCTTTCCATTACTTACCCCTCTTAACTTTAACTATCGCGTGACGAATGACCTCGCCGTCCATGGTATAGCCGGGTTGAAGCTCCTCCACCACTGTTTCTTTATGGCCAGTACCGTCTTCTAGCTCAATGGCCTCGTGCAAGTTGGGATCAAACGGTTGGGCAATCGAGTTAATCTTTTCAACACCCACACCCTTAAGCGAATCCTGCAACTGCTTGGCGATCGACTTAACACCCTGAGCCCACTCGTTACTTTTAAGCTCTGGTGGAAGATGCGAAAGAGCGCGTTCGATATTATCAATTATCGGTAATAACGACATGACAGCTGACTCCCGGCCAAACTGAACTGAGCGATGCTTGTCGACCTCGGCCCTTTGCTTATAGTTGATGAAGTCAGCGCGGGCTCGCTGGAGATCGTCAGTCAATTCCGCAACCTTGGCTTCAAGCTGGGCGACGGGACTGGATCTGGTGAGTTTGGTCGATTTCTTCATTCTAATTGAGAACGGTTTCTAACATCCGACCGGTGTGTCTAACCAGGTTAATAACTGTCCGGTAATCCTGTCTGGTCGGGCCTAGAACCCCGATATAACTTTCATCAGAGTAAGGTGATCTAAACCGAGAGATGATTAGCGTACAGCCGCTGTTTTTACCAATCGGGTTTTCCCGCCCGATATAAACGCTTAGGGGCTGGTTAAGTCCGGCTTCTTTCAGCCAGGGCTCAAGGTTATCTAGCAAGCTGGCGACCTCTCGAGCCGAAGTGAAGTTCATCAGTTCAGGCTGGTCAAACAAGCTGGCAAAACCTCTAACATAAAGCGACGGCCCAATGGTCGCCAGGCCAACGTTTTGTGTCAGTTCAACCAGTGAACGGACAGCCGATCTAATAGCTTGATCCGGTTCACCAGCATTTCTAACTCTGGTATCAATCGCTCTCGCACTGCGATTGATGGTCGGGGCACCAACCTTGTCTTGTTCGCCTAAACTGTTAACAAACCAGCGGTAGCCTTGGTCGGTCGGAATACGGCCAGCGCTAGTATGCGGATGGGTAACATAGCCCATTTCCTCCAGCTTGGCCATTTCGGCCCGAATTGTAGCGGAAGAGGCGTTAAAGAGCTTAGCCAGGGTCACGGACCCGACTGGAGACATAACTTCGGCATACTGCTCAACGATGGCCGCAAGGATGGCGGCTTGGCGCTCGGTCACTAAACTATCACTCTCCTAGCTTAAGTGCTAATAACTGTAATTATAGCCGGTTTGGCACTCACAAGTCAAGAGTGCTAAACAATTCTCTCTGGCGACTTTTTGGTCCGCCTTCAACCGCTTATGAATTCAGCTGCTGTTTTAATTCGCCCAATACATGCCAGGCGTGTTCCAGCCTGGTGTCGTCGGCGCCACCCTGCTGAATCCGATCTGATTCAGCGTAATCCCTAACGTCGGCGCTGGCCTGCTTGATATCGGTATTTATAACGAATCGAAAATAGCCGGCACTAAGCGCCTTTTCCAGCCAGGTTTGGGCATCTTCTAGTCGCCGGTGCAAGGCTTCCTGGTCTTCGCCCGAACCACGTTCTGCCAGCCGCCGCATCCACTCTTCATAACTGGGTGGCAAAATAAACACAGCTTTTGTGTTGGAATTTAAATCAATATACGTCTTCACGCCGTAAACATCGATATCGGTTACGCCTATGCTGCCCTCTTCCTGTATCCGCTTAAGTTCAGCCAGGCTGGTGGCCGATATATACTCGCCATAAATCGCCTCAGCTTCAACAAAACGTTGCTCATCAATCATTTTCTCCATCTCTTTAAGTCCGATGAAGTAGTAGTCACGGCCGTTAACCTCGCCAGTCCGGGGTTGTCTCGTAGTATGAGAAACGATGTAGGTATAGCTGGGATCTTTGACCAGTTCTTTGATAATCGCGTCTTTGCCAGAGCCAGCCGGACCGGCTACCAGCAACAATTTAGTGCCGGACGTGACCTGCCTAGCCGTGTCAGTCGGTAGATATTCTTTTGCCTTTCGTATCAGCTCATCGGATAACATTGGCTGTTCCTTATACCCTTGCAATATAATACTAGTCTTTTTTGAGCATAACCATGAAAGTTTCGGGGGGAATGTCGACTTTACCGAATTTTTTCATCCTGGCTTTACCCTTGGCTTGTTTGGCCCACAATTTTTTCTTGCGTGAGACGTCACCGCCGTAGAGGTGGCCCGTGACATTTTTCTTTAACGGCGAAATGTCCTCTCTCGCAATAATTTTGCCGCCGATGGCAATTTGTAAGCTAACCTCAAATAGTTGACGCGGAATAATATCCTTGAGTCGCTTGACCATGTTTTTGCCGATAGCATCGGCCTCGGACCGGTGAGCCATGACACTGAGCGCATCAACGCGCTCACCGGCTATCAACACGTCTAGCCTGACTAGATCCTCTCGCCGATAATCCTTTAATTCATAACTAAATGATCCGTATCCGCTAGTCGCACTCTTCAAGTTATCGAAAAAATCCGTTAGCACGCCGGTTAGTGGTGATTCAAATTTAATTATTGCCAATCGGTCATCGATATAATCGATATGGTTTTGTTGCCCGCGGGCGTTTACAACCAGTTGGATAACCTGTCCTATGTAGTCTTTCGGCGTAACGATCTCGCCTTCAATCCAAGGTTCCTTGATAAATTCGATGGCGCTGGTATCGGGCAAGTCGGCGGCGTTTTTTATTGTTATTTCCGCACCAGTCGTCAACTTTAACTGATAATCGGTCGATGGATTGGTAATTACCAGTTCCAAACCATACTCTCGCTCCAGGCGCGCCTGCACGATCTCCATGTGCAACAAACCCAAAAAGCCGACCCTAAAACCAGAGCCCAAGACTTGAGAGTTTTCAAGCGAGAATTGTAAGGCCGCGTCGTTTAGGGCCAGTTTTTCCAGCGCGTCTTTTAGCGCTTGGTAGTCAGCGCTGCTGGCAGGAAAAAGTCCGGCGTAGACAAATGGCCTAACTTCTTGATAGCCCGGTAGGGCCAACTCGGCCGGTTGGGCTTTGCGTGTCACGGTATCGCCAACCCTGGCTTGATCAACGCTTCTTAAATTAGTCACGATGTAGCCGATTTCACCACTTGAAAGTTTCGCTTCCGCTCTCAATTCCGGAGTTAGCCGGCCAACTTCCAACGCCTGGGCCAAAGCGCCAGTCGCCAGCATTTTCAATTCGTCATTTTTTGATACTGCGCCGTCAACCAGCCGAACGTACAAGATCACACCGCGATATTCGTTAAACTGAGAATCAAAAATCAAGCCGCGGGTCGGCTGGGACGGCTGGCCAGTTGGCGGCGGCACTCGTTTAATGACTGCTTCCAGAATCTGATCTACACCGGCTCCCGTCTTAGCTGAAACTTCTAAAACATCTTCTTTACGGCAATTAAGTAATGTCATAAGTTCAGCCGTTACCCGTGCGCTTTCCGCCGCCGGCAGATCGATTTTGTTGATCACCGGGATGATGACCAAATCGGCCGCCAGCGCCAGATAAACGTTAGCCAAGGTTTGAGCTTGGATCCCCTGGGTTGCGTCTACTACCAGCAAGGCCCCCTCGCAAGCCGCTAAACTACGCGAAACCTCATAACTAAAGTCAACGTGACCGGGTGTATCGATCAGATTAAGCTCGTAGCCCATATGCTGCATCCGGACCGGCTGGAGCTTGATGGTGATGCCTTTTTCCCGCTCTAAGTCCATCTGGTCAAGCAACTGGTCTTTCATTAGCCGTCGTTCGACCGTCCCGGTTAATTCAAGTAGCCGATCCGCCAGCGTACTTTTGCCGTGATCTATGTGGGCGATGATACAAAAATTGCGAATCTGCCTTTGATCCATTCGACAAATTGTATCAGAGGACTCAAATGGTTCTGACAGGTTTGAATAAAAAGTCTTTAATCCGACTAATTACCGGCCTAGACTCTTTGATGCCGAACAGGTGACTAAA
>Ga0214471_10000401_pt1 | contig 37911 bp, 26 predicted proteins | sample RVTome_5_FD_207665 | JGI IMG/M metagenome (GOLD analysis project Ga0214471, IMG submission 207665) | Soil microbial communities from uranium-contaminated site in the Upper Colorado River Basin, Wyoming, United States - RVT142D155 | ecosystem: Environmental > Terrestrial > Soil > Contaminated >... | reverse complement strand
CCCCCTGACCCCCCTTGCCAACGACAACGCCCGGTGGTACGCTACGTATGCCCTGCGCTGTGCGTGAGGCGCTGTCATTTTGAGCCAACACGATGTGACCGGGAATCCGGCTTCCGCTCGGACGTGCATGCCCAAGCACGCACGGGACGCACTCACCCGATTGGAGAGGATACCCACCTGATGAGGGAAGGGTTCATCAATGACGGGCGCCCACGGCAGTCGCGGGGCGTTTTTCTCATCCGGAGGACCCATGCAGGAGCCCACGCTGTTCCCCGCGCCGTCCGCAACCGGCCCCGCCGCCGCGCAGCCGCTGGCGGCCCGGATGCGCCCCAGAACGCTCGAGGAGTTCGCGGGCCAGGCGCACCTGCTCGGGCCGGGGAAGCTGCTGCGCCGCGCGATTGAAGCGGACCGCCTGACGTCGCTCGTGCTCTACGGCCCGCCCGGGACGGGCAAGACCGCGCTCGCACACGTGATCGCCGGCCGGACGAAGGCGCACTGGGAGCCGCTGAATGCGACGGCCGCCGGCGTGGGCGAGGTCCGGGACGCCATCACGCGCGCCAAGGACCGCGCGCGCCTTGACGGGCGGCGGACGATTCTGTTTCTCGATGAAATCCACCGCTTCAACCGGGCGCAGCAGGACGTGCTGATGCCCGATGTGGAGCAGGGCAATCCGATCCTGATCGGCGCGACGACCGCCAATCCGTTCTTCACGATCGCCTCGGCCCTCCTGTCCCGGTCGCTGGTGTGCGAGTTCAAGCCGCTGTCCGCGGAGGACGTGATGACGCTGCTCACGCGGGCGCTCGCCGATCGCGAGCGCGGCCTCGGCGCGCGGGCCGTCGACGCGCACGACGACGCGCTGCGGCACCTGGCCGACGTTTGCGACGGCGACGCCAGGCGCGCGCTGCAGGCGCTCGAGGTTGCGGTGCTGACGACCCCGCCCGACGCCTCGGACACCGTCGTGCTCAGCCGCGAGGCCGCGGAGGAGTCCATCCAGAAGAAGGCCGTCGTGTATGACCAGGAAGGCGACGCGCACCACGATACGATCTCGGCGTACATCAAGTCCATGCGCGGCTCGGATCCCGACGCGTCGCTCTACTGGCTGGCCAAGATGATCTACGCGGGCGAGGACCCGCGGTTCATCGCGCGCCGCCTCGTCATCTGCGCCTCGGAGGACGTCGGCAACGCCGATCCGCAGGCGCTCGCGCTTGCGGTGGCGGCGCTGCACGCGTCGGAATTCGTCGGGCTGCCCGAGTGCCGCATTCCGCTGGCGCAGGCGACGGTCTATGTGGCCTGCGCGCCGAAATCGAACGCGGCGTACCTTGGCATCGAGCGGGCGCTGAAAGACGTGAAAGCCGGCCGGACGCTCGAGGTGCCCGACCATCTGAAAGGGTCGAGCTTCCGAGGCGCAGAGCAGCTCGGGCGCGGGGTCGGCTACCAGTACGCGCACGAGGGCGCTCAGCACTACGTGAAGCAGGACTACGTGCCTTCCGGCGCGTCGCTCGGGTACTACGAGCCGACTGACCTTGGCTACGAACGGACCATCAAGGCCTGGCTTTCCCGCCTCCGTAAATCTGTCAAGTAATCATTATCCACTCAGTAGTATATGAGCCTTATAATTGGCCATTTATATTGACAAATCTTATCATGTATGGCATCGTAGCTCACAGCTCCATTTGCGAACTGCTGATTTCCGGCTTTGGACCGGCGATGACAGCCTAGGATGGACAAACATGAGGATCCGATGATAGAGCCCCACGGTGGCACCTTGATCAACCGGATTGTGACGGGCAAGGATCGGGAGTTTCTCTTGGCGAAGGCCTCGAAGGCGCCGGCTGTTGAGCTGGACGGCTGGGCGCTGTCCGATGTCGAGATGATCGCCATCGGCGGATTCAGTCCGCTGACCGGCTTCCTGGCCAAGCGCGATTACGAATCCGTCCTCGCCAAGGGCCGGCTGGCCGGCGGGCTCGTCTGGACGATTCCGGTGACGCTGGCGGTGAACCGGGACGAGGGCGATCGCCTCCGCGGAGCGCGGGAGGTCGCGCTGCGCGCAGGCGGCGAGATCGTGGCGGTGCTGCATCTGGAAGACCTGTATACGCCGGATAAAGCCCGGGAAGCGCAGGCGGTGTTCGGCACGACGGACGCGTCGCATCCCGGGGTCGCGCGATTGATGAGCGCGGGCGAGGTATCACTCGGCGGGACGATCAGCGTGGTGAACCGGCCGGCGCAGACGACCTTTCAGGCCGCCCGGCTCGATCCCGCGGACACCCGGCGCATCTTTCAGGAGCGCGGCTGGCGGCGCGTCGTCGCGTTCCAGACCCGCAACCCCATTCACCGCGCGCACGAGTATATCCAGAAGTGCGCGCTTGAAATCTGCGACGGGCTCCTGCTCCATCCGATCATCGGCGAGACGAAGGGGGACGATGTGCCCGCGGCGGTCCGGATGCGCAGCTATGAGGTGCTGCTGGCCGGCTACTATCCCGCGGACCGGGTCGTCCTGGCCGTCAATCCCGCCTCGATGCGCTACGCCGGCCCGAAGGAGGCGGTGTTCCATGCCCTGATCAGGAAGAACTACGGCTGCACGCACTTCATCGTGGGCCGCGACCACGCCGGGGTGGGGAAATTCTACGGCACGTATGACGCGCAGCGGATCTTCGACGACTTTCCGCCGGGGGACATCGGGATCACGCCGCTCTGCTTCGAGCACACGGCGTACTGCACCGTCTGCGAGGGCATGGTCTCCTCCAAGACCTGCCCGCACCCGGCGGAGCGGCACGTGACGCTGAGCGGGACCAAGGTGCGGGAGCTGCTGCAGGCCGGGACGCCCCCGCCGCCTGAGATTTCCCGTCGGGAGGTCGCCGAGGTGCTGATCGACGCCATGCGGCAGCAGGCCGCGGCGTAGCGTCGGCGCCGGAGGCCAGCACCCCCATGCAGGTGGAGGTCCGGAACGTCTTCAAATCGTTCGCGGGTAACGGCCGCCGCGTTGACGTCCTTCAGGACGTCAGCCTGACGGTCGGGCAGGGAGAGTTCGTCTGCCTCCTGGGGCCCTCGGGGTGCGGCAAGAGCACGATCGTCCATTTGATCGCCGGGCTCGACCGGCCCGACGCCGGCCAGGTGCTCATCGGCGGACGGCCCATCGCGGGGCCGAACCCGGACCGGACAGTGGTGTTCCAGGACGCGGCGCTCTTTCCCTGGCTGACGGTGCTCGGCAACGTGGAGTTCGGGCTCCGCATGAGCAAGGAGGATCCCGAGCGCCGGCGGTCGCGGGCGATGGAGTACATCCGGCTCGTGCATCTGTCCAAGTTCGTGCACGCGTATCCGCACGAGCTCTCCGGCGGCATGCGCCAGCGCGTGGCCCTCGCCCGGGCGCTGGTGCTTCAGCCGTCGGTTCTGCTGCTGGATGAGCCGTTCGCGGCCCTCGACGCGCAGACGCGCGCGGTGCTGCAGAACGAGCTGCTGGAGATCTGGGAGCTCGCCAGGCCGACCATCCTGTTCGTGACGCATAACGTCCGAGAAGCGACGGGGTTGGCGGACCGGGTCTATGTCTTCTCGGCCAGGCCCGGCCGCGTGCGGGACGTCCAGTCCATCGCCGCGCCGCGTCCGCGCCATGCCGAGGACCCGGCGCTGATGGCGTGCCAGCGGAAGATTCTCGACATTCTCGGCGAGGAGGTCGAGCAGGTGTTCCGGGAGGAGCTGGGCGAGACCGTGCATTTCCCCGAAGCCCGGCATCCGGCCTCGCCGGATGAAACGCGGGGGATGCACATCTGACGCGGATGAGCCCGGTGGCGCGGTCCATCGTCAGGAAGCTTGCGGCGCTGGCGGTCCTGGCCGCGCTGTGGGAAGCCACGGCGAGGCTCTTCCCGGCCTGGCCGGGCCCGTTTGTCGTGGGCCGCGTGCTCATGGAGAACCTCGGCGACGCGGCGTTCCGTCAGGCGCTCGGGGGCAGCCTGCGCCGGATGATCATCGGGTATCTGTTCGTGGTGGCCATCGGAGTGAGCGCCGGCATGCTCCTGGGCCGGTTCCGGCTGCTCGATGAGCTGATGGGGAGCGTGGCGGTGGCGATCCACGCCATTCCCGGCGCGGCCTGGGTCCCGTTGTCCGTCCTGTGGTTCGGGCTGACGGAGCAGGCGGTCGTGTTCACGATCCTCCTCGGCGCGACGGGGGTCGTCATGGTCAGCACCGATTCCGGGATCAAGGACGTGCCGCCGCAGATCGTGCGCGCGGCCAGGACGCTGGGCGCCTCGGGGACCGCCTTCTTCTGGCATGTGGTGATTCCGGCCGCGACGCCGAAAATCCTCGACGGGCTTCGTCTGGCCTGGGCGTTCGGCTGGCGCGCGCTGATGGCCGGGGAGCTCATCATCTCCGTCAGCGGGCTGGGAGAGCTGTTGAACGTCGCCGCGCGCGGCCAGCAGGTGGATCAACTGTTGGCCATCATGCTCTTGATCGCGGGGATCGGGATGGCGGTGGACGGGTTCGTGTTCAAGCGGCTCGACCGCCTCGTGCGCGTGCGCTGGGGACTCGCTTCATGAGCACGACGATGCCAAATGCGGAATTCGGAATTGGGAATGCGGAATCACCGGGTCAACTACTGAAGATTCCGAATTCCGAATTCCCCATTCCGAATTTGGCACCAGTCACGACGCGATGTTAGAACTCTCGAAGGCGGTGAGGGACGAGATGGTCGCGCACTGCCGCGCCGAGTATCCGAAGGAGGCCTGCGGGATCCTCGGAGGGCGAAGCGGCCGGGCGGCGCAGGTCTACACGATGACGAACCTCGACGCCAGCCCCATCAGCTACGCGATGGACCCGAAGGAGCAGCTTCGGGTCATGAGGCGGCTGAGGGCGGCCGGCCAGGACATGGTGGCCATTTACCATTCGCACACGGCGTCGGACGCGTATCCGTCTCCGGTGGATGCAAGTCTCGCGGTCTATTCGGAGGCGTCGTACGTGCTGGTGTCGCTCAAGACCGTGTCCGAGCCGCGGGTGGCGAGCTACCGGATCGAAGACGGCCGCATCACCGAGGAACCGCTCGTCGTGTCGGGTTGACCGCGGCGCGCCCGCATGGAACCGATGCCGCGTCACGCCTAGCATGGAACCAGATCTCAGGTCGGATGCTGGAAGCTAGAGGCTGGAAGCTGGAACAAGGAAATCGGCGAAATCCAGCCTCCAGCTTCTCGGTAGAACTTCTGGTTGCTGGTTGCTGGTCGCTGAGGAAGACTGGTGTATAATGGCATGATTCAGCAGACGCTGACCGTGGACGTGCAGGACATGCTCTGCGCCCAGGCGCTTCGGGTCGTGGCCAGAGCCATGCGCGGCTTGCCGCCAGGCGGAGAGTTGGACATCCGGTACAACGCGCCGGACGTCCGGACGGATCTGGGAGTGTGGGCGCGGGAATGCGGACATAACGTGGTGTCGGACAACGGGGACGCGCTGCGCCTGATGCGCGGCCGGCGGGCATGACGGCGAACTCGGCGCGGGCGCGGGTGGCGGCGCGGGTGCCCGAGCTCATCGGGCAGACTCCGCTCGTGCGGCTGAGCCGCCTGCCGGAGCCGGGCATGGCCGCGATTCTCGCGAAGCTGGAGTCCGCCAATCCGGGCGGCAGCGTCAAGGACCGCATCTGCCTCGCGATGGTGGAGGACGCGGAAACCCGCGGCCTGCTGGCGGCCGGAGCGACGATCATCGAACCCACCAGCGGCAACACCGGAATCGGTCTCGCGATGATCGGCGCCGCCAAGGGCTACCGCGTCGTCCTGACGATGCCGGATTCCATGAGCGTCGAACGGATTCAGATCCTGAAGAGCTACGGCGCCGAGGTGGTGCTGACGCCGGCGGCGGAGGGCATGATGGGCGCGGTCAAGCGCGCCGAGCAGATCCTCCGGGACACGCCGGGCGCGTACATGCCGCAGCAGTTCATGAACCCGGCGAACCCGGAGGTCCACCGCCGCACGACCGCGCAGGAGATCCTGAAGGGCGCCGAGGGCGACATCGACGCGTTCGTCGCGGGGGTCGGCACCGGCGGCACGATCACCGGGGTGGGCGAGGTCCTCAAGAAGAAATCGCCGAACATCAGGGTGGTGGCGGTGGAGCCGGCGGCGTCGGCGGTGCTGTCCGGCAAGGCGCCCGGACCGCACATGATCCAGGGCATCGGAGCCGGATTCGTGCCTGAGGTGCTCAACCGCGATATCATCGACGACATCATCCAAGTGACGGACCAGGACGCGTTTGAGACGTCCCGGCAACTGGCCAAGCGCGAGGGCCTGCTGGTCGGGATTTCCTCGGGGGCGGCTTGCTGGGCGGCGCTGCGCGTGGCGCGCGCGCTCGGAGCGGGCAAGACGGTTGTGACGGTGCTGCCGGACACGGGCGAGCGCTATTTCAGCATCGCGCCGTATTTCGAGGGGTGACGCGCAGGATGGATGCATTCACGCAAGGCTTGCGGGTGGACGCGACGCTGGACGTGCGCGGGCAGGACCCGTCCTCCAGCTACGTGAAGGCCAGGACGCAGCTCGACGGCATGAGCGAGGGTCAGGTGCTGGAACTCCATCTCGACGAGGGGGAGGTGCTCCGGCGGCTGCCGTTCGGCCTGCGGGCCGAGGGGCATGAGATCCTGGTGAGCGAGCCGGCGACGGAAGGCATCCGGCTGCTCGTGCGCAAGCGCGCGCCTGCCTCCTAACACAGAGGCACAGAACACGTTGTATCGGACGTCAGGATCCAACACCACACCACAGAGGCACAGAGAACGCGTGCGGTGACGGGATGAGTTATATGATCGGGCTGCGATGCCGGGAATGCGGGCGAGTGTACCCGAAAGACGTCGTCTTCGTCTGCGAGTTCTGCTTCGGCAGCGTGGAAGTCGATTATGACTATGACGGCATCCGCCGGGTGCTGACGCGTGAGGCGATCGCGTCGCGTCCGCCGACGTTGTGGCGCTACCGGGAGCTCCTGCCGATCGACGGGGAGCCCAGCTCGGGGTTCCATTCGGGCTTCACGCCCTTCTTCCGCGCCGAGCGGCTGGGCGACGCGCTCGGCGTCCGCGAGCTCTACATCAAGGACGACTCGGTGTCGCACCCGACGCTGTCGTTCAAGGACCGGGTCGTGTCGGTCGCGCTCAGCCGGGCGCGCGAACTCGGCTTCGATACCGTCGCGTGCGCCTCGACCGGCAACCTCGCCAATTCCGTGTCCGCGCTCTCGGCGCGGGCCGGGTTCAAGCGCTTCATCTTCATCCCCGCCGACCTCGAGGCGGGCAAGGTGGCGGCGTCGCTGATCTACCAGCCGACGCTGGTCGCCGTCGAAGGCACCTACGACGAGGTGAACCGGCTCTGCGCCGAGATCGGCGGCAAGTACCCGTGGGCGTTCGTCAACATCAACATCCGCCCGTACTACGCGGAAGGATCCAAGACGTACGGCTACGAGATCGCGGAGCAGTTCGGATGGCGGACCCCCGCGCACATCGTCGTGCCCTGCGCCGGCGGGTCGCTCATCACCAAGATCAGCAAGGCGTTCAAGGAATTCCACCGGCTGGGCCTGATCGGCGAGCCGCGCACCAAGTTCTACGCCGCTCAGGCGTCGGGGTGCGCGCCGATCGTCACCACCATCCAGGAGCGCAGCGACATCGTCAAGCCCGTCAAGCCCAACACGATCGCCAAGTCCCTCGCGATCGGCAACCCGGCCGACGGCTACTACGCGACGAAAACGGCCCTCGAGTCCGGCGGGTGGGGCGAGGCCGTCACGGACGAGGAGATCGTCGACGCGATGAAACTCCTCGCCCAGACCGAGGGCGTGTTCACCGAGACGGCGGGTGGGGTGACCGTTGCGGCCGCCGGGAAACTGATCGAGCAGGGCCGGATCCCCCGCGACGAATCGATCGTCATTTGCATCACCGGCAACGGGCTGAAGACGCTGGAGCCCTTGGTCAACCGGGTCGGCGCCGGCGTGCGGATCCGCCCGTCGTTGGCGTCGTTCGAAGCGAATCTCGCCGAGCAGTTGGCGAGCGCGGCCGCCCGGCCGTCTCAGGGCTAGCCGGGCGCGCGCCGGCGCGCGTCGCGCGGCCGGCGATGGATGGACACAAGGAGGAGTCGATGGCAGTGACCGTGCGGATCCCCACGCCGTTGCAGCGGCTGACCAACGGGCAGGGGGAAGTGGCGTGCGACGGGACGACCGTCGCCGGAATCCTGGAGGACCTCGAGCGGAAGCATCCCGGCGTCCGGGAGCGCATCTGCGATGAGCAGGGAAAGCTCCGGCGCTTCGTGAACGTGTTCGTGAACGAGGAAGACATCCGGTTTCTCCAGGGGGACCAGACCTCCGTGAAGGACGGGGACGAGGTCTCGATCATCCCGGCGATCGCCGGCGGCTGACGCCGGATCGGCGGGACGCGCCGCCGGGCGCGCGCCTGGCACCCGCCGCGAGGCTCGACGCATGGGATTGACCAAGGAGGAGATCGCGCGTTACAGCCGGCAGCTGATCCTCCCGGAGGTTGGAGTCGGAGGACAGGAACGGCTGCGCCGCGCATCCGTGGCGCTGATCGGCGCCGGCGGTCTCGGTTCGCCCGCGGCGCTCTACCTCGCGGGGAGCGGCGTCGGCACGCTCGGCCTCATCGATTCCGACGAGGTGGCCGCGAGCGACCTGCACCGGCAGCTCCTGCACGCGACGGCGTCCCTCGGGCGCGCGAAGACGGAGTCCGGCGCCGAGCGGCTGCGCGCGCTGAATCCCGCGGTGAAGGTGCGGACGCACCGGACGCGCCTCACGGCCGAAAATGCGCCGGAGCTCCTGGCGGGCTACCAGCTGGTGCTGGACGGCTCGGATAATTTCCCCACGCGTTACGCGGTGAACGACGCCTGCGTCCTCGGCGGCATCCCGCTGGTGCATGGCGGGGTGGTGCAGTTCCGCGGCCAGGTGCTCACGGTCCTGCCGCGCCGGAGCGCGTGCCTGCGGTGCGTGTTTCCGGAGCCGCCGGAGCCGGGCGCCATCCCGAGCTGCCGGGAGGCCGGCGTGCTGGGGCCGGAGGCGGGCGTGATCGGCAGCCTGATGGCGCACGAGGCGCTCAAGCTCATGCTGGGATTCGGCACGCCGCTGGCGGACCGGCTCCTCGTCTTTGACGGCGCGGCCTCGTCGTTCCGGACGGTCCCCGTCAGGCGAGACCCGGCCTGCGCGGTCTGCGGCGATCACTCGACCATCGTGTCGCTGCCGCCGGCATCGGCCGGCGGCTCGTGTGTGCAGCATTCGCAACGCGAATGGTGAACCAGGAGGCGTGTGATGTCCACGAAGCAAGTGACGTTGATCTTTCCGCAGCACCTCATCAAGGAGCCGGTCATTTACATGATGGCCAAGGAGTACAGCGTCGTGCCAAACATCCGGCGGGCGAAAGTGACCGAGCACGTGGGTGAAGTGACGCTCGAGCTCGAGGGCGCGGAGGAGCAGCTCAAGCAGGCGCTCGCGTTCCTCGAGAAGAAGGGCGTCAAGGTCGAGCCTGTCGTCGGAGACGTCGTCGGGGGCTGAGTCGGCGGGCCCCCGCCGCCCCTGATCGGGAATCCCGCCGCGCGCGGCGGGGTCCCCGCCCCTCTCATGGTCGAGACCGTGGGATCGCCTGCGTGGTGGATCGGCTTCACCGTGATCATCGCGGTGATGCTCGCGGTCGATCTGGGCGTCGTCCATCGCCGCCCCCGCGCCGTCGGCATGCGCGAGGCCGTCCTGTGGACGGTCGTCTGGATCGCGTCCGCGCTCCTCTTCAATCTCGGCGTGGCCTGGCACTTCGGACACACGAAGGGCCTCGAGTTCCTCACCGGGTACCTCATCGAGAAATCCCTCAGCGTCGACAACATCTTCGTGTTCCTGGTGATTTTCAGCTATTTTCACGTCGCGCCCTCCGACCAGCACCGGGTGCTCTTCTGGGGGATCCTCGGGGCGGTGGTGATGCGCGCGGCGTTCATCTTCGCGGGGGTCGCGCTCATCGCCCGCGCGCACTGGATCATCTTCGTGTTCGGCGGCATCCTGATCGTGACGGGCGTCCGGATGCTGCGCGAGCAGGCGCAGCACGTCGACCCTGAGCGCAACCCGGTGATCCGCCTGGCGCGGCGGTGGCTGCCGATCGCGACGGACTCACCCGGGCGGTTCCTCGTGCGGCGGCCTGGCGGATGGGCGGCGACCCCGCTGCTCCTGGTCCTGGTGGCGGTCGAGACGACGGACCTCGTCTTCGCCGTGGATTCGATCCCGGCGATCTTCGCGGTGACGCGGGATCCGTTCATCGTGTACACCTCGAACATCTTCGCCATTCTCGGCCTGCGCGCGCTGTACTTCGTCCTCACCGGCGCGATCGGCCGCCTTGCGTATCTGAGGTTCGGGCTCGGCCTCGTGCTCGTCTTCGTCGGCGTGAAGATGCTGCTGGCGGACATCGTGCACGTGCCGATCGGCGTGTCGCTGTCGGTCATCGCCGGGCTCATCGGCTCCTCGGTGGCGGCGTCCCTCATCGCGCGCCGCCGGCTGCCGAAGCAGCCATGACCCGCATCCTGCCGGTGACGGATCCGGACGCCGTGCGCGACGCGGCGGCGGCGCTGCGCCGGGGGAGCCTGGTGGCGTTTCCGACGGAGACCGTCTATGGCCTCGGCGCGGACGCGCGCAACGCGGAGGCGGTGGCCCGTATCTTCGCCGTGAAGCGGCGCCCCGCCTTCGACCCCTTGATCGTGCATCTGGCCGATGAGCGGGACCTGGAGCGCGTGGCGGCCTCAAGGCCGGAGGGGCTCCGGAAGCTGGCGGATCGGTTCTGGCCTGGCCCGCTCACCGTCGTCGTGCCGAAGCATCCCGCCATTCCCGATATCGTGACGGCGGGGCTCGAGACGGTCGCCGTGAGAATTCCGGAGCCGGAGCCGACCCGGAGGTGGCTCGCCGCCTGCGGCACGCCCGTGGCGGCTCCGAGCGCCAACCCGTTCGGCTATGTCAGCCCGACGACGGCCGCGCACGTGGCCGACCAGCTGGGCGGGGAGCTGGAGCTGATTCTCGATGGCGGCCCGTGCCCCGTCGGGCTCGAATCCACGGTGGTCACGCTGGTCACGAACCCGCCGGCGATCCTGCGCACGGGCGGGATCTCCGTCGAAGCGGTCCGGGACGTCCTGGGGGAGGTGCGGATCCTGCCGCCGGGGACTCCCGCCTCGGTTCGCCCGGATTCGCCTGGGCAGCTCAGCCGCCACTATGCGACCAAGACTCCGCTTGTGATTTTGGACGCCTCCCAGGTTCCGCCTGCCGGATCCTGCCGGGTCGGCCTGCTGGGGTACCGTGAAGCGCCCGCGCGGCATGGCTATGCGAGCGTAGAACTCCTTGCTCCGGAAGGAGATATGGAGACAGCCGCCGCCGGCCTCTTCGCGGCCCTGAGGCGGCTTGACGCTCTTGGGCTCGACCTGATCGTCGCAGAACCTGTTCCCGAGCGCGGGCTCGGCTTGGCCATCATGGACCGCCTGCGCCGGTGCGCCGCTTCTTCGCCGTAATACTACCTGGTCTGAAGTTGGAAGCTGGAAGCTGGAGGCTGGAATGATCGGTTGATACATCCAGCGTCCACCTTCCGGCTTCCGACCGGCTAGGCCCGCCGAAGAGTTACACCGAAGAGTATTTACTCGACAAACCGACCGCGTTATAATAGTCACGCTAGAGCATGCACGAAACCGACACCGGAGAACACCAGCATGGCACGGCGTGCCTCGGCAACGACACGTCGCACCAAATCGTCGGCGGCGGCGCACACGGCGCGCCGCGGCCGAGCCGTATCAACACCCGCTCGTCCTTCCGCCCGCGCCCGTTCGAACAAGCCCGCTGATTCGACGCTGACGCCCGCGGCGGCACGCCGCGTCCGCGCCGCGATCTCCAACCCCCGTCGCCACGCGGCTCCTCCGAAGTCTTCACGTCGCGTGCCTCGCCCGGCGTCGCGCGACACCAGGCGCGCCGCAGGCGTCGACGCGAGGCGCGCCGCGCGTCCGTCGCGGACGACCGGGCCGAACGGCCCGTCCAGAGCGCCGCAGGCTCAGGCGCCGGCCGCACCGGCGGCCCAGCCCTTGACGGCGACGGCAATCGCTTGGCCGCCCGCGGGACCGGGGATCCGACCGGTCGCCGACCCGACCAGATTCGCCGCCGGGCGGCTCGTGACGGAGCGGGCGAAGCTTGAGCAAGCGCCGAGCGCGGTGGATGAGATGGTCCTGATGGCGAAAGACCCCTGGTGGGTCTACGCGTACTGGACCATCCACGCCGAGACCGAGCGCGACGTGCGGCGGCAGCTCAAGCCCGAGGAGATCGAAGGCGTGCAGTCGCTGCTGCGGGTCTTCGACATCAGCGACGGGGGCGGCAGCTTCGACATCCCGATTTCCAGCATGGCGACCACGTGGTACATCCACGCCAACGCGCCCGGCAGGACGTTCATGGCCGAGGTCGGCATCAAGACGCGATCCGGCCGCTTCATCCCGATGGCGCGGTCGAACGCCGTTTCGACGCCCCGCATCGGCCCCTCCGACGCCGTGGATCCGCGCTGGGCGCTCTCGGAAGAGGAGTACTGGGAGATCTACGCGGTGAGCGGCGGGCTCCCGGCCGGCACCACAGCCGAGGACGTGCGGCGGTTCTTCGGGAAGCAGGCCACGTCGGCCGGCGCCGGAGGCCCGTGGGCGGCCGGCGTCTCGAGCGCGGAGTGGCTCTCCTCGGGCGCGGTGTCATCCTTCGGGCTGTTCTCCGCGCTCTGGCCTCCCGCGCAGGCCCCGGAGCAGCGCGACCAGTTCTGGCTGCGGGTGGACACCGAGCTCATCGTCTACGGGGCGACCGATCCCAAAGCGAAAGTGACCATCCAGGGCCAGCCCGTTCAGGTGGCGAAAGACGGCACGTTCTCGGCCCGGTTCGCCCTGCCGGACGGCACGCAGACCATCCCCGTCGAGGCCGTGTCGCCGAACGGCCGCCACGTCCGCCGGATCATCCCCATCGTCAGCCGGAAGACCGCGCACGAACAGCCGCGCGAAGCCCGGCGGCACCCGGCCGAGGCCGCGGCGGGCGCGACGCGCTGAGCACGGCCCGGCACGGCCACAACCACACGATGCATCGCGGCGAGCTGGTCCTCATTCTGCACGCGCATCTGCCGTACATCCGCCACCCGGAGCACGCGGAGTTCCTGGAGGAGCGGTGGCTGTTCGAAGCCATCACGGAGACGTACCTTCCGATCCTGCAGCGCCTCCAGCGGCTCGCGGATGACGGGCTCGCCCTCCACCTGACGGTCTCGCTCAGTCCCACCCTGCTGGCCATGCTGGCGGATCCGCTCTTGCAGGAGCGCTATGTCCGGCACCTCGAGCGCCAGATCGAGCTCGCCGAGAAGGAGACGGTCCGGACGAAGTGGCTCCCCCCCTTCGACCGCCTCGCGCGGATGTACGCGGGCCGCGCGCGCGAAGCCCATCGCGTGTATACGGGAGTGTACCGGCGCGATCTCATCGCCGCGTTCCGGTCGCTGCACCTCCAGGGCGGGCTGGAGCTGATGACGACGTGCGCGACCCACGGGTACCTCCCGCTGCTGGACCGGCACCCGGCGGCCGTCCGCGCGCAGATCCGCGTCGGGCTCCAGGCCTTCGAGGAGTTCATGGGATTCCGGCCGCGCGGACTGTGGCTGCCGGAGTGCGGCTACGCGCCCGGCCTGGACGCGATCCTGCGCGAGGAAGGCGTCGGCTACGTGATCGTGGATGCCCACGGCGTCCTGTTCGGCGAGCCCCGCCCCCGGTTCGGCGTCCACGCGCCGGTGCGCACGCCCAGCGGCGTCATCGTCTTCGGGCGCGACCTCGCGTCGTCCAAGCAGGTCTGGAGCTCGATCGAGGGCTATCCCGGCCACCCGGACTACCGGGAATTCCACCGCGACATCGGGTACGATCTCGACACCGACTACCTGCGCCCGTACCTCGGAGGAGACGGCTCGCGAACGGCGACGGGGATCAAGTACTACCGCATCACGGGCGCGACGGACCAGAAGGAGCCCTACGATCCCGACCGGGCGCGCGCGCAGGCCGCGGCACATGCCAGGAATTTCGTCCGCGAGCGCGACGCGCATGCGCTCCGCCTCAAGGAGGTGCTGGGGCGCGGCCCCGTCATCGTGAGCCCGTACGACGCGGAGCTGTTCGGACATTGGTGGTTCGAGGGCACGGACTGGCTGGAGCTGGTCATCCGCGACGTGCAGAGGGAAGCCAGGGACCTGAGGATGACGACGCCCGCCAGGGTCATTGACGGCGCCGGCGAATTCCAGATGCAGCAGCCGGCGATGTCGAGCTGGGGCGTCCGGGGCTATCACGACATGTGGCTCAACGGCTCCAACGATTGGATCTGGCCGCGGCTGCACCGCATGGCGGAGCGGATGGTGCGGCTCACGTCGGCCATGCCGGACGCGCACGGCCCGTCGCTGCGCGTGCTCAACCAGATGGCGCGGGAGCTCCTGCTGGCGCAGGCCTCGGACTGGGGATTCATCATCAAGACGCAGTCGCACGCGAGCTACGCCTACGGGCGTCTGCAGGACCACATGGAGCGGTTCGATGTCCTCGCCGACGCCCTCGAAGCCCAGGAGATCGACGAGAGCCGGCTCGCCCGATTCGAATCGCAGGACAACCTGTTCCCGTTCGTGGACTACCGCGTGTACGCCAACCTTCCCCCGGAGCCCGGGGGAGGGTTCCAGGCGGCCTTGGCATCGGAGGGTCGCCGCCGCGCGTCGACGCCTTCGGCGCGCCTGGCCTCGGCGCCCGCGGCGAACGCTGGCTCGGAGCAGGCGGCGCGGCCGCCGGCCTCCGCCACGCCGGCGGGTCCTGGATCTTGACCGCGATCACGATGCCGCGGATCGTTCGCGCCGCCCCCTCAGAATCGTGCCCATGGACGTGCTGATCGTCGCGACGGCGTGCGCGCCGCTCACCGGCGACGGGCCCGCGGCGCGGGACGTCGCGGGGCTCGTCCGCGCGCTCGCGTCCTGCGGGCACGAGGTCCGCCTGGCTCTTCCGCTGTCCTCCTCGATCGACCGGTCGCGCGCCGGGCTCTCCCCGAGCGGGATCATGCTGCACGCGCGCGCGGGCGACCGTCTTCAGTTGGGGCGCGTGTGGACGGGCTCCGGTCCCGGCGGCGCGTGCCTCTACGCCATCGAGCTGCAGGGCGCCGGCGAGCTCGAGACGGAGGACCTGAACCAGATCGGCGTCTTTTGCCAGCTCGTGCCCCAGCTGCAGGTCAGATTCTCCTGGCGGCCGGAGGTGGTGCACTGCCACGAGTGGCAGACGGCGCCGGTCTGTGCCCACGCGGGGGCGGCCTGGGGGATCTCCGGCGGCCCCGCGTCGGTGCTCACCGTCCACGACGCGGCCCGGCAGGGCGTGGCGGCGCGCGAGCGCTGGAGCGCCTTGGGGCTTCCGGATGATCGATTCGCCGGAGGGCCGTTCGAGATGGGCGGGGCGATCAACTGCCTCAAGGGGGGCGTGGAAACCGCCGTCCTTGTCACGGCGGCCCTGCCCAGCTACGCGGCGCGCCTGAGGCGTCCGGGAACCGGGTGCGGGCTTGAAGGGAGTTTCGGCGCCCGCGGAGAGGACCTCATCGGCGTGCTCCACGGGCTCGACGCGGAGGCGTGGAATCCATCGGGCGGCTTTGGCCTCGCGATGCCGTTTTCCGCGGCGCAGCCGGCGGGAAAATCCGTCTGCAAGCTGGTACTGCAGCGGGAGCTCAAGCTCGCCGAACGTCATGAGCTCGTGGTCGCGGTGCCGGGGCTTGGCGGCGATCCCGAAGCGACCGGGTGGCTGGCGGGCGCGCTCGAGCAGCTTGTGACGGCCCTGCCGGTTCAGCTCATCCTGATCGGCGGCGACGAGCTCGAGGACGCCTGGCGCTCGCGCGCGGCGGCGCAGCCGGCCCGGGTGGCGTACGTGCGCGAAGCCGACGAGGCGCTCCAGCGCCGGATCGCGGCGGGGGCCGACGCGATGCTGCCGGTATCCGACGGGCGCGCGGGCGCCTTCGGCCATCTGCACGGGATGCGCTACGGCGCGGTCCCGATCGTGCGGCGCCTGGACGGCGCGACCGACGGCGTGGTGGAGCTTGCGCCCTCGACGCTGTCCGACGGCACCGCCTCCGGACTGGTCTACGACGGGACGGGGCCCCGGGCGCTGGTGGATGCGCTCGTCCGGGCCGTCGGCGCGTCCGAGGACGCCGGCGTCTGGGCGGGCCTGATGCGCGGCGCGATGCAGCAGGATCTCTCCTGGGCCGCCGCGGCGGAGGCATACCGGGACATCTACGAGCGGGCCACGGCGTCGGCGCTTGCGTCGGCGCTTGCGGCGCGCCTGTCCGCCGCGAACGGGCGGTAGCCGATGGCGGCCCGCCGGATCATCACGCTCACCATGAACCCCTCGCTCGATGAGTGGGTCACGCTTGCGTCGCTGCGCACCGGCGAGCTGAACCGGGCGGGTGGATTCATCCGGCACCCCGGGGGGAAAGGCATCAACGTGTCCCGGGTGGTACGGGAGCTGGGCGGCGCGACGGCGGCGCTGGCGGTGATCGGCGGCGAGGACGGTCGGATCTTCCGCGCGCTCATGGAGCGGGTGGGCGTCCCCTGCCGGTACGTCGACGTGGACGGCGCGACCAGGAATAATTACAAAGTCCGCACCCGCCGCCCCTCCGCGCTGACGGAAATCAACACGGCGGGGCCGCGGGTGCCCGCGCGGGCGCGCCGGCAGGTTGAGCGCGAGCTCGATCGGCTGTGTGCGGGCGGCGCGTGCCTGGTCGCCTCCGGCAGCCTGCCGCCCGGCGTGCCGGCATCCTGGTATCGCGCGATCATCCGCCGGGCGCGCCGAAGGCGGATCCCCGTCGTGCTGGACGCGTCCGGCCGGGCGCTCGAGCTGGGCCTTCAGGCGCGGCCCTGGATGATCAAGCCGAACCGGCACGAGGCGGAAGCGCTGCTGGGTGAGCGGCTCTCGAGCCGCGCGAAGGTCGCCGACGCGGCGCGTCGGATGTGCGCCTTGGGCACGGAGATGGTGGTGCTGTCGCTCGGCGGCGAGGGCGCGGTGCTGGCGCAGCGGGGCTCGGCGCGCGTGCTCGTGGCGGAGGCGCCTCGGGTGCGCGTCGATTCCGCCGTCGGGGCGGGGGATTCGCTGGTGGCGGGATTCGTGACGGCATGGCTGCGCGGGCGCCCGGTCGCCGAGTCGTTCCGGTTCGGCGTCGCCTGCGGCACGGCTGCGGCCATGACGCCGGGCACGGAGCTGTGCCGCCGCCGTGACGTCGAGCGCGTGTTCAGGCGCGTGAAGCTCGTGAGCCGGTGAGGCGGCGATGAGACGGGCCCTCGTGAAGATGGCGCTCCTTGATGCGCTCCTGCTCGCCGCGTGGGGCGCGTCGGTGGGCCTCGTGCTGCTCCATGAGCGCGGGCCGTGGCTCCTCAGATCCGCGCCCGCCTTGTCCACGCTTCGGGCGACGATGGACGTCCGGGAACAGTGGTTCGGGATCTACTATCAGGGGGCGAAACTCGGCTTTGCGCACACCCTGATCGCGCCGCATGAGCGAAACGGGATCCCCGGCATTTCGATCCGCGATCAAGGGGAGCTCGTCTTCAACCTCCTGGGGGAGCCGCAGCGCATGTCGATCCAGGCCTGGGCGTTCATCGACGCCGACTGGCGCCTGGCGGAGTTCGAGGCCGGGGTCGTATCGGACGAGCAGCGCGTCGCCTGGCATGGCGTGCGCGACGGGGACGTCATCCGGCTCACCATCGAAACGCCGAGCGGGAAGGCCGCCAGCGAGCTGCGCGACCCGCAGGGCCGCACGTTCGTCACCGGCATGTCGTCGTGGGCGGTGTTCCACGAGTTGGCGGTGGGCCAGCAGGGCACGTTCCTCGTGCTCAACCCGCTGGCGCTGCGCCCGGAACCGGTGATGTTCAGCGTGCCGCGCAGCGAATTGGTGGATGGCCGGACGGCGCTCATCGTCGAGACGACGATGGGCAGCATGACCTCGACGAGCTGGGTCACCCAGGACGGCGAGGTGCTGCGCGAGACCTCGCCGCTGGGCTGGGAGCTCGTGCAGGAGCCCATGGAAAAGGCGATGACGGGGCTCTCCGGGGCGTCGCCGGCGCTCGATTTGTTGTCCGCGACATCGGTGCCGGTGACGCCGGATCTTGGAGATCCGGCCCGCGTGGCGCGCGCGGTGGTGCTGATGCGCGGGGTGCGGGAGTCGCAGATCACCGTCGAGCGTGCCGGGCAGCGCCGTCTGCCGCCGGAGCGCCTCGCGGCCTACGGCCGGGAGGCGCCCGAGGGCCCGTGGGTGCTGCTTGAGCTCAGCGGGCAGGACCCCGTGCCGTCGGCCGAGCCGGAGACGGGGCCCCCGAGCGGGTATCTCGCGCCCAGTCCGTTCGTGCAGGCGGACGATCCGCGGGTGATCGCCCTGGCGCGTGAGGCGGTGGGGGACCGGACCGGCCCGTGGGAGCAGGCGCTGGCGCTCTATGCGTACGTCTGGCGGACGCTGAAGAAGCAGTACACGATCGGCATTCCGACAGCGCTCGACGTGATGGCGACCAATACGGGCGACTGCCACGAGCACACGGTGCTGTACACGGCGCTTGCGCGCAGCCGGGGCATCGCCACGCGGATGATGGCGGGGCTCGTCTATCAGCACGGGCGGTTCTATTACCACGCCTGGCCGGAAGTCTGGATGGGCCGGTGGGTGCCGCTCGATCCGACGCTGGGCCAGGCGCCCGCGGACCTGACCCACATCGGACTGATCGAGGCGGAGGCGCAGGAGCTGGCGGCGCTCGGGCAGTTCGTCGGCCGGGTCAGTCTTGAGGTGCTCGAGACGGAGGCGAAATGAGCGTGCGATCGGGGATCACGGCTGAGGGGCTCAAGAAACGCTACGGACGCCTGGAAGCGCTGAGCGAGTGCACCTTTGAGGCCGCGCCGGGGAGCATCGTGGCGCTGGTGGGCCCCAACGGCGCTGGCAAGACGACGGCGCTCAAGCTGCTGGTCGGGCTGCTCGCGCCGACGGCGGGCGACGCCTGGATCTGCGGCCACCATGTCCAGCGGGAGCCCCTGGAGGCCAAGCGCGTGCTCGGCTTCCTCCCCGACCAGCCGTTCCTCTATGAGGCGCTGACGATCAGCGAGACGCTGAGCTTCATCGGCAGCATGTACGGTCTCGACCGCCGGACGCTGCGCGAACGGGGGAATGCCCTCCTGCGCATGGTCGACCTCGCCGAGCGCCTGCACAGCCGGGTGAGCGAGCTCTCCTACGGGATGAAGAGCCGCCTCAGCATCGTGACCGCGCTCCTGCATGAGCCGCGCGCGCTGATTATGGATGAGCCGTTCTTCGGGCTGGATCCGAAGACGCTCCGGCTGATGCGGCAGGTGATGCGCGAGCGCGCCGCCGCGGGGACGGCGATCCTGCTCTCGACCCACCAGCTTTCCGTCGTCGAGGATCTCGCGGACCGGGTCATCATCCTGAGCCGCGGGCGGATCGTCACCGTGGACTCCGTCGACGGCCTGCGCCGGGCGCACGGCGCGGGGTCGCTCGAGGATATCTTCGTCCGGCTCACCGATGTCTCCTAGCCCGTCTGCTGACACCGCGCGGGGCGGGCCGGTTCGCTTGTTCTGGTGGGTCCGGATGCGCATCGCGCTCGCCGGGCTGCGGATGCTCGGGGGCGCGCCCGTCAAGCTCGCCGTGCTGCTGGTCATGTGGACGGGGCTCTTCGGCGGCATGTACGCGCTGGCGCATCACGGGATCCGATTTCTGAACGAGCAGGCCGGATTCGGCCCCTTCCTCCTCAGCCGCCTGTGGTATCTGTTCCTGTTCGTGATCATGCTCATGCTGGCCATCAGCCAGCTCGCCAGCGCCTTTTCCACGCTCGTCCGGGCGCAGGAGACCCGCGCCTGGATGCTCATGCCCGTGTCCGCGCGGGACCTGTGCCGCGTGAAGTGGATGGAGAGCTCCGTGTACAGCTCCTGGGCTGTGCTGGGGGTCTTGCTGCCGGTGTGCCTGGCGTACCTGCACGTCCTCGGCAAGCCCGCCTGGCTGGCGGCGTGGATGGTGCTGGCGCTGGGGCTGCCGCTCTTGTCGATCGTGACGGCCGTGTCCACGCTGGCGCTCTTTCTCTGGCTGCGGTTCGCCAGCCGCATCGTGGTGCGCAAGGAGATGATCCTGGTGTGGCTGCTGGTGGCCGGGATCGGGCTCTTCTGGCTGCTGGGGGAGCAGCAGGCGCAGCAGCAGGAGGACGCGTGGTTCCTGGCGATGCAGGCGCTCCTGCCGCGCATGCGCCTCGCCATGTCCATGTGGCTGCCGAGCAGCTGGATGGCGACCGCGCTCGACGCGATCGTGAACGGCCGCGAACGGGAAGCGATCCTCTATACCGCGCTCCTGTGGACGACGGCCGGGGTCGTCTGGCGGGTGCTGGATCATGTGGCCGCCGGGTGGCTGATGCCGCTCCTGCGGCGGCACGCCGAGCCGGTCGTGGACGGCCGCGACCGCGGCATCAAGTTCAGAAAGTTCCGGGAGCGATGGTGGAGTCAGGGGGCGTTTCGCGCCGCGCTCGCCAAGGACCTGCTCCTCTTGGCGCGCGACCCGATGCAGTGGAGCCAGGCGGCGCTCTTCTTCGGCTTGCTGGGGGCGTATTTCGCGAACATCCATCGGCTCGGGTCGTTCAGCGGAGACCCGTCCTGGCGGGTGGGGATCGCCGCGCTCAACTTCGCCTGCACCTTGCTGGTCCTTGGGGCGCTGGCGGTCCGGTTCGTCTTCCCGCAGCTGAGCATGGAGAGCCGCAGCCTGTGGCTGTACCGCCTGGCGCCCGGCGGCGTGCGCCGCCTGGTGGGGGCGAAGCTGGCCCTCTACGGCGCGGCTTCGATCATCATCATTGAGGGGCTGCTGTACATCTCGGCGCTGCGGCTGGGCATCCCGGAGGGCATCCGCATGTGGCTGGCCGGCGTGGGCGGCATGACGGCGCTTTCCATCGTGGGGCTCGCCGTCGGGATGGGAGGGTGGCGCATCCAGCCGCGCGCGGAGAACTCAGCCCAGGTCGTCTCTTCATCGGACGGCGCGATGGTGCTCGTCATCATGATCGCCTACGTGAGCGCCGTTGTTTTCGCGATGGTCCTCACCTGGCAGGGCATCCAGGACCGCCTGCCCGACCTCGTCATCTTCTCCACGACCGCCCTCCTCCTCGTCAGCGTCTTCGTCGGCTGGATGCCCGTCCTCCGCGGCCTCCACACCCTCCACTCCCTCGAATCCTAACCCCCGGTATCAGATACGTATCAGATCTGTATCTGATACGTATCTGATACCGGGTCGTTGGGGCCGAGAACGAAATCCCGATACGCCCGGCGCTGGCGCTTCCTCTGTGGCGAGATGATGCCCAGCACAAGCTCGGTATCAACGAGATCCAGGGGGTTGTGAGCGCGCAACTCGTAGGCAGGGTAGCTGCTCCATGGGTAGGCTCCGGGCGTGGACACGAGCCCTGCCCGTACGGGATTCAGGTGGATGTATCGAGATGCGACCAGCAAGTACGTGTCGTCTTGGATGAGGCGGCTATGGAATCGGCCCTGCATGACGTGGCCGACCCGCTCATGGCGACGATTAAAATGCTTGGTGTACGTGATCATCATGCACTGCATGATCTTAGAGATCGTCGAGCCCGCGGAGGGTTGGATCAGCAGGTGCAGATGGTTCGGCATCAAGGCGTAGGCATGCAGGATGAAATGGAACCGTTGTTTGTAACGAAGGAGAATCAGTAGGGCCTGCCGAAAGTCCTGTTCGTCAATAAAGATGGCGTGGCGGTTGTTGCCCCGCGTGGTGACATGATAGACAGCTCCATCAAAGCAGACCCTGGGAGGGTACGGCATGGACGGCCTCCTTGAAGATTCCTGCAGGCCGTCGGGTGGGGAGCGTTGCTATTCTAGCGAGATCCTGGCGTTCCTGACAACCCCTAATCGGTATCAGATACGTATCTGATACGTATCAGATACGTATCTGATACCGAGGGGAGAGGGCGTCGAGTCTTGGGGGCAGACCCCAGTCAGTCTATGAGGAAGAAGGTGTGGCTGGTGTCGGTGCCGGACGGCAGGTTGCCCCAGAAAAGATAGCCGAAGCCGAAGTTGCAGCCGCCGCCGTCGCCGGTATCGGAGTCGTAGTCCTCGCCGTTGGCGGCGCCCCCAATGGTTCCCGCGGATTGGATCAACCAGGTATCGCCGCAGGTGTCCGGGTCCGTGCCGGTGTTCGTGATGTTGTAGTTAGCGAAGCCGGTTGTGTTGTCGAACGTGAGTCCGCTCAAGCTGCGGGGGCCGGCATCGATGATCGAGTTGTGAATACGGATGTACGAATCGCTGCTGCCCACATCGACCGCAAAGTTGTCGAAGTCGGCATCGGCGAGGGCGGTGAGCGTCGCCCCGCTTTCCAGGTCGATCCCGATGCTTTGACCGGTGCCGCCCAGATAGTCGAACGCGGCTTCATCCACATCCAACGCGCCGCCTGACTGAACGGTGATGGCGTAGCCCCCGCTCCCGCCCCCTCGGGTCACCTGGGTTTCGCTGCCGTCCTGGCCCTTGAACTCGAGCGTCTCGCCTGAGCCGACCGTAATGCTGTCGGTGTCTTGCATCAGCATCAGCGTCTTCTGGATGCTCGTGTCGCCTGACGTCTTGAAGGCGACGAAGGTATACGTGTCTCCCTGGACGTAGTCGGGGGAGCCGCTGTCATCGACGGTGAAGCGGACATTGGGCGCCGACCCCCCGTCGTTCTGGCTGTCGGTGTACTGGACGTCAGTAGAGGCCTTCGCCGTGAGCAGCGTCTCACCGGAGGAGTTGTACCGGTACACGTCCCAGTCGTTGGAGCCTCCGCCGACACACCCGGATACGTTATTGCACACCACGCGGTAGGCGTACACTGATTCATCCCCGCCCATCGAGCCATTGAAGGAGAACCCTAGGCTGGTTTCTCGGCCGGCTCCATAGAACCCGTGCGGTGTCACGGAGTCCGCCCAGAGCGCGTCGGCGTAGTTGAACTGCCATCGCCCCTCGTCATTCGGGGTCTCCGTGCTATTACTGCTGACGGTGAAATCATTCCACAGCCTCGCGTTTCCGGCGGTCCCGTCGTGCTTTCGCGAGAGGACCGGCGTCGAGCTTGACACTTCCGCGCCCGAGGCCAGCACCGTGTCGAACATAAAGACCTTCCGGTTGGACGCCCCGCCGGTAAAGTCCTGGCTGCTGTTGGCAACCGGGCTGCCGAATGTCGAGGCAATGATCGTCGTCGGAACCGCCGCGCCGCTCACACCGCTGGCGTTCGCATAACTGTGTACATCCACCCACACATTCTCATTTGAGTTGGCGTCATTGCTTGCGCCGTTCTGGGCGTGTGCGTATGACGTATGGGACATCACGATGTTCGAGCCGCTGCTAGTCACTCCATCGTTATTGACGCTCACGCCGGTCCCGGTCCCGTTCCTCGTCGTGTTCCCGTGGAGGAAGTTGTGGTGTCCCCGCACCAGGATGTTGCCGGCATTGTAGAACGTGGTATTGCTGCGGAGCACATTCCTGCGGCCTTCGACCTGGATGGCGGCGGAGGTGCCCCCCGTCACGGTGTTGGCGAGGATGATGTTGTCGTCGTTAGAGTCGTACGGCGAGGTCCCATCCCCAAGCCTGAGGCAGACGGTGGTATCGGCCTCACCATCGATGACATTCCAGGAGATGGTGCTCCCGTCCGTCCCCGCCAGATCGATATCGGCCGCGTTGGCGCCGGTATTGCCGAAGACGCGGTTCGCCGTCACCAGAATATTGGATGAATTGGTGATGGCGACGGCGCGGGCATCGGACCCGGACATGCCAGAGAAGAGGTTGTCAGAGACGCCTTGGCTGTTCGCGCTGCTGGCGTTGCTGATCTGATCGGCAGAGAGGCCCCGGAAGCTGGTGCTGAAACGCGACTTCTCCAGCGTCAACCCCTCGTCCGTATCGTTCCCGTTGATCGATTTGGCCACCACGCCGTAGGCGTTGCCGTTGGTCGCGTCGTTGCGCCCAAGGTTGCAGAGGTCGGCATAGCGAATGAGGACCTCCGAGTCGGCTTTGGCGTAGATATACGCCTCACCGGCGCTGTCTCCGGTCTCGTTGATCGCTGCGGAGCAGGCCGTCCCCGCCTCCGCGGTCACGTGGGCGTAGTCGAGCACCTCGAACGTATCGCCGGCGCGGATCCCATCAGTGATCTCGACGTCGTCCCCATCGTCCATCGTCGTGAAGTCATCCGGCGCATTCGAAATGACATGAATCTCTTCGGCCCCGGATTTGAGCGCGCCACCGACGATCTGGTAGTACTGATCATCGGTGAGATTGTGGAGGTAGCGGCCGACCCCTTCGCCGGCTGAGGTTATATAGCCGTCGTAGACATAGACGGTACAGGTCGTGTCGCCGGAGCAGGCGGTCGCATCCTTGACGTCTGGGTTTGCGTCGGTGGGATAGCTCGCGTCATCAATAACGAGGGAATCGTGCGTATCGGTCGCGCAGTTGGTGTCGTCCAGAATGGTGTCCGTAATGTCGTAGAGGCGTCCGAACGCGAGGGAATCCGTGTTGGTGATCCTCACATGCTTACCGTTATTCTCATCCGGGTTGCGGAAATCCACCGCGGCGCACAGCGTCGTCTCCCGCAGAGCCAGCGTGTCGGTGGCGGTCAGCGTCCCCGTGTCGTCCTGGGAGCCCTGGATCTCCAGAAAACCGGTGGCGTCGACCTCGATGCCGGTGTCCGAGGCGGTGGCGGCGCTGCGCGGGTTCAGACGCAGGATGGCGTTCTTGCCGATGTCAAGCGTCCCTGTGCCGGCGCCTGAGGCGGCGCCGACCTTGACAATGCAGTTGGCACAGGAGGGCGGACTGCCTGCGTTGTTGTCGTTAATGTCGATCGTCACGGACTGGCCCTGCGGAATGGTTTGCTGCGACTGCAGCGTCGCCGTTTCTCCAGGCGTCGCAGCGATCTCGATGCCTCCATGAACGATGAGCCCATCCCCGTTGCTGTCGCCGACCGTGACGGTGCCCGCGCGCAGGTCCATCGCATCCGCATCGGTTGAGGTGACCTCCATTGGATTCCTGATCAGCCATATCGCGTCATTGCCGCTCGGATCCGCAAAGACCACCTTGTGGAACGCATTGGCGCCGTCGATGAATCTTCCAATCTCCTCGCCGGCATCATCCGAGTCAAAGGTCACGGTGCCCGTCCCTGCCGTGAACACGCCCCCGGTCAGGGTGTCCCAAGTTCCACCCACCGTAAACGCCGCGGTCGAGGAGGCCTGGAAGGTGGTGTTGGCCCCGATGGTGACGTCGCCGGCAACATCGAAGACGCGGTCGTTGGTCTCGTTGTCGAGGATCAAGGAGGTCCCGCCGTTCGTCTGAAGGGTGAGGTTGCCGTTGACGATGATCTGGCCGGTGCCCGTGCCGTTCGTCGTGATGGTCCGTGCGCCGCTGACGGATTCAAAGGTGAGATGGTTAAATGTCCAGTTGGTGGCCACCGCTTGGTTGGTGCCAAACGCCGAGTCGGGGTTCGCCCCCATTGTCATCGTGTGGTTCGAGTCGGTAAAGTTCACGGTGCCGCACGCCCCCGTCCGGCATTCGAAGTTGTTCCGCACGATGAGATTGGCGGTGCCGTTGCTGTTATCGAGCGTGCCGCGCTGGACCTCCAAATCATCGCCGATCGTCCAGGTATTATTGGCGATGGACCACCCGCCGTTCACGCCGTCGATCTCGACATCGTCAAAGGTATGGGTGCTGCCGGGGTCGATGATGTGGCCGGTCGCATCGGCATCGAACGTCGTCAATTGCGACGTCCCGGCCGTGAAAGTGCCCGCGTTGACGAAATCCCCTCCGACATCCAAGTCGAAATCCTGGATGCTGAATGTGGCGCCGGATTGGATGAGAATGTCGCCGTCCGTCGAGGCGGCAGAGGTGGACGTGCTGGTGCCCGCGTTGCCGCCGGGCTGGAACGTGTCGCCTGTCCAGACAATCAACTTCCAGTTGTCGGCCACCGACAGGTCGTACGTGGTGGCAAGGTTGGACGTGAAGCCGAGATCGCTCCCGGTGTCGTCGTCGTTGTCGTACTTGCCGAGGTCCGCATTGGTGATCGGCCCGGCGTCCTCATGCCGCACGATGAGTCGGTCCTGATACAGATCGAGGCCAGTGACGCCGCCGCTCGCCGGCGCCCTAGTGACCGTCGTGGCGTTCTCGGTCTCATCTTGCAAGAATACGGTGAGGGTTTGTCCTTCGCTGACCGTGACTCCGGTGAACTCATACGACCCGTTTGCCGGAGAGTTGGAACATTCGACGGTCGTGGGGGCGGCGCCGTTGACGGAGAGGGCCACCGTGCGGGAAGTCGAGCAGTTGAGGGCCGTGCTGCCTTCATCTGTGTAGATCCGGCCGGAGACGGTAGCGGGAGTGTAGTGGACGGTAATGCGGATATGGTCCACACTGACCGTATCGATTCCGGTCGTTGCGATTGAGGAGAAGGCTACGCCGAAATCTGAGGCGTTGATATCGCTGACGGTCCACGTCTCACCCCAAAGGTCCGTCGAACCCCCATGATCCTCGTACGTGTCCGAGGACGGATACGTGGTCGCGGTGGCCCGGTCCGTGCTGCCGATCGTTCCGCCTTTGACGATTCTGACTGCGCCGTCACTGACAGTCCCGGCACCGCTCACTTTGCGTTCCACGCCGGCCACGATCCCGTCGATGGTAGAGCCAGCCGGAATAGAAAATCCGAAATTGGTCGCTTTAATATAGGTCGAGGAAGGCGCAATGTCGGTGTTGAGAGCTGCGGTTGCGTACGAATCGTTAGAACTGGCCGCGTTCCCAGGCGAAGTCCAAGCTACGTCCCCGCCATTTGAGCTGTCATCGGCGAGCGTCCCAGGACTGTTGGGCCCCGTGCTGTCAGCGAAGACAACGGTGGCGCTCCCGCAGAGCATGAGGGTCGAGAGGAAGATGAGTCGACATGCGCGCGTGACCGGACGATGCGTGCTTCTTGTCAGCGGCATGGCGCCTTCCATTGCAATCGCTCCTCGCGCCTAGGGGACCTTGCCGCTGGGCCCAACGCGGCTGCGGGCTTTAGGGCAGCGGTCCGATACCCAGGTCCGTTATTCAGAGGTGCCGTCATGCTGTTGAGTCATGTGCGCCCTTCCACATCATTGCGGCGCACCGACGCCGCAGAACCGCAAGAGGGCGCAGTCTCGACGCGCTATTCTTCGGGTTCAGTCCCTGGCGCCGGATGCGCCACGACGTGGAGGTACTGCTGAGGGCTCTGGTCGATGGTGCCGGTGATGCAGTAGTCGAGCTGGAAGGTCTCGGCCTGGACGGGACGGTCCAGGTGCAGCGCAAGGTGGGCGAGCAGGGCGAGCAGAATACCGGCCAGCAAGCGGTTCGTCCATCGCACATCAGCCATCGGACCCCTCCTCCTCCAACCTGGGGTCTGACCCCAGGTTATTCCTCTCCGGTGACGCGGAACACCTCTGAGACCGACGTGGTGCCCTGCACGAGTTTCTGGATGCCGTCCTGCTGGAGGCTCACCATGCCGGTACGGATGGCCTCTTCCCGGATGAGACCGGCCTGGGCCTTCTGCGTGATGAGCGAGCGGATCTTCTCGTTAGGCACGAGCAGCTCGTAGAGTCCGATGCGCCCGCGGTAGCCGGTCTGGCGGCACTTGGTGCAGCCGGCGGACTCGTAGAAGGTCAGGCGCTCATGGGGCTCGACCCCCAGGCGCTCCAGGAGCTCCCGCGGGGGCTGGTAGCCTTTCTTGCAGGCGGGGCAGAGCACCCGGACAAGGCGCTGGGCCAGCACGCCTGTGAGCGATGTGGAGACCAGAAAGGGCTCGACGCCCATATCCGTGAGCCGCGTGGCGGCGCTGGCGGCGTCGTTCGTGTGGAGGGTCGAGAACACCAGGTGCCCCGTGAGGCTCGCATGAATGGCGATGTCGGCGGTGTCCTTGTCGCGGATTTCTCCGATCAGAATGATGTCGGGGTCCTGGCGCACGAGCGATCGCAGGCCGGTGGCGAACGTGAGGCCGGCTTTGATGTTGACCTGCGATTGCCGGATGCCGGCGAGCTCGTATTCGACCGGGTCTTCGAGCGTCATGATGTTCTTCTCGACGCTGTTGAGCCGGTTGAGGGAGGCGTAGAGTGTGGTCGTCTTGCCGGACCCCGTGGGACCGGTCACGAGGATGATGCCGTGCGGCCGCGCGATCAGGGTGGTGAAGTGGGAGAACATGGCTTTCGAGAACCCCAGGTCCTCAAGATTCAGCAGGCCTTGCTGCTTATCGAGAATGCGGATCACGACGTTCTCCCCGTACACCGTGGGAAACGTCGAGACGCGCAAATCGACTTGCTTCCCGCCCGTGGTGACCTGGACGCGGCCGTCCTGTGGAAGCCGTTTTTCCGCGATGTCCATGTCGGCCATCACCTTGATCCGGGAAATGACGGCCGCCTGATAGTCCTGCGGGAGCTGCATGCGGTCATGCAGGACCCCGTCGATCCTGACCCGGCAGTGGAATTCCCCCTTGGACGGTTCCAGGTGGATGTCGCTCGCGCCGGACTCGGTGGCCTCCCCGATGATGCCGTTGACGACCTGGATGACTTGGGTGAGGTTCGCGGCGGCTTCCGGCTTGTCGGGATCGGCGGGTTCTCGCGGCGCTGGCCTCTGCGGGACTGGGACGGGCATCGGCTCGCGCGTGGGCGCCCATTCGGGCATCTTGGGCGCCGCGCCTGGCTGCGGCGGGCGGCCTTTCTGGTCGAGCGCGTGCCGGATCGCGGTGGGGGTGGAGAAGACCGGCCAGATGTGCCGCTGGCTGGCTTTCTGGAGCTCTTCGATGGCCGCGGCATCGAGGGGATTGGCCATGGCGACGGTGATGGAATCGCCCATCGAGAACAGCGGGATGGCCACGTATTGGCGGCAGAGCGTTTCGGGCAGGAGCTCCAGCACGCCCGGCTCAGTCGGGTGAGACGCGAGATCCACGTACGCCAGGCCCAGCTGCTCACTGAGCGTCCTGGCCAAGGCTTCTTCCGTGATCCAGCCGCGGGCGACTAGAATGGTCCCGAAAAACTTGCCCGTCGTCTGCTGCTCCGTGAGCGCCTCATCGAGCTGCGCGGCGGTGATGACGCCCCGCTTGACCAGGAGCTCGCCCACCTTCGCGACCGTGGCGTCCGCGCGTGATTCAGGCATCGGTTAGCAACCCGCAACCCGCAACCAGGACGGGGCGGGGGCACGGCGTGGGGATGACCATGAGAGCATGAGAAGATAGAAGAACGAAGGTGGAGGAAGGAAGGGAGAAAGTTGAACCGTTAGGTATCTGCACCTTCTTGTTTCCACCGTCCACCTTCCATCTTCTACCATCCACCCTCTATCCTCCACCCTCTATCCTCTACCAGTTCAACGATTACACGACGTGCCCCGCGCCCCTCGCCCCATGCCCCAGCGTTGCCGGATAGACGGAACTGACGGAATAGACGAACCATATGAACGGCGTTCCAGCTTCCAGCCTCCAACTTCCCGCCAGTGGAGCGGCTGTTTCACCGGTTCGGCTCTTGCTCTGTAATTTCGCGCCACATGAGAAACCCGACACCCTTTGTGGCGAAATGCCCGAATTTGACCGTGCCGGCCTGTGTCCGGAGGCCGAAGGGCGCGGAGGCGGAGATGCCGACCGACTCCTCCTCGAAATTCGTCAGCACGACGGTCGCCCGCCCGTTGACCAGGGTGATGCGCTGGTTCAGGGCGGAGGAGCCGACCGAGCGGTTCGGCCGCTCCTCGTCGAACTCGATGACGATCGTCAGCGAGTTCTCGGACTCGATGACATTGCCGTCCTCGTCCACCAGGGTGATCGGAATCTCGGCCGTCCCGCCCACCGGCGCGTTCGTCGATGGGATTTGGAGGATGGCCTCCTTGACGAGCACCTCCTCGGTCGGGCTCACGAGCGCGGCATCCGGCTCGGACACGGCGATCGTGTAGGTGCCCGCCGTGCCGGCGGACGCCTCAAATGCATGCGTGCCGCTATCGTCGTCCGTGAACACATAGTACTGCGGAAGCCCCAGCTCTGTCGAGGCGGTGAGTTCAACGCGGCCCTGGTAGCTGCTCAGCGGCTCGCCCCCGGTCGCAAGCAGCGTGACGCTCAGCGTGAACGGCTCCTGCAGATAATAGAAGTCGCGCGGCGGCGGCGGAGGCGTCAGATCGATGCGGAGCGACTCCGGATGGAACATGACCGGTCCGGACTCTCCGGTGAGCGACCCGTTCGCCGTATCCGTGGCGCTGATCGCGACCTCGCCCCAGCTCGGGTACAGCGCCTGCACGGTGGCGGCGCCGTCGTTGAACGCGGACGCGGGCACCGTGGCCGGGGTGATGAATCCTCCCGGCATCCCCTGGGCGGGCGTGACCCCGAGCGTGAGATCACCCTGATAGTTCGGCGTCAGCGCGCCGCCTGATGTCACGGCCCGGACCGTGAGCGGGAAGGCGAGCCCCACGATCTGCACCGGGTTGGCGACGACCTCCAGGTGATCCGGCAGGAGCGACACCGGCCCGCTTTCGCCCGTCCGGCTTGAGTCATCCACGTCCGTGACGCGGATGCCGATGGTGCCCGCGTCGGCATACGTGACCTGGACATCAAGCCGGCCGTTCACGAACCCGTTCGACTGGGCGGGGGAGACGTCCTTGACACCCGTCGCCGGATCGAGGTAGACCGTCTCGAGCTTGACCAGGCCGTTGTAGGCGCCGTCGACGTCGCCTTCTTCGTCTTTGGCCAGGATCGTCACGGTGAACGGCACGCCTGCTGTCTGGGCGCCGGTCGCCTGGACATCGAAGAACGGATCCCCGTAGATGATTCGTTGCTGCTGCAGTCCTTCGAGCCACCCGGAATCGGGGTATTCCTTGACGGATATCGTCGGCCGGCCGATCTGGCTGTCCCGGTAGTAGAACGTGGCGGTTGAGGCATCCTGAGGCAGGATGAGGGACCCGATCGCCTTCCAGGGATCGTCAGCGAGGGAAAACTCTCCTCCCTGCGAGGTGGTCCTGAGCTCAAGGAGCACGTCCGTCACCGCGCGCTGGGGCTCGAGCAAGCTGTTCTGCAGCTGGATGGTGATGGGCTCCGAGGTTTGGTCGTGCACGAGCGTCTGCGCGGCGGTGACGAACTCGATCCGTTCGATGTAGGTTACGGTGACATCGTCGACATACGTATCATCGGTCTGGGTGGCGCTGTAGGCGCCTCCGATCGTGAGGGACGTCATCGAGCTCTTGCTCGGATCGATGAACCGGAGCCCGCTTTTGGCCGGCGTGAGCGCGGTCGTGGCGCCCGAAGGGCGCAGGAAGACGTCGTACGTGTGGGAGGAGAAATTCAGTTTGTAGACGACTTCGAGCCAGGAGCCGGGGGTGAAGGAGGAGCCGGTATCCACCCAGGCGGTCCCGTCCGCGGCCAGGACCTGTCCGCCGAAGTCGAATGTGACCGCCGCGACTCCCTGCGAGGGCGCCGGCTGGGTTTCACCGCCCAGCCCAGGCCTGATAAGGAACCTGATCCAGGTCGGAGACAGATTGCCATAGGCGGTCGGCCGGGACACGGCGACGGGATTTGAGCTGCCGATCAGCTCCAGGGCCTTCCCGGTGCCTCCCGGCGTGACCGCGGACTGCACCATGGCGCTGGCGGCCGCGCCCTGGGTCACCGCCCAGAACTCCGCGCCGTCGATGGAGCTGCTCGGCGGGTAGGATTCGAAGTTCTCGACAAACGAATCCAAAATCTGCGCGCGCAACGGCGGGGTCGCGGCGACCAGCAAGGCAATAGCGGCGGCCGCACCAACCATGGTTCGCGTTCGCAGGTTCCTTAGGTCGTGACGCATGGCGCCTCTGTACGTGCTGTCCTTGCTCCTCCCATTGCCGGCTGTCCCCTTGGGGGCTGTCCCCTTTGGACCAGTGTCTGCTCTCTGCTGGTTGCGCTCCGCATGTGGTATCGCGGCGCAGCCGGGTGTCCCTCCGGGGGCTGGCCCCCTAGGGACAGGCCTTACATTGGCGCAAGCGCCAGGAACCGCCTGGTTGCTGGTCACTGGTCTCAGGGTACTCACCTAGAAATTGAGGCGCTCGGAGACGCCGTCGTACGTCGAATCCACCGAGTTGTAGATGAAGCCGATGTAGTCGGTCTTACCGCTCGCGCTCGTCAGCGTTGGCGCGGTGGCGCCGCTCCAGCGGACCGTCCCAGGCCACGTGATGCCGTAGGCGCCGCTGTACTTGAGGATGAGTGTGTACTTGCGGCCTGAAAGGCCGTTGCTGAACGAGAGGGTGCAGGCCTCGGAGACCGACAAATGCTGGGTGTTGCCGTTGTTCCAGTCCACGGACGCCGAGCCGCCGGAGCAGTTGGCGATCGTGTTGATGGCGCCGCCGTACTGGCCCGCGAACGTCGCGGCTTTCTCGCTGCCATCAAGACGCATGACTTCGGTGATGGTGCCGGCTCGGTTCAAGGAGAAGATCATGTCCGCGTCTTCCGAGGCATCAGTCACAGTCGTCATCGAGACGTCGATGGAGCCCTGTTCCTCAGATCCACCGGCATCCTCGATGTGAAAGCTGAAGCCGGCGCCGATCCCGGCGGCGGCGGTGCCGGTCGTGTCTTTGGTCAGCGTGAAAAGATCAACCACGGCATCGGCCGTGCTGTTGTCGTTCCTCACCTCCAGCATGCTCCCAGGGGCGGTGGCGCCGATCCCGACTCGGATCGTGTCCGTCGCGTCCTGTTTCATGATGAACTGGACATCGGACGTGTTGTCCAGCGCCCGGAGCCACACGGCGTCCGCATCGTCTTGGTCCACGAACTCAAGTTGCGAGAGGATCGACCCGGTGACGTCCGCGGCCGAGTTCGCAACCCTGAACATCGGGGTTGTGGTGCTTTGGAAGTTATCAATGATCCCGACCATAGCCCCGGCGCTCGATCCTCCGATTGCCATGGCAATGGTTGTGAGGCTGTCCTGCTCGATCTCGAGTTTGACGGAGCCATTGTTATCTTTCATCTGCAGGTACTTCGCATCGCCGTCATCTTGATCGGTGAATTCCAGCTCTAGGAGGACGGTTTCAACCGAGATGTTGGCGGCAGAATTATCGATCTTGAGCACGCTGCCGCCATCGAGCGTGCTGTCCAGCACCGTGGTGAATCCCGCCAGATTGATGGTCGTGTTGGCGTCCGGATCGGCGATGTCGTCCCAGGCGGTCGGGGTGCCGCCGGCCGCTTCCCAGGTGAGGGTCCCGGCGCCGTCGGTCTGGAGCTGCTCGCCGGCATCGCCGTCATCCGGGGGCAGGGTGAGCGTATAGCTTGTGCCATCGGCCAGGTTGGGCACCGTGATGGTGACGGTTTCTGGAGAGCTGGCATCGCCATCGTAGAACTTGAGCGTGCCGGGAACGGCGGCGCGGTCGCTGCCGAGCGCGACGGACTTGGAGTCTCCGAGGATCTGCATCACGCCGGTCCGGCTGCCGCCCGAATCGACGAAGAAGAGGAAATTCGCGTCCTCGGAGCTGTCCGTCACGTCGGACAGTTCCACCTCGAGCGTCGCATGCTCGTTGGCGCCGCTGCCCAAGTCCTCGATCGCGAAGGAAATGCCGGCTCCAATGCCTGTCCCGGGCGTGCCGCTCGACGTCCTGGTGAGTGTCACGAGGTCCACGACGGCGCCGGTGATCGAACTGTCGTGCGCAATCTCAAGCGGGGAAGCGGGCCGCGCGGCGCCGGCGCCGATGCCGGTCCAATCTGAAATGAACGCGCCGTAGTTCTCATCCGCGCCGCTCACCGTGTCAACGTACAGCCCGTAGTTTCTGGTGCCGGCGCCGCCGCCACCCGTGAACGTGCCCGTCGAAGTGGCGTAGAGGCCGTACTTGTTGATGCCGTCGGTGGTCGCGTTCGTGGTGAGGTTGTTCACCGCAAGTCCCGTGGCGGCGGCTGTGGTCGTGACCGCGCCCGTCGGCTCGATATCAAGCACGGCGTCAGGAGTTGAGTCGCGGATCCCGATGCGCTCGTTCAGCGTATCGATTGCCAGCACGACATTGCCGGAGTCAGCTTCGAGGAACTGGTAGGCATCGCCGGTATCCGCGGCCATCCGGAACGTGGCGCCTCCGGTGGATTTGAGCGCGAAGAGATCCGTGCCGGCGGAGTCCTCGAACTCGACAATGTTCTCGCCCTGCGACACGGTGCCCTTCACGAGCAGCTGGATCTCATCCGCGTCGCCGACCACGCCAAGTTTGGCAAGATTGGCCGTTGAGCCGATGGAGACGCTGTCGGTGCCGTCATCGAGCCGGACCACGGCCCCGTCATCGGTCCAGGGGGAGGCCTCGCCGGCCATGGCGCTGGTCCATCCGGCGCCGGTGTAGACGTAGAGCGTGTCGTCATCCGAGTCGTAGTAGAGGCTGCCTTCGGAGCTGGTGGTCGGAGCGGCGGAGAGCGGGGACAAGATCAGGGGCGGCCCGCCGGTTTCAGACATGGTGATGGTGACGCCCGAGGGGTCGTTGGTGGTGTTCGCGTTTGTGACGAGCACGGCCGGCTGGTTGTCCGAAGCAGGATTGGCGACGTGCAAGAACGCGCTGGGAGTTGCCGCGCCGAAGACCACGGGGGATGAGCTTCGGATTCCCGCATCCCAGCCGGTCGCGATATCGACGGCGAAACTCAGCGAGGTCCCCTGGTTCGTCGCGTTGGGCAGGTACAGGCCGCGAACGGTTCCGTTTGTGGGGGAGCCGGCATCAACAACGACGCCCAGGCCGTTGATGGCATCGCCGGCTTCATCCATGGCGTTGAAGGTCGGCGCGATGGTCACGGCGCTGCCAGAGGCGCCGGCGGCGGGAATGGAATTGACGGCCAGGTGGCCGCTGCCCTTTGGGGCGATGGTCAGCGAACCGTCCGTCCCTGTCGTCAGGTCCGTGTAGTTGACCGCTGAGCCGTCCGTATCGTTGTAGGTGAGGCGAAGATTCTGGCCGGACGCGTGGTTGATCTCCACTGCGCGATCAGGAGCGGAGGTGTTGACACCGAGGAATTCGTTGATCGTATCGATGTTGAACACGGGGTCGCCACCATCGGCGTCCATGACTTGGAATCCGGTAACCGCGTCAGTCGCGGTTTGGAATATCGCCGACCCGGCGCCGGAGAGCGTGAACAGGTCCGTGCCAGAGGAATTCTCGAACACGATCAGGTTGTTCGAGCTTTGTGTGGCGTTGCCCAGCACGCGCAGTTGGACTTCGTCAGCGTCCCCCTCAACAGTCAGCTTACCGCGGTTGATGGTGCTCCCGATGGTGACGCTGTCGGAGCCGTCATCAAGCCGGACCACGGCCCCGTCATCGGTCCAGGGGGAGGCCTCGCCGGTCGGGGTGACCCAGGAGAGTACCCCGGCGCCGTCGGTTTGCAGGAGCTGGCTGGCGCCTCCGTCATCCGCGGGCAGGGTATACGTGACTACCTGAGTCATCGCCGCGTTGGGTTGGAAGGTGACGGAATAGTCGGTGGTGCCTTGTTCGGAGTAGAGGACCACGGAGCCGTCGGTGCCGGCGGCGCCGACGTTCAGGGCGCCCAACGAGGTCAGGCGCAGCATCTCGCTGACCGTGCCGGCTTTCGCCAGCGACACGACCAGGTCGGCGTCCTCGGAGGTGTCGGTCACGTCAGTCATGATGACGTCCAAGGAGGCGCGCTCCCCGATCGTGTTATTGGAATTGACGACGTCGAACGTCATCCCGGCGCCGATGCCTGCGGCGGGCGGGGTGGTGTTGCCGTCAAAGTCGGTATCCACGAAGAACCGAAAGAGATCGTTGACCGCGTTCGTTGTCGCGTTTGTATTGGAAACGGTCGTTTCGAACGCGGAGGCATCGATGAACAGCGCCGGCTCATAGTCGTACGTATTGCCGACGTAAAACTCCGCGCCGTCAACGGACCACCAGCGGTCGCTGTCCGGGGTGCCGATGGTGACTTGGGTGGTGCCGGCCTGTTGAAAGTGAATCTCGGCGTGCCGGCTGGCGCCTTTGCTGAAATGCATGTTCATGTGATCGGCTGCCCCGTCCACGTCCAAGAGGGCGCCCGGCGAGGCGGTGCCGATGCCGACGCGGACGTGATCGCCCGGCTCCTGCTTGACGGTGAACCGCGTCGTGCCGTTGTTGTCATTGGCCTGGAGCCAGAAGGCGTTGGTGTCGTCCTGGTCGGTGAACTCCAACTGCAACAATGTCGTGTCGCTGGTCACGTCGGCCACGGTGTTGTCCAGCTTCAGAAACACACCGCCGTTGAGATCGGTGGTCAACACCGAGGTTTCCCCGTTGTCGAACGTGATGGTAGTCAACCCGTTGTTGTCCGGATCACTGATGTCGTCCCAGGCGGTGGCGCTGCCGACGGTGGCCGGATCCACCCAGGAGAGGGCACCGCTGCCATCGGATTGGAGCAGGTAGTCGACCCCGCCGTCATCCGCGGGCAGGACCAGCGTGACATTCTGCGTCATGGCGGGGTTCGGGCGGAACATCACGGCGTAGTCCGTGGTGCCCTGTTCCGAATAGAGGGCAAGTTCGCCATCGATGCCGTCCGAGCCATACCTGACGCCGCCGGCGCTGCCGTCCACGCGCATGAGCTCCGTCATGGCGCCGGCGCGCGCAACGGACAGCACGAGGTCCGCGGTTTCCGCAGTGTCCGCGGCGCTTGTGAGCAGCGCATCGATCGAGCCGCGCTGAGCGGAGGTGCCGGCGTCATTCTCGATATCGAACACCAGCCCCGCGCCGATCCCGGCCGCGGCGGTGCCCGTCGTGTCCTTGGTCAGGGTGAGCAGGTCCACCACGGCATTGGTCGTGGCGTTGTTGTTGCGGATATGCAGGAGCGTAGCCGGATCGACGGTGCCAATACCGACTTCGCCGCTATTTTCGATGGTAAAGATGTCTCCATCGGCGGCGTCATCGCTGCTGATCTTGACGTAGTCATCCGCGCCGCCGTCGATGCTGAGCTCAAAGGCGGCATCCAATTCCGCCGCGCTAATGGAGAATCCGACCTGGCCGTTGCCGTTGATGACGAGTCTGGGGTCGCTTGCTGTCGGGCCCGTCCAGATCTCCAGCCGCCCCTCATTGCCGACTCCGGAATCGTAGAGCCCGAGCAGGTTGACGAACTCCTTCCAGGCGCCTCCGGCGTACCCCGCAAACTTGACGCCTCCCAGCGTGGTGCCGTCAGCAATGTTGGTCGGCGAGCCGTGGCTGCCCTCCGCGCGGTTCAACACCAGATCCATCTTTTCCGTGTCCATACCGCCGTAGTGGTATAGCGCGAGGTTGGCGTTGTTACCGAGAATGGTCACCATATCGTTCGCATCCACGATGGCGCCGGTCCCGAGCGTCATGTTGGCTTGCTGGGACATGGTTTGCGTCAGCATGAAGCGCGTATCGGCACCCCCATTGTCGGTCGCGCGGAGCCAGATGCCGAGCTCATCGCTCTCATTGTCCTGAAGTTCGAGATCGATCAGCACGGTCTCTGTGGTCAAGTCGGCCACGGAGTTGTCGATGGTGAGGACGCTGCCGCCGTCAGTGGCATGGCTGAGCAGGACGTTACCGGTATTGGAGACTGTCAAGAGGTCCGTCCCGCCGCTATTCTCAATGACCATGAGACCGGCATTCTGCGTGGCGTTTCCCTGGACCAGAAGCTGGATCTCATCCGCGTCTCCGTCAATACCCAGCTTCGCGAGATTCGCGGTGCTCCCGATGGTGACGCTGTCGGAGCCGTCATCAAGCCGGACCACGGCGCCGTCGTCGGTCCAGGGAGAGGCTTCCCCGGCGGGCGTTGCCCAGGTGAGGTTGCCTGAGCCATCGGACTGGAGGAACTGGCTGGCGCCGCCGTCATCCGCGGGCAGGGTATACGTGACTACCTGGGTCATCGCCGCGTTGGGTTGGAAGGTGACGGAATAGTCGGTGGTGCCTTGTTCGGAGTAGAGGACCACGGAGCCGTCGGTGCCGGCGGCGCCGACGTTCAGGGCGCCCAACGAGGTCAGGCGCAGCA
>Ga0214471_10000400_pt1 | contig 37923 bp, 35 predicted proteins | sample RVTome_5_FD_207665 | JGI IMG/M metagenome (GOLD analysis project Ga0214471, IMG submission 207665) | Soil microbial communities from uranium-contaminated site in the Upper Colorado River Basin, Wyoming, United States - RVT142D155 | ecosystem: Environmental > Terrestrial > Soil > Contaminated >... | reverse complement strand
GGCCGCGACCCACCGCTGATGGCGACCGGCCCCCCCCCCCCCCAAAATATGATTCATAGACCGCCCTGTCGAACGTTCCTGTGCCCCGTGGCGCAGACTCCTAGGAGTCTGCGTCACGGCGGCGGTCACGGTGAGGAAGTCCTTCCGGCCCGCCCCCTTCAGCCAGATCCTTTCCGCGTCCGATGATCCGGACATGAACGTCTCGACCCCGAAGAATCGAGCCGGCGATCCGGTGCGCACCGCCCTTCACCAGGCCAACAACTGCCTGGCGGCCCTGGTCAACCACGGCGAGGCGGCGCTTCTCTCGGGCGATCCGGCCGAGATGCGGAGCTCGCTCGAAACCATGGTGGAGACGGCGCTCCGGCTGTCCCACGAGCTGAGAACGCTGCGGACGGCCCTCGGCCTGGATACGGGCGCATGAGCCCGGAGGGTCGATCGACGATTCCGCCGCCCCGCACGATCTCCCTGTGCATGATCGTCCGGAACGAGGAGGAGCGGCTTCCTGCCTGCCTCGCGTCGGCACGCTCGCTCGTGGACGAGATCGTGGTCGTCGATACGGGCTCCACCGACGGCACCGTGGCCATTGCCCTCGAGCACGGGGCGAAGATCGTCCACTCCCCCTGGCAAGACGACTTCTCACTGGCCCGCAACGCGTCCCTGAAGGAAGCCACGGGGGACTGGATCCTCATCCTCGATGCCGACGAGGAGCTGATGGTCGAGGATCGCGGTCGCTGGCAGGCGACCCTCGCCGATGCTTCCCGGGCCGGCTTCCTCGTCGAGCTCGAGAACCTGAGAGACGGAGAGTCGCCGACGCGATCGCTCGTGATGCGTGTGTTTCGCAATCACCCGACGGTGCGCTTCCGGGGCCTACTCCACGAGAGAGTGGACGACACCCTCGACGAGGTGGCATTACGAGAGGGATGGACTCTCGGACAGCTTCCGGCGCGGATCGTGCACCACGGTTATACCGAGAGCGCGAGGCGAGACCGGGGAAAGGACGAGAGGAACCGTCGCCTTCTCGAGAGAGTGCTCCGGGAAGAGGGCTCCGACCCCTACCTCCTCTACAAGATCGCGGTGCACCCCCTCAACTGGGGGCAGGACATTGACCTCGTCCGGGAGTGCCTCGCGCGCGCCTGGGAGATCATCGACGCCCTGCCCGAGGAACGCTGCCGCCGCCTCCTGTATGCGCCCGAGGTGGCGGCCCTCCTCGCGCTCGAGCTCGACCGCGACGGCCGACGCGAGATTGCACTGGGTCTCCTCGAGAAGGCCACCCGCGCGTGCAACGAGAGCCCCAACCTCGCCTACGCCCATGCTGTCCTTCTCCAGGGCGCAGGGCGACACGAGGAGGCGATCGCTTCCTTCCGCTCCGCCCTCGAATTCGCGGGAAGGACTCTGGCCTATGCCGCCATCGAGGGAGTCACCTCGCTGCTCTCCGTGCGTGGGCTTTCCGAGTCGCTGCATGCTCTGGGCCGCGACGACGAGGCCCGCGAGACCTGGCGCGCAAGCGACGCGGTCGGCGATCCCCCCTTTCACGGGTTCTTCTCCGCTCCCGATGCGATGACGCCACCTGGCGAGCTGGCCCGCGCGTTCCGCCTCGTCACCTCGCGGGTCCGCCGCATCCCCGAGGACGCGGAGGCGTGGGAGCGCGGCCGGATCCTCCTCCGACTCCTGGGCAAGGAAGAGGCCATCGCCCTCTGGGAACGCCGGCGAGCTGCGAGCCAGGGCCCCGAGCACCCCCCCGCCCTCTCTTCCTGAGTGGGTCGTCTTCTCCGTGTCCTCTCGTGTAGAAGCGTGCCTGGCACCGTTCTGAACACCTGGGCCCGGCGCGCAAGAACGGCGCAAGAACGGTGCCTGGCACATTTCTTTCAGGTTCAGGGCGACTGGCAAGAACGGTGCCTGGCACTCTTCTGAACACCTTGGGGGCAAGAACGGTGCCTGGCACCGTTCTTGCCGACGGGGGGCCTGAGGAGCCCCGGATTGGGGGGGAATCCTCGCCGGCGGCTGTCGTATGATCGGGGTGGAAGCCAGGCCCGGAGAAACCACGATGCAACACCGTCAGCTCAGGTCCCTGCTCTCCCTCGGCACCGCCGTCACGATCGTGATGAGCCTGACGACCGCGGCTCGCGGCGAGGACGACATCTCACCCGCACGGCTCATCCCCGGCGATGCTCTCGCCGCCCTCGTGCTGCGGAACGGCAAGGGGCATCTCGACTCGTTCCAGTCCTCCGAGCTCCTCGCTCTCCTCGAGACCACCGACTTCGCCCATCTCGTCGAGAAGAACCCCGACCTCGTGCAGGCACGCGTCTTCACCACGGGCCTTGCCGGCTCCATCGGTGCCAGCCCCTGGCAAGCAGTCGGCACCCTTTTCGGCTCGGAGACCGTGATCGCGCTCCGCATCGAGGGCGGCTTCCCGCAATGGGTCGCGGTGTCGAAGCTCATCGAGCCCGAGAAGGTCGACGTGATGCTGTCGCTCTCCCGCATTCTGCTCCGGCTGCCCAGGCCGCGCGAGGACGGCATCGTCCCCTTCGGCGACAAGGCGTTCCTCGCCCGCTTCGGAGACTATCTCGGCCTCGCGAGCAGCAAGCGCTATCTCGGAGAATGCATGGCCCGCCACGAGACGACTTCGGAACCCTCGCTGGCCAGCGCCTCGTTCTTCGCCGAGCTCTTGCCCCGGCTCGAAACCCGCCGTCCTCTCGCCGCCGCCTTCGATCTCGACCGCTTTCGAGAGCTGCGGGGGGGCTCGCTCTTTCACGACAGGATCGAGAACGGCTTCGCCGCCCTGCTCTTCTCCGGTCACCGGGACAGGCTCGAGGCCTGTGATGCCGTGCAGGCCTGGCTCGGCTTCTCCGTTTCATCCATCGATGTCCTCGTCCAGGCCCGCCCCGACGGAAAGGATCCAAGAGACCCCTCCGCCGCCGCCGATCGGTTCCCCCTTCCCGCCCTTCCCCGGAATCTGGGCGCCATCGCCATCCGGCGCGACGTCGCCTCCCTCTGGGAGAAACGAGATGACCTGCTCCCCGCCCAGGGCCTCGGCCAGCTGCTCCAGTTCGCGGGAACGCTGACCACCCTCACCGCCGGCCTCGACTTCGGCGAGGAGCTCCTTCCCGCCCTCGGGAGTGACCTCCTCTTCGTCTCCAACCTGAGAGAAGTGGGCGATGCGCGCCCCTCTCCCGAGCTCCCCGCTTTTGCCCTGCTCCTTCCGCTCCGAAGGCCCGAAGAGATCGGACGCCGGCTCGAGATGGCGGCGCTGCAGACCATGTCCATCGTCAACTTCGAGAGCGCCCGGAATGGCCGCCCTCCCCTCATGGTGGACAAGACGCGCTACCGGGACACGAGCATCACCCACGCTGAATACCCCGAGCCGGACGACGCCCGGGGCCCCCTTCACGTCCGTCACAACTTCTCGCCCGCGGCCTGTGTCGCCGGCGACCACTTCGTGATCTCGAGCAGCCTTCCCCTCGCCCGCGAGATCATCGATGCCTTTCGGAATGCCGGGAGCACCGTCAGCTCGGCCGTCGAACGCGCAAGCACCGCATCCCTCGGCCTCGACTCCTTGATCCGGGTCGACGCCACCTCCCTGCGCACCATCCTCGGCCTCAACCGGGAGCTCATGGCCGACAACAAGGTGCTCGAGACGGCCGTGCCCAGGGAGGCCGCCCTTCTGGAGATCGACGGCCTCCTGGGACTTCTCGATCTCGTCACCGATCTCGAGGCCGTGATCCGGGCCAGCAACGAGGAGCTGTCGCTCGACCTCCGTCTCGGGCTCAAGAAACCCTGAGGATTCCCGCCATGCTCGACCAAGGTGCGCAAGTCGAGGAGCTCGAGCCCTACGAGCCCCACGAGAACGCTCCCTGGACGCGCTCCCGCGCCGCCCATCTTCTCCGCCGCTGCGGCTTCGATCCCGACGAGGAGAGGCTGCGCCGGGCCGTGGACGAAGGCCCCGGGAAGACGATCGATCGCGAGCTCGCCCGTGCCCGCCTCCCCGCCCCCGAGGAGGAGATCGCCTCGGCCTACCGGCTATCGGCCACGGGAAACATCGAGCCGCTCCGCGCCTGGTGGATCGGCAAGATCCTCACGAGCGACAGCCCGCTCCGCCAGAGGATGACCCTCTTCTGGCACGACCACTTCGCCACGAGCAACCGGAAGGTCCAGAGCCCCCGCCTCATGCTGGAGCAGCACCTCGCCCTGGAGCGACGGGGCCTGGGGAGCCTTGGCGATCTCCTTCTCTCCATGACCCGAGATCCGGCCATGCTCCTGTGGCTCGATGGCAACGAGAGCCGTCGCGGCGCCGCCAACGAGAACTACGCCCGCGAGCTCTTCGAGCTCTTCGCCCTCGGCGAGGGCAACTACGAGGAGACGGACATCAAGGAGGCAGCCCGCGCCTTCACGGGATGGGCGGTCCAGCAGGATCGGGCCGTGTTCCGGACGACGCGCCACGACGCGGGGGCAAAGACCGTCTTCGGCAGGACGGGGAAGTTCTCGGACGAGGACATCGTCGATCTCTGCCTCGAGCAAGAGGCCTGCGCGCGGCACGTTCCCGGAAAGCTCTTCCTCGATCTGGTGGGGCTGCCCGCGACCCCGTCCGTACTCGACGAGCTCTCCCGCTCCTTCCGCAGGTCGGGTCACGACCTCGCCGCACTCGTGGAGAGGATCCTCCGCTCGCGCGTCTTCCATTCCGACGGGGCACGGCGAAGGCGGGTGAGGCCACCTCTGGAGTTCGTGGCCGGGCTGGTGAGGCCCCTCGAGGGAGCCACCGATGCCTTCGCCGTGGGAAGGGCGCTCCAGGCCATGGGGCAAACCCTCTTCGAGCCACCGTCGGTCGAGGGCTGGAAGCAGGGCCGGAGCTGGATCGACACGACACGGCTCCTGGCCCGGTACCGCGCCGCCGAACGGCTCACCGGGCCCGACTCGGCTCCCGGTCTCGACGCGGACGCACTGTGCCGCCGCCACCGTCTCCCGAGCACGGAGAGCGCGGCGACCTTCGTGATGGAGCTCCTGCTTCCCGAGGACGGGTCCTCCCTGGGCGAGATCGTCCTCGAGGAGGCGTGCCGCGAGCCCACACCGGGAGCCGCTCTGCGCAGGAGCGCCTTCCTCGTGGCCAGCAGCCCCCAGTTCCAGATGACATGAGAAGACTTCCAGATGACATGAGAAGACGAACCGAGAGGACACGCCAGATGGAACGCCAGAGATGGAATCGACGCGAGTTCCTGGCCAGCGCCGGCCCGGGAGCAGCCTTGCTCCTTCTGAGCTCGACGAAGGTCCCGTCCCTCTTCCAGGAGGCGGCCCTCTGGATGGACGCCCGGGGCACGGCGGCAAGCAATCGCCGGATCCTGGTGCTGCTCCAGCTCACCGGAGGCAACGACGGCCTCAACACGGTCATTCCCTATGCCGACGACGCGTACCACGCGGCCCGGCCGACGCTCGCGATCCCCCGCGCGCAGGTCCTTCGCCTCGATGACCACCTCGGGTTGCCTCCCGCACTGAGCCCCCTCAAGGAGCTTCACGACCAGGGACAGCTGGCGGTGGTCGAGAACGTGGGCTATCCCCACCCGAACCGGTCCCACTTCGCCTCCATGGACATCTGGCACACGGCATCGGTGGCCGAGGTGCGCTCGGACACGACCGGTTGGATCGGACGTGTGGTGGACCGCGAGACATCTGACGTTCGCCTCGAGGCCGACCCCACCGTGATCCACGTCGACCGGGAACCGGTCCCGCTTCTCCTCACCTCCCGCCACCACGTGGTGCCCTCGTTCGCCGACGCCTCGTCACTTCGCCTCGGCGACGCGGAAACGGAAGGGCTCGAGAAGGTCCTGGCCCGGAGCGGCGCGGGCGACGAAGGCGACCTCGCGCACATCACGGCCATGGGGAGGAAGGCCCTCTACCAGGCACGGCGCCTGGCCGACTTGCTCGAAGGCGAGACCTCCACGATCGAGTATCCCGCGAGCCCGCTCGCCCGGAGCCTGGAGCAGATCGCCCGGCTCATCGCGGCCGGCCTCTCCACCCGGATCTACTCCACCTCCCTCTCCGGTTTCGACACGCACAGCATCCAGGCCGAGACGCACCGAGGCCTCCTCTCCACCCTGGGAGCCGCCATCGCCGCGTTTCAGCGCGACCTCCACGACAAGGGGCTCGCCGACGAGGTCCTCGTCCTCACCTTCAGCGAGTTCGGTCGACGCATCCGCGAGAACCGCAGCCGCGGCACCGACCACGGCACCGCTGCCCCCCTCTTTCTGGTCGGGCGCAACGTCGTTCCCGGAATCGTCGGCGGCAAGCCCGACCTCGAAACGACCGAAGACGGCGACCTCGTCCACACCATCGACTTTCGACGGGTCTACGCCTCGGTCCTCGAGAGCTGGCTGGGTGTGCCCTCCGTGCCGATCCTGGGCGGAAGCTGGGAGCCTTTGGAGATCGTGGCCCGGGTTTGACGGTGCGGGGGGGGACGCCCGCAATGTACGATGGCGCGTCCCCTCACCGAAGGACGAGCATGCCCCCTGCACCGGCACACTCCGATGACCGCAAGAATCCGCTGTCGACCTGGCTCCACGACGGGGCCCGCCACCGACTCTCGAAGCGGCTTCCCCCGGGCCCGACCGTGTTCCCGGCCCTGGATCGGGGCTGGAAGACCATCGTCCCTCCCTTTGCCGAGGTGATCGAGATGGCCCGGTCGGGGCTTCCCTTTCACATCGCGAGCGGAGGCCGCACGCAAGCCTCACCGAGGAAGGGACGCATCCGTTCCGCGCTCGTCAACGGCGAGACGATCTACCTCCCGCAATCCCATGAGGTCCTGCCCCGGCTTGCCCGGCTGGTGGTGGCGATTCGATCCGGACTGCTCGGACCCTTCCGGCACGCCTGCTCGTTCCTGTTCGCCGTCGAGGGCCGCGGCAAGAAGGGCATGGGTCTTCACCACGACGGGGACGTCGACTCCTTCTGGATCCAGATCGAGGGACGGAGGATCGTCACCGTGGGGCCCGTGGCGCCCGCAGATCTTCCCCTCGACCTCGAGGACGGAGCCCACGACGAGAGCGACGAGAGACTCTTCCGCACCTTCGTGCTCGAGCCGGGAAGCCTCTTCTACCTGCCACCCCGGGTCCTCCACCGGGTCGTGTATCGGGAGCGATCCGTCGCGCTCTCGCTGACGTTTGATGGCCACGATCCGCGCGAGGAGCTCCATGCCCTCGTCGACCGGACTCCGCCCCAGGCCCTGTCCGCGAGAGGCTCCCTGCCCCCTTCGGGCTACCCGAGATTGTTGCTGGCCAACGCCACCTTCCTCGTCGAGAGCGCGCGGAACGAAGCGACGGCCGCAGGAGTGGAGGCGGCGGGTCTTCTCGAGTGGGAGATCGCCGAGGGAACCGCCACCGAGATTCCCCAGCCCGGAAAGACCTGGCTGCACGCCCAGGTACCGGCGCACCCGGGACCGATCGAGGGGGCGGAGTTCCGGCTCTGGCTGCCCGAGGGCTCGATTCTCCTGCCTGACACGATCCGTCCGTTCTGCCAGGGGCTGGAGCTGATGCCGTCGGTACGCGCCAGCTCCGTTCGGGCCCTGGGGACCGCCGGGGCTCCGCTCCTCGAATATGGGATCCTGGCCGACGTGGATCTCCCCCTGCGCATCGTCCCCGACAAGCCCCGCCGCCTCGATGGCTGGAGTTTTGCCTGATGCCCCCTATCTGCCCTATCTATTGACCTTGCAATCCTTTGGGAATATCATCGGAGAGCCGCCGGGCGGGCGGAGAGGGGACCAGAAGCCCTTTCCTCCCATGTTTTTCCGGCCCCGGGCCGGCTCCGCCCGTATCATTGGCACGGGATCCCGGAGTACGGGATTCCGGGACGGCAATGCCCCCGTCGCCGCTCTTCCGGATGGATCAACGAATCGAGTCGAGGTACTCCATGCTCACCAAGCCCACCCAGTCATCGCACGCAGGCCGCCGCATCGCCGCCTGGCTGGCCCCCGCCCTGGCCATCTGTCTGCTCTCTCCGTCGGCTCGAGCCCAGTGGACCCAGTGGGGCGGCCCCAACGCCGACTTCATGGTCGAGTCGGACCCGCTCAACACGAGCTGGCCCGAGGACGGTCCCCCCAGGATCTGGAGCCGCGAGCTCGGCGAGGGCTACTCTTCGATCCTCGTCGACGGCGGCAACCTCTACACCATGTACCGGAAGGACAGCAAGGAGCGGGTCATCGCTCTCGACGCGGTCACGGGGAAGACGAAGTGGGAGTATGCCTACGACGAGACCCCGGCCGAGGGGCACGTGATGCAGTTCGGCGACGGCCCCCGGGCCACGCCCCTCATCGTCGGTGACCACATCTACACGATCGGAATCGCGGGGCAGATGCACTGCCTGGACAAGAAGACGGGCAAGGTCACCTGGTCACACGATCTCTGGGACGAGTTCGACCACACCTTCCTGAACCACGGCTACTCCTCCAGCCCGTTCGCCTACAAGAACTCGGTCATCGCCCTCGTGGGCGGAGAAAAGAACGCCATCGTGGCCTTCGACCAGAAGGACGGCAAGCTCCTGTGGAAGAACCAGAGCTTCACGAACAGCTACTCCACGCCCCGGCTCATCGAGGTGGACGGCGAGACGCAGCTCCTCTGCTACATGGGCGAGGAGCTCGCGAGCATCAACCCGGACAACGGCGACCTCTACTGGAGCTACGAGATCGGCAACCAGTGGGGACAGAACGTCTCCCAGCCCATCTTCGGTGACGAGAACGTTCTCTTCTTCTCGACGGTGCAGGACGGCTCCCGCGGCCTGAGGCTGCAGAAGGAAGGCGGCGAGTGGAAGCCGGAGGAGCTGTGGTCTTCACGACGCGTGCAGTTCTATCACGTCCCGACGGTCGGCATCGGCGACTACGTCTACGGATGTAGTGGCTCGGGCATGGGTCAGGCGGGTCTCTTCTGCTGCGTGAACCGGAAGACCGGGGAGATCATGTGGAAGATCCGCGGCATGTCCAAGGCCACCACCCTGTACGCCGATGGAAAGTTCATCATCCTCGACGAGAACGGCAAGCTCACCATCGCGAAGGCCAACCCCGAAGAGTTCGAGCTCCTCAGCGAGTCGACCGTGCTCGATAACCCGGCCTGGTCGGCTCCCACCCTCGTCGGGTCGACCCTCTACCTGAGGGACAAGAAGAACATCATGGCCCTCGACCTGAGCTCGAGCAAGAGCTAGGCCTGGCCCGAGGCTCTTCAGCGAAGGACGGGCCCCGTCCGATACGGGGGGAGACGGTGTTTCCCCCCGTTCGTGACGAGGTTTCCCGTGCCCACCAGCAACTGGCAAAACATCACGCACTCGCTGGAGCTCATCCGCTCCTGGATGCCGGAGTCGATCCTCGACATCGGCTGCGGCTTCGGACGGTGGGGATTCCTGTGCCGGGAATTCCTCGACGTCTGGGAAGGGCGATACGACCGGCAGGACTGGAAGGTGAAGATCGAGGGGGTCGAGGGATTCGCGCCCTACGTGACCGACCTCCAGCGGGCGGTCTACGACCGGATCCACATCGGCAACGTCCTGGAGGTGCTCCCGCGCCTCGGCCGCTACGACCTCATCATCCTGGGTGACGTGCTCGAGCACTTCGAGAAGGACGAGGGGGCGCGGTTGATCGCGGACTGCGCGAGCCACCTGTCGAGCGACGGCCACCTCCTCCTTCACGTCCCGCTCGGGGAGGACTGGCCCCAGGGAGCAGCGTTCGGCAACGATCTCGAGACCCACCGGAGCTGCTGGACGGAAACCGACCTCTGGGCCCAGGGATGCACGGTCACCAGGTTTCAGGACTACATCCAGCGTCCCTTTGCGGTGGCCGTCCTCCCTCCACTGGACCACCGGCGGTTGACCTCCTCGGCCTGAGCGTGGCGGACCCCGATGATTCATGAGGGCTGCCCTGCTCCCACCAGGGACCGAGGGAAAAGCCCTATCTCGAAGAGCCCCATGAGTCGAAGGCCCCGACCGGCCGATGAAGGAGTGCCGGAAGAGCCTCTGTCCGCACCACGGATCGGAGACCCCGGCTGGACTTCGAGGGCCTGGGGGAGATGCCAAGCAATCTGCTCCGGAAGGCGTGGAGAACCTGATTGGGGCTGCGACCCAAGATCCTGCTGCAGGTCGTCCTTCCGGTGCTGCTCATCGTGGTGGCGGCGGGCCTGCTCCACGAGAGAGTCGCCTTCGAGAGCGCCGAGCGCGCCGAGCAGGAACGCCTCGCGTCCGCCGCCCGGCTCGTGGCCGACCTCATCGAGTACCAGCTCTCCAAGCTCCGCATCCCGCTGGAGAGCGCCATCTCCCAGGAGGCGCTGAAGGAGTATTTCCTCTTCCGCCCCCACGACGAGACCCGGGCCGTCCAGTCGCTCCTCCGGGTGGAAGAGACTCTGGTGCGCCTGGCCCAGGCCGAGCCCGACTACCTCTCGCTCGAGATTCACGATGACGGGGGCAAGCCTCTCGTCCGGGTGCGCGATGGCCGCCTCGTCCTCCAGAGCGAGGATGTGAGAGCCGAGCCCCGACCCTGGATGGAGACGGCCCGGACCACCGGATTTTCCCTCTCCTTCGAGGACGGCGCCCACCTCCGCGTCTCGGTCGCCCATCGCTTCCAGGAGGAGATCGGCTTCTCCGTCATCGGCTCCCTGGTGGTGGACTTTGCCCACCAGGCGGCGGCGGCCCTGGATCGCGCCGCGAGCCACCTCCCGGACCTCACGGTCTACGTCACCGCCCGGGATCTCTCCCCTCCCTATCGCAAGGGCCCCCTGCTCGGCGAGGAGGTCTGCTTCTACCAGACCGTCTCTCTTCCTGCCCTGGATGCCGAGATCCGCCTCCTGCGACCCCGGAATGCCGCCCTGGCGCCCTTCGTCCGGACGGGACGCGTCACGGTGGGAGCCCTCCTCGTCGTCGTGCTCGCCATCTTCGTGATCCTCGGTTTCGGTCTCGGCGGGACCGTGCTGCGTCCGCTGGAGAAGATCGACCAGACGGTGAGAGCGTTTCGCGAGGGCCTTCCCTTGCCCACGGTCTCCCTTGCGTCGAGGGACGAGCTGGGCACGCTCCACACCACCCTCGGGAGTGCTCTCTCCGGTTTGCGACGTTCGACCGAGGAGCTCCACCGACTCAACCGCACCCTGGAGGCGCGCGTCGTCGACAGGACGAGGGAGCTCGAGCAAGCCAAGGAGGCGGCGCTGCAGGCCAGCCAGAGCAAGAGCGCCTTCCTGGCCAACATGAGCCACGAGATCCGCACCCCGATGAACGGAATCATCGGGATGACGGGCCTTCTCCTCGAGACAGGGCTCACCGAGGACCAGCGGGATCTCTCGGAGACCATCCGTGCCAGCGGCGATCAGCTCCTCACCGTGATCAACGACATCCTCGATGTGTCCAAGATCGAGTCCGGAAAGATGACCCTGGAGCTCGTGCCCTTCGACCTCCGGCGCACGGTGGAGCAGGTGCGGGACCTTCTCCTGGTCAAGGCGGACGAGAAGGGGCTCCTGCTCGAGACCCGCTATCCGGACGACGCGCCACGGTGGGTCATGGGCGATCCGGTGCGCGTCCGGCAGATCCTGCTGAATCTCTGCGGCAATGCCCTGAAGTTCACCCACGAGGGTCACGTCGCCATCGAGGTGGTCTGCCTGAGCGAGGCCAATGGGTCGTGCCGCATGAGCCTCACCGTCACGGACACCGGGATCGGGATCCCCGAGGACAGACTCGGCGCCATCTTCGAGAGATTCACCCAGTCGGACACCTCCACCACCCGCATGTACGGCGGCACCGGACTCGGCCTCTCCATCACCCGACTGCTCACCCAGCTCATGGGCGGCGAGATCGGGGTCACGAGCAAGAACGGCGAGGGGTCCCGCTTCACCGTGGTGCTCCCCCTTTCGAAGACGGAGGAGAGAAGCGACGAGGGTCCGGAGCCCGCCGAGGGGGTGGTCCGGCCCCGGTCCGGACTCCGGGTCCTTCTGGCCGAGGACAACCTCGTCAACCAGAGGGTCGCCTCCCGTCTCCTCGAGAAGCTCGGATGCGTGATCCGCCTCGCCCAGGACGGCAAGGAAGCCCTGGACATCCTCGAGCAAGACTCCTTTGACGTCGTTCTCATGGATTGTCAGATGCCCCGCCTCGATGGATTCGAGGCCACACGGGCCCTCCGCGAGCACGAGGAGGCCACCGGGAGCGCCCGGATTCCGGTCATCGCCCTCACCGCCGCCGCCATGAAGGGGGATCGGGAGCGCTGCCTCGAGGCCGGCATGGACGACTACGTGTCCAAGCCCATCAAGACCGGCCACCTCGCGGCGGCTCTCGAGCGCTGGACCCGACGGGACCCCGAGCCAGGGGTCCCGGCCTGAGGTTTGGCCTTCCCTCTCCTCGTCGGGGTTCCCTACAATGGCCACCGACACCTTCGGAGGAGATCCTCGTGCACCTGTTCCCTCTCCCTGCCGGCCTCGTCTGCGTCTTGCTCTTCCTCCTCGTCCCCCGCGCCGAGGCCCGCGACGAGGACGGCGAGGCCCTGATGCATCTGCGGCAGGCGACGTGCAGCCGCGCGCGCACCCTCTTCCAGGAGGGGGACGAGCACTACGACGACTTTCGCGACGAGCAGGCGATCGCGTGCTGGACCGAGGCCTACCTGCTCATGATCCCCTGCTGGAGGGACCTTCCGTTTCTCGGTCCCGTGAAGCGAGCCTCGATCCCGAGGGAAGCCCTGGAGCCCCGGATGCGAAGCCTCCTCGACGAGGAGTTCGACGCGGATGCCCTGGCCTACGAGTGCATGTACGCGCACATGGGCTTTGCCGAGGAGGGGAGCAACGTGGCCGAGCTCTTCGTGCCCCTTCTCGCCGAGGAGATCGCCGGCTACTACGACACCGAGGAGAAGACCTTCTTCGTGGTGGATGACGAGGAGTACCCCTTCGATCCCAACGAGCTCAAGGTGGTCATCTGCCACGAGCTGGCCCACGCCCTCGCCGATCAGCACTTCGACCTCGATGCTCTCGACCGGAGGAGCGAGCACGACGACGACATGTTGCTGGCCATCTCCGCCCTCGGCGAGGGAGAGGCGGACCTCGTCGCCTCCATGGACGACGAGGCGCAGACACCTTTCGGATACCGCGAGGCACTGCGCGGGGACGGCCTGGCCTGGGCCGCTTTCGATGTGGGCCTGGATCTGCTGGACGCCCTCATTGCCTCCCTGTACCTGCCGGCGCTGGCCGCCCTCGACCTTCTTGCCCCCCTCCCCGAAGTCGGCGCAAGCGCCCCGCTGGTCCTGCTGGAGGAGTCGACCTTTCCCTACGAGAAAGGGCTCCTCTTCTGCCGGTTCCTGACCCGCACCGGCGGCTGGGAGGCGGTGAACTCGGCCTTCGCCGACCCGCCCCTGAGCACCGAACAGATCCTCCATCCCGGAAAGTACCGGGGCCCGGGCCGCGATGATCCGACGGAGATTCTCCTCGGCGAGGATGAGCCCCCTCTTCTTGCCAGGAGCGAGCTGCTCCTCGAGAACGTGCTCGGCGAGCATCACCTCGAGGTCCTTCTCCGACCCCGTCTCGGCGTGCTGCGCAGCACCGATGCCGCTCGCGGGTGGGACGGCGACCTCTACCGGCTCTACCGGAGGGCGTCCGGCGAGACCGTCTTCCTCTTCTGCTCGATCTGGGATACCGAGGCCGACGCCAGGGAATTCGCGACGGCTCTTCTCGAGATGCGAAGGCCCGAGGGAGCGGCGGCCGTCGACCTGCCTCCCTCTCGAGGAGAAGGCGCCGCCTGGAGCCGAGGTGTTCTCGTCTCGGCCATCGTCTGGCACGGCGACCGGGTCGTCTTCGTCGATCACTCTCCAAAGAACGACCTCGGGGAGATCCTCGACCACTGCCTGGGGGCCACCACGCGGGAGAAGAAGCTGGCGCCCGCCGACGTCGCGGAAGAAGAGGAAGACGAGTGACCCCGGCCGAGGCTCGGGTCGAGAAACGCCCCCGGCGTTCGCTGCGTCGCAAGCTCGCCCTCGGCCTCCTCATCGACCTGGTCCTGATCCTGATCATCGAGCTGTCGCTGCACATCTTCGGGGTCACCTTTCCCACCACGAAGGTGAGATTCAACTTCCTCAACGACCTCGACGAGGAGGCGCAGCAGAGCGAGAACATCCTGCGACCTTCCGAGGATCTCTTCTGGGAGCTCCGCCCGGGTGCTCGAGACCTCGTCGGCCGTGACTCTCCCAACGAGCAGACTTTCCGCGGCCCCTCCGTTCCCGTCGAGAAACCGCCCGGCACCTTTCGCGTCGCCGTCGTGGGTGACTCGTGCACTTACGGGGTCAACCTCGAGTGGCGGCAAACCTACGGCGAACGGCTCCGGCAATGGCTCGAGGCCGATCACCCCGGGCAGGCGTTCGATCTCGTCAATGGCGGCGTCCACGGCTACACCCTGCATCAGGCCGCGCTCGCCATGGCGAAGAAGATCCTGCCCCTCCGGCCCGACCTGGTGATCCTCTACCTCGGGACCTGGAACGATCACAATCCCGCCATCGGAGCGACCGACGAGGAGAAGTCGCGTGGACCTTCGGGCCTGGCGGTACTCGTGGACCACACGCTCTCCCTCCTCCGGCGGCTCCGCTGCGTCCAGGGACTGGAGCACGTGCTGCGGAGCAGGCTCCACGCCGGGCGACGACGTCAGATCGTCAAGAGCTACCTCGCCGGTACCTACGAGGGCGATCCTCGTGTCCCGCTCGATCCATTCGAGGCGCTTCTCGAGGGCGCGCTCGAGAATTGCTCGGAGATCGGTGCCCGGACCATTCTCATCATTCCCGAGCTGAGCCCCGATCTGACCCGGAAGCACCCCGCGGTCCCTGCCGTCCTCGATCGGTATCGAGAGGCGACTCTCCGGGTCGCGAAGAGAAGACAGGTGCCCAGCGTCGATCTCCGGCCCCTCTTCGCCGGAGCCGGCGACACGCTTTTCCTCGACTGGGTCCACCCCGACGGCACCGGCAACTTGATCCTGGCCCGCGGCCTGCTCGAGCTGATCGAGGAGCAGGGCTGGGTCTCCACGGCCGCGCGGCAAGTGCCGGCCGAGCCCGCCCGGGCCCTGCATCGGCCAGGGATCTCCTCCGACACGAGCGTGGTCTCACTGGGAAACCCGGGTACCCTCGCCGTAGCTCTGGACGGGGGGACGGGATGGGCGAACCGCGATGTCGTGCTCGTCCCCGGGGGCCGGGCCGCCCGTTACCGATTCAACGACACGGGTCACCGATTCCCCCTCGAGGTCGATCCCCACGCCGAGGGCTCCCTCCTTCCGGGCCCTCGCAAGATGGTCGAGGTCGGTCTCGTGGACCATACCGACGACGAAGGTCGGGCGGTGTTCCGGGTTCGTCTGAACCGCGACCTGCTCGACAAGCTCCCGCACGGCATCCTGGGACTCGCCGCCCGGACCGTCCCCGATGCCCGGAAGCTCACCCGCAGAGCTCTGACCATGCCCTCTCAGGACGAGGTCACGGGCGACGTCTGGATCCGGCTCGAGCCCTGACCCGGGCCCTTCACACCTTGACCCAGACCCCCCCGTCCTCCAGCTTCACCTCGTAGACCGGGAGCCCGAACGGAGCGGGGCCGGAGATCCGGTCCCCGGTCTTCAGGTCGAAGATCGCGGTGTGCCAGGGACAGATGAGGGTGGTTCCCTCCACGGTTCCCTTGCTCAGAGAGGCATCCTGGTGCGGACACTCGTCCCCCACCGCGAAGACCCGCTTGCCCACCAGCACGAGGGTGACCGGGCGTCCCGAGACCTCGACCCGATGCGGCGATCCGGGCTCCAGCGCCGTCAGCTCGACCACCCGGTGAAACGTCGACATGGTCGTCTCCCTCCCGTCCCTGGCGCATTCCGCGACAGCTGTCCACATTCGCGACGACGAAGCCCGGAAGCCCCGTCGTCCTCGTGGAGTGTCCGAGCTCGCGCCGCCAACCGCAAGGCCGGACCACCTCGCATCTTGAAGGACGGAACGAGTTCCCGGGGAAGGATTGGCACGCCTCTCGCTACTGGGGTCGCGGGAATCTCCCTGCGCCTTTCAGGAGAACGCGGTGCGAATCGACAGGACCACGCAATGGATGCGACGGAGCCAGCGCGGGCGGGCCAAGGGCAAGCCGCTTCCGCGGACCAAGCTCTGTCTCTCCCTGCTCGGACTCCTCGCCATCGTGCTCGTGGTGCAGGTGGCCCGTCCTGACGAGCCTCCGCCTCCTTCCCGAACAGAAGCCCCGTCCTGGCTCGCGTCCGGCGACCCGGTGGGCGAGCCAAGCCCGTCGCTCTTCGGCCAGGCCGGAGCCAGCCCCCCACGCGTCTCGCTGCAGAGAACCATCTTTGCTCTGGTACTGGTGCTGGTGCTCATCCTGGTGGCGATTCCCGTGGCCAAGAAGGTCATCTCTCCCCGCCTCCGCTCGGGGAGGCAGGGGCGGCTCCGGGTGGCGGAGACGCTGCCCCTCGGAGGGCGCCGCTTCCTCTGCCTCGTCGAGGTACCGGGAAAGACTCTCCTGCTGGGAGTAACCGAGGACGCCATCGAGAGCCTGACCGAGATCGAGGGCGTCGCCGAGGGGACACCCGACGAGAACGGCGGGACGGGGACGAGCGACGACGAAGCGCGCCCCGGGAGGTCGATGTTTTCGCGGATCCTCGACGCACGGGCCCGGGACGCCGAAGGTGAGGAACGGCGATGACGAGACGATGCATCGCTCTCCTCCTTCTCGGCCTCGTCTTGCTGGCTCCTGTCCGGCCCGCTCTTGCTCAGGATCCGACGGGTGCCAACGACGGTCTTCCCTTCAACATCACGGTGGGGAATCCATCCGATGGCGAAGGAGCCAAGCCGGTCTCCACCACCATCAAGATCGTCATCCTGCTCACCGTCCTCTCGGTCCTCCCCTCCCTCATCCTGGCCCTGACGAGCTTCACGCGGATCGTGATCGTCCTTTCGTTCCTGCGCAACGCGCTCAACACCCAGTCCATGCCCCCGAACCCCATCCTCATCGGGCTGTCCCTGTTCCTGACCATGGTGGTCATGCAACCGGTTCTCACCAAGATCCAGGCCGACGCCATCGTCCCTCTCCTCGATGACAAGATCTCCCTCGGTGATGCGGGGGAGAAGGCGGCGGGCCACCTGAGCGGCTTCCTCCTGCAACACACGAGCGAACGGGACGTCCTGCTCTTCCTCGGTATCTCGGGAACCCCCAAGCCCGCCACGCCCCAGGAGCTCCCCTTCCATATCCTGGTGGCGTCCTTCGTGCTGAGCGAGCTCAAGACCGCCTTCCAGATGGGGTTCATCATCTTCATCCCGTTCCTGGTGATCGACATGGTGATCGCCAGCGTGCTGCTCTCCATGGGCATGTTCATGCTTCCGCCCATGATCATCTCGACCCCGTTCAAGATCCTGCTCTTCATCCTCGTGGACGGATGGAACCTGGTCGTGGGCAACCTCGTGACCAGCTTCGTGTAGAGGAAACCTCATGTCCGAGCTCGACGTGATCGCGGTGTGCCGTACGGCTCTCATGACGGCATTGATCGTGGCCGGCCCGATGCTGGTGGCCGGACTCCTGGTGGGCCTCCTCATGAGCATCTTCCAGGCCGTCACCAGCGTGAACGAGCAGACCATGACCCTGATTCCCAAGCTCCTGGTGGTGGCGGGAACCCTCGCCGTCACATTTCCCTGGATCATCCAGACCATGGTGGACTTCACGGTCGGCCTTTACTCCAACATCGGCCGTGGCGTGAGGTAGAGGACGACAACCCGACCCATGTCGATCGCATTCGAAGAGCTCTGGCTGGCCAAGCTGCAGGGGTTCGTGTTCTACCTGACACGGATCGCCGGCCTCGTGCTCGTGGCCCCCATCTTCTCGTCACCCCGTCTCCCGGCCCGGGTCAAGATCTCCGTGATCTTCCTCATCACGCTCGTGGTCTACCTGCCCGCCATGCATCGGTTCAACCTGGCCATTCCCTGGGGATGGCCGGTGGTGTTCGGCCTCCTGAGAGAGACCGCGGTGGGTCTTGTGCTCGGATTCACGGTGGCGTTGATCTTCAGTGCCTTTGGCATGGCGGGCGAGCTCATCGGTCTGGAGATGGGACTCGGCATGTCTCGTATCCTCGATCCACTGAACGGCAACACCACGGACCTTCTGGGGCAGTTCTTCCAGTTCATGAGCTTTCTCCTCTTCCTGGCCCTCGACGGTCACCACTGGATCGTGGCTGGGCTCGCGAGGAGCTTCGTGGGCATTCCCGTCGGCTCTTTTCCCGATCCAACGCTCACCGCCACCACTCTCGTGACCCAGTTCGCGATGATCGTGGAGGCGGCGACGCGGCTGGCCGTTCCCGCGCTGATCCTGCTCTTCATCTCGTCGGCGGGGATCGCCGTGCTCTCCAAGACCGTACCCCAGATCCACCTGCTGGACATGGGTTTTCCCCTGCGCATTCTCACCGGCATGGTGATCCTCATCGCTCTCTTGCCCTACATGCTTCCCATCATGAGGGGAGTCCTCTGGCAAGCCCAGGCGGCTCTCTTCCACGTGGCATCGCCCTAGGAGTGAGTCCGATTGGCCGAAGACGACGATCAAGAGAAAACCGAACCTGCGACCCAGAAGAAGCGGGAGGAGGCCAAGAGGAATGGCCAGGTCGCTCGCAGCCAGGATGTGATCCATGCGGCGAGCCTCTGTGCGTTTCTGCTCGGCATCTATCTCTTCGGGGGAGCCCTGTACGGCGATCTGGTCTCGGTCCTCGAGGAATTCCTGCGCTATCGCATCGACCAGCCTCTGACCCGGGAGGGCGCGGCCGACTTCGTGGCCAATCTGCTGTTCCGGGTGATGGCGATCACCGGTCCCCTGGTGGCCTTTCTCTCCTTGAGCCTGATCCTTGCCAACACCCTCCAGACCGGAGTGGCCTGGAACGTGGAGAGGCTCTCGATCAACTGGAACCGCATCAATCCCCTGGAGGGATACAAGAAGCTGTTCTCGTTGCGCGGCCTGGCCACCATGGGATCCTCGATCCTCAAGATCTCGGCCATCCTCTGGGTCATGATCTACACCGTGAAGTCGAAGCTCCCGGAGGTGGCCACCCTGGGAGAGACCTCCCTCGAGAACGGGCTCAGCTCGGGCTGGGAGATCCTGCTCCTGATGATCTTCCGGGTGGCCCTCCTGCTCATCGTGATCGCCGCCATCGACTTCTCGTACCAGAAGTGGCAGCACGAGAAAGACCTCCGGATGAGCAAGGAAGAGATCCGGCAGGAGGCGAAGAGGTCCGAGGGCGATCCCAAGACCAAGGGCCGGATCCGCAAGATCCAGAGAGAGGTGGCGACCCGGAGGATGCTCGAGGACGTCTCCACCGCCGACGTGGTGGTCACCAACCCCCACCGGCTGGCGGTGGCCATCCGCTACGATCGCGGCCAGGACGCGGCACCGGTGGTGGTGGCCAAGGGGATGAACCTGATCGCCCAGAGGATCCGCCACGAAGCCCGCAAGCACGGGATTCCTCTGGTCGAGAACAAGCCCCTGGCCTGGGCTCTCTACCGCTCGGTCGACATCGGACGGGCCATTCCCGAGAAGCTCTTTCACGCGGTGGCGGAGGTTCTCGCCTTCGTCTACCGGCTCAAGGAGAGGCGATCATAGCCCACCTCATCCATGGATAGCGATCTCTCCCCACCAACGCGAGCAAGCCGCACCATCGACATCGCCGTCGCCGTCGGCGTGGTCGGGATCATCATCGTCCTCCTCGTGCCCATCCCCACCATCGCGATGGACATCCTCATCTCGTTCAACATCTCGCTATCGATCCTGACCCTGCTCACCATCTTGCATGCCCGGAAGGCCCTCGATCTCTCCACCTTTCCCAGCATCCTGCTCCTGGTCACCCTGCTTCGCCTGGCCCTCAACGTGGCCTCCACCCGGCTCATCCTGCTCAAGGCCGATGCCGGCTCGGTCATCCTGGCCTTCGGCGACTTCGTGGTCGGCGGTCAGCTCCTGGTCGGCGCCGTCGTCTTCCTCATCCTGATCGTCATCCAGTTCGTGGTGATCACCAAGGGTGCCGGCCGCATCTCCGAGGTGGCGGCGAGGTTCACCCTCGATGGCATGCCCGGCAAGCAGATGGCCATCGATGCCGACCTGAATTCCGGCCTCATCACCGAGGCGGATGCCCGAATTCGGCGCGAGGAGATCCAGCAGGAGGCCGAGTTCTACGGGGCCATGGATGGAGCCAGCAAGTTCATCCGGGGCGAGGCCATCGCCGGCCTCATCATCACCGTGGTCAACGTCCTGGGGGGGATCGGCGTCGGGCTCTCCCAGGGAGTGTCGCTGGTCGAGGCCCTGAAGAAGTACTCCCTCCTGACCATCGGCGATGGCCTCGTGACCCAGATTCCCGCCCTCTTCGTCTCGGTGGCGGCGGGCATCCTCGTCACCAAGGCCTCGTCCAAGGCCTACCTGCCCACCGAGCTCGCCTCCCAGTTCCTCGGTCGTCCCAAAGCAGTGGGGATGAGCGCCGTCATGGTGCTGCTCATCGGCCTCCTTCCCGGCCTGCCCAAGATCCCCTTCTTCGTCCTCTCCGGCCTTCTCGGGCTCGCCTACCGCAACATGACCAGGAAGAACGCCGCGGAATCGGCGAAGGCCGACGACGCCTCCGCGGGGCCCAAGCCTCCCACCCAGGAGGAGCTGGAGGGGCTGCTCCTCGTGGACCGGGTCGGCATCGAGCTCGGCTACCAGCTCGTGCCCATCGTGCACAAGGCGGAAGGCGGCGGCCTGCTCGAGCACATCACGAACCTCCGCAAGCAGTTCATCCGGGACCGGGGATTCGTGGTGCCGCCCATCCGGGTACGGGACAACCTCCAGATCGATCCCGGACACTACCGCATTCTCCTCGGGGGTCAGGAGGTGGCGAGCGGCAACCTCAAGCCCGGGTATCTGCTCGCGCTGGGCCCCGAGGGAGCGGGCCAGGACCTCGGAGGCGTGGCCTGCGTGGAGCCCACCTTCGGCCTGCCCGCGCTCTGGATCCCGCCGAACCGGAAGAGCCGGGCCGAGATGCAGAGCTTCACCGTGGTCGAGCCCGTCAACGTGCTCGTGACCCACATCACCGAGATCCTGAAGACGCGAGCCCACGAGATCCTCACCCGCGACGACGTGCAGGCGCTGGTCGACAACGTCAAGGAGCACAGCCCCATCGTGGTCAACGAGCTCATCCCCGAGCTCCTGGGCCTCGGCGATCTCCAGAAGGTTCTCCAGAACCTGCTGCGCGAGGGCGTGTCGATCCTCAACTTGCCGGCCATCCTCGAAGGACTGGCCGATCACGCCCGCACGACCAAGGACCCGGAGCTGCTCACCGAGATGGTGCGTCAGCGGCTCTGCCACACCATCTGCAACCAGCACCAGACCGAAGACGGAGAGATCCAGGTCATCACGCTGGGCTCCGACCTCGAGACCAAGCTGAGTGAGTACGCCCGACAGGCGGCCCGGATCGGCGCCGACGGCCTCCATCCCGGATTCGTGCAGACGTTTCTCCGCGAGACGAGCGAGCTGTTCAAGAAGGCCCTGAACCTGGGCAAGGAGCCGGTGATCCTCGTGCGGTCCACGGTGCGGAGGCTGGTCAGCGACATCGTGTTCGGGGCCATCCCCAAGGCCTCGGTGCTCTCCTACAACGAGGTCGCTCCCGCAAGAAAGATCCAGAGCCTCGGAGTGGTCAACGTCCCCTACCAGGAGTGAGCTGAAACCCCATGGCCCGAAAAACCAAGCGATATCGCGGCACCAACGCCGAGGCCCTCCTGCGTCGGATCCAGGAGGAGAATCTCCCCGGGGCGATGCTGATCTCCACCAAGGCCGTCCGCGTGAACGAACGCGATCCCGACTCCCCGGAGATCCTGGAGGTCACCGTCCAGTGTGACGACGAGCAGGCGCGTCTGGGATCGCTCCAGAAGAGGTGGCGCACCGACGACAGCGCCGCGGATCGGATCGAGCGGGTCCTCCGCCTTCACAAGGTGAGCCCCGAGGTCCGGCGACGCCTCGTCCAGCAGATCCCTCCCTCCGAGGCCTACGTGCCCCCGGCCGACCCCGACGAGCTGCGGGACATCCTCACACGGGCTCTCACCGGAACCGTACCCGTGACCCGGATCGTTCCCGAGCGGGGGGCCTCCCGCATCGTGAGCGTGCTGGTGGGCCCGCCGGGAGGAGGAAAGACCACCGTCGCCGCTCAGCTCGCGGCGGCCCGGGGTGCCTCGTGCGGGGTGATCTCCAGCGGCTCCACCTCCACCCGGACCTCCGCCACGATCTTCGACGGCCTTCTCCCGAACGCCGTCACCGCTCGCAAGGCGGAGGGCGCCAAGGATCTGCGGAGGCTCCTGGACGAGAACCGCGACCTCGACGCGGTGGTGGTGGACACTCCGGAGATCTGCCGGGACGAGAGGGGCTGGATCATGGCCCTGGGAGAGGAGGAGACGGGCCGGCCGGCATGGATCTTCCGGTACCACGTGGTGCTCAGCCTCACCGTCAAGTTCAAGAATAATCTCGCACTTGCCGATACCTACCTCGACCATCCGGTGAGCTCGTTCGTGTTCACCAGGCTGGACGAATCCGCGACTTATGGCGATCTCCTCGACCTGCCCTGTCTGCGGCGCATCCCCCTGGGAGCATTGTGCTGGGGAGGAGGGGCGGAGGGAGAGCTCCAGACGGCATCGCCCGAGATCCTGTCCCAGTTGCTCCTGCCGGACGAGGCAGCGACTCGCCCCGGAGGGAATCGATGAACCCGGTTGTTGACGCGAGCTCGAGCAGCTCGACCACGAACGCGAGCAAGACCGCGCCGTTTCTCCTTTGCGTCACGGGCGGCAAGGGAGGCGTGGGCAAGACCTGTGTCTCGGCCAACCTCGCTCTCGCCCTTCGCAGCCTCGGCCTCGAGGTCCTGCTCGTCGATCTCGACCTGGGTCTGGCCAACGTGGACGTCCTCTTCGGCCTCGACCCGAAGAAGAGCGTCCGGGATCACCTCCTGGAAAGCATTCCTCTCCAGGATTGCCTCGTGCAGGGCCCCCAGTCGCTGCCCATCCTTCCCGCCGCGTCCGGATTCTCCGACATGGCGGAAGCGGACGGGACCCAGATCGACAGGATCCTGGCCTCCATCCGGGGCCTCGAGCCCCCACCCGAGGCCGTGGTGCTCGACACCGCCGCGGGCATCTCCCCTGCGGTGCTCCACTGCGGCCGGACCTCCCACGAGCTTCTCCTGGTGACCACTCCCGAGCCGGCGGCAATCACCGACGCCTACGGAACTCTCAAGGCCCTGGCGAGCGAGGGAAGTGTCCCCCCCATCAAGCTCGTCATCAACCTCGCCGACTCGCTGGAGGAGGCGTACAGGACCGGCAACCGGCTCGTGGCCGTCGCCCGGCGCTTTCTGGACCTCGAGGTGGAGTGGCTTGGCTGGATTCCCCGCGACATTGCCGTGCAGCGGGCGGGACGATCCCAGTGCGCCTTTCTCCTCGACGCTCCCGGGTGCGCGGCCTCGCGTGGCCTGAGGTTTCTTGCCTCCAAGATTGCCACCCGCGTCCGCAGCCATAGAAGGAACCATGGAACCGTCCGCACATGATCCACTCCACGGCCAGGCTCGTCGCCGCGTACACCGCGGGCATCGTGCTGTGCCTGGTCCATGCCGTGGGAGTGGTGTGCGGCGTGCCCCTCGACGCGGCCTGCGGGCGAGCCCTTCTCGCCGCAGCCATCGCCTACTTCGTGATGAAGCTCGTCGCGACCCTCTTCCTGAGGGTCCTGGTCCGGACCATCGCCAACGCCGCCGCCTCGGCCAACGAAACCACACCGGATGACCCAGCAGTCTCCCAGTGACGCCGACTCCTCGAACGACCCTCAGGAGCGTGAGAAGAGGATCTTCGAGTACCTTCCCCTGGTGAAGTACATCGTGGGAAGGCTGGGGGTCCATCCCACGCCCGGGCTCGACACCGAAGACCTCTTCGAGGTCGGGGTGATGGGGCTCATCCGGGCCGCCAACTCCTACCTTCCGGACCGGAACGCCTCGTTCAAGACCCACGCCTACCATCAGATCCGGGGTGCCATCCTGGACGAGATCCGCCGGCACAGCCCACTGTCCCGGGGGCAGCGGCGCAAGCTGAAGACGGTCCGGAAGGAAACCACGCGGCTCCTGAACGAGACCGGACGCCACCCCCGGGTGGAGGAGATCGCCCAGGCCGCGGGAATGACCGTCGAGGAGCTCGACGACCTGTTCCTGGAAGCCAAGACGCGACACATCCTGTCTCTGGAGGACTGCATGGCCTCCGGGGACGGCCGCGATTTCGTGAAGACGGTCACCTGCTCCCAGTCGCCTTCCCCCGAGGAGATCGCCCAGAGAGAGGAGCAGAAGCGCCGTCTCGTGGAGGAGATCGAGCGTCTACCCGACGTCGAGCGCAAGGTCGTTCTGCTGTACTACAACGAAGGTCTGCTCCTGAAGGAGATCGGTCAGATCCTCGCCAAATCGGAATCCAGGATCTCCCAGATCCACAGTCGGGCCCTCCACCTTCTGGCCAGCCGACTCGACACCCAGGGCCCCCGGGCTGGAATCGACGAGGAAAGAGATGGACGAGCCGATTCGGGTCCCCAACATCTCTCCGGAGTATGACCGGGGAGGTCGTGGTCAAGGGACCGACAGAAAACGACGGAAGAAGGAAAAGGAAGAGCAGAAGAAGCGCTTCCCCACCGCCCCTCTGCCCGAGGACGACAAGAGCGACGAGGCGGAGAGGGAAGGCGGCATCGACATCCTGATGTGACCCGAAACGAGAGAGCACGAGCGACATTACCATGACTTCCTCGAGACAATCCTCGGTCATCAAGGGCCAGAACGTGCGCCGCTCCGACCAGTCGACGCTACTGGCCGAGACCTGCGCGGATCAAAAGGCCACCGTCCGGGTCAGGAAAGAGGACGACGTGGTCCGGGAGATCATCGTGGAATGTGCGTGCGGGTCCGTCGTGCGCGTCGAATGCCGGTACGACGGAGACAAGAAATGAGTGCCCGGGTGGGCGCAGAGAGATGGTCATGATCAAGAACCCAAGGGCAACCCTCACCTTCACCGCCATGGTCCTTCTCGGGCTGGCCGGCTGCGCCATGCCTCGAGGAGGGGGAGTGGCCATGGTGCCCTCTCCGGCTCCCCCGGGAGACTTCGGGACGAGGAACTATCTCGAGAAGGGTCCGACCCTGGTTCTCGACGAGTCGCGAGGCGACGGCCCCTCGCCTCTGGAGAAGGTCGAGCTCATGTCGATGGACCTCCAGCGGGAGCGCGAAGAGGGATCCCGGCTCCGGGAGGCTCTTCGCAAGGCCCAGACCGAGCGGGACGAGGTCAAGGCCGAGTACGCGCGTCTCAATACCGTGTACAGCGACCTGCGCCGCACCATGGACCTGGCCGAAACGGCCCAGATGGAGATCCTGGAGAAGGTGCTCCTGCTCAAGCTGGACAAGGTTCGCCTGGAGAAGGAAGTGCTCCAGCTCAAGCTCGAGCAGCTCGCGGCCGAGGCCTCCCGGTGAGATCCCCTGGCGCCTGTCTCTGCGTCGTCCTCGCTCTCGTCCTGGGGTGCGCCGCCCCGATGCGGCTACCCGTGTCGAGCTATCGTGGCGAGTCACTCGAGGAGGTCGGGTTGCGGAGGGTGCTCGTTCTTCCCTTCCGGCTTCCAGGAGCCCATCCCCGGGAGGAACGGATGGTCGAGGAGACCTTCTTCACCGAGCTGAAGAAGTGCTCCTGGTTCGACGTGGTCGCTGCGCCCAGCGATGTCGAGCTCGACCGGATCAGCGAAGGGGCCTGGCGCCACAGCCGGATCCCCTCGCGAGCCCTCATCGACCTCTCCCGGAGATTCGAGATCGACGCCGTGTGCGTGGTGAACCTGTCCGCCTACGATCCCTACGCTCCTCAGATGCTGTCGCTCAAGGCGCATCTGATCTCGGCCGGTACGGGTGAGGTGCTGTGGGCGGCCGATGGGGTCTTCGATCTGAGGGACGAGGCGGCACGCCGTCGCCTGCAGCAGTACTTCGAAGGGATCTCGAGCGACGATGGATCGCTCTACTCCTGGGAGATCTACGCGGTGTCTCCGGCGAGGTTCGCGCAGTTCGCATGCCACTGCCTGCTCACCACGCTGGAGAGGGGCTCCTGACGGCAAGGAGGTCCCCCGGCCGAGGGGGCCTGCAGACGACTCGACTCACTCCGGATCAGGGTGAGTAGAGGTCCTCGTCGGGAATCTCGCCGAGGAGAGCCGCTGCGGCCTTCTCGAGCGACGCCGGCGATTCCAGCTCCCCACTCATGAGCTTGCGCCGGGCCTCCTCCACCTTACCCTGGCGGACGGACTCCGGATCGACGCTCTCCTCGCGGACCCTGGCGATCTCCTCGAGGAGATCTGCCGATCGAGTGATTGCCTTTTCGCCCATCAACGCACCTTCCTGATTCGACCCAGGCTCCGGGCAGCCTGACTCTCGGATCGCTCGACACTTCGTACTCTCATCATAGGACGATGTCGTCCCCGCTTGAGTCGATATCGGTGTCACCGGCCAGTCCCCCCGGAGAAGGGTGCGAATCCTTTTCACCTTGACCCGGGGAATGGGGCGTCCCCGGTCGATCCTGCCGACCGGTCGGAAGATCCTTCCCGGGGAAGTCGCTTCCCATCCCGCCCACCCTTCGGATCCGGGCCCCATCCGCCTTGAGGGCGAGGCCCGGAAATGTCGGTGGCCCGGGGGGATAGACGAGGACGGGAAGGCCACCTCGGCCTCGCTCTCCTCCTTGGCACAGGCCTTGCGAAATGGCGCCGCCGGAGACCATCCGTGCGCGAAATCCCCGCCATCACCGAAGCCATCGACCTCGAAGGAAGAGGACCCGCCGCCGAGAAGAGCTCGGAAGGGGATCCTCTCGTCTTCGAAGGAATTCTCGCCCACGAGCTGGCGGAGGGGCCTGCGGAGTCGGCCGCGTTCCGGGAGATCGTCCCCGGGGAAGAGCCTCGCACCGGGCAAGACGAAGCGGACGAGGAGGACGAGGACAGGGGCACCACTCCGCGACCGGACCAGGTGGCCCTCGTTCCCCTCCCCCACGAGCCACCCCGGATGTCGTCGGACAGGGTTCCGGGTCCCGCCTCTCCGTCCCCCCCGATCGCTGAAGAGGCGACGCGCTCCGGGACCTCTCCCCCCCTCATCGGCGAGGAGCCGGTCGAGCCCGAGCGTCGACGGGAGCGGGACGAGACCGAGATCGACGTCGACGATGACTTCGGCCTCGACCTCGACGGTTCCGCCCCGCAGATCGGCCACGAGGATCGACGCCTACCGGCGCAGGCAGCGGTGGCCGAAGCACCTGCTCCTCCCCTCGCTGCCGGGCAAGGCGCGACTCCTGCCGACAAGGGGACAGAATCCAGCCGAGGGCCGCGGAACACCGCTCGTGCCGAAGGGCTCGGTCACGCGGCGAAGGAGAACCCCCAGGGCCATGCCCCGGAGGTAGAACCTTCCCCTTCCATCCCCGAGCTGCCCCCGGATCTTGCCGCCATCTCGCCACAGGAGCTCGATGCCGGTGAGCGCGTTCCGGAAGGGACCGAGCACGAGGTCGATCCCGTGGCCGTCCCGAACGAGAAGAACGAGATCGAGGGAGCTCGCGCCGGGCTCGAGACCGACGTCGATGGGGACGCACTCGAAGATGCCGACGTCTCGATCCTGTCAGGGTCGTCTTCGGGCGACCCGGACGGAGAGCCGGCGCAGGATCGGGAAGAACCGCTCCCGTTCGACAGGACCCGCGAGCCGGATTCCTCGCACAGGGTCTCGTTCGAGGGACAGATGGCCGACGGCACGCATCGAGCCGACCCGGCTCCTGCCCACGCCACCCAGAGTATCGAACGAGACGGGCTCGAGCTTCCGCCCGAGGAGCCACCCGCCGCCGACCCGGTGAAGAGCCTTCTCTTCAAGCTCGATGGCCAGACGCAAGAAGCGCGGCTTCTCCTCTCGCCCGAGGAGCTCGGAGAGGTGGAGATCCGTCTCGAGATCCGGGACGACCGTCTGCACGCACACGTCACGGCCGAGACCCGGCAAGCCCTCGATCTCCTGGAGAGCCGGATCTCCGACCTCCAGACCGGTCTCCAGAGTCGCGGCATCAACCTCGTGTCGCTCGGGCTCGGGCTCGGGCTCGGGCTCGGGCTCGGCAACAGGAAACAACCCTCCGGCTCCCGCCTCCCCTCCGAGGGAGGTTCGACGAGGAAAGATTCCTCGCGGGAGCGTTCGCCCTTCCAGGGCAAGGCGTCCCGTTCGGGGATTCACCTCGACCTCACCATCTGACCCGGCAGAAACCAGGAGAAACCGATGGAAGTTCAACCACCCACGACCGCGTCTCTGGCCGCGAGCATCGGCGCACCGGCAGGAAGCGAGCTGGGGCGTGACGCATTCCTCCAGCTCTTCGTGACCCAGGTGCGCAACCAGAACCCCCTGGAGCCCCAGGGAAACGAAGCCTTCCTGTCCCAGCTCGCCCAGTTCTCGAGCCTCGAGCTGCTCGAGGGCGTGCGCGCGAGCTTCGACTCCCTCAACGCCTACCAGCAGGTGGCGCAGGCGTCGTCGCTCCTGGGCAAGGAGGTCCGCTACCTGGATGACACCGGCACCCAGCAACGAGGGGTCGTCGAATCGGTGCGCCTCGACGGAAACCAGGCCATTCTCGATCTCGGAAACCAGCAGATCCCCCTGTTCTCGGTACAGGAGATCTACCAGAGCCAGCAGCAGGAGACTTGAGCCATGTTCAGCGCCTTCAATACCGCCCTCTCGGGATTGCGTGCCCACCAGACGCTTCTCGACGTCACGGGCAATAATCTCGCCAACGTCAACACGCCCGGCTTCTGGATGTCGCGCGTGGTCTTTGCCGACATGCTGAGCCAGACCGTGAGGTCCGCCTCCGCGCCCTCCGCGAACAAGGGAGGCATCAACCCGAGCCAGATCGGCACCGGCGTCTTCTCCCAGAACGTGGAGAAGCTCACCACCCAGGGAGTGATCAACTCCACGGGACGGACCTTCGACCTCGCCATCCAGGGCTCGGGGTTCTTCGTCCTCAACAACGGGAACACGGACGTCTACACCCGCGTGGGGACGTTCGGTCTCGACTCCAACAACCGCCTCGTCGACACGCGCTCGGGGTTCCAGGTGCAGTCGACCACGGGAGGCAGCATCCAGGTCGACTTCAGCGCCACCGATCCGGCGCGCGCCACCACCAAGCTCCAGATGGCGGGCAATCTTCCGGCCACCATCACCGGCCCCGTGGAGGAGATCCTCACCTCCAAGGCCGCATTCGAGGATGGGACCTCGGCCGAGATCTCGGGCACCTTCGCGGCTCCTCCCGACGGTGACTTCCAGGTCTTCGTGGACGGTGGCGCGTCGCAGACCATCAGCCTGGCCGGAGTGGCGACCATCACCGACGCCATCACCCAGATCAATGCTCAGCTCACCGGCGCCATGGCCTCCGAGGATGCGGGAAGCCCGGGCACTCTCCTCATCACGTCGGACTCCACCGGCGAGGTCTCTTCGGTCCGCGTCGTCGACGGCACGGCCGGAACCGCGGCCGCCCTCGGCTTTCCTCTCGCCACCACGGTCCGCGGCACCCAGTCACCGGCAACCGGTGCCTCGGAGCTCAACGATCTCGTCAGCAACACAGCCGACTACGTGGACGGCGACCTGATCAACATCACGGGCCTCGACGCGGACGGCAACGCGGTCAATGCCACCTTCACCTACGGGGCGGCCAACGACGGCACGACCCTCGACGACGTGATCACCGCCATCAATGCGGCCTTCAGCGGAGCCACCGCCTCTCTCGATGCCGACGGGAACCTCGTGCTCACCGCCAACGACACCGGCGAAGCGGGAATCCTGCTCACCCTGTCGGACGACTCGGCTTCCGTGGGATCGACATCCTTTTCCACTCACACCCTGAACGTGAGCCAGGAGGGAACGGGTCCCGATCAGGTGGTGACCCAGGTGGAGATCTTCGACACCCAGGGGAGGTCTCACGCTCTCACCCTGACCTACGAGCGGCAGGAGGCCAATATCTGGAACCTGACCGCCAGCTTCGACAACGGCGACGGAACCCTCTCCGACGCCACCGTGAGCGGGATCCAGTTCGGCGAGGACGGCCGGATCCTGTCCATCGCCGACGACACCCGCAGCCTGTCGGTGTCGTTCCCGGGCCTGGGAACCCCCCAGGGCATCACCCTCGACTTCGGCAACGACGACTTCGCCGGCCTCACCCAGTTCGGTGACTTCTCCAACGCCTTCGTGGCCAGCCAGGACGGCTACGAGGCGGGCAACCTGGCCGGAATTTCGGTGGCGGAGACGGGAGAGATCCTGGGCCTCTTCTCCAACGGCCAGGTCCAGAGCCTGGCCAACATCGGCCTGGCCCAGTTCACCAACCCGGAAGGGTTGACCCAGGTGGGCGATTCGCTCTACCAGGTCTCGGCCAACTCGGGATCGGCCCAGACCCTCGCCGCCAGCCAGACCTCGTCGAGCGCGCGCATCGTCTCCGGTGCGCTCGAAGGCAGCAATGTCGACCTCACCCAGGAGCTCGTGAAGCTGATCCTGGCCCAGCGTGGCTTCCAGGCCAATGCCCGGTCCGTCAACTCGGCCAACCTGATCCTGAGCGAGGCCATCAACCTCGTGCAGTAACCCACTCCGACTGACAAGGGGATGATCGTTGAAGATAGCGGCGCCGCGCGGGGAGTGATCCCCGTGCGGCGCCGGCCTTTTTCGGGTCCTCGGCAGCCTCGCCCCGGCTCCGGTCTCCTCAGTCCCCGTATCCTCAGTCCCGGTCCGTCTCCACGAGCTGGTCGAGAAACGCCGCGGCAAAGGGAGATGCGCGAACGCCGAGCTGACTCCAGGCGATTCCGGCGCTCAGTTGATCGGTGTTGGCCAGCAGGATGAGCGTCCATCCCCGCTCGGGGACCTTCAGGTAGAGCGCGGAGGTCGTGGGCGGATTCCATCCGTAATGCCACACTCTCTTCGGGCCGCCCTCCTCCTCCACGAACCAGCCGAGTCCATAGGGGAGCGCCTGGCCCGCCGCATTCACGTGGGCGGAGAACATCGCCTTCTTGCTCCCGGCACTGACGAGCTGGTTCCGGTCCAGGGCCACATCGAGGAGTGCCAGGTCGAGAACACTGGTGAGGATCCCTGCCGCCGTCGTCACCGAGTCGAGCGGGGTGGCGGCGTCGCCGAGAAGCTTCTCGCGGGCGGCCTGGGTCTCCTCCGGCAAGGGAAAGACCCTCTTCAGACCCACCGCCTCCGCCGTCGTGCCCCGAGGAACCCCGAATCCATCCGGGAGCTCCGGCACCGGGCGCCGACCGTCCATGCGGTAGGTGACGGCAATCCGGGATCGAGGCGTGTCCGATGTGGGAGCCAGCTGGCCGGCAAGAGTGCTCGTCATGGCCAGTGGATCGAGGATCCTCTCCCGGAGAAGCACCGGATAGGAGGTGCGCGTGATGTGTTCCAGCACCCACGTGAGGTCTCCGAAGATGTTGCCGCTGTACTGGTAGCTCTCACCCGGAACCGCGCCCTGGCTGGTGTGGGTGAGGACGTGCCGCACGGTGATCTTCCGGTCGCGGTATCGATCCGGATGGTGAGCCCAGGATCCGCTGTCGGGAGGAAACCAGGAGTGGATGGCGAAATCATCCATCGGCGCATCCAGGTCCAGCTTCCCCTGCTCGACGAGTTGCAGGAGCAGAATGGCCGCGAACGGCTTGGACACCGATGCGATGCGGTAGAGGGTGTTCTCGGTGGCGGGGATCTCCTTCTCCAGGTCCGCGAACCCGTGGCCCCGCGCCAGGACGACCTTCTGATCGTGCAGGATGGCGATCGACAGGCCGGGGATGCGCAGTCGGGAGCGGAGACGCTCCACCGTGTCATCGAACTTCTGCACGCGCTCGGCGAGTGGGGCAAGAGGCCGATCTCGCGCCTCGGCCTCCTGGGCTCGGCCCGGATCGACGAGAGGGGACTGCCAGAAGAGGGTGATTCCCAGCAGGACGGAAAGGAACCGGGCACGGGCTCGTCCACTCATCGTCGGTCCTTCGGAAGAGGCAGGTTGGTGCGGCATGGATCAGGAGACGGCGCCACTGATACGAGCCCTGTCCCGGGTCGGTCGGCCCTTTTTCCGGCTGCCGGAGGCGGGTCAGCTCCCCCGCCTCTCCACGTGCCGAGGCGGGGAAGGGAGGGACTGCCTCCCTTCCCCACCAAGGCCTCAGGTAGCGCTCGTGAAGAACTGCTCGTCGGTGAATCACGGCTCCTTGATGCTGAAGGGATATTCCTTCGGCGTTCAGGTGCTCGATTCACCTACGGATCGAAGACAAAGGCCCTACCCTCGTCGAATTCGACATTGTCGAACCACGGTGCGCCAAGAATCACCGCGTCCAGCCCGTTGGCATTCAGATCGCCAGCACCCGAGATCGACCACCCGAGACGCGCGTTGGCTTGCCCCGCCGTGAACGTGCAATCGGCGAAGAGCTCTCCCGTCGACGTGCAGCCCGGAGGCCCCTGCCTCGGACCCGTGGGCGACCCCAGAAACATGTAGACCTTCCCTTCGTCGATCCCCCCCGGCCCGTCAAAGAGCGGCGCCCCGACGAGGATGTCCCAGAACTGATCACCATTCACCCTGCCGGCAAGGCAGACCGAGTGCCCGTAACGCGCGTTCGGCTGCCCGCCGACCGTTGACCACGAGAAAGCTGGCGCCGGCCCCGCCCGGCCCAACCACAGGAATGCTCCCCCCTCATCGGCATGAGTACAGTCGAGCAATGGGGCTCCGGCGATCACATCGAAGAATCCGTCTCCGTCGACGTCCCCGGCGGTGGTCACGAAGAAGCCGAGCTGAGCTCCTTTCTGGTTGCTCTCCATCCGCCACGAAACGCCATCGCCGATGGTCGAGAGAGGGAGCCCTCCCCCGGAGGTGGAGCGTCCGAAAAAGACGTAGACACCACCTTCATTCGCCTGGCCGTTGCCGAACCCCGGTGATCCGACGATGACATCCCCGAAACCGTCGTTATTCACGTCGATGGCGGTGTCGACCGAGAGTCCGAAAAGCGCATGAAGGTTCTCGCCTCGCTCTACCCAGGCCGGTGTGGTGCCAGGAATCGTATCCGGTGTCACCGATCCCAGAAACAAGGCCGCCGCTCCCCGCTGCTGCATGGTGCCTGTGCTGTGATGCGCCGCGCCCACGATCACGTCAAACCCGCCGTCCCCGTTGACGTCACCGGCGGATCCGACGCAACTACCCATTCGCGAATCGGTGAAGCCACCCGGCACCATCCAGGGCGGTTGCGGTGAGATTCCTCCTGGCGCCGGGGCGCCGAAATACACGAAGGCCGCTCCTTCTCGTTGATTTGCCCCGCTGAAGAGTGGTGCCCCGATCACCACGTCTCCGTGATTGTTCGAGTCCAGATCGAAGTTCAGAGCGGTACAGACCGACCAACCGAAGGCCGACCCGGCATGGGGTCCCAGGATTGGCGAAGTGGCCGGGGTCAACGAGGGGCCGAAGAAAAGGAAGGCAGCTCCTTGGTCGGTCACACCCCCATCGAAAAAGGGAGCACCTACGATGATGTCACCGAAACCATCATTGTTGACATCGCCTGCGGCGCATACGAAGTAGCCGAAGAGCGCACCATCCTGGTTGGACTCGACGGTGACGGGGTTCGTCAGAGTAGGATCGATCAGGATGGGATACTCTCCCTCGTCATCGACATGAATCGAGAGGATATCCCCGGCTTCGCTCAGAGAGAATCCGGATGCGATCTCGCGTCCTCTGGCATCGAACGCGGTCGGTCGACCATACGTCAAGACCTCCTTGCCATCGGCGAAAAACGACAGACCTCCGTGCGGCCCGATTCCAACCCGATCAATACCCTCTGTCCTGACCTGCAGATCCAGGACCAATCGGGCTTCCGTGCCCTCGCCCACCAGGAACGAGTGCTCGATTCCACCGGGACGGTTGTCCACATACTCGATGGTGTGACCCCGGCTCACGGTGATGCGCTTGCCCTCCCCGGTGATGCTCTCGGACGCGGGTCCCATGAGGGAGAAGCGCACACTCCAGGGGGATGCGGCGAAGTCCCGCGGACGGACATCGAGTCCCTCTTCCGCGACATAGACCCTGAGTCCGGCCTGCCGGTTGACGAGATGCCAGCGTGGCGACGGGAGGGGTTTGCCGGCCGAGTCCAGGGCTTGGAGGGAGACGGAAGCCTCCGTCTCCTCCACGAAGCCGCGGAAGTTGATTGCTTCGGTGGGCGCGAGTATCCGGTCGGGTCCACCGAGTGCAAGGGAGCTGCCAAGCAAGAGTGATGCCAACAGATTCGCCGAAATCATGGAAATACCTCCAAAGGGACTGGACGTGCCTCGGGCAATGGAGGAATTCCCGCAAGCCGCGCGATCGGTTCAGATCTCTGGCCTCTTTTTTCGCCTCTCCACGTGCCGCTCCAGCCTCGCCGCCGGATCCTGGCGGAAGAACGTCCGCAGGTGCTCGTAGAGCTTCGGGTGCTCCTGCCGCAGGTCGATGGGCATCTCGAAGAACGTCTCGGTGAGCACCGCGAAGAACTCCTCGGGGCTCTCGGCGCCGTAGGGATCGATGAGGGGCTCGGCCTTTCTTCTTCGCCTTCGCTTGCTGACCGCTTCCTGAAGGGCCTCGAGCTCCGCCGCAAAGTCCCGCTCCCAGGCCTCGGCATCCATGCCGGGAAGGACGGGCGGCCGGCCGTCGTAGGCGTCGTCGAGCTTGTCGAGCTGGTGGGCGAACTCGTGAAGCACGACGTTGTATCCGTCCTCGGGATCGCGCGCCCCTTCGAGCACGTCCTCCCACGAGAGCACGATGGCGCCGAAATCCCAGGCCTCGCCGGCGCGCCAGGAGCCGTCCTCCTCCACCGTGCCGTCCTCGTTCACGCGCTTGATGGTGGAGCGGTACCGGTCGGGATAGAGGAGCACCGTCCTCACCCGGTGGTAGGCCCCGAGCCCGAGCTCGAGGACGGGAAGGCAGGCCTGCAACGCCACCACGACCCTCATGACGTCGGTGACCTCGAAATCACGCACTCCTTCGAAGGACGTCGCGGCGAGAAAGAGGGTGGCGAGGTCGCGGAGCCTGCCGAGCTCGTCGGGCTCGAGGTCCTCGAGAAGGGGAACGAGACCGAGGGCCTCCTGGAAGACGGCCTCGTCGATGGCCTTCTTGCGAAGGATCCTGCGCCGGCGCCAGTCGCGGAGGAAGGAGAACATGGCGGGGAGGCTATCATCGGGAGCGGGGGCGGGGTACGGGGTGACGCCTTGTTGGACGTGGCGTACATTCCGGTCAGAGTCTCGTGAACGCTACACAGCGTGACTCCCTGGCCTGGCCATGGCGTAACGAGAGGAGCCCGGCTATCATGGGCGCCACCTGGTAGAACAAGGAGGCCGGCCATGTGGCGAAGCCCACGCCGTGACATCACGCTTCGCTCGACACGCACGATTGCCCTGGCTGCGGTCGCAGTGGCCCTGCTGGCCCTCCCGGCCCTCGGCCAGGAAAACGATCCGGCAACCGATCCCGAGCGCGGCGTCAGCGGCCTGGTGACGGTCGAGGACACTCCCCCCGGCTACGCCTCACGCCACGCCCTCGTCATCGGGATCGACGACTACCAGGATCCCGGCTTCCCTGACCTCGGCCACGCGGCAGCCGACGCCCGGGGAGTGGCGAAGCTCCTCGTGGAGCAGTTGGGATTCGAACCCGACCGGGTACGGCTCGTCCTGAACGGCGACGCCACCAAGGACAACCTCGACCGGGAGCTGGAGGAGTGGGCTTGCGACCGGAGGGCGATCGGTAAGAACGACCTAGTGGTGGTCTTCTTTGCTGGCCACGGAGTCACCCGTGACCTCGGGGGCAGGGGCCAGCGCGGTTACCTCGTCCCGGTCGATGGTGCCCGGAGGGGTCAGGAGCCTGCCTGGAGCAGCCTCATCGACATGGATGATTTTGAGGGGGTCTCCGAAGCGATCCCGGCAAAGCACGTTCTCTTCATCCTCGACTGCTGCTTCGGGGGGCTTGCTGTGACGCGGGCTCCTCCGCCCCTGGCAGCCGGGCTCTCCAATCGAGCCCGCCAGGTGATCACCGCCGGCAGCGCGGAGCAGGTGGTTTTCGACGGAGGAGGCGGCGGTCACTCCGTGTTCACGGCCGCGGTCCTGGATGCCCTTCGAGGACAGGCCGACCTCGACGGTGACAGGGTCGTCACCTTCGGTGAGCTGTACAACCAGGTCGGCAGGACCGTCGAGATGAAGACGGAGCGGAGGCAGACACCCCTCCAGGCCACCCTTCCCGACCACGAAGGAGGCTGCGTGGCGCTGTTCCCGCCGGGGGTGAAGCCGGCGGCAAGCACCGTGGCGGAACGGCTGATGGCACTGGAGAGGACGGCGGAGGAGCGGCTCGCGGAGATCGAGAGGCTGTCGGACGCGGTGACGATCCGGAAGCTCCGGACGGCAGCCGATGAACTGTGGCCCTGCGTCCCAGACAAGGTGGCCGACATGACCGCCTGGCTCGTCCAAGCAAAGGAGATCGTGGGTCGACGCCCTGTCCATGAAGACTCACTTCTCCGTCTTCGCCAGGAGGCGTACCTGAAGCAGGTACTCGCTGGGACCATCGAAGAAGGCGAATTGGCGGAACCTGTCTGGGACGAGGTGGAGCCGAAGCTCCGTTGGCGGTATGAGACCACCCAGGATCTGGTCACTGATCTTGAAGAGCTGGCGGCGACGGTCACCGACGTGGAGAAGCGTCTGGCCTTTGCTCGGACGGTCCGGGAGAAATCCGTCGAGATGTACTCCGTGGAGTGGAGGGAGGCCATCGCCTCCATCGCAAACCAGAAAGAGTGCCCCGCCTACGAGGGGCTCGTCATGACGCCCCAGCTCGGGCTCGTTCCCCTGGGCCGTGATCCCGCCTCCGGGCTCCAGGAGTTCGCGCACCTCCAGACGGGCGAGATCCCCTATCGCGACGACGAGGAGCACCTGGTGATCGACAAGGAGATGGGGATCGTGTTCTGATCCCGGGCGGCACCTTTTGGATGGGGGCGCAGAAGGAGCACCTCGACAAGCCGAACTACGACCCCAGCGCCGAAGACAGGGAAATACCTGTCCACGAGGTTAGCCTGGTCCCGTTCCTTCTCTCTAAGTACGAGATGACCCAGGCACAGTGGGAGAGGTTCACGGGCGAGAACCCAAGCCACTATCGCCGCGGCGATATCGCTCCAAGGACTTCGCAGCAGCCGGGTCTCCATCCTGTCGAGCAGGTGAACTGGCAGGACTGCGACGGCGTCCTGGGAAGACTCGGCCTAGCGCTTCCTACCGAAGCGCAATGGGAGTATGCATCTCGCGGTAGAACGAGCACGCCTTGGTGGACGGGCGCTGAGCCAGAGTCCCTTCAGGGTGCCGCGAACCTGGCCGATGCCTTCTGCCAGAGAAACGGTGGCCCACCGAGTTGGAGCTATGAAGGGTATCTAGACGACGGGTTTGTGGCTCACGCACCTGTTGGAATTGGAAGCCTACGACCCAACGGATTTGGCCTCCACGACGTACATGGCAACGTGTGGGAGTGGTGCCGAGACAGAGCCGGCCTCTACAAGAATCCCGTCGCACCAGGCGATGGGGAGCGGCAGCTTTCGCCTCGCGAATTGTACGTGCTTCGCGGTGGTTGCTACGATTCCCCCGCTACGAGCGTGCGCTCGGCATACCGCCATTGGTACACGCCCGAGGGGCGAAGCGTAGTAGTCGGCCTTCGCCCCTCCCGGGTTATCGATCCATAGGGCCAGTAAACAAATAAACGATCAATCTGCTCACCTCGGAAGAATCGTGTAGTTCCATTCCCCGTGAAAGGACGAGCGGCGGATCTTCATGCTCTCCATTGTCGATTCCCGAGTTATTTTGCCCTAACGGTTGCTGCGATCGTTGTGTGAGAATTCACCGGGCCTCGCGTCGTCTCCCGATCGGCCCCAGCTCGCTTCGCTCGCCTCCGGGTGGGGGCCGATCGGG
>Ga0214471_10000399_pt1 | contig 38061 bp, 33 predicted proteins | sample RVTome_5_FD_207665 | JGI IMG/M metagenome (GOLD analysis project Ga0214471, IMG submission 207665) | Soil microbial communities from uranium-contaminated site in the Upper Colorado River Basin, Wyoming, United States - RVT142D155 | ecosystem: Environmental > Terrestrial > Soil > Contaminated >... | reverse complement strand
GCAACCATCGTCGGTCTCATGCGGCTTCGCTCTCCTGGAGCCTGGTCTCCAGGGCCGCGGCCAGTTTCGCGCAACGCGCGTCGTCGAGCGGACGGTTGTCCTCGGTGGCGATGAAGAACACGTCCTCGGCGCGCTCGCCCAGAGTCGCGATCTTGGCGTTTTGCAGTTGGATTCCCTGCTCCTCGAAGATCTTGCCGACCTGAAACAGCAGCCCCGGGCGGTCGCCCGCGACGAGGTCGAGCACGGTGCGCGGCCGCGCGGGATCTCGAGACAGGCTGATCTGCACGGGCGTCGAGAACATGCGCACCTGGCGCGGCGCTCGCCGCGTCACGCGGATCTTCTGAGTGCTTTCCAGCGACAGGCTCGCGCGCAGTCGGTAGTTGATCTCCTCGAAGCGCCTGGCTTCGGTCACGGGGCTGCCGTCCGTCTCCAATACGCAATAGGTGTCGAGGTCGTAAGCTTCGCTCATCGGCTCGATGCGTGCGTCGACGATCGTCAGGCCCAACTCCGCGAGCACGGCGGTGGTGCGAACGAAGGAGTTGAGCTCCTTGGGCGCATGGATCATGATCGCCGTGAGCCCCTCGAATACCTGATCGCTGACGTCGATGATGACCGGACCCCGCTCATCCGTCGTTGCGAGAACGCGCGTGTGCCAGGCGATCTCCTCCGGCCGATGCCGCAGGAAATACTCCTTCGTGAAGTTCGACCAGATCGCTTGCCAGTCTGCCGCCGCGATGCCGTTGCGCTGCAGCAGAGCTTCGGCTTCGGTCTGCGACTCGGCGATGAGCTCATCGGCATCGATAGGATTCGCCAGGCCGCGTCGCAGCGCGCGTTTGGTGAGCTGGTAGAGCTCCCAGAACAGGGTTTCCTTCCACGAGTTCCAGAGCTTCGGGTTGGTTCCGCGCACGTCGGCGACCGTCAATACATAGAGGTGAGCGAGGTGAGTCTCGTCGCCGACCGTCTTGACGAATTCGTTGATGACGTTCGGGTCGTTGAGATCCTTCTTCTGCGCCGTGAGCGACAGCAGCAGATGATTCTGCACCAGCCAGGCGACGAGCCGCGCGTCGTAGCGGCTCATGCCGTGCTCCAGGCAGAATGCTTCCGCGTCGACCGATCCCAGCGAGGAATGATCGCCGCCGCGGCCCTTGGCGATATCGTGAAACAAGCCCGCGAGGTAGGCGATCTCGGGCTTGGGCAGGGCTTGCATGATGGCGCTGCACGCCGGGAATTCGTGATCGAAGCGCGGCAGCGAGAAACGTCGCAGGTTCTCGACGACGAACAGCGTGTGCGCATCGACCGTGTAGGCATGAAAGAGGTCGTACTGCATGCGCCCGACGACGCGGCCGAAGGCCGGGATGTAGAGCCCGAGGACGCCGTAGGTATTCATGCGCCGCAAGGTCCGCGTCACGCCCTGAGGCGCCCGCAGGATATTGAGGAACAGGCGCTGATTGCGCGGGTTCTGGCGGAATTGCTCGTCGATGAGCCACAGATGCTGCTTGATCAGCGCGATCGTGCGCGCGCTGACGCCCTTGAGCTCCAAGTGTTGCTCCAGCAGCAGGAAGATCTCGAGCAACGCGGACGGCTCCTGAACGAAAATCTTTTCGTCGATGACTTGGAGGTAACCGCTGCGCGCCTGGAATCGAGGCCCCATCGGCGTGATCGGCGCGTCGGGGTCGAGCAGGATGGCTTCCTCGAACAGCTGCAACAGCATCTCGTTGATGCGGCTGAGCTCCATGACGGTTCGATAGTAGCGCTGCATGAGCTGCTCGATGCCGAGCGTGTATGAAGCGTCCTCGTAGCCGAGCATTTTGGCGAGCTTGACTTGGTGATCGAACAACAACCGATCTTCCCGCCGGCCGACGAGCAGGTGCAGCGCGAAGCGAATACGCCACAGGAAGGCTCGCCCGTTCTGCACGATCTCAAGCTGGCCCGGGGTCAGAAATCCATGCTCGACGAGTCCCTCCAAGGTCGTCGTGCCGAGATGCCGCCGTGCAACCCAGCCGATCATCTGAATGTCGCGCAGCCCTCCGGGGCTCCCCTTGATATTGGGCTCGAGGTTGTAGGCCGTGTCGTGATAACGATGGTGCCGCGCAACTTGCTCGGCGAGCTTGGCCTGGAAGAAATCCACGGAGCTCCAGATCCGCGAGGGGCTGATGCGTTCGTGCAGGGCCGAGAACAGCGCTTGCGGCCCGTCCAGCAACCGCGTCTCCATCAAGGTCGTGACCACGGTCACGTCGCGGACGGCCTCGGTCTCGCAGTCGTCGAGGCTGCGCACGGAGTGTCCCACCTCGAGCCCGATGTCCCAGAGGAAGGTCAAGAAACGGCTGATCGCTTCGTCGATCGTCTTGCTCCTGGGCCGGTCCAGCAGAATCATCAGATCGATGTCGGAGTGCGGGTGCAGCTCGCCCCGGCCATAGCCTCCCACGGCGACCAGTGCGAGCTTGCCGGTGAGCTCGGGGGCGAAATGCTTCCACGCCGTCAAGATCACCGCGTCGACCATCCTGGCGTTGTCGTTGACGAGCGTCTCGATGGGCTGATTGTCGTGGAAGCGCTCGGCCAGCGCGCGGTTGGCCGCCGCCAGCGCCTCGCGGAACACGCCGACGGCGTCGTCGGGCTGCCTCAGGGCCGCGGCGAGCATCGCCGTGTCGATCAGCGCGCTCGCGCGCCGCTCGGGAGGCCTGGCCTCCAGCTCTGGGGTGGAAGTCACGGGTTCGCGGCTCTTTCCGCCGCGCCGAGCGTGAGCACCTCGTGGCCGCGCTCGGTCACCAGTACCGTATGCTCCCATTGCGCGGACAGGGAATGATCCTTGGTCACGACGGTCCAGCCGTCATTGAGCAGCTTCACGTGCCGTTTGCCGGCGTTGATCATGGGCTCCACCGTAATCGCCATACCGGGCTTGAGCTCGAGCCCGGTGCCGCGCTCGCCGTAATGCAAGACTTGCGGATCCTCGTGGAATTCCCGGCCGATGCCGTGGCCGCAGTACTCGCGCACGACCGAGAAGCGGTTCTTTTCGACGTGGGTCTGCACGGCATTGCCGATGTCGCCGAGGCGGGCTCCCGGCCCGACCTGCTCGATGCCGAGCCACATGCCCTCGAAGCAGGTCCGCGCGAGCCTTTCAGCGAGAACTTGCGGCTTGCCGACGAAGAACATCCGGCTCGAGTCGCCGTGAAAGCCGTCCTTGATCACCGTGATGTCGATGTTGAGCGCGTCGCCGCTGCGCAGCGTGCGCTGGCTCGGAATGCCGTGGCAGACGACGTGGTTGACCGACGTGCAGATTGATTTCGGGAAGCCGCGATAGTTGAGCGGCGCGGGAGTCGCATCGAGCTCCTCGACGATGTAGCGGTGGCAGATCCGGTCGAGCTCCTCGGTCGTGACGCCCGGGACGACGTGCTCTCCGATCATGTCGAGCACGTCGGCCGCGAGACGACCGGCGGTGCGCATCTTCGCCTGCTCTTGAGGTGTCTTGATCGTTACAGTCATTGGCTCGAGGGCCCTCGAATGGGGGGGCTGAGGACGGGCCCGGATCCCCACGCGCTCCAGGCCGGCGCGATTGTTGCCGCCGGGCGCGTATGGTATAAAGCGCGCGCCTTCGAGGCAATTAACTACACACACGTGCCGGCTACCCGCAGCCGGGTGCCCTTGGCCACGGCCAAGGGTCGCTGGCGGGGGCGCGTGGAGGATCAACCCAAAGAGGAGCTCTCATGGCCGACGTCAACATGCGCCGGATGCTGGAAGCGGGCGTTCATTTTGGCCACCAAACCCGCTTCTGGAACCCGAAAATGGCCCCCTTCATTTTCGGCGAGCGCAACCATATCCATATCATCAATCTCGAGAAGACGCTGCCGCTTTATGTCGAAGCGATCGAGTTCGTGCGCAAGATCGTGGCTGACGGCGGCACCGTGCTGTTCGTCGGCTCCAAGCGGGCGGCGCGGCAGGCGATATCCGAGCAGGCGCAGCGTTGTGGCATGCCCTATGTGAGCTACCGCTGGCTCGGCGGTATGCTGACGAACTTCAAGACCATCAGGCAATCCGTGAAGCGCTTGCGGACGCTCGAGGAGATCACCGCGGACGGCGCCGGCAGCGATTTCACCAAGAAAGAGGTTCTGAAGCTGCGCCGCGAGCTCGAGAAGCTCGAGCGCACGCTCGGCGGCATCAAGGAGATGGACGCGCTGCCGGACGCCGTGTTCGTCATCGACGTCGGCCACGAAGAAATCGCCGTCAAAGAGGCCTCCAAGCTGGACATTCCGGTCGTCGCCGTCGTCGATACGAACTGCGCGCCTGAAAACATCGACTACATCATCCCGGGCAATGACGATGCGATGCGCGCGATCTCGCTCTATGCCTCCGGGATTGCGGACGCCGTGCTCGAGGGCAAGGCTTCGACCCCCGAGGTACCCACCGGTGACGACGAATTCGTGGAGCTCGATGAGGAGGGTAAGCCGCGCGTAGACGGGGCGGCGAAGAAAGCCGCCGGCAAGCGGGGCGCGAGCAAGAAAGCGACCGCCAGGAAAATCGTCACCAAAAAGGCCGCGACCAAGAAAGCCGCCGCTAAGAAGGCCGCCGGCAAGAGGACGGCTTCCAGGCAGCCGGCCGAAGACGAGGAGGTCCAAGCGGACGTCGCCGAGGAACCGGCGGCGGACTACGCGGGCTCGGCGCAAAGCGAGCCGGCACCGGAGGCCACCGACGATTCCGCAGCGACCGACGAGTAGCCGATTGCAGACTGGAGCGGGTTGATGGCAATTGACGCAGCAAGTGTGAAGGAGCTTCGCGAGCGCACCGGCGCGGGCATGATGGATTGCAAGCGGGCGCTTCAGGAGGCTAGCGGCGATCTCGATCAGGCGGCGGAGCTCTTGCGCAAGGCCGGGCAGGCCAAGGCCGACAAGAAAGCGGCCCGCGTGGCCGCGGAAGGGCAAATCGTGATTCGCGGCGGTGCCGGGCGCCACGTCATGTTGGAGATCAACTCCGAGACCGACTTCGTCGCCAAGGACGAGAACTTTCTGAAATTCGCCGACAGCATCGCAGCCGCGGCGTTACGCCACGCGCCCGCGGATCTTTCGGCGTTGATGGCGTTGACGCATGAGGGTCAGAGCCTCGAGACGCTGCGCCAGGCGCTGGTCGCCAAGGTCGGCGAGAACATAGCCGTCAGGCGTTACCACCTGCTCGAGACGCAAGCGACCGTTGCCGCGTACTCGCATATGGGGCGCATCGGCGTGCTGGTGGAGATCGACGGCGGCGACGAGACGCTGGCGCGTGATCTTGCGATGCACGTCGCCGCGAGCGCGCCTCGCTATCTCGATGCGAGCCAGATGCCGGCGGCCGAGCTCGACAAGGAGCGGGAGATCCTGACGGCTCAGGCTCTGGGTCAGGGGAAAGCCGAGGACATCGTCAAGCGAATGGTCGAGGGGCAATTGCGCAAGTTCGTCGACAACGTGACCTTGCTCGGGCAGCCTTTCGTCAAAGACGCCGACAAACGCGTGCGCGAGCTCCTCGCGGCGGCGAAGGCGACGGTCAAGAGCTTCCTGCGTTACGAGGTCGGCGAAGGCATCGAAAAAAAAACCGATGATTTCGCTCAGGAGGTCATGGCGCAGGCTTCCCGGAGCCGCTAATCTAACCGCCGGGCGGTCTGGGTCGGTCTGGGGTCGACCTGAGGAGGAAGCATGACAGACGGCTCGCCAGCCTATCAGAGGATACTGCTGAAGCTCAGCGGCGAAGCGCTTCTTGGCAGCCGTGAGTACGGCATCGATCCGCCCGTCATTGAGCGCGTGGCCATCGAGATCGCCGAGGTCGTCGCACTAGGGGTTGAGGTGGGCCTCGTGATCGGCGGCGGTAACATCTTTCGCGGCGCGGGACTCGCCGAAGCCGGCATGGACCGCGTCACCGGCGACCAGATGGGCATGCTGGCGACCGTCATCAACGCGCTGGCGCTGCAGGACGCCTTGGAGCGGCAAGGTATCCTCGCGCGGGTCATGTCGGCGCTGCAGATCCACGAGGTCTGCGAGGATTACATTCGGCGCCGCGCGATCCGGCACCTCGAGAAAGGCCGCGTGGTGATATTCGCTGCGGGCACGGGGAACCCGTTCTTCACCACCGATACCGCGGCCAGCCTGCGTGCGATCGAGATAGGCGCCGACGTGCTCTTCAAGGCGACCAAGGTCGACGGCGTCTATTCGGCGGATCCGCTCAAAGTGCCCGACGCGGTGCGTTACGAGGGCCTGTCTTTCGATCAGGTGCTGGCGGAGAACCTCAAGGTCATGGATGCCACGGCCATCGTGATGTGCCGCGAGAACGATCTGCCGCTCATCGTCTTCAATCTCAACAACGCCGGCGATCTCTTACGCCTGGTCAAAGGCGAGATCTTGGGCACGGCCGTGGCGAACAATCTGTCCCGGACGGGGACCTGACGGATGATCGCGGACGTCAAGAAGGACGCAGCGCAGAGGATGGCGAAGAGCGTCGAGGCGCTCAAAGAGGAGTTCAAGCGCCTGCGCACCGGGCGCGCGCACACGGGTCTGCTCGAGCATATCGTCGTCGACTATTACGGATCGGAGGTGCCGATCAATCAGGCCGCCAACGTCACGGTCGAGGACGCCCGGACACTCGCGGTTTCGCCTTGGGACAAGAAGATGGTCGCGGTGATCGAGAAGGCCATCTTGACGTCGGATCTCGGTCTCACGCCCGTGTCCGCCGGCACCGTCATCAGAGTGCCGTTGCCGCCGATGACCGAGGAACGTCGTAAGGAGCTTGTCCGCGTCGTCCGCGGCGAGGCCGAAGCGGGGCGCGTCGCCGTGCGCAACATTCGCCGCGACGCCTTGAGCAACATCAAGGATCTGGTTAAGGAGAGGCTCGTCACCGAGGATGAGGAACGCCACGCTCACGATGAGATTCAACAGCTCACCGATCGATACGTCGCGGAGATGGATGAACTCCTGAAAGAGAAAGAAGCTGAAATCATGGAATTTTGATGGTCGCGCTGGCTAAGAAGCGCGCTGCTGGTGGCGAGTTGCCGCGACATATAGCAGTGATCATGGACGGCAACGGACGTTGGGCTCGCAATCAAGGGCTTCCGCGGCAGGCAGGGCACCAAGCCGGTATCAAGCCCGTGCGCGCGATGGTCGAGCAATGCGCGCAGCGCGGAGTCGAGGTGTTGTCGCTGTTCGCGTTCTCGAGTGAGAATTGGCGGCGGCCGCGGGATGAGATCAACGGGCTCATGTCGCTGTTTGTCGAAGCGCTCAATAGAGAAGTCGCCGAGCTGGACGCCAACGGTATTCGGCTGCGCTTCATCGGTCAGATCGACTCGCTGGGACGGCAGCTCGCGGATGCGATCAGCGCGGCGGAAGCCCGCACGCGCAACAATCTACGGATGCAGCTCGTCTTGGCCGTGGCCTACGGCGGGCGCTGGGACGTCGCGCAAGCCGTGCGCAAGCTCGCGAAAGAGATCGCCGCCGGCAACATGCGGCCCGAGCAGATCGACGAGGCGAGCATCGCCGGCGCCCTGACGACAGGCGCGCTGCCGGACGTGGACCTCCTGATTCGCAGCGGAGGCGAGCGGCGCATCAGCAACTTTCTGCTCTGGGATCTCGCCTATACGGAGCTTTATTTCTCCGATGTCCTGTGGCCGGACTTCTCGGTCGAGAACCTCGACGAGGCTCTGCGCTATTACGCGAGCCGGCAGCGGCGCTTCGGGCGCACCGGAGATCAGGTCGAGGTTGATAGTTGTTAGGAACGCGTATTGCCACGGCGGCGCTGCTCGCGGCTGCCGCCGTCTTCACCGTGCTGTATCTTCCGAGCTGGATCATGGCGCTGATCTTCGGCGCTTTGTGGACGATCGGGGCGTGGGAGTGGGCGCATTTCTTATCGGCGCCGCGCGGCATCGCGGCGGGCTACGCCGGCGTTTGTATCGCGCTGCTGCTTCTGTGCGGTGGCGCGTTCGACCAAAGCGGCGCGGCGTCGCTGGCGGCGCTCGCCATGGCCTGGTGGCTCACGGCACTGGTGAGCGTGTTGTGTTTTCCCTGGCCGGCACCCGCCGCGTTCAGCGCGGTGGCGGGCCTTCTCGTCCTGGTTCCCAGCTGGTTCTTTCTGGTCTATATCCACAATAGCGGTTCCTCCGGACCTGCGTTGACGATGGCGCTGCTTTGCATCGTCTGGGCGGCGGACGTCGGCGCGTTTCTGTGCGGCCGCCGTTTCGGGCGAGTCAAGCTCGCGCCCGCCGTGAGCCCGGGGAAGACCTGGGAGGGCGTGCTCGGCGGTCTGGCGTGCGCCTCGGCGGTCGCCGTTGTGGCCGCGGTCATGCTGGATCGCTCCGTGGCTCTTTGGGTGGCGCTCGGCCTCGCCACCGCGATGGTCTCCGTGGTCGGCGATCTCACGGTCAGCATGTTCAAGCGGCGCGCGGGCAAGAAGGACAGCGGTCGCCTGCTGCCCGGGCACGGCGGCATTCTCGACCGGATCGACAGCCTTTCCGCGGCCGCGCCGATCTTCTTTCTGGGGCTCGAGCTGTCCGGCTCCGGGCTCTGAGGGTGGCCCGGAACCTGGGCGGGCAGCGCCGGTCTGTGTTAGAAGCTATCGGAGGGATTCCAAGCAAGGTTCTATGTAGAATGGCTCAAGGGCCGCCGCCCGCGAGGAAACGTGCAGCCTATTCAGTACCTTAGACCAGCGCCTGCCACGGGCCTAGCAACCGCCAGATGATTGAGATTCTGCTGTCCATCGCCGCTTTCATCGTTGCCATAGGCGTCTTGGTGACGGTCCACGAGTTCGGCCACTTCTGGGTCGCGCGGCGTCTCGGCTTCAAGGTCTTGAGATTCTCGGTCGGTTTCGGACAGCCCATATTGCGTTGGCGAGAGCGGCAGCCGGGCGAGCCGTTCTGGCCGATGAGTCCGCGGCGCCTGCCCGCGCGCGGCTCGGCGGCCGGCGCCGGTATGGGCGAAACGACCGAATACTGGCTGTCGAGAATTCCGCTCGGCGGATACGTCAAGCTGCTCGACGAGCGCGAGGGCCCCGTCCCCGCCGAAGACCGCGAGCGCGCATTCAATCGGCGGCCGATCCCGTACCGCATCGCCGTGCTCCTCGCCGGGCCGGGCTTCAATTTCGTGTTCGCGATATTGGCCTATTGGCTGCTGTTCGTCGTCGGCGTTCCCGGAATAGTCGCCTCGGTCGGCACCGTCGACCCGGACTCCGTCGCCGACCAAGCGGGTTTGCGCGAAGGCGACCGAATTCTGCGCGTCGGCGCGAGAGAGACGCCGACGCTCGAAGCGGCTGGTCTCGCGATAGTCGATGAGCTTTTGGCCGACGGGATCATCGATATCGTCGTCGAAGACGAGAGCGGGCAGTCGCGGCTCGCCGAGCTCGACGTTCGCGGTCGAGAGGCAGAGCTCACGGAGCCCGGGGCGCTGTTTGCGGGGCTCGGCTTTCAGCCGGGGCCGGTATTCCCGCCCGTGGTGGGTGAGCTCACGGCGAATGGCGCGGCCGAGCAGGCCGGTTTCGCGCCCGGTGACCGCATACTCGCCGTCGACGGCGAGCCGATATCGAGTTGGAACCAATGGGTGGAATACGTGCGGGCGCGTCCCGGCGACTCCATCGCGATCGTCGTCGAGCGCGACGGGCGCGAGACGGCGTTGACACTGACGGCGGAGCCGGTCGCCGACGACGGCGAGCTCATCGGCCGGGCGGGCATGGTCGCGGACATGGAGGGCGTCAGAGAACTGGTACGCGAGGCTCGCACCGTACAACGCTACGGCGTCTTCGAAGGGCTCCCTCGGGGCTTGGACAAGACTTGGGAGATCAGCGCCCTGACCGTGCGCATGCTCGGCAGGATGATCGTCGGCGACGTTTCGGTTCGCAACTTGAGCAGCCCGATCGGCATCGCCGCCTATGCGGGCGACAGCGCGCAGGCGGGCTTGGGCGCGTTTCTCAGCTTTCTCAGCGTGGTCAGCATCAGCTTGGGAATCTTGAATCTGCTCCCGGTGCCGCTGCTGGACGGCGGCCAGATCGTTTACCAGCTCGTAGAGCTCTTCAAGGGATCGCCGCTCTCCGAGCGCACGATGGCCGTCGGGCAGCAAATCGGAATCCTGCTGTTGATCGTGCTGATGAGCTTTGCGTTCTACAATGATCTATCGCGCATCTTCGGCTGACCGCACATGACCGTGACCCTCAGGACGCTGCTCTCGCTCGCAACGACCGTCGTGGCGCTGGGCATGAGCGTCGCCGCGGCGGCGTTCGATCCCTGGGTCGTCACGGATTTCAGGGTCGTCGGCGCGCAGCGGATCTCCGAGGGAACCGTTTACAGCTACCTGCCCATCAACATCGGCGACACGGTCACCGATCAGCGCGTCCAGGAAGCCGTGCGCGCCGTTTATTCGACGGGCTTCTTCCGAGACGTCGAGTTTCGTCGCGACGGCGATACGCTCGTCATCGCCGTATTGGAGCGGCCGTCGATCGAAGACTTCACGATCACCGGCAACGAGGACATCGAAACCGAGGCGCTGGAGGAATCTCTGCGAGAAGTCGGTTTGGCTCGCGGCCGGGTATTCGATCAGTCGGTGCTCGAAGAGGTGACGCAGGCGCTGACGGAGCAGTACTACAGCCAGGGCAAGTACGCGGTGCAGATCGAAACGCCGGTCGAGGAGCTTCCCGACAATCGCGTTCGCGTCAGCGTCGAGATCGAGGAAGGCGATCGCGCCAGGATCAGACAAATCAACGTCGTCGGCAACACGAGCTTCGACGATGAACAGGTCTTGCGTGAGTTTGCGCTCAGAACCGGGAACTGGCTCTCGTGGATCAGGCAGGACGACCGCTATGCGAAGCAGGCGCTCGAGGGGGATCTAGAGGCTCTGCGCGCGTTCTATATGGACAGAGGTTTCGCCGATTTTCGTCTCGACGGCGCGCAAGTCGCGATATCGCCCGACAAACGGGATATCTACATCACCGTCAACGTGGCCGAAGGCGATCGCTATACGATCTCGGACGTTCGCCTCGCGGGAGAGATGGTGGTTCCCGCCGACGAGCTGCGCTCGTTGATTCAGATCAGCCCCGGGCAGGTATTCTCGCAGCGCGGCCTCGCCGCGACCGAGGAGCTCATGGGCTTGCGTCTCGGCAGGGACGGCTACGCGTTTGCCCAGGTTCAGGCCGTGCCGGAGCTCGACCGTGAATCGCGCGAGGTCGAGGTGACCTTCTTCGTCAATCCCCAGAATCGTATTTATGTCCGGCGCATCAATTTCAACGGTTCCGACAGCGTCAACGACGAGGTCTTTCGTCGAGAGATGCGGCAACTCGAGGGATCGTATCTCTCCAACGAGCTTCTGGAACGGTCCCGTGTCCGCTTGCAGCGGCTGCCCTACGTCGAGTCCATCGAGTTCGAGACGACGCCGGTGCCGGGCAGCCCCGATCTCGTCGACGTCGACTGGCAGATCGAGGAAGGGCTGCCGGGACAGTTCACCGGCGGCCTCGGCTATTCGCAGACCTACGGCGTCAGCCTCAACGGCAGCTTCGTCCATTCGAATTTCATGGGGACTGGTAATCGTGCCGCGCTCGAGCTGACGGGCGGGGAGTACTACAAGCTCTATAACGTGAACTACACCGATCCTTACAGGACCATCGACGGCCTGTCGCGAACCTTGTCGCTGTCCTATCGGGACGTCAGGCAGTTCACGTCGGCGAGCTCGGATTTTTCGACCGAGACTTTCTCGTTCGGCGCCGACTACGGTTACCCGATCACGGAATATCAGATCCTGCGTTTCGGCTTGTCGTATCAGCAAGCGGAGCTTGCGACCGGCCTCTTCAGCTCCACCCAGGCCGTCGAGTGGGTGCAGAACAACGGCGAGCTCTTCGACGTGCCCGGTGGCAATTTCTTCGGCACGCAGGTCAAGAGCTTGGAGCTCGTCGCGGGCTGGAGCTACGACTCGAGGAATCGGTTCATCTTTCCGAGCAGCGGCACCCGGCTCGGCTTCAGCCTGCGCGGCTCGATTCCCGGGAGCGAGGTCGAGTACTACGTGGCGAACCTTGATTTCACCAAGTATTTTCCGATCACGGGCCGGTGGCTGTTCCGGCTCAACTCGAGCCTGGCTTTCGGCGATGCATACGGAGAAACCACCGCGCTGCCGCCGTACCAGAACCTGTTCGGCGGAGGTCCCGGCAGCGTGCGCGGCTTCAAGGAAAGCCGTCTGGGACCGGTCGACAGCCTGCGCAACCCTTACGGCGGCAATGCGCGCTTCGCGACCCAATTCGAGCTGATCATCCCGACGCCGGAACGACTTGCGAACTCGACGCGTTTCGCGTTGTTCTATGACGTCGGCAACGTGTTCTCGACTGGCGGCGTGTCGTTCTTCGATAAGCTCGGCGATCCTATCGAATACGATTTCGATTATGATAATTTAAAGCAATCGGTGGGCGTGGCCGTGGAATGGCTTGCGCCGATGGGCTTGCTGCGATTCAGCTACGGTGTGCCGCTCAACGACGATGCGGAGACCGACCGATACTACGGGGACCAGGTGGAGGAATTCCAGTTCACCGTCGGCAATGCCTTCTAGGGGATACGGGAAGCACGGAATGATGAGGACCAACACAACGACAACAAGGGTTTCAGCCTCGGCTGGGCTTGTTCTAATGATTGCGCTCGCCGTCGGCGCGGCCCATGCCCAGGAGAGCGGAATGCGGATCGGCGTGGTCAACGTTCCGCGCTTGCTCGAGCAAGCTCCCCAGGCGCAGGCGGCGATGGGGGCACTGCAGCAGGAGTTCGCGCCCAGGCAGCGCGACATCGTCGCCATGCAGCGTTCCTTGCAGGAAAAGCAACAAACCTACGAACGCGACGGGCCCGTCATGGGCGAGGTCGAGCGCCTGAACCTCGAGCGCGAGATCCGAGACGACCAGCGCAACCTGGAACGCGAGCAGAACGACTATCTCGAGGACTTGAACATCCGTCGCAACGAGGAGCTGAGCAAGCTGCAGCGCTCCTTGCTGCAGCAGGTACAGGCGTACGCGAGAGACGTCGGCTACGATCTCGTCGTCGCCGATGTGCTCTACTACAGCAGCGCTATCGACATCACCGACGACGTCTTGCAGGGCCTCGAGGAGAGCTTCTCGGACAGCAGCGGCACTCCTTAGTCCCAATTCGGCCATGGCGATTGCCGTTTCCGCTCCGCCGTCCCGACAAGATGTCCGTCACTCTCGCTGAGCTCGCCGAGCGTTTCGGCTGCGAGCTGCATGGGGACGGCGCGACCCGCGTCGACAACGTCGGCACGCTCGCCAATGCGGGCGGTCGCGCCGTGAGCTTCCTGGCCAACCCACGTTACCTTGCCGACCTCGGTCGCACCAAGGCGGCCGCCGTCGTGCTCGAGGCACGCCACCGCGACGACTGCCCGGTCAGCGCCTTGGTGGCGCCGAATCCCTACGCCACCTACGCGCGCATCGCGCGGTTTCTGCATCCCCTTCCCGCGTTCGAACCGGGCGTGCACCCCACCGCCGTCGTCGCGGCCGACGCCGACGTTGCCGCCACCGCTCACGTCGGCGCGCACGCTGTAATCGGGGCCGGAGCCCGAATCGCCGATGCCGTCAGCGTCGGCGCGGGCGCGGTCGTAGGCAGCAGGGTCGCGATCGGCGCGGCGAGCATCCTGCATCCCCGTGTCACCGTCATGGGCGACAGCGTGATCGGCGAACGTTGCGTGCTGCATCCCGGAGTCGTCGTGGGCAGCGACGGCTTCGGCTTTGCCAGGGAAGACCAGGCTTGGATCGGCGTGCCGCAGCTCGGCCGTGCCGTCATCGGCGACGACGTCGACATCGGCGCCAATACCACGATCGATCGAGGTACGATAGACGACACTGTCATCGGTCCGGGCGTCAAGCTCGACAATCTCATCCAGATCGGCCACAACGTGCGGGTCGGCGCGCACACGGCGATGGCGGCGTTGTGCGGTATCGCCGGGAGCACCCGCATCGGCAAGCGCTGCATGTTCGGCGGCGCGGTCGTCGTAGTCGGGCACCTGACGATATGCGACGACGTCCTGGTGACGTTTCACAGCACGGTGCTCAAGTCGATCACGGAGCCCGGCACCTACTCCGGCGCCCTCGCCGCCGACAAGGCGTCGCGATGGCGCCGGAATGCCGCGCGCTTCGGCAGGCTGGCCGAAGCGGCGCCGCTCTCGGCCGACACGCGGGAGGCTCCCGTCGCGGCGACGGATTCAGCGAAAGGAACGGACATAGATGACTGAGCAGTACTATCTCGGCGTGGAAGGCATCATGGAGCGCTTGCCGCACCGCTATCCGTTCCTGTTGATCGACAGAATAGTATCTTGCGAGCCGGGCAAGTCGATCCGCGCCGTCAAGAACGCGAGCTTCAACGAGCTGCATTTTCTCGGCCACTTTCCGGGCCATCCGGTCATGCCGGGCGTGCTGATCATCGAGGCGATGGCGCAGGCGGCAGGTGTTCTGGTGTGGGAGTCCGTGAAGCCGGAAGAGAGGGGCTTCATCCTCTATCTGGCCGGCGTCGAGAAGGCCCGGTTCAAGCGTCCGGCGAAGCCCGGCGACCGGCTCGACCTCGACGTCGAGCTGTTGCTGCATCGACGGAATCTCTGGCGCTTCAACGCGACCGCGAAAGTCGGCGCGGATCTGGTCGCTTCCGCCGAGATCACACAGGCCCCGGGCAAGTACCTGTGATCCACGCCACCGCGATCGTGGCCGGCGACGCCAAGATCGAGGCTGACGTCAGCGTCGGACCCTATTCCGTCATCGGGCCGGGAGTCGAGATCGGCGGCGGAACACGTCTCGAAGGGCACGTGGTGATCAAAGGTCCGACCAAGATCGGCCGGGACAATCACATCTTTCAGTTCGCCTCTATCGGCGACGACCCTCAAGACAAGAAGTACGGCGGCGAGCGCACCGAGCTCGCTATCGGCGACCGCAACACGATTCGCGAGTATTGCACGATCAATCGTGGCACCCAGCAGGACCAGGGCGTCACTCACGTCGGCAGCGACAACTGGCTCATGGCGTACTGCCACATCGCGCATGACTGCGTCGTTGGGAATCACACGATATTCGCCAACAACGCCTCGATCGCCGGCCATGTCCACGTCGGCGACTGGGCGATGCTCGGCGGCTTTACGACCGCGCACCAGTTCTGTCGCATCGGCCCACACGCCTTGACGAGCATGTTCACCTACGTCACCAAGGACGTTCCGGCTTTCGTGACGGCCGCGGGAAGGCCGGCAACGCCGCGGGGCATCAATGCCGAAGGCCTGAAGCGCCGGGGTTTCAGCGCCGAGCAGATTCGCAACGTTCGCGACGCCTATCGGATACTGTATCGCAGCGGGCTGAAGTTCGAGGATGCCCTCGCGGCGCTGACCGAGCGCGCGCTGGAGCAGGCGGAGCTTGAGCCGTTGCTCCGATCCCTGCGTGACAGCTCGAGAGGATTCGTGCGCTGACGCCGACAGCGGAGGAGGCGGCGGGCCGGCCACTGCGCGTCGCGCTCGTGGCCGGCGAGGCTTCGGGAGACATGCTGGGCGCCGGGCTCATCGCCGCGATCGAGCGGCTGGCGCCGGGCTCGACGTACTTCGGCATTGCCGGTCCGCGGATGGCGGCGCTGGGCTGCGAGGCCTGGCATCACACCGAGGAGCTCTCGGTCATGGGGCTCGCCGAGGTTCTGAAGCACTTGCCGAGGCTTTTGCGCCTGCGCCGCGGGCTCATCGCGCGGCTCGAGAACGCTCGCCCGGACGTGTTCATCGGCATCGACTCGCCGGATTTCAATCTGCCGATCGCCGCTGCCTTGAAACGTCATGACGTGCCGACCGTGCAATACGTCAGCCCGCAGGTCTGGGCATGGCGGCAATCGCGGGTCGCCGGCATCCGCCGGGCAGCGGATCGAATATTGTGCCTGCTGCCTTTCGAGAAGGCGTTCTACGATGCGCATGGCGTCGATGCGGTGTTCGTCGGCCACCCGTTGGCCGATGAGATACCGCTGAGCGTCGATCGCGAGGCCGCGCGGGCCGTGTTGGGGCTCGATGCCCGAGGCCGGATGCTCGCCGTGCTGCCCGGCAGTCGCGGCAGCGAGGTCTCGCGGTTGGCGCGGCCTTTCGTCAAAACCGCTCAATGGTTGCAGCGCCGCGACCCCGATCTGACGATCGTTGTGGCGCTCGCAAGCGATTCCACACGCGAGCTCTACGTGCGGCACGCCGCGGGCATCGAGCTCGATCCGCAGGCACGGCTGGTCACCGGGCGGGCACGCGAGGTGCTGGCCGCGGCGAACGCCGTGCTCACGGCTTCCGGCACCGCGAGTCTCGAGGCGATGCTGATCAAGCGCCCGATGGTCGTCGCCTATGTCATCTCGAGCTTCACTCACCGGATATTGCGGCTCATGGGGCTGGACCGGCTCGAGCATTTTGCCCTGCCGAATCTGCTCGCCGGCCGTGAACTGTTTCCCGAATACCTGCAAGGTCGAGTACGTGCAGACGTCATGGGCCCGCCGTTGGAGTCGATGCTCCGTGCGCCATTCGCGACCGCGGACTGGTATGATTCCGTCGTTGCGATTCACCGCCAGCTGCGACGCGATGCGAGCGCAGCTGCCGCAGTCGCGGTGATCGATTTGCTCGCCAGCAAACCGCGATAGCTCAGGCCGATGGGGGGTGCCGAGATAGGTTCTGTTGTATTGCAGCCGCCTGCCGCCAGCTTCGCGATTGCCGGCGTGGATGAGGCGGGACGCGGGCCGCTCGCAGGGCCCGTCGTCGCCGCGGCCGTGGTGCTCGACGACGACGAGATCATCGACGGCCTCACGGACTCCAAGCTGCTCACTGCCGCCGAGCGGCTGCGTCTCGCCCGCGCCGTGCGCCTTCGCGCGCGCGCTTTCGCGGTGTCGCTGGCGCAGCCGGAGGAGATCGACGCGATGAATATCCTCGAGGCCTCGCTGCTGGCGATGGCGCGTGCCGTCGCCAAGCTCAAGATCGACTGCGCCCGCGTGCTCGTCGACGGCCGGCATGTGCCACGGCTCTCCGGCGCCGCAGCCGGCTCGGAAGTCGCCGCGATCGTGCGCGGCGATCAGCTGATTCCGGCGATCAGCGCCGCCTCGGTGCTCGCAAAGGTGTGCCGCGACCGGCTGATGCGCCGCTGGCACCGCCGTTTCCCCGGTTACGGCTTCGATAGCAACAAGGGCTACCCGACCCCGCATCACCTCGCCGCGCTCGCCGAGCTCGGGCCGACGCCGATCCACAGGCGAAGCTTCGCGCCGGTTCGTAGCCTTGGAGGATCGGCGGGGTGAACGCTTACGCCCATCTGCGCGTCCACAGCGAGTATTCGCTGACCGACAGCGTCCTGTCGGTCCCGAGGCTGCTGGACCGCGTTCGGGAGCTCGGCATGCCGGCGGTCGCCTTGACCGACCAGAGCAACTTGTTCGCGATGGTCAAGTTCTATCGCGCGGCGCTCGAGCGCGGCATCAAGCCCGTAGTCGGCGCCGACGTCTGGATCGCGGATTCCGAGGAAGATCGTGAGCCGAGCCGGCTTTGCCTGCTGTGCTCGAGCCGCGACGGCTTCTTGAACCTGGGCCGCCTGTTGACCCGGGCCTCGGCTCTGGGTGCGCGGCGGGGACGCATCCTGCTGCTCAAGGGATGGCTCGAGCCCGACGAATTGCAGGGGCTCGTGGCGTTGTCGGGCGCGCAGAACGGCGAGCTCGGCAAGGCCCTGCTCAGCGGTCAGCCGGAGCGCTCGACCGCGGTCGCGGAATTCTGGAAGAGGCGCTTTCCTGAGCGTTTCTACATCGAGTTGCAGCGCTTGGGGCGGCCGCTGGAAGCGGAATATCTCGAGCGAGCCGTTGCGTTCGCGGCCGGCGCCGCATTGCCCGTCGTCGCGACCAACGAAGTCTGCTTTTTGAGGCGCGACGATTTCGAGGCGCACGAGGCGCGGGTCTGCATTCAGCAGGGGCGAACGCTCACCGATCCCGGTCGGCCCAGAGAGTATTCGGAGCAGCAGTATCTGAAATCGCCCGCGGAGATGGCGGCGCTGTTCGCCGACGTGCCCGAAGCGCTTGCAAACAGCCTCGAGATCGCGCGGCGCTGCAACCTCGAGCTCGAGCTCGGCCAGATCTTCCTGCCGGAGTTCGAGATACCGGAGCAAATCACCGCCACGGCCTACCTCAGAAAGCTGGCGAACGACGGCATGCGCGCGCGACTGAGCCGACTCGCGCCCGGCGATGCCGAGGTCGCGGACTACGAGGCGCGGTTGGCGCGCGAGCTCGACGTCATCTGCAAGATGGGCTTCGAGGGCTATTTCCTGATCGTCGCCGACTTCATCGGCTGGGCCCGCGCCAACGACGTGCCCATCGGACCCGGACGGGGCTCGGGTGCGGGCTCTCTGGTCGCCTACTCCCTCGGCGTCACCGATCTCGATCCGATCGCGCACGATCTCCTGTTCGAGCGATTTCTGAACCCCGAGCGCGTGTCGATGCCCGATTTCGACATCGACTTCTGCATCGAGGGGCGGGATCGCGTCATCGAGTACGTTGCGGAGCGCTACGGCCGGGAGCGCGTTTCCCAGATCATCACCTTCGGGTCGATGGCGGCGCGCGCCGTGGTGCGTGACGTCGGGCGCGTGCTCGGCCTGCCTTACGGCTACGTTGACCGGATCGCAAAGCTGATTCCGTTCGAGCTCGGCATCACCTTGGAGAAAGCCTTGGCCGGCGACGATGAGTTGCGCGGTCTCTATGAGAGCGACGACGAGGTGCGGGCATTGATCGACTTGGCGCGGCCCTTGGAGGGGTTGGCGCGAAACGCGGGCACGCATGCCGGCGGCGTCGTCATCGCGCCGCGCGCGCTCACGGAGTTCATGCCGATCTACCACGAGCCGGGCGGAACGCCGCTGACTCAGTTCGACAAGGACGACGTCGAGGCGATCGGGCTCGTGAAGTTCGATTTTCTCGGGCTCAAGACCTTGACGATCGTCGACCGGGCGACTCGAACGGTCAATGCCGAGCGCCACGCGCTTGGTCAGGAGCCGATCGAGATCGACGCACTGCCGCTGGACGACGCCCGCACTTACGAGCTGCTGAGGAGTTGCCGGACGACCGCCGTGTTTCAGCTCGAATCCGCGGGCATGCGCGATCTCATCAAGCGGCTAAGGCCCGATCACTTCGATGACCTCGTGGCGATACTCGCGCTCTTCCGCCCCGGCCCGCTTCAGTCCGGCATGGTCGAGGACTTCATCAATCGCAAGCACGGCCGCAACAGCGGGCCGATCGACTATCTGCATCCGGATCTGGAGGCCGTGCTCAAGCCTACCTACGGCGTCATCCTTTATCAGGAGCAGGTCATGCAGATCGCGCAACTGCTCTCCGGCTACTCGCTCGGCGGCGCCGATCTGCTGCGGCGGGCGATGGGCAAGAAGAAGCCCGAAGAGATGGCGAAGCAGCGCTCGGTGTTCATCACCGGAGCCGAGCAAAGAGGCTGTGACGAGAAACGTGCGAGCGAGATCTTCGACCTCATCGAGAAATTTGCCGGTTACGGCTTCAACAAATCGCATTCCGCCGCCTACGCGTTGATCGCTTATCGGACCGCGTGGCTCAAAGCCCACCATCCGGAGGCTTTCATGGCGGCAGTGTTGACGGCGGACATGGACAACACCGACAAGCTGGTGTGGCTCAAGGACGACTGCTCGAATCTAGGTATTCGACTGTTGCCGCCGGATGTGAACATCTCCAATTTCGAATTCACGGTCGCAGGCTCAAAGGCGATCGCCTACGGGCTCGGAGCGATCAAAGGCGTGGGACGGAGCGTCGCCGATGCCATCGTCGAAGAGCGCTCGGCCAACGGCCCCTACGGGGATCTCGTCGATTTCTGCAGCCGCATCGATCAGCACAAGCTCAACCGGCGCTGCCTGGAAGCGCTGGCGCGATCGGGCGCGCTCGACACCTTCGGCATCAACCGCGCGACGCTCGTGCACGCGATACCGGATGTTCTAAAGCTCGCCGAGCACTCGGCCACCGCGGTGGCGGCTGGTCAGGGCGCCTTGTTCGGTGAAGAGGATTTGGGCGGCGGCATGAGCTTCGATCTTTGCGAGATCCGGGATTGGTCCAAGCAGGAAATCCTGAAAGCGGAGCGTGAGAGCCTGGGTCTTTATCTCAGCGGCCACCCGTTCGAGCAGTTTGCGGAGCATTGCAGCCACTTCACTCACGGCAGGCTCGCCAAGGTCGTAGGCACCGCGCCCGCCAACGGAGACGGATTCCAATCGCGCCGGCAGGTCACGGTTGCCGGCCTCGTCATGGATATCCGGCGCCGCGGCAGCCGCGTCACCGTCATGCTCGATGACGATACGGATCGAATCGAGCTCACGCTGTTCGAGGATGCCTATTCGCAGTTCAAGCATCTGATAACGAAGGATGCCGTGCTCGTCGTCGAGGGCCAGCTGCGATTCGATGATTTCATCAACGCGTGGCGCGTGACCGCCCAGCGTATCCGTTCGGTAGACGATGCGATCGAAGAGCATGCGCGCAGGCTCACGATTCATTGGACCGCCGACGCGACCTGCCGGGAGCTAGTCGGCACGCTGCGCGAAGCCTTGCGACCATTCACCCGGGGCCACTGCGAGGTTTGCGTCGAGTATGCGGGACCGTCGGCGAAAGCGCTGCTGACGCTCGGCGATCACTGGACCGTCAGGCCGACACGCGAGCTCAGGGAACGGCTCAATCAGATGCTCGGAGCGGATCGATATTCGATTCACTATCCCCGGCATTCGATTTGAGCGGCGTCGCGCGAGCTTCGGAACCTGTCGATGACGATGTGAACCATGGCGCGCCTCGGTGCGCGTTGGCTTGCCAGTATTCAGGCGTTGCGAGTAAGGTCGCCGGATGAATCTCAAGTTCCTTGATTTCGAGCAGCCGATCGCCGAGCTCGAAGCGAAAATCGACGAGCTCAGGTTCGTCGGTGACGACTCCGAGCTCAATATCAGCGAGGAGATCGAGCGTCTCAGGCGCAAGAGCGACGGCCTCACGCGCAGCATTTTCTCGGGTCTGACGGCCTGGCAGGTTGCGCAACTCGCTCGGCACCCGCAGCGGCCCTATACGCTCGACTACATCGAGCGTTGTCTCACGGATTTTCAAGAATTGCACGGCGACCGCATGTTTGCGGATGACCCGTCTCTGGTCGGCGGTCTCGCGCGCCTCGAAGGGCAGCCCATCGTCGTCATCGGGCACCAGAAAGGGCGCGACACCAAGGAGCGCGTGCGGCGCAACTACGGCATGGCGAAGCCCGAGGGGTACCGCAAGGCGCTGCGCTTGCTCAGGCTTGCGGAGAAGTTTCAGTTGCCGGTGGTCACCTTGATCGACACGCCCGGCGCCTATCCCGGAGTCGGCGCCGAGGAGCGGGGTCAGAGCGAGGCCATCGCGCGAAATCTGCTGGTGATGGCGGGACTCAAGACCCCCATCGTCAGCCTCGTGATCGGCGAAGGCGGCTCGGGGGGCGCACTGGCGATCGGCGTCGCCGACCGGGTGTTGATGCTCCAGTACAGCATCTATTCGGTGATTTCGCCGGAAGGCTGCGCCTCGATACTGTGGAAGAGCGCCGACAAGGCCGAGGAGGCCGCGGAGGCGATGGGCTTGACGTCCGAGCGTTTGAGTAAGCTCGGTCTCATCGACGAAGTCATCTCCGAGCCCTTGGGCGGCGCGCATCGCAACCCCGCCGCGATGGCGGAGGCGATCAAGAACTCGCTCGTGCAGGCGCTTGCCGAGTTCGAGACGCTGCCGCTCGACCAGCTGCTCATGCGGCGCCAGAGGCGTTTGCTCGCCTACGGCGCCTACAAGGAGGGCTAGGCGGGCTCGGCGAACGTGGCCAGCGATCCGATGACGCCGTTTCTCGCCAGGCTTACCGCGGCGCTGGCCGAGCTGTCGCGCGACCCGGTGCCGTCGGGTTATGCCGTGGCCTACAGCGGCGGCCGGGATTCGACCGTGCTGCTGTCGGGGTGCCAGCGCCTCGGTCTCGCGGCGCCGTTGCGCGCGCTGCACGTCGATCATGGGCTCCACGACGACTCGGCGCTGTGGGCACAGCGATGCGGCGAGACGGCGACCTCGCTCGGCGTCGAGTTCGACAGCCGCCGCGTCAGCGTGGCGACAGCCGCGGGGCGCGGCACGGAAGCCGCCGCCCGGCAGGCGCGCTATGACGCCCTCGAGGAGATGCTTTTGCCGGGCGAAATGCTGCTGACGGCGCATCATCAGGACGATCAGCTCGAAACCGTGCTGCTGCGGCTGTTTCGTGGAGCGGGGGTCAAGGGGCTGCGCGGGATTTCCGCGCACGCGGCTTTCGGCCGAGGCACGCTCGCGCGGCCGCTGCTAGGATTCTCCCGAGACGAGATTCGACGGGCGGCGGTGGGCTTGGGACTGGCTTGGATCGAGGATCCGAGCAACGCGGATCCACGCTTCGACCGGAGCTTTCTGCGCGCTGCCGTATTGCCGCTGCTCAAACAGCGCTGGCCGGCGGTCGCGGCGACGGTTTCGCGGACCGCGCGGCAGATGCGCGATGCGCAACAGCTCTTGGAGCGGGTCGCCGCCGCGGACGCGAGCGGGACGGCGACCCCGGCCCGCCTGCCGCGCCAGGCCATAAGCCTCCTCTCGGAGGCGCGGCAGCGCAACCTGCTGCGCCACTTCATCGAGGCGAACGGCTTGCCGCTTCCCGGCGCCGCTCAGCTCGAGCAGGTGCTCGCGGCGCTGCGCGTCGAGCGCCGCGATGCCCAGCCACGCGTCGCCTGGCCCGGCGCCGAAGTGCGCCTGTTTCGGGACACGTTATACCTCGTGAGCCCGCTGGGTCCGCGATCAGGGTCCAAGCACCGGGGCCGGGTGGCGCCGGAGCAGCCGTGGAGCGGACCCGAGGGACGGGTCGAGCTGATCGCCGACGGCGACGCCGAGGCGCCCGGTCTTCCGGAGTCCTGGGTGCGCGACGGCCTGGAGTTGCGCTTCCGCGAGGGGGGCGAGCGCTTCAAGCCACTGCGCGCGCGCTACAGCCGTGCGTTGAAGAAGCTGCTTCAAGATGCCGGAGTCGTTCCTTGGATGCGCGGGCGCGTGCCGCTCCTGTACCGGGGTGATCAGATCGTCGCCGTCGGCGATCTATGGGTCTGCGATGGCGTGCGCGCGGCACGCGGCGCGGCGACGACTTGGCGAATTGGCTGGACCGGCCACCCGGAGCTTTATTGAATCCGCGGGCAGAACCTGCATCTTGGACTGGTTATGCCGCCGCAGTTTTGATACTTTGCAATACCGTCTTGACGGTAGCAAGGAAAGCATCACCACGTCCCTATAGCGCCGGATCCCGATGCCTAAGCTCGGATTCGGGCTCTATTGCGGGACATGCGGACGGGGCATGACGCGATTCATATTCATCACGGGCGGCGTCGTTTCATCTCTGGGCAAGGGCATTACCTCCGCGTCTCTGGGCGCGATTCTCGAATCCCGCGGGCTTTCCGTCCGCCTCGTGAAGCTCGATCCGTACATCAACGTCGACCCCGGGACGATGAGCCCGTTCCAGCACGGCGAAGTATTCGTGACCGAGGACGGCACCGAGACGGACCTCGATCTGGGGCACTACGAGCGCTTCGTCCGCACCAAGACCGGCCGCGACAGCAACTTCACCACCGGGCGCATTTACAGCGACGTGATCGCGAAAGAGCGTCGCGGCGACTACCTTGGGGCGACGGTCCAGGTCATTCCTCACATCACGGACGAAATCAAGGAATGCGTGCGCCGCGGCGCGGGTGACGCCGACGTCTGTCTCGTCGAGATCGGCGGCACGGTGGGCGACATCGAGTCGTTACCGTTTCTCGAGGCGATTCGCCAGATGGGTGTGGAGCTCGGTAGGGACAAGGTCGTGTACATACACCTTACGCTGGTGCCGTACATCGCCGCGTCCAAGGAGATCAAGACCAAGCCGACCCAGCACTCGGTGAAGGAACTGCGCTCGATCGGCATTCAACCGGATGTCGTGGTGTGCCGCTCCGAGCAGCTCCTGCCTGCCGAGCAGCGCGCGAAGATCGCCCTGTTCACGAATGTCGAGGAACGGGCCGTGATATCCGCCGTCGACGTCGACGATCTATACAAGATACCTCTGATGTTGCAGCAGCAGGGGCTCGACACGATCGTCGTCGATAAGCTCAAGCTCGATACCGGGTCCGCCGATCTCAGCGAATGGCGGCAGGTCGTCGACGCCAGGGCTCATCCGGAGGCCGAGGTCACGATCGCGATGGTCGGCAAATACGTCGACTTCAAGGATTCCTATATCTCACTCACGGAAGCATTGCGGCATGCGGGCATCCATACGCGGACGCGCGTGAATATCTCCTACGTCGAAGCGGCGGATATCGAGGTCGATGGCGTCGCTTGCCTCACGGGCGTAGACGCGATCCTGGTGCCCGGAGGCTTCGGCGAGCGAGGCATAGAAGGAAAGATTCAAGCGGTGCGGCTCGCGCGGGAGAAGGGAATACCTTACCTGGGGATTTGTCTCGGGTTACAGGTTGCTGTGATCGAGTTCGCGCGTAACGTCGCGGGCTTGAGCGGAGCGCACTCCACCGAGTTCAACCCGCAGACGCCGCATCCTGTGATCGCGCTCATCACCGAATGGCGCGACGTTCACGGCAACACCCAGGAGCGCAGCGCGGAGTCCGACCTCGGCGGCACGATGCGACTCGGTGCGCAGCTCTGCCGATTGAAAGCCGGTACGCTCGCGCGCGAGGTCTATTCGGCGGATGCGGTCCATGAGCGGCACCGCCACCGCTACGAGTTCAATAACCGCTATCTGGAGACGCTGCAACGGGCGGGTCTCGTCTTTTCCGGGTTCTCCGACGATGGGCTCGTCGAGCTCATCGAGTTTCCGGAGCATCCGTGGTTTCTCGCGTGCCAGTTTCATCCCGAGTTCACCTCGAACCCGCGCGACGGACATCCGCTGTTCAAGAGCTTCGTCGCCGCGGCACGGTCCTGCCAAGGCTTGAAGCTGCCGAGAGCCGCCGGCGCATGACGAGCAAGATCGCGGACGTAGCAGCGATCGAGATCCTCGATTCGCGCGGCAACCCGACCGTCGAAGCGGAAGTCACGCTGGCGTCGGGCGCGGCGGGAAGAGCCGCGGTTCCGTCGGGTGCCTCCACCGGCTCACGGGAAGCTGTCGAGCTAAGAGACGGCGATCCCGAGCGCTATCTCGGCAAAGGCGTCACCACGGCCGTGGCCAACGTCAACCGGGACCTTCGAGACGCCGTCATCGGCCTCGCCGCGGAAGACCAGGCGGCCTTGGACCGGCGCCTCATCGAGCTCGACGGTAGCCCCAACAAGAGCCGCCTCGGCGCGAACGCGCTGCTCGCAGTTTCGCTGGCCAATGCCAAGGCCGCAGCCGCACACGGCGGCATCGCGCTGTTCGAGTCTCTGGCGCGCCGCGACCAGTACGTCATGCCGGTGCCCATGATGAACATCATCAACGGCGGCGCCCACGCGGATAACAGCGTCGACATTCAGGAGTTCATGATATTGCCCGTGGGCGCGCCGACGTTCACTGAGGCGCTGCGCTTCGGCGCCGAAGTGTTCCACGCGCTGCGCAAGGTTCTGCACGAGCGCGGGTTGAGCACCTCGGTCGGCGATGAGGGCGGCTTCGCGCCGAACCTCGAATCCAACGAAGCTGCCCTGGAGACCATTGCCGAGGCTGTCGAGCTCGCCGGCTACACGCTCGGCAGGGAGATCTTTCTCGGCCTCGACGTGGCGAGCTCGGAGTTTTTCGCCGACGGCCGCTATCACCTGACGTCGGAGCGCAGAGATTTCGATTCCGGCGGTTTCTGCGCGTACTTGGAGGACCTCGTCGCGCGCTATCCGATCGTTTCGATCGAGGACGGCATGGCGGAGGACGATTGGGCCGGCTGGAAGTTGCTCAGCGAACGTTTGCGCGCGCGCGTGCAGCTCGTAGGCGACGACCTGTTCGTCACCAACACCGAGATCCTTTCGCGAGGGATAACGCAGGGCATCGCCAATAGCATCTTGATCAAGCCGAATCAGATCGGTACGCTCACCGAGACTTTGGAGGCCATCAGCATGGCGACGCAAGCCGATTATTCCGCAGTCGTGTCACATCGTTCCGGAGAGACCGAAGACACCACGATCGCCGACATCGCCGTCGCCACGGAAGCCACTCAAATCAAGACCGGCTCACTTTGCCGCTCGGACCGGTTGGCGAAGTACAATCAGCTGTTGAGGATCGAAAAGCGGCTCGCGTCCAGGGCGGTGTATTCCGGCCATCGCGCCTTCCCATTCCAGCTGTAGTGGCATGCGAATTCTACTGTTCGCCTTGTGCTTGACCCTGATTCTCCTGCAAGCACGGCTCTGGCTGTCCGACGAGGGCATGCGGGAGGTGTGGCGATTGCAGGTGCAGGTGCATGAGCGCACGGACGAGAATCGCGACCTGGCTATTCGCAATGCGGCGCTGGAGGCGGAAGTCCTGGACCTCAAGCAAGGCCTGGCGGCGGCCGAGGAGCGTGCCCGCGCCGAGCTCGGGATGGTGGCGCCGAACGAGACTTTCTTTCAGGTGACGCCGCCGCCCGATGCCGCCCGGCGGCCGGGGCAGTAAGCCTCAGGACTCAGCGGCGCTGCAGCAGCACGTAGACCGCGCCGCTGCCGCCGTCGCGCGGTTTGGCCGAGACGAAAGCGAGCACTTCCTCCCATTGGCTCAGCCACTGCTGCACCGAGCCTTTGAGCACGGGACCGCCCGGGCCGGAGCGCAAGCCTTTGCCGTGGACGACACGGACGCAGCCCAGACGGCGCCTCGCAGCTTGCACGATGAACTCGCGCAGCGCGATCTTTGCGGCGCTTACCGACAAGCCATGCAGGTCGACCTCGTCCTCGATGCTGTAGCGCCCGCCGCGAAGCATCTGAAAGATGCGCTTCGGCAGCGCCGCGCGGCGAAATGCCACGCCTTCGCCGAGTTGCTCGATGCCGTCGGTGGAGCGTTCCGCCGGTCCGTTGAGACTTTCATTCAAGATCTCGGCGCGCGCCAATCGGGTTTTCTTGGCCGTCGCCTGTGGGCGGCGACGAATCTGCGCGCGCTGCTCGAAAGTCAACGGCTTCACGCCGCGCATCGCCGCAGTGAAGGCATCCCTATCGTCATTCTGACTCATAGGCGCGGCTCCTCTGCTTCCAGTATAGTTACGCCGTTCGTGGCGATTCCAGGGACCGGCGCGTGCGAATCCTGCTCTCCAACGATGACGGCTATCAAGCCCAAGGACTTGGTCTGCTCGCCCAGGGATTGGCTGATCTCGCGGAGGTCGTGGTCGTCGCTCCCGATCGCGACCGCAGCGGCGCCAGCAACTCCTTGACTTTGGATACCCCTTTAAGGGTGGAGCAAGTGGCGGAGAATGTCTATTACGTCAACGGCACACCCAGCGACTGCGTGCACGTGGCGATCACCGGAGTGTTGCACTATGAGCCCGACATGGTGATCTCGGGTATCAACCACGGCGCCAACCTCGGCGACGACGTGCATTATTCGGGAACGGTCGCGGCGGCGATGGAGGGACGATTTCTGGGGCTGCCGGCGCTCGCAGTGTCTCTGGCTTGCCGCGAGCAGGGGCGGCATTTCGCGGCGGCCGTCGGCGTCGTGCGGCGGCTGCTCGAGCGTATCGAGCGCAATCCGCTGCCGCGTGAAACGATTCTCAACATCAACGTCCCCGATCTGGCGGCGCCCGAGCTCAAGGGCATTCGAGCGACGCGGTTGGGGTTCAGGCACAAGTCCGAGCCCGTCGTCAAAGCTCAGGATCCCAAGCGGCGCACGGTGTATTGGATCGGTCCCGCGGGCGAAGGGCAGGACGCCGGACCGGGCACCGACTTTCACGCGATTGCGAACGGTTGGGTCTCGGTGACGCCGATCAAAGTCGACCTCACGGATCATGCGGCGGTCGAGCGCATAGGCGCTTGGCTGGGGCCGAACGAGTGACGCCGGGCCGCCTTAGCGGTATCGGCATGACATCGGCCCGTACTCGCGAGCGCTTGATCCAACGATTGGCCGCGCAAGGCATCACCAACGACGCAGTGCTCGAGCGCATCCGTCAGGTTCCAAGGCACCTTTTCGTCGATGAGGCGTTGGCGAGCAGGGCCTACGAGGATACGGCGCTGCCGATCGGTCACGGGCAGACGATCTCCCAGCCGTATATCGTCGCGCTGATGACTCAGGAGCTCATCGAGGGCCTTGCACCGGGCCAGCGCCTCGATAAGGTGCTGGAGATCGGCACGGGCTGCGGCTACCAGTCGGCCGTGCTAGCGCCTTTCGCGCGCCATGTCTTCAGCGTCGAACGGATGCGTCCGCTGGTCGAGCGGGCAAAAGCGCGCTTGCGCGATCTCAGGATCACCAACGTCACCGTGCGTCACGGCGACGGCTGGCGCGGCTGGAAGAGCCAGGCGCCGTTTCAAGGCATCATCGTCACGGCAGCCCCGGATTCCGTTCCGCAAGAGCTGCTCGATCAGCTCGATGACGGCGGTCGGCTCATCATTCCGGTCGGTCGCAGCGGCAGTCAGAAGCTCATCGGCGTGACGCGCGAGGGGGACAAGTACCACCAGCGGGGTTTGGGGCTGGTCAGCTTCGTGCCGCTCATCCAGGGAACGGATCCTTGAAGCTGTTCTCACCGCTCTACGACCGAGTGCTGACGTGGGCGCGGCACCCCCACGCGGAACGCTATCTCTGGATCTTGAGCTTCGCCGAGTCGTCGTTCTTTCCGATCCCGCCGGACGTGATGCTGGCGCCGATGACCCTGGCGCAGCCGGCGCGTGGATGGCGTTTCGCTTTCGGCACGACCCTAAGCTCGGTGATCGGCGGCGCCGCCGGCTATCTCATCGGCTGGCTCGCGCTCGAATCGGTGGAGCCTCTGATCGTGACGTGGGGTTATTGGGACGCCTATGTTCGCGCCACCGAATGGTTCGAAGACTGGGGAGTGCTCGCTATCTTCGTAGCCGGCTTTTCACCGATCCCCTACAAGATATTCACGATCTCTGCCGGCGCGCTGCAGATGCAACTGCCGTTGTTCTTGGCGGCGTCGTTCATCGGCCGCGGCGCGCGGTTCTTTCTCGTTGCCGCGCTGCTGCTCTGGGGCGGGGACGCGATGGAGAGGCGCCTGCGCGCCAATATCGATGCCGTGGGTTGGATCTGCGTCGTGCTCGCGGTCCTGCTGGCTCTATTCGTGCGGCTGCGCGCTTGAGCCCGGGCTCATGGCTTGGGTCGCGCGCCGCTCCGGATCCCGCCGAGTCCTCCGGCATCGAACCGGGTTTCTGGTCGTCGCGGCGGTGTTCGCAGCGTGCACGAGCACGCTGGTGGACTATTCCGCCGACGTGCACGTGGTGCAGCCGGGCGAGACCCTGTACGCGATCGCCTGGAGGCACGGGCTCGACTATCATCAGCTCGCGCGCTGGAACGGCTTGAGCAATCCCGACCGTATCGCGGTCGGGCAGCGCATCCGCTTGCGGCCGGGGGCCTCACCGGCGTCGGCCACGGCGCCTGCATCGACGCCACGCCCGAGCGCAGCGCCGCTGCCTGCGGCACCGGCGCTGCCGCCTCCGCGCTGGCAATGGCCGACCGAAGGCCCGGTGCTGCGCGCTTTCGGCGCTGCGGGCGGTCTTGCGAACGGCATCGGCATCGGCGGCCGGCCGGGTCAGGCGATACGCGCGGCGGCTCCGGGGCGCGTCGTGTACGCGGGCAGCGGCCTCAATGCTTATGGCCAGCTGGTCATCATCAAGCACAACGACACGTATCTGAGCGCTTACGGGCACAACTCGGAGCTGGTCGTGACCCAGGGCGAGGACATCGCGGCCGGGCAGGTCATCGCGCGTATGGGCCTCGGCTCGGAAAGGCAGCCGCAGCTGCATTTCGAGATTCGGCGCAACGGCGCGCCCGTGGATCCGCTGTCGCACCTGCCGCGGTAGCTTGAGCGTAGTCGCCCGACGAGAAGGCGTGGCCATTGGCCCTCTCAGTCGGAGTTTCACACTCCTTCGAGCACCAATGGCCACGCCTTCTCGCCTTCGGACTGGCACTGCAGCCGGAAGACGCGGGAGCGGGGGTGTAGGTTCTCGAAGGAGTGCGCAGCTCCGACTGAGAGGGCCTACACCCCCCGCTCCCGCGTCGTGCGATTACGCCCGCGCTAGCGGGTCATGCTGAAGAGCGCCGCGACGACGCGGCGGTTCTCGTGCACGAGCACGTTGTAGGTGCGGCAGGCCGCGGGCGTGTCCATGATCTCCAGGCCGATGCCCTTGGCGCCCAGCGCCTGCATGAGATCCATCTGGGGCAGCATGAGGCGCGGGCCGGTGCCGAGCAACAGAACTTGGGGCTCGAGCGCGACGGCGGCGGAAAGATCCTCGAGCCGAACGTGCTCAGGAGCGTGCACCGGCCAGTCGCGAATGATAGTTTGCGCACTGATGATCACGTGCTGCCGCAACCACTCCTCGCCGATGCGGATGCCATCGGCGTTCCAAGCGCTGACGACGTTTACACGAGAGCTTTCGCGGGTCAGCAACACTTCTGTTCGTACCTTTCTCAGTGAACTGTTCGAAGTCCCATTATAGGCGGCTCGAGCGCCGCGGCGGTCCGGGGCCCGACGAATGCGGGTGATCGCTCACCGGGAGCCCGTCCCGGCGTCCGACGCCTGGCAGTGGCCGGGCGATTTCCATCCGGTGCTGAAACAAGTCTATTCGCGGCGTTCGATAGGCTCGCCCGCAGAGCTGAGTCTCGAGCTCGCAAAGCTCAGGCCGGTCGGCGAGTTCCGATCGGCGGCCCGTGCCGTGGACCTATTGATCCGGCATCGTAGGCGTCGGATCGTAATCGTCGGCGACTTCGATGCCGACGGCGCGACCAGCGTCGCGCTGATGATGCTGTGCCTCAAGGATCTGGGATTCACCGACCTCGATTATTTCGTGCCGGATCGATTCGAGCTCGGCTACGGGCTCACGCCGGAGGCCGTGCAGTTGCTCGAGCCGCGAAAGCCCGCCCTCATCGTCACGGTAGACAACGGCATCAGCAGTTTCGCCGGTGTCGCGCTCGCGCGCGCGGCGAACATCGACGTGCTCGTCACCGATCATCATCTGCCCGGAGACGAATTGCCCGAAGCGACCGCCATCGTCAACCCGAACCTGACGGGAGACAGCTTCGAAGGCAAATGTCTCGCCGGCGTCGGCGTTGCATTCTATCTGCTCGCGGCACTCGGCCGGGCGCTCGGCGGCAGCGGCTGCGTCGCTCGCTACCTCGATCTCGTGGCGCTCGGCACGGTGGCCGATCTCGTGCCGCTGGATCACAGCAATCGCATCTTGATTCACGAGGGCTTGCGCAGGATCAGGGCGGGGCGCTGCCGGCCGGGGATCAGGGCACTGTGTGAGATCGGCAAGACTGTTACAAGCGAGGCGACGAGCGTGGCGCTTGCCTACCAGGTCGCGCCGCGACTGAATGCCGCCGGTCGGTTGGACGACATGACGATCGGTGTGCGCTGCCTCATGACCGACTCGGCCGCCGAAGCATCCGCTCTGGCGCGCGAGCTCGATGAGCTCAACACTCAGCGGCGGCATATCGAAGCGGAAATGAAGCTCGAGGCGTTACAGCTGGTTGCTGCCGAGGGCCCGCTCGATGGCGCCTCCCTGCCGCCGATTGTCTGCCTTTTCCGGCAACACTGGCACGAAGGCATCGTCGGCCTGGTCGCTTCCAGGATCAAGGATCAATGCCAACGTCCCGTGATCGCGTTCGCCCCGAGCACCGCCGGGACCTTGAAAGGCTCCGGCCGATCGGTTCCGGGGCTCCACATTCGCGATGTGCTGGCGGATGTCGATGCCGGGAACCCGGGGCTGATACTGCGCTTCGGCGGCCATGCGATGGCCGCCGGCTTGAGCCTGCAGGCCGACGGGCTCGAGCGTTTCAAATCGGCAATCGAGGTGCTGGCTCGGCGGCGATTGAGCGCGGAGCAATTGAGCGAAAGGCTCTTCACCGACGGGACGCTCGCGGCCGAGGAGCTCACCGTCGAAGTGGCGCGGCAACTGCGCGATGGCGGCCCGTGGGGACAGGGGTTTCCTGAGCCGAGCTTCGACGGCGAGTTCGAGATCATCGACCAGCGCGTGGTCGGCGGGGCGCATCTGAAGATGACCGTCAAGGCTCTCGGCGGGGAGAGTCTGCACGGTGCCATCGCGTTTCATCGCGCCGCTTGCGAGTTCTCGCCGGGTGAAACCGTGCAGCTGGTATATCGTCTCGGCGTCGACGACTACGGGCCCGGGCCGCGCCCGGTGGTGCAGCTCATCGTCGAGCACCTTCAGGTGGCCAGGCCGGATTCCGGGAAGGGCTCGAGCGTGTGAGGGGCTCGCCGATTGCGTTATCATGCGCCGCCACGCGCGCGAACCTCGCGGCGGCGAACGAGATCGGGACAGATCGTGGAACGGAATCAGCTCGCAAACAAGATTGCGGACCTCACTGGGCGCTGCGAGGCGCTGAGGGGGTATCTTTGACTATGAGACGAAAACAGAGCGCCTCGAGGAAGTGGAGCGAGAGCTGGAAAATCCCGCGATCTGGCAGGACCACGACCGCGCTCAAAGCCTCGGCAAAGAGCGCGCCGCCTTGGAAGCCGTCATCGGAGCCCTGGATAGGCTCGCACGCGGGCTCAAGGACGCCGACGAGCTTTTTGTCCTAGCCGCCGAAGCCGAGGACGAGGCCACGCTGAACGATCTTGCCGAGGAGCTCGAGAGCGTCGAGCGAGAAGTCACAGGCCTCGAGTTTCGCCGGATGTTTTCCGGCGAGCTCGACGGGGCAAACGCTTACCTGGACATCCAGGCGGGCTCGGGCGGAACCGAGGCGCAGGATTGGGCCAACATGCTGCTTCGAATGTACCTGCGCTGGGGAGAAGCCCGGGGCTTCACGACCGAGCTGCTCGAGGTCTCGCCCGGCGAAGTCGCCGGGATCAAGAGCGCGACGGTCCGCTATGTCGGAGACTACGCCTTCGGGTGGCTGCGGACCGAAACCGGCGTGCACCGGCTGGTACGCAAATCGCCGTTCGACGCCGGGCATAGGCGCCACACGTCGTTCGCAGCGGTGTTCGTCTCGCCGGAGCTCGACGACGATATCATCGTCGAGATCGATCCGGGGGACTTGCGTGTGGACGTCTACCGCGCCAGCGGTGCCGGCGGGCAGCATGTCAACAAGACCGAATCCGCGGTGCGGATCACGCATTTGCCGACCGGGATCGTCGTTCAATGTCAGAACGACCGTTCGCAGCACAAGAATCGAGCGACCGCGATGAATCAGCTGAAAGCCAAGCTCTATGAGCGCGAGCAGCAGATCCGGCGTGAGCAGGCCGAGGCCGTCGAGGAAGGCAAGGCTGACATCGGCTGGGGCAGCCAGATCCGTTCCTACGTGCTCGATCAATCGCGCGTGAAAGATTTGCGCACCGGTGTCGAGAGCGGCAATCCGACAGCGGTGCTCAACGGCCAGCTCGACGTTTTTCTAGAAGAGAGCCTGAAGCTGGGACTGTAGGGCGATGGACGAAGTCAACGAGCAGACCGAAAATCGTCTGATCGCCGAGCGCCGCGAGAAGCTCGGTAAGCTGCGTGCGCGCGGGGGGGCTTTTCCGAACGACTTCCGCCGCGACGCCATGGCCGGCGAGCTTCATGCTGCTTATGGCGAGCACGGCGCCTCGTCGCTCGAGGCGGAAGAGCGCCTCGTGCATGTCGCCGGGCGCATGATGGCGAAGCGGATCATGGGCAAGGTCAGCTTCGCGAACATCCAGGACAGGTCGGGTCAGATTCAGCTGTTCATCGAGCGCGACTCGATATCGGCGGAAACGTATCAGGAGTTCAAGTCCTGGGACGTGGGCGACATCCTCGGCGCATCGGGCTCCTTGTTCAAGACGAAGACGGGCGAGTTGTCGGTGCGAGTCAAGGAACTGCGGCTGCTCGTGAAATCGCTGCGTCCGATGCCGGAGAAATGGCACGGGATCGCCGATCAGGAGCTCAAGCTGCGACGGCGCTATCTGGACCTGATCGCAAACGAGGAGTCGAGACGCGTATTTGCGCTGCGCACCGAGCTCGTACGATTCACCCGCTCGTTCCTCGACGCGCTGGATTTCACCGAGGTCGAGACGCCGATGATGCATCCGATTCCCGGAGGCGCGCTGGCGCGGCCCTTCGTGACCCGGCACAACGCGCTGGGCATGGACTTGTATCTGCGGATCGCGCCCGAGCTCTATCTGAAGCGGTTGCTCGTGGGTGGATTGGAGCGCGTCTACGAGATCAATCGCAGCTTCCGCAACGAAGGCATCTCAACGCAGCACAACCCCGAGTTCACGATGTTGGAGCTCTATCAGGCGTACGCGAGCTACGAGGACCTGATCGCCTTGACGCAGACCCTCGTACGCGAGGCGGCGCGTGCGCTGCTCGGGCGAGACCTTATCGACTATCAGGGCAAGCGCTACGACTTGAGCAAGAGTTTCGACACGATGACCATCGAGGAAGGCCTGTGCCGGCATATTGCCGAGCTGGACGCGCGCACGGTCCGCGATCTCGAGCTGCTGCGGAGGCTCTGCGCGCGCTATGAGATCGAGCCTCGAGCGGAGCACGGTCCGGGCAAACTACAGATCGAGCTGTTCGAGAAGACCGTAGAGCGCCATCTGGCCGGGCCCGTGTTCGTGACGAGGTTTCCGGCGGAAGTGTCGCCGCTGGCGCGTGCGAATGACGCCGATCCGTTCGTCACGGATCGCTTCGAGCTGTTCATCGCCGGGCGCGAGATCGCCAACGGCTTCTCCGAGCTCAACGACCCGGAGGATCAGGCGCAGCGGTTTCGCGTTCAGGCACAAGCGAAGGCCCGCGGCGACGAGGAGGCGATGTTTTTCGACGAGGACTATATCCGAGCCCTCGAGTACGGCATGCCGCCGGCGGCCGGCTTGGGCTTAGGCATGGATCGGCTGGTCATGCTGCTCACCGATTCCGCGTCGATACGCGACGTGGTGCTGTTTCCGCATCTCAAGCCCGAGGGGCCGTAAAGGACTGCAAGAATGCGATGCGCCGGCGGTTTGGCCTAGCCTCGCTTCTGTAGCACCAGCAGGTCCTGAGCTCCCGGAACGTAGTCGAGCAGGGTGAGCGCCGACCCGAAGACGCGGATGACCTCCGCGCGAGACTGGTATATGTCCCATCCGGACCCGCCGACCTGGGTCGAAAGTGAAGCGGCCGAATCCTGTGAGGAATACTGCAAATAGCCTTTGGCATCGAGATCGGCCCGATCCTCGGGTTTGAGGAACATGCTCAGCAGCCAGGAGCCCGCGACAGTGCAAAGTAAGAAGCCCCCTGGACGCAGCACTCTGCGCAGTTCAGCCAACCACGGTTCTTGCAGATGAATTGGGATGTGCGTGAAGACGGAAAATGCGTATACCAGGTCGAACGATTCCTCCTCTGCAAAATCGAGCGGCGGCTCGAGGCGGTTATTGTGAGTCTCGATGCCGTCAAGGTGGCGCGAGCACCATTCCGTCATGCGCGGATTCGCATCCGTGCCCACTCTTCGTAGCCCGTCGATATGACGAAAATGCTGCAGCAACCGGCCTGTGCCGCATCCGAAATCGAGAACTGCTCCCATCGTTCGCAGGTTGAACGAGTGCCGCTCGAGGACCTCGAACCAATTCAGTAGCACCGCGCGGCCGACAGCGTGATAGCGATCCGCGAAACCATATCCCCTTCGAAACATCTGTTCGAGTTGCTTGCGGTTGGATGCTCCCGTCTCCAGCACGAGTTCCTTCGGTGGCGGCGGCACACGTGCTGCCGGTATGGCATACGGGCCGAGGTTCTTGCGCAGCTTGCGCTTGAATCGGAAGTCCACGTAAAGCCGGTAAGGCTTCCACACGAGAATTTTTGGAAACGGAAGCTGCAGCAGCCGATGAGCACTGACCAAGGACATTTTGTATCTCCTCTCAGCTGGCTGAGCTGCGGCCCAGTAGGGCGCCGCGCGCCATCTCGGCCAGCGTCGACAGCCTCAATGCGCCTGAGACGCACAGCATGATAGCGTAGGCTCCGAGCGCCGCGCCGAGCCGCGCCCACGCCGCTCCGCCGAGCCACGTGACTGCGACGAGAGCGAGCGCACCCGTCAGGCCGCTCAGGGCAACGCCGGTAATGGCGCGCAGCGAGATGGGTTGTTCGACCGCCCGCTGGACGACGCGAAGGATCAGCGACAGCACGACGATTTCCGCGACGATCAAGGCTGCGGCAGCGCCAACACCGCCATAAAGGGTGATCAAGGGGATGTAACACGCGAACGCCACGGCGGCCCCCATCGCGTAGGGCCGCAAGAGTTGACGCTGAATGTGCAGCGCCACCGCCGCCTCGCGCAGCATTATGCTCAGCGCGTGACCCATCAGGAACAAGCTCAACACGCGCAGGATGTCGTCGGCATCCGCGAAAGCGCTGCCGCCGAGCAAAACGACGATCTCCCTCGCCACGGCATTGAGTGCCAGCGCGGCGGCGACCGCACCCGTCGCCATGACCGTGAGGCCTTGCTCCACGTGCTGTGAGAATCGTTGCGCGTCTGTCGAGGCGCTTTCGGCGAACAACGGAGCGAAAAGGCCGGTGAGCAACAGCGAGACGCCCATCGCACTATCGAAGATCTTCACAGGCACGCCGTAGAGTCCGACCATCTCGGCGCCGCTCAGCAACGCCAGCAGCACGCTGTCGGCGCGAACGTACAAGACCGCCAAAGTGCCCGTCAGAGCCAGTGGCAGCGCGGAGCGCATGAGGCGGCGCCAATGACTCAGATCGACACGCAGCCGAAACGGCACCAGGCGCCGCGCGAACAGCAGCGAGATCATCAGCGTCAGCAGGTAGCTCGTTGCAAGCGCCGCCACGAAGAGCGCGGGCCGCGCCTGTGCGCGGCTGAGGAAGACGACGCCGGCGAGCAGCGCCAAGCCCCCGAGAACTTCGGCCAACACGACGCCGTGCTGGCGAAGCCTCTGCTGAAACAGGCCGAACAGCATGAGATGCAGAGAATAGGCCACGAACCCCGCAGCGCCTGCGACGATGCCCGTGCGGGCCGATGTGTCGAGATTCAGCGCGAAAGCGAATGCCACGGCTGCCACGAACACGACTACGGCCAGAGTGAGGCGCAACACGATCGCGCTGCCCACGATGCGCGCCTGATCAGCGCCGGCCTGGGAAATCTCCCGCACGAAGACGCTCGTCAAGCCGAGGTCGGCAAGCACCACGGCAATGCTCAGATAGGCGACGGCAGCCCGATAGTGTCCAAACCCCTCGGGGCCGAGCGAGCGCGTCAGAATCGCCGTTACGGCTAGCCCCAGCAACAAGAGCAGCGTGCGACCCGTCAACAGCAGGGCGAAACGCGAGCTCAGAGTTGCGGCGAGGCTCATCGAGCCCGCGCAGATAGGACCGCTGCCCCGGTCACGGCTTGGTGCGATGTGCTAGGCTTTGGCGCGATCACGGGCAGGTAACGAGCCGCTCCGTGGCCCGGTCCGGATCGAAATAGGGAAAGAATTCGTCTCATGCCGAAGGTCAGTGTCGGTCTTCCTGTCTACAATGGCGAAAACTATCTCGCGGAGGCCATTGACTCAATTCTCAGCCAAACGCTCGTAGATTTCGAGCTGGTCATTTCCGACAACACGTCAACCGATCGCACGCAGGCAATCTGCCGTCGATACGCAGCCTTGGACAAGCGCATACGCTACTTGCGCAACGATACCAACCTGGGTGCGGCGCCGAATTACAACCGTGTGTTCGAGCAGTGCTCGGGCTGCTACTTCAAGTGGCTTGCTCACGATGATCGCCTGCTGCCGCGTTTTCTGGAGCTCACCGCCGCGGCGCTCGATGCCGATCCGGAGGCGGTATTGTGCAATACACGGACCGAATACATTGGTGCCGACGGGGAACATCTCGGGTTCTACCAATCCGTGCTGACTGCCGCCCGCGGTGGGCGGCCATCTGAACGTTTGGCCGCGATGATCCTGCCTTCGCACACTTGCATCGATTTCTTTGGGCTCATTCGACGTGAAGCCATGCTGGGCTCCTTGTTACACCAGGCTTTCAGCGGCGCGGACAAAGCGTTTCTTGCGCAAATGGCGCTGCGCGGCCGATTGCTGCAGCTCCCCGAG
>Ga0214471_10000397_pt1 | contig 38125 bp, 33 predicted proteins | sample RVTome_5_FD_207665 | JGI IMG/M metagenome (GOLD analysis project Ga0214471, IMG submission 207665) | Soil microbial communities from uranium-contaminated site in the Upper Colorado River Basin, Wyoming, United States - RVT142D155 | ecosystem: Environmental > Terrestrial > Soil > Contaminated >... | reverse complement strand
AGATCCGCATTCCGCGAACAATCGGCTTGCCGCCGAAAATTTCCGGGTTTACGGTAATGCGGTCGAGAAGTTTCCGCTCGTCCATCGCGCGATCCTCGGTGTACCAGGGATGAAGGCAGTATACACCGTGCAAGCGGTACGTCTTTTTCCTCAGTACGCCACGCGGCATAGGCGAGCGCCGCCCGCAGGTCCTCGGGTTCCAGATACGGGTAGGCCTTCAAGATATCCGCCTCGGTATGGCCGGTGGCGAGCAGTCCTACGATCGTCCCCACGGTGACCCGCATTCCGCGTATGCACGGCTTGCCGCCCATGACCGCCGGATCGAATGTGATGCGCTCAAACTGGTTCATGGCCACATTCTCCTTCGATAAACATTTCACTAATCGATGACCCGTACCGCGTCCAGGCGGTTATGGGCGATCACGGTGTGCGCGTAAGCAAGGCAGGCGCGGATGTCGTCGGGCTCGAGATCCGGGTAGTCTTCGAGGATCGTCTCGCTGGTCTCGCCTTGAGTCAACCAGCTCAGAATCAGCTCGACCGAGATCCGCATTCCGCGAACAATCGGCTTGCCGCCGAAAATTTCCGGGTTTACGGTAATGCGGTCGAGAAGTTTCCGCTCGTCCATCGCGCGATCCTCGGTGTACCAGGGATGAAGGCAGTATACACCATCCCATCGATGCGGTCCTGGCGTCAGGTTCACTCCCCGGTCCAGCGGCGTAGGTATCAGGATCGCCAGGCCTGTATTCAGGGCGAAGGGAGATGCTGGGTGCGCTATTCGGTGCGCGGATCGAAGCCTCAGCGCAATGCCCGGTCGACCTCGCCCGGATCGAATGCCTCCGCATCGAAGTCGCCGCCGAGCCAGTCGAGCATGTCCTCGTGCTCCTCGTGCTTCGGGTCGGCCAGGACTTCGAGCAGCCGCGCGTAGCCGGGCGGGCCGCCGCAGTCCTCGGGCGGGCAGGCGCGCTTGCCGGCGAGGCAGCGCGGGTAGCGGGCGCCCGGTTCGGCGGGCATACGCTTCTCGATCTTGAGGCTGTGCCGCCAGCCGTCGCCGAAATCGTATTCGTAGACCACGGTATCGCCTTCGCCGGCGATTTCGTCGAGACGGACGCGGCGCTCGTCCAGGGTGTCGTCCGGGAACTCGGGATCGGGTCGGCCGTAGGCGGTGCGGCCGACGTAGAAGCCATGCAGGTGCGAGTCGGTCCAGCCCATGACGTGCTGGAGGACTTCATGCAGCCTGTCGAGGCGCACGTCGACGGGGACTTGTATGCGTCGCCACACGGCGGGGGCGACGTGCTTGAGCGTGACCTTGATCTGGAAGACTTCCTTCTTCGCGGCCTTGGCGGACTTGCGTCGGCGCCGGGTCGGCTCGCCGGTGTCGTCGCGGTCGGGGGCCGGCTCGCGTCCGGGCACGAGGCCCAGCCGCTCGCGCAGGCGCGTCGCTGGCGATTCGCCGGGCAGGCCGAGGTGCTGCCGGTCGCGCTCGATGTCGAGCAGCAGGGCCTCGACCAGCTCGCGGCCTTCGGGGTCCTTCATCGCCTGCAAGGGCGTGCGGTTGCCGAGCACGGGTAGCTTGTCGTGCGCCCATTGATCGTAGTGGGCGCGCACGAATTCGGCGACATGGGCTTGCAGCTCGGGGGACGACTCCGATGGCATCGCCGGGGCGCGATGCGCACCGCCGGCGGCGGCGCGGGCCAGCGCGGCCTCGACGGCCTCGACGATCGTTTCGCGGTGGCGCCCCGCCGCGCCGAGCAGCGGGTCGGCGAGCTTGCGGAACTTTCGGGCGCGCCGGGCGGAGTTGACCTCGACGGTGAGCGTACGGTCCTCGATGTGGAGGTGGCCGAGAATGGTGTTGTCCCAGTGTTTGTGCATCTTGTTCCCGCGCTTGGACCAGGTGAAGGAGACGCTACGCAGCGCGCCGGAGTCGTCGCGCTCGGCGTCGGCCGGCGGCGTGTCGCCCTCGGCGTCGAGCGCCAGCGGCTTGAGCGCATCGAAGGCCGCCTGTGGGGAATCGATGTCGTAGACCAGCTTGTGAAACTCCAGCGGATCGCCGTCGGTGTTGCGCAGCTCGGGCGGGGCAGGATTGGTGAGCGCCTCGTCCAGCGCATGATAGATGTCGAAGATCTCAAGGTCGTAGTCGCGCACGAAGTCGGCGGTGATCGGCACGCCGGCGAGCTTCATCTGCTTGCGCAGCGCGAGGACCGGCGCCTTCTCGCCCGGCGGGATCACGAGCGGCCCGATACCGTCGAGCGTCTTCAGGCCGTCGAGCTCGACGACCTTGGCGAGCAGGATATCGCCGCGCTCGACGTTCGTCGAGCCGAGCCGCTCCCGAACTTCGTGCTCCTCGCCGGTAAAGATGTCGCGCAGCACGAAGCCCTGCTGCGGCGTGCAGGCGAGCACGTCGTGGAAACTGAACGCCGCGCGCAGCGCGGCTTCGAGGTAGCGGCGTTCGAGTTCGTCGAGCGTTCGGCCGTGCCGGTCCAGGTAGGCCCGAACCACGGGGGTGTCGCGGGGCGCGTCGGGCTCGACCTCGGTCTCCTCCGGGTCGGGTGTCCAGTGAAAGAAGAACCAGGGCATGAACAGTTGCTGCTTCGGCGACACGGGATCGAATTCCGGTCCCTCCCAGAGATAGAACTCGTCCCAGGCCTCGAGCAATGCCTGCTCGCCGAAGGTCCGGTCGGCGAACTTGAGCAGGCGCAGCGGCAAGTCGTCGTGCAGGCGGCGCAGCCGGCGCCAGAGCAGATCGGCCGGATCGGCCGCCGCCTGCATGCAGCAATGTTTGTATTTCTTTCCGCTGCCGCAGGGGCAGGGCTCGTTGCGACCGGCCTTCATGTTTGTCTTCAACCGCGGGTGGGGGTCCGTTGGCCGCCGCACGCGGCAGCTGCCAATACGACGTCGGCGGTATCGTATCAGCCCGATTGCGCGGAATTCAATCCGGAAGTGCGTAAGGCGATGGGTGCGACAAATAAGCAGCGGCGGGGCAGGATGCCCCCCTACAATTTCCTGTTTTTGCAGGCGGGGCTTCCAGCCCCGCCGTGCGCGGCGTCGATCATCGTTGCGATGTTCAGCGATTGCCGCCGCCACCGCCCATGCCGCCGCCGGGCCCCATGCCTCCGCCGCCCGGGCCCATGCCCCGGCCCTGGCCGCGTGGCAGCGGTTCGTCGGGCAGGGTCACGCCGCGTTCCTTGGCGCGCGCCTGCATCTTCTCGTGGTGCTCCATGCGGAACTGCTCGCGCTCCTGCTCGGTCTTGAGGCTGCGCAGCTTGGCGCGGTGCTCGGCGCGCTCCTGGGGCGTCATGATTTCGTATCCGTAGGCGCGCTCCTGGTCGCGCACCTGGGTCTCGGTGCGCGTCTGCTCCTGCGTGCGGGTCTCGGCCGGATCGGCGGCCAGGGCCGGAACGGTCAGCAGGGCGCCGACCGCCATGCCGATGAATGCGTTGCGTTTCATGTTCGTGCTCCTTGACGAAAGGGGGTGCGGGTCGGTGAGGCTCGGCGGGCCGTGGCGCCCGCGCCTCACTCGCGCAACAGTATGCGCGTTTAGGTGACGGATGTTTTGATGTCCGTCAACAATTACTGATCCGGCCACTAAGATAGGGCATACGGTTTTCTCCCTCTCCCTCCGGGAGAGGGCCGGGGTGAGGGCCGAGGCTTCGACAAAACCGCCCTCATCCTGCCCTTCTCCCTCCGGGAGAAGGGACCCGCAAGATGTCGCTCTGCACTGAATGGTGTTCTCCTTAGAGCACCTAACAAAATGAGAAACGGGTGTAGGGTGCGTCCCACGCACCGCTTAATTTCGGTGCGCAGGGCGCACCCTACGGTTCGGCGTTGAATGCGAGGTCATTTCGTTAGGCACTCTTAGTAATTAACCCGGCGTTAAGCCGACGGGTCCGCGGCAAACGGCCACAGCAGCGCCGCGCCGCGAACGCCGGAGCTGTCGCCGTGGACATTCGGCAGCAGGCGGGTCTTGAGCTCGTCGTTGAATACGTGACGCCCGATCTCGGCCGGCCCGTCGGTATACAGGCGCGCGATGTTCGACAGGCCGCCGCCCAGCACGATCACGTCCGGATCGAGGATGTTGATCACCGTCGCCAGCGCCCGGCCGAAGCGTTCGAGGTAGCGCTGCATCGCCGCCTCGGCGAGCGCCTCGCCGCCGGCCGCGCGCGCGACGATACCGGCGGCGACGACGCCGGCGTCTCCGCCGCCGGCGTAATAATCGCGCGCCAGGCCCGGACCGGAGAGCAGCGTCTCGACGCAGCCGCGGCGGCCGCAATAGCAGGGCGGACCGTCGGGTTCGAGCGGATTGTGTCCCCACTCGCCGGCGATATGCTGCGCACCGTCCAGCGCGCGGCCGTGCACGACGATGCCGCCGCCGACGCCGGTGCCGAGGATCACGCCGAATACCACCGCCGCGCCGCGGCCGGCGCCGTCGATCGCCTCGCTCAACGCGAAGCAATTGGCGTCGTTGGCGATGCGCAGTGGGCGCCGTAGCCGCGCCTCGAGGTCGCCCTTGAGGTCGCGGCCGTTGAGGCACTGCGTGTTGGAGTTTTTTATCCACCCGGTGCGGCTGGAGACCGCGCCCGGTGTGCCGATGCCGACCGGGCAGCGTGCGCCGGCCGCGTCTTCGAGCGCCGCGACCAGCGCCACGATGTTCTCCACGATCGCCGTGTAACCGTCTGCCTGCGGCGTCGGCCGCCGTTCGCGCGCGACGATGCGGTGGCGCGCGTCCATGACGATTCCTTCGGTCTTGGTGCCGCCAAGGTCGATGCCGATGCACAGACCAAGATCGATGTCGGTCATGATAGATTGCTCTTCGCAGAAGCCGGATTCATCTCGCGACGTCGGGCAGACGGGGTGCAGGACAACGTCCCTTGTATGATCTGCCCTCTCGCCATTCCGCTCCCGTGTATAGGTCGGTGATAAGGATAACGCGTGTTCGGAGACATGGGCAGGAACCTTGATATCGGTGATGAGGTAGTTGTGTCAGGTGGACATGGCGCCGACGATGACATTAGTTTCCAGCGTACGCGCAGCCGCTGAGTCGAACCTCCGCCGCACTGTCTCGCGCGGCACAAAGGTCCAGCCAGCGGCCTCGGCATAGACAGCGATGCGGGAGTGGACGGTTTGGTGTTCTCGGGGCTGGGCATTATTTCCAGACTTCCCGCCATACTGTGTATTCCGATGGCCGCAATCGGTAGCGCGCGATATTGCCCTCGTGCAGGCTCATGAGTTCGGTCTCGGCGATTTCGACAAAGCGCACCCAGTCCTCCGGTTTCACCCGCCGCCGCGCCGTCTGCTGGACATACGCCGCCGCTTCTTTCTTGTCTTTCCGGCTGCGCACTACATCGGCCACCACCTGCGCCAGCAGGTCGCGATAGCGCAGCCTGAAGGGATCGGGCTGCCCAAGGGATTTGCGTACCGCCGAATAACGCGCGCAGGAACGCTCGTAGGCCCAGACGAAAATATCACGCAGCAACTCGACTTGGTTGATTTCGTATACCCCGAGAATCCCGTCGACATAGGCCCGCTCGGGCACATCCACAAAGGAAAGCGGACTCAGGTTGCCGCGTATTAGCGGTATGTTGGCAGCAAGCCGTGACACACGCTTGTTCACATCCTCGAACGGCTGCAAATACGGCAGATGCACCATCACAAAAAAGGCCTGTTCAAAGGGGTCATGAATCGCCGCCGCCGTATCGAGCGCCTGCTGAAAGGCTTCCTCAATCAGTTGCGGGACTTCCAGCGGATGAAACACCGTGCCGTGGATATCCACCGGGATAGTCCGCAAGCGCCCGCAGGCCCCCGGGTCGGCCAGCAGGTTTTCCGACAACAGGGCATGCAGGTTGAGAATCGTATAGCGATTGAAACCCACCTCGTCGGCCTGCTCGACCAACAGCTCGATGGCCGCCTTGTGGTTTAAAATCATCTGCGCGTCCAGCGCATCCTTGCCCTCGGCGCTCTCGCCCAATTCCAGCAGGCGCTCGGTCTCGAGCAACGAGTAGGTGTTGCCCTCCAAGCGGCTGGAGTTCCAGGATAGATCGATCAGTAGGCGGCTGTAGATCCGCCGCGCGTAGGTGCCGGCCGGGCGCTGGCCGTCCGGCGAGCGCCCCATCTCCAGCAGGCGCTGCCGCGTTTGCGCCGGCAGGTAAAAGGTATCGTTCGGCCGGTAGGCATCGAGAAACGCCCGGTTGTACCCGACCGGCTGCCGGTTCTGTATCCGCTCGCGGACGGCCTGTTTGATCGCCGCACCTTCGAGGGAAACAGGCGGGTAGACTTCGGCCTGCGAAGCCTCGCCCGTAATCGCCCGTTTGCCATTTCGAGAACCGATGGCGGCTTCACCTGGAGGCAACCGGTAGCGGCGCCCCCGGCCACGGCCTTCGGCGACCAGCCTGTTTTGCTCGATCAGCAATGCCAGGCGCCGCTGCAACATGCGGGGCGGCACCTTGACGTCCAATCCCTCATGAATCGTCGCGGCCTGTGCCCCCTCGGGGTGGGCCGCCACAATCGCGAGAATGGCCTCGAGCTCTTGTTCAGGAATATGCTTGGGCATGCGCAAATTATATGTCGCTAAATCCGATTTAGCGACATATTGAGGCTTTATTTGTCGCTAATCATCGTTTTTTGTCGTATTCAGGGCGCTAAATGACGCAAAATCGGTACGCCGGTATCCCGGGAACCTGAACCCGGCCCTTCCGCGAAGCCCGGACGCACACTGGTTTCGGGGATCGTCACCATCCGGCCCCGCTCGACCCGTCGAACCCGGCCGCCGCGGTTTAAGCAAGACCAGTGTTAAACCGGCGTGTTAGCATCAAAAATCATATGGATGATCGCCATGCACAATGACCATGGACTATGCCACCCTCGACGTCCTGCGCACCCGCCATCCGGCCTGGCGACTGTTGCTGTCGGATCATGCGCCGCTGGTAGCGAGCTTCCTGTACCGAGTCTTCGTCGCGCCCAATATGCGCGTGATGGCGGCAGCCGACCTGATTGAGGCACTGGAAGACGAGCTATACGCATTGCGGCAACAGCTCGGTGAGGACGCCTTTCCGAGGCAAGCGGCCGTTTATCTCGACGATTGGGCCGGCCCGCAGAAGGGCTGGTTGCGCAAGTTTTACGCCCAGGGCTCGGATGAGCCGCAATTCGACCTGACGCCGGCCACCGAAAAGGCCATCGCCTGGCTGGGCACGCTGACCGAGCGCAGTTTCGTTGGCACCGAGTCGCGCCTGCTGACCCTGTTCGAATTGCTCAAGCAAATGAGCGAAGGCAGCGAGCCCGACCCGGCCAAGCGCATCGCCGAGCTGCGCCGGCGGCGCGAGGCGATCGACGCCGAGATCGCGCGCGTCACGGCCGGGGAAGTGTTGCTGCTGGACGACACGGCGCTCAAGGATCGCTTCCAGCAGTTCACGCAGCTGGCACGGGAGCTCCTGGCGGATTTTCGCGAGGTCGAGCACAACTTCCGCCTACTCGACCGGCGGGTGCGCGAGCACATCGCCCTGTGGGAGGGTGGCAAAGGCGAGCTGCTGGAGGAGATCATGGGCGAGCGCGACGAGATCGCCGACTCCGAACAAGGCAGGAGCTTCCGCGCCTTCTGGGACTTTCTGCTGTCCAGCCGCCGGCAGGAGGAGTTATCCGAATTGCTCGACCGCGTATTGGCCCTTGCCCCCATCGCCGAGCTCAAGCCCGACGCTCGCACCCGGCGCGTGCATTACGACTGGCTGGAGGCCGGCGAGCATACTCAGCGCACGGTGGCGCAATTGTCACAGCAACTGCGGCGCTTTCTCGATGACCAGGCTTGGTTGGAGAACCGCCGCATCATGGATATCCTGCATGGCATCGAGACCAAGGCGGTGGCCCTGCGTGATGCCCAGCCCGCGGGCGAGGTGATGAGCGTCGTCGAGGTCGCCGCCGATATTGCACTGCCGATGGAGCGACCGCTGTACACCCCCACGACGAGGCCGGCGATCGCAGATATCGTGCTCGAAGAGGGGGACGTGGACGTGGATGCCGCAAGGCTCTATGCGCAAGTGGTGGTCGATTCGGCGCAACTGGCCCGCCACATCCGCCACGCCCTGCGGGACCGGTCGCAGGTCACGCTGCGGGAGTTGACCGAATCGTACCCCCTGAGCCACGGGTTGGCGGAGCTCATCGCCTATCTGCAGTTGGGCAGCGAGTCGTTCAAGACCGTGGTGGATGAGGAGACGCCGGAGGTGATCGCCTGGGAGGCGGCAACAAGCGATGGCCTACCGACGCAAAAGCGTGCCCGGTTGCCGCGCGTGATTTTCGTGAGGTGATGATGGGAGAAGAGCAAAGCCCGGCAAACGCCCATGCCGATTTGTCCGTGCTTGCGATCACGCTGCTCAAAGGCGTGATCTACAAGGACGGCAACGAGCCGCTGTGGGGCGCGCTGCTCGGTCTGCAGGCGCGGGTGCGCGACTACATGGCCGCGCTAAACCTGGAGCTGGTGCTGGACGAGGCGGAAGGCTACGCCTTTCTCAAGAGCCGTCCGGAACTCGCCGAGGATGAAGACGCCCCCAAGCTGCCACGGCTGATCGCGCGCCGGCCCCTGTCCTTTCCAGTGAGCCTGCTCCTGGCACTGTTGCGCAAGAAGCTGGCCGAGTTCGATGCCGGCGGGGGCGACACGCGCTTGGTGCTCACGCGCGAGGACATCGTCGAGCTGGTGCGGGTGTTTCTGCCCGAGTCCAGCAACGAGGCAAGGCTGATCGACCAGATCGAAGCCCACATCAACAAGGTCGTCGAGCTGGGCTTCCTGCGCCGGCTCAAGACCGCCGGCGGCCCGCCCAGCTTCGAGGTGCGGCGCATCCTGAAGGCCTTCGTCGACGCCCAGTGGCTGGCCGAGTTTGATACGCGCCTGGCGGCCTATCAGGCGAAGGTCGCAGGGGCCACGACCGAACCGGCGGGGACGTCATGAGCGAGTCGCAAACGCTGGGACTCGACTTCGTTGCCGACGACGCCTTGTCGGGCTTTCGCCTCAAGCGCCTGGAGGTGTTCAACTGGGGCACCTTCGACGAGCGGGTGTGGACCTTGCATCTCGACGGCATGAACGGCTTGCTGACCGGCGACATCGGCTCCGGTAAATCGACCCTGGTGGATGCGGTCACCACCTTGCTGGTACCGGCTCAGCGCGCCGCCTACAACAAGGCAGCCGGGGCCGAAGCGAAGGAACGGACGTTGCGTTCCTACGTGCTGGGATACTACAAGTCGGAGCGCAACGAGGTGACCGGCAGCGCCAAACCCGTCCCCTTGCGCGACCACAACAGCTATTCGGTCATCCTCGGCGTCTTCCACAACGCGGGTTTCGACCAGACCGTCACCCTGGCGCAGGTGTTCTACTGGAAGGAACCGCAAGGGCAGCCGTCGCGCTTCTTTGTCGGTAGCGAACGTGAGTTGTCGATCGCGGCGGACTTTTCCCGTTTCGGTTCCGATATTACACAACTGCGCAAGCGGCTGCGCGGGCAGGGCGCGGAGGTCGAGGAGGGCTTTCCCAAGTACGGCGCCTGGTTCCGGCGGCGTCTGGGGATCGACAACGAACAGGCGCTCGAATTGTTCCACCAGACCGTGTCGATGAAGTCGGTGGGCAACCTGACCGACTTCGTGCGCAGCCACATGCTCGAGCCCTTCGACGTGGCGCCCCGCATCCAGGCGCTGATCGCCCATTTCGACGACCTCAATCGTGCCCACGAGGCGGTGCTCAAGGCCAAGCGACAGGTGGAGCTGCTCACGCCACTGGTGGCCGATTGCGAGCATCACGCCGAGCTAGCCGACGGGATGGAGAAACTGCGCGCGTGCCGCGAGGCGCTTCGGCCCTACTTCGCCCACCTCAAGCTCGAGCTGCTGGACAAACGCCTAGCCGGCCTGCGTGAGGATCTGGCCCGCCATCAGTCAAAAGTCGATGCCCTGACAGCGCAACGCGACGGCCAGACCGCCGAGTCTGCCCGCCTCAAGCAGGCCATCTCGGACAACGGCGGCGACCGCATCGAACAGCTCAAGGAGGCCATCCGCCTCGCCGGCACCGAACGCGACCGCTGCAAGGCCAAGGCCGAACGCTACGCCGAACTGTTGCGCGTCATCGACGAGACACCGGCCGAAACACCTGATACCTTCCTGCGCCAGCGCCAGCTTCTTGAACAGCACCTCGCCCAGGGTCGGGTTCAGGAGGCCGAGTTCCAGAACACGATGACCGAACGCGCCGTCGAACTGCATCAGGGCAAGGCCCAACACCAGGCCCTGGTTGCCGAGATCGATAGCTTGATGGCGCGACGCAGCAACATCCCGGCCGAGCAGGTACGCCTGCGCGCCGCTTTGTGTGAGGCCCTGGGCATCGACGAGGCCGAGCTGCCCTATGCCGGCGAGCTGATCCAGGTTCGTGACGACGAACGCGACTGGGAAGGTGCCGCCGAGCGCCTGCTGCGCAACTTCGGCCTCTCCCTACTGGTGCCGGACGGACACTATGCCCGGGTCGCCGACTGGGTCGACCGCACCCATCTGCGCGGCCGCCTGGTCTACTACCGCGTCCGTGCCGCCGCCAGCGGCCACGCGCCGGAGCTGCATCCCGACTCCCTGCTGCGCAAACTGGCGATCAAGCACGACGCCGCTTGTTATCAGTGGCTGGAGGCCGAGCTGGCCCGGCGTTTCGACTACGCCTGCTGCGCCAACCAGGCCCAGTTCCGGCGCGAGAGTCGCGCCATCACCCAGGCCGGGCAGATCAAGGACCTGACCGGACGGCACGAGAAGGACGACCGATACCGCATCGACGACCGCGGCCGCTATGTCCTGGGCTGGAGCAACACCAAGAAGCTCGCCGCCCTGGGCGCACAGCGCGAGCACCTGGAGGCCCGGCTGCAAGGGATCGCCGACACCATCGCTGGAATCCAGTCGCAACAGACCGCGCTCAAGGCGCGCCTGGACAGCCTCAACAAGCTCGACGAATATCGCGACTTCCGCGAGCTGGACTGGCGCAGCCCGGCCGCCGAGGTCGAACGACTGCAAGATGAGCGGCGCCATCTGGAGGCCGCCTCCGATGTCCTGCGCCAACTCACCGGTCAGCTCAATGAATTGACAGAAAGGTTGCAGCAGACCGAGGCCGCGCTCGAGCAGCGCAAAACCGAGCGCGCCAAGACCGAGCAGAAAGTAGAGACTGCCGAGGCCCTGTACGCCGAGACTCGGGCAGTGTACGACGACCCCGAGAGCACCCCGCACCGTGAGCGTTTCGCCGCGCTGGATGCGTTGCGCACCGAAATGCTGGGGGAGCATCAGCTCACGGTCGAGTCCTGCGACAACCGCGAACGCGATCTGCGCGATGGCCTGCAGGCACGCATTGACGCCGAGCAGAAAAAGTTGGAGCGGTTGGCCGAAAAAATCATCAAGATAATGTCCGCGTTCAAGGACGAGTTCAAGCTGGAGACCGCCGACTTCGATGCCAGCGTCGAGGCCGCCAGAGAATACCGCAACCTGCTCGACCAACTGAATCGCGACGACCTGCCACGCTTCGAGGCCCGCTTCAAGGAGCTGCTGAACGTCAACACCATCAACGAGTTCGCCAACTTCAATGCCCAGCTCGCGCGCGAGCGTGAGACCATCAAGGAACGCATCGCGCACATCAACGAGTCGCTCACTCAGATTGACTACAACGACGGACGCTATATCGTGCTGGAGTCGCAAGCCAGTCCGGACGCGGACATCCGCGACTTTCAGGCCGAGCTGCGGGCCTGCACCGAGGGTGCGCTGACCGGCTCGGACGATGCCCAGTACTCGGAAGCCAAGTTCCTTCAGGTCAAGGCGATCATCGACCGCTTCCGTGGCCGTGAGGGGCTGTCCGAGCAGGACCGGCGCTGGACCGCCAAGGTGACCGACGTGCGCAACTGGTTCCTGTTCGCGGCCAGCGAGCGCTGGCGTGAAGACGGTAGCGAGTATGAACATTACTCGGACTCCGGCGGTAAATCCGGTGGCCAGAAGGAAAAGCTCGCCTACACCATCCTGGCCGCGAGCCTGGCCTACCAGTTCGGACTGGAGCGGGGTACGGTGCGTTCGCGCTCCTTCCGCTTCGTCGTCATCGACGAGGCCTTCGGCCGCGGTTCGGACGACTCGGCGCGATACGGTTTGAGCCTCTTTCAGCAGCTCAACCTGCAACTGTTAATCGTCACGCCGCTGCAGAAGATCCACATTATCGAGCCCTACGTCGCCAGCGTCGGCTTCGTGCACAACGAAGGCGGGCGCGCGTCCAAGTTGCGCAACCTTACCATCGAGGAGTACCGGGAGGAGAAGGCGAGGTTCGCCGGATGACGGAGGGTGCGCACGATACCTGGACGTGCCCGGCCGACGTGCGCGCCCAGGTGCAGAAGCTCTGGCGCCGCGGTGATCTGCTGCGCCACCTCGTCACCGGCGAGCCGGCCTTCCCGTTGCAGCTCCGGCTGAAGGGTCCTTCGTCTACCGAGATCGCGAACCGCTTCGATGCGGTACGTGACTGGATCGCGCAGCTGCGCGAGCTGCCGGCGGTACGGATCGAGATGCGCGAGCTCGCCCATCGCGTCGTCGGGCCCAACGCCCTGCCCCGCGGCCTGTGGCTGGACGGCCTGGACGACGCCCTCGCCTTGATCGGCAAGCGCCGTGAGGCCGGGCGCTTCCAGGATGTGTTGGAGATGCTCCGCGCCCGACAACCGCTGCTGGAGCCGTGGCTCATCCGCCGCCCGTTACGCGCGCTCGAACTCGCGGACGTCTTCAACCGCCTCCTGGACGTCGCGGCCTGGGTACAAGCCCATCCGCGGTCCGGGATCTACCTGCGGCAGGTGGACCTCCCCGGTGTGCATACGAAGTTCATCGAGGCCCATCGCGGTGTGCTCGCTGAATGGCTGGACCTGCTCCTGCCGTCGGAGGCCGTCGACAGTGCTCGCACGGGGTTGAACCAATTCGCCGCGCGCTATGGCTTTCGCGACAAGCCCGCGCGCATTCGTTTTCGTGTGCTCGACGATGGCCTGGGCCTGCTGCCCGGCGCCCACCGGCCGGATATTACGCTCGATGCCGAAAGCTTCGCCGCTCTCGACATACCCGTACGGCGGGTGTTTATCACCGAGAACGAAACCAACTTTCTCGCCTTTCCGTCGGTTGCCGATAGCCTGGTCGTCTTTGGCTCGGGCTATGGCTGGGACGCGCTGGCCAAGGCGCAATGGCTTGGCCGCTGCCCGGTCCACTATTGGGGCGATATCGACACTCACGGGTTTGCCATTCTCGATCGACTGCGCGGCCACTTTCCCCACGTCGCCTCCCTGCTCATGGACCGCGCGACCTTGATGGCGCATCAAGCGTACTGGGGACGTGAAGACGCGCCGGTCACTCATGATCTATCCAGGCTGACGCCGGAGGAAGGTGCCTTGTTCGATGACTTGCGCGACAACCGGATTGGGCCGAGCCTCCGCCTCGAACAGGAGATGATCGGCTTCACTTTTGTCGAGGCGGCATTGCGGGACAGGAGCGGATAGGTAAACGCCGATCCCGGCTGTGCCGCACATCGATCGCCTACCGGCCGCATGTAGGATAAAGGGCCTCGGGATATCTATCCCGGGAGGGCATCACTTGACGACGAATGATACTCACGAGAACGGTAAATAGTGTGCACCGAGTGCCTAGGGGGTCCCTTCTCCCTCCGAGAGAAGGGCACGAGCGCAGGGATGCGCGAGGTAGAGCAACGCAGGGAGCAGTTGCCGGGGATGAGGGCGGTTTTTCGGCGTCGTCGGCCCTCGCCCCAGCCTCCTCCTCCGCGGTTGCGGGGGAGGGGGAAGGTGTTTGAGAGGTATCCTATAACCCCTCGATCCAGCGCGCATAAATGCGGTCGGCGACGCGGTGCAGGCGCGCGATGCGCGCGTCGAGCGCCTCCGACATCTGTTCGTGGGTCTGCACGGTCGGCGTCGGCGCGGCGATCGCCTTGCGGCCGTCGCTCGCCCAGCGGTGCACCATGCGCGCCGTCATCTCGACGTGACACTGCATGCCGAGACTGTTGCCGATGACGAAGGCCTGGTTCGGGCAGTCCGGGCTGCTCAGGATATGCGCGGCACCCGCCGGGATGCTGAAGGTCTCGCCGTGCCAGTGGAACACCTCGAACTCCGGCGCGAGTCCGTCGAGCCAGGCGCCGGCCGCCGAGTTGTCCACGCGCGCCACCGGCAGCCAGCCGATCTCGGAAACCGGATTGGCGCCGACCCGGCCGCCCAGGGCCTTGCTCATGAGCTGGCCGCCCAGGCAGTGGCCCAGCACCGGCCGGTCGTCGTCGACCGCCTGGCGGATCAGGTGCAGCGTGCGGGGAATCCACGGCAGCGGGTCGTTGACGCTCATCGGACCGCCCATCAGCACGACGCCTAAGGCGTCGTCTATGCTTTCCGGTACGGGGTCGTTCCGGTCGACCCGGATCAGGCGATGGGGGATGCCGTGGCGGTCGAGGAACTCGGCGAAATAGCCCGGACCCTCGCCGTCGGCATGGCGGAATATCAAGACCTCGCTCATCCGCGTATTGTATAGTCACCCGCCCGGGATTGGGAATCGTATGACCGCGACACGCGCGCTCCTGCTGACCATCGCGCTCGCCTGGCCGACCGGCCCGTGGGCGGCGGAAAAGATTTCGCTGTACGCGCTCTTCAAGGACAAGGCCATGATCCTGGTCGACGGCCAGCGCCACCTGGTGACGGCCGGCGGCGAGACCCCCGAGGGCGTGAAGCTGCTGAGCACCGACACCGAGGCCGAGGAGGCGGTGATCGAGTTCGACGGCAAGCGCGAGGTGCTGAAGCTCGGCATCGTCGTCGACGGCAGCGGCGGGGCGCCGGCCTCGGTCACGCTCTACGCCGACACCACCGGCTTCTTCCACGCCGACGGCTCGATCAACGGCGCGCCGGTCACCTTCCTGGTCGACACCGGCGCCAACACCGTCGCGCTCAGCACCGACATGGCGCGCCGCATCGGCATCGACTACGCCAAGGGCCAGGCCGGCATCGCCAAGACCGCCGGCGGCTTCGTGAAAATGTACGCGGTGCGCCTCGACGTGGTGAAGGTCGGCGAGATCGTGCTCCGCAACGTCGAGGCCGGCATCATCGAAGGCTCGCAGCCGGACACGCCGCTGCTCGGCATGTCCTTCCTCGGCAAGCTCAACATGAAACGCGAGGGCCAGAAGCTCGAGCTGATCCAGCGATATTGAAAAATACGTTAAGAGTGCCTAACAAAATGACCTCGCATTCAACGCCGAACCGTAGGGTGCGCCCTGCGCACCGAAATATTGAGCGGTGCGTGGGACGCACCCTACACCCTGATCCAGGCCCGTGGCCGACGCCGGCCTTCTTCGACAGATGAATGCAGTAACATTCCTTCTCCCCGTGTCCCCCGTGCCCCCGTGGCTAATCCAATAAGTTCGCCGTTGACTGCGATCGCTAACAGATCCGCGGCAGCGGATCGTCCTCCAGCTCCTCGAGAATGCGCTCGCCGCCGAACTCGGTCCTGAGGATCACGTGCGGCCGGCCGGCGCGCAGGCGGCCGATGATGGCGGCGTCCTGGCCTTGCGGCAGGGCGCGCCAGGCGGCGAGCGCGGCGTCGGCGGCGTCCGGCGCGACCACGGCGACCACGCGGCCTTCGCAGGCCAGATACAGCGGGTCGTAACCCAGCATCTCGCACACCGACACCACCGGCTCGCGCAGCGGGATCGCCGGCTGCTCGAGCGCCACCTCGAGGCCGGCGGCCTGGGCGATCTCGTGCGCGACCGTGGCCAGCCCGCCGCGCGTCGGATCGCGCATGAAGCGCAGGTCGGGCGAACCCCAGAGCGCGCGCGCCAGCGGCAGCACGCAGGCGGAATCGGAGCGCAGGTCGCCGCGCAGGCCGAACTGCTCGCGCGCCAGCATCACCGCGATGCCGTGGTCGCCGACCGGGCCGCTCACCAGGACCGCGTCGCCGTCGCGCACCGCGTCGAGCGTAAGCGCGTTGCGGCTGGCGCGCACGCCGACGCCGGTGGTGGCGAGATACAGGCCGCCACCCTCGCCGCGGCGCAACACCTTGGTGTCGCCGGCGACCACCTGCACGCCGGCCTCGCGCGCCGCGCTCGCGAGACTCGCGACGATGCGGTCGAGTTGCGCGACCGCCATTCCCTCCTCGATGAAGGCGTTGAGCGTGAGATAGCGCGGTTCGGCGCCGGCCACCGCCAGGTCGTTGACCGTGCCGTGCACCGCCAGCGAACCGATGTCGCCGCCGGGGAACTCCAGCGGCTGCACCGTGAAGCCGTCGGTGGTTATGACGATGTCCTGCGCGGCGTGCGGCAGCGTGACCGCGTCGGCCCGCACGTTCAGATGCGGGTTGGCGAGGTGGCGCGCGAACAGCGCTTCGATCAGCTCGCGCATGAAGCGCCCGCCGTTGCCGTGGGCGAGGGTGATGAATTCGCTGTCGAGTGTGCTCACACCTGAATTCCGGGTTCATCAGAGCGTGAAGAATCAGCCACGGGGGGCACGGGGAGCACGGGGAAAAGCCGTCAGGTAAACACCCGTGCCGATACACTTTCCACATGCTTGCAGCGGTTTGCAAGCATTTTTCTCCCCGTGATCCCCGTGTCCCCCGTGGCAAATCAGTTTGTTGGCCAATATCGCAACCAGATCGATTATCGCCTCGCCGCGGCTTCGATGATCTGGCCGTAGCTCAGGCCCGCGTCGTTGGCCGGTATCCGCTCGCCAAGGTATACCGCAAAGCCCTCGGCGCGCAACCGCGTGGCGGCCAGCTCGCTCAATAGCCGGTTCTGGAACACGCCGCCGCTCAAACCCACGGCGGTGACGCCGCGTTCGTGGCGGATCTTCACGGCCTGGTCGAGCAGCGCGTCGGCGAGGCTCGCATGGAAACCGTGGGCGCGTTCGCCCCGGGGCAGATTGTCTATTAGTAGGTAAGGCAGCAGCGGCGCCCAGTCGATCTCCCACAATCCGTTCCCGTCCCGCGCCACCGGCAGGCGCGGGCCGGCGCCCGTGCCGCGGCTCGCGGCCTCGAGCTGCATCGGGCCCTGGCCCTCAAAGCTCGCGTGGCTCACCAGGCCGAGCAGCGCGGCGGCGGCGTCGAACAGCCGGCCGGCGGCGCTGGTTTGCGGGCAGTTGAGGCGCCGCCGCCAGGCCTCGCGCGCCGGCGCCGCGTCGGCCGGCGCGCCGGGCCAGTCGGTGCCGGTCTGCCAGCACAGCGCCGCGGCGCTGCGCCACGGTTCGCGCCCGGCCTTTTCGCCGCCCGGCAGAAAGAACGGCCGCAGCCGCCCGGCGCGCTGCCAGGCGCCCGCCCGGCCGGCCAGCGCCTCGCCGCCCCACAGGCTGCCATCGTCGCCCAGGCCGACCCCGTCCCAGGCGAACACCAGCCACGCGTCCACCGCGGGAAACTCGCCGGCGAGGGCCGAGGCATGCGCGTGGTGGTGGAGCACCGCGAGCGCCGGCAGGCCGCAGCGACTCGCGTAACGGCTGCTGGCGTAACCCGGATGCGCATCGTGCACGACGCTGCGCGCCTCGACTTGGTAAAGCGCCTGCAGGTCGGCGATGACCTGTTCGAACACGAGCTGGCTGCGCTTCGATCCGAGATCGCCGATATGCGGGGAGACCACGACACGATCTTCCCACGCGAGCGCCACGGTGTTTTTCATGTGCCCGCCGACCGCCAGCAGCGGCGCGGCCAGCCGGAACGGCAGATCGAGCTCGAGCGGCGCGCTACCGCGCCCGAGCCGCAGCGGCCGCGGCCGGCCGGCGATCACGCGATAGACTGCATCGTCGGCCGGCCGCTCGATCGGCCGGTCGTGGTGCAGCGCCGCCTCGGCGACCGGCGCCAGGCGCGCCGTGATATCGTGCTCGTCGGTCAGCACCGGCTCGCCGCTGACATTGGCCGAGGTCGCGACCAGCGGCGCGCCGAAGTCGTCCAGCAGCAATTGATGCAGCGGACTGTAGGGCAGCATCGCGCCGATCTCGCTTAAGGACGGCGCGATGCCGGCGGACAACGTCTCGGGCTCGCGCTTGGCGCACAGCACGATGGGCCGCATGGGATCGATCAGCAGCGCGGCCTCGGCGGGGCCGGGCGCGACCGCCGCGCGCACCGCGTCGAGGCCGTCGGCGCCGCGGCGCGGGAACATCACGGCCAGCGGCTTGTGCGGGCGCGGCTTGGCGGCGCGCAGGCGCGCGACCGCCGCGTCGTTGGCCGCGTCGCACATCAGGTGGTAGCCGCCGACCCCCTTGACCGCGACGATACGGCCGGCGCGCAGCGCCGCGACCGTCGCTTGCAGCGCGGATTCGGAATCGTCGATGCACGCGCCGCGAGCGGCGGCGAAGCGCAGCCGCGGGCCGCAGGCCGGGCAGGCGACCGGCTCGGCGTGGAAGCGCCGGTCGCCGGGATTGCGGTATTCGTGTTCGCAGTCCGGGCACAGCGCGAAGCCGGCCATGGTCGTGTTCGGCCGGTCGTAGGGCAGGCGGGTGATGAGCGTGTAGCGCGGTCCGCACTGGGTGCAGTTGATGAACGGGTAGCGGTGGCGGCGGTCGCGCGGATCGGCCAGCTCGCGCAGGCAGTCGTCGCAGGCGTAGTAATCGGGCGGCACGTGGATGTGTGGCGCGGCGTCGGCTTCGCTGGCGCGGATCTCGAAGCCGCGGCGATCCTCGCAGTCCGCCGGCAGGTCGTCGAGCAACGCCGGTTGCGCCAGCGGCGGCGCGCGCGCGATCAGCTCGCGCGCGAAGCGCGCGACCGCGTCGCCCGCGGCCTCGGCGTGGATCTCGACCCGACCGGCGCGGTTGCGCACCCAGCCGGCGATACCCAGCTCGCCCGCCAGGCGATACACGAACGGCCGGAAGCCGACGCCCTGCACGCGCCCGCCTAGCCACAGGCGGCGGGCCGTCATGATTCCGGAGCGGCCATCATTGTTCATGACGTCGATCACGCATCCCGAAGTCGCAGGACGATTTTGTAGGGTGGGGCCCTGCCCCACCGTATCGTCGCATGGTGGGGCAGGGCCCCACCCTACGTTCGTGCCCGAAGTGAAACGCGAAGCGGGTCATGACCTGAGCCTCCATGCTCAGCGGGCCACCGCCCTGCCTGCCAGCAGGGCCAGCGGCCAGACGATCTCGCGGCGTGCCCCGGCCGGTACCCAATGCTCGCTCAGTTCCGCGCGCAGCGCGCGGGTCGGATCCTCGCCGCGCTCCCGGATGTATCGGCGCACCGCCGACCAGGTGGCGAGATAGCCGATGAACTCGTCCAGCGACCAGTCGGCGCGCATCGCGACGTCCGGTGTGCGGAGGCGCTCGAACGGGAAGGGCAGGGTCGCGTAGCCGGCATCGATGTGATGCCGTTCCGGCGGCCAATACGATCCGACGGTGTCCCGGTAGAAGCGCTCGACCGCGGCGTCGATCGGGGTGGCGATGCGGCACAGGCCGTAGGTCCAGGCGGCCAGCACGCCGCCCGGTTTGAGCGCGCGCCGGCATTCGGCGTAGAAGCGGTCGAGGTCGAACCAGTGCAGCGCCTGGGCGACGCTGATCAGGTCGACCGACGCGGGCGCGCAGACCGGCGATTCCGCGGCCGCCACGCTGTAGCGCACGCGCGGGTGCGGGGTTGCCGCGGCGATCTGCTCGGCGCTGGGATCAATCGCCGTGACGCGCTCGAAGTGTTCCGCGAGCGCGAGCGCGGCCTGGCCGTTGCCGGTGCCGCAGTCGAGCGCCTGCCCGCGCGCCGGCGCCACGCCCGCGAGCCAGGCGAACAGCGCCGGCGGATAGCCGGGCCGGTAGCGGGCATAGTCGGCGGCGTGCGCGGAGAAATGATCCTTGAATCCCATGCGTTGACGTTGACGCGGAGCTCGTTGAGATGTTATCCAGGCGGTGTGCGGACCGATAATCTCTTTCTCCTGCCGGGAACCTTGTTCTTCACCCTAGCATGCTGAGCGCCCGGCTGTCTTCCGATCCCCCGGACACCGTTTGCCGGTCATTCCGCTGCCGGCATTTCCATGCGGTGCACCTCGGCGTGCCGCTGCTGCTGGCGCTGGTGCTGCTCGCGGTGTTCGAGACCTCGAACCTCGACCGCTGGATCAGCGACTTCTATTTCGATCCGGCGCTGCCCGGTTTCCCGCTGCGCCGCGACTGGTTTCTCGAGACCGTGATGCATCGCTGGACCAAGTATCCGTTGATACTCCTGGCGCTGGCGCTGCTGGGCGGGTGGCTGGCGTCGTTCCGCTTTGCGGCGCTGCGTACACAGCGCCGCGTGCTGCTGTTCCTGGTGCTGGCGATGGGCCTCGGCCCGGCCGCGGTCGGCGGCCTCAAGCAGGTCACCGGCAGGCACTGTCCCTACGACCTCGACCTCTACGGCGGGGCGGCGCCGTACACGCGGCTGCTGGAGGCGGCGCCGGCCGGCGTCAAGCCGGGCGCGTGCTGGCCGGGCGGGCACGCCTCCGGCGGTTTCGGCCTGCTCGGCTTTTACTTTATATGGTATCGGCGCCGGCCGCGGCGGGCGGACGCGGCGCTGGCCATCGCCCTGGTCTACGGCTTCGCCATGGGCTGGGGCCGGCTCATGCAGGGCGCGCATTTTCTCTCCCACAACCTGTGGGCGGCGCTGGTGTGCTGGCTCGTCGCGCTGCTTCTCTATCGACTGATGCTGCGGCCGAATGTCGCGCCGGGCGGCGCGGGAATTAAGCGCAAGTTAAGCGGCGCCGTGTACAGTTCGTCTCGGTCGTCATTGTGTCCCAGGTACGCAATATCGCTGAAACCTTACCTGTGGACGGCAGTAAGCAGGTTCCTTCTCCCTCCGGGAGAAGGGCACGAGCGCAGGGATGCGCGAGGTAGAGCAACGCAGGGAGCAGTTGCCGAGGATGAGGGCGGTTTTTTCGGCGCCGACGGCCCTCACCCCATCCCTCTCCCGGAGGGAGAGGGAGAAAACACTATGCGTGTGTGCCGGTCGGACCCGTAACGCGGAATACCAATGATTTTGCAATCCATCAAGCAGCAATTCCTGCGCGGCCGCTACTTCCCGCTGCTGTGGCTGGCCGCGGTGTACCTGGCGGTGTCGAGCCTGTTGCGCGTGGCGCTGTTCATCAAGGGACTGCCGCAGCTCGACGCGCCGCTTGCGACCCTGGCGGCGGTGCTGCCGATCGGGCTGTTCTACGACATCGCGACCGGCTTCTATCTGTTCTTCGCCTACGCGCTGTACCTGCTGCTGCTGCCGGAGCGCGTCTTTCGCAGCTCGGCGCACCGCGGTTTCCTGATGGTCGCGAGCTTCGCCGCGCTGTTCGGCCTCCTGTACCTGGGCCCGGTGGAGTATTTCTTCTTCGACGAATTCGACGCGCGCTTCAACTTCGTGGCGGTCGCCTACCTGCTCTACCCGCACGAGGTGTTCGTCAACATCTGGGAGTCCTATCCGGTCGGCCGCGTGCTGGCCGCGGTCACGGCAGCCACGGCGCTGCTGTTCTGGGCGTTCCATAAGCCGCTGGCGGCGAGCCTGACGGCGCCAAGCCGCCTGCGCGAGCGGCTGCCGGCCTTCGGCATGTTCACCCTGGGGCTGGCGGCCGTGGTCGCCGGCGTCACGGTCGAGACCGGCCGCTATTCCGACAATCGCATCGCCAACGAGCTGGCGCAGAATGGGATCTACTCGTTCTTTTACGCCTTGTTCCACAACGACCTGGACTACAACCACTACTACCTGACCTTGAGCGAGCAGGAGGCGGCGCGCCGGCTGCGCCGGCTGGTGGCCCAGCCGAACGCCGAGTTCATCCCCGGCGCAGATAACCCGATCGCCCGGCATATCCGCGCGAACGGCGCGCCGCGACCGCTGAACGTCGTAGTGCTGGTGGAGGAATCGCTGGGCGCGGACTTCGTCGGCGCCTACGGCGACGCGCGCGGGCTGACGCCCAACCTCGACCGGCTGGCGAAGGACAGCCTGGTGTTCACCAACTTCTACGCCACCGGCACCCGCACGGTGCGCGGCCTGGAGGCGATCTCGTCCTCGTTTCCGCCCATCCCCGGCGAGTCCATCGTCAAGCGTTCGCACAACGACCACATCTTCACCTGGGGTGCGGTGATGCGCGCCCAGGGTTATCGCACGAGCTTCCTGTACGGCGGTTACGGCAGCTTCGACGGGATGAACGGCTTCTTCGGCGGCAACGGCTTCGATGTCATCGACCGCGCCAGCATCGGGAATCCGACGTTCACCAACATCTGGGGCGTGAGCGACGAGGACCTGTTCGGTCACGCGCTCACGGTCTTCGACGCCCAGCACGCGCGCGGCGAGAAGTTCTTCGCCCTGGTCATGAGCACCTCCAACCACAAGCCCTTCACGTTCCCGGCGGGCATCCCGGGCGTGGCGCCGGAGGGCGGCGGGCGCGAGGCCGGCGTGCGCTACGCCGATTACGCGATCGGCCGCTTCATCGAGGCGCTCAAGCGCCGGCCGTACTTCGACGACACCCTGGTGGTGATCGTCGGCGACCACGGCGCGCGCGTCTACGGCAAGGAGGACATCCCGATGCGCAGCTACGAGCTGCCGATGCTGGTCTACGCGCCCCGGCATATCGCGCCGCGCCGGGTCGACATCCTGGCCAGCCAGATCGACATCGCGCCGACGGTGCTGGGCCTGCTCAACATCTCCTACGACAGCGTGTTCTTCGGCCGCGACGCCTTCGCCGTGGACCCGAAGGATGCGTTCGCGCTGGTTTCGCACAACCGCGACGTGGCACTGTACCGGGACGGCAAGCTCGTCGAGCTCGGCATCCGCAAGGCGCACCGGGTATTCGACTACGACAAGCGCGCCAACCACCAGACGCCCGCCGCCGACGACGCCGAGCGGGTCAAGGACGCCATCAGCATCTTCCAGGAAGGCTACAATTTGTTCGCCCGCGGTCAGTACCGGCTGGACCCGCCGACCGGGCCGCTGGCGCGCTCGGCGCATGCCGACGGTCGCCTGTAGACGGGAGAAAGAAAAAGAAATGTAGGCGGGGCATCCTGCCCCGCCGGGCCTGTCGCTGCACAGGCCATGCACAGCGGGGCTGGAAGCCCCGCCTACAGGAAGAGACGAAAAATGTAGGCGAGGCATCCTGCCCCGTCGTCACAGTTTCGGCCATCCTCAACGCTTGAGCCTGAACTTCCGTCCCTCGTAAGTCAGCGACGCGCCCGGCTGCAGCACCAGCACCTGCGCGCCCTTCACCGCGTCGATGAAGCCGCGGGCCTCCTGGGTGAGGATCGGGTAGGTGCCGTAGTGGTGGGGCACGACGGTCCTGGCCTTGACGTCCTGGGCGGCGCGCGCCGCCATCGGCGGCTCCATGCCGAAGTGGCCGCCAATGTTGATGAGCGCCAGGTCGGGCGCGTGCAGCTCGCCGATCAGCTTCATGTCCGAAAAATACGCGGTGTCGCCGGTGTGGTAGATCGTCGGGCCGCCCTTGATCTTGAGCACCACACCGGTCGGGTTGCCGCCGTACACCACGTCCGGGTCCTGGTCGCCGGCGAACGGATTGCCGAGCCCGCTGGAGTGCACCGCCGGCGTCAGCGTGACCATGACCTCGCCGCCCGCAATATCGATCTCGCCGCCCATGTTCATCAGCGTCTCGCGCGTCGCCTGGCCCTTGGGGTAGCCGTGCAGCTTGACGAGGTTGCGGCCGAGCTCGGGGTTGGCGATCAGGCGCGCGCCGGTGCGCTCGGCGAGCGCCACCGCGTCGCCGACGTGATCGGCGTGGCCATGGGTGATGACGATGTAATCGAGCCGTTGAATGTCCGGCAGCGGATCGCGCTTGTCGCGCGCCTTGGGATTGACGGGGTTGGCGAGCCAGGGATCGATCATCAGCACGGCGCCGCCCGGTGTCACGATCTCGAAGGCGGCATGGCCGTGCCAGGTGACGGTCGTGGTGCCGGCGACGGCCGGCGCGGCGGCGCCGAGCGCCGCAAGGCTCAACACGGCGAGGAAGCCTGCTGATGGGCGCATGGTCTTTCCCCTGTCGATGGTCCGGCGGCTATTTGAATCAATCGCCGCGCGCGACGCAAGCGCGCCGGGTTCAGAGCAACTTGAACTCGGCTACGCCCTTTGTGCGTTTGTCGAACGAGCCGGTTTCCTTGCAACCGTGAGCGGCATTGCGGCGCCCGATCAGGCAATCCGTGTAACCGGCGGACGACCGGCGATAATCGTGCAAGGCCGCCAGCGCCACCTCGGCGTCCTCCACCTCCAGCTCGTGGGTGGACAGCAGGTGCTCGAGCGTGGTGACGATGGCTTCCTTGTCGTATCCGTAGGCCGATTCCAGGACCCAGACGACCTCGCACAGGACGATGCAGTTGACGTAGCTGGAACCGCCTTCGACATAGCGTTTGGCCTTGGCGGCCTGGGCCGCATCGTCGGCCACCAGGTAGCGGATCAGCACGTTGGTATCGAGGCCGTTCATCGGGGACGCTTGAAGCGCCGGCGGATGGCTTCGTCCATCGCCTCGACCGACACGGGTTTCGCGCCCTTGCGCCGGAGCAGGCCATACAGCTCGGTGACATGGTGCTGGGCGGCTTCCAGGACCACTTGGCCGTTGTCGGCAATCCGAAACCGCAACTTGTCGCCGAGCTTGAGTTTCAGCCGTTCGCGGACGTCCCGCGGGATGGTGATCTGGCCCTTGGAGCTCAGTCGCGCCTCGGACATGGGGTCTACCTCTATGTAAGGACATTCCTTACACAGTGTAAGTCTACCGGTGCCGGGCGTCAACCGGGGGGATTCGGGCCGGTGGCTCGGCCAGGGTCTGCGTGGCGCAGGTTTCGGTAACGCGGTCGCGGAGCCTCGGGCGTGCCGGGCGCCGTCACGACGGTCAATACGACGCCCTGTGCCTCAGCCGGTTTCCGCCTTGGCCGGCTCGCGCACGCCGGTCGCCCACCAGATGCGGCAGGCGCCCTCGTCGGAGACCATGCACGGGCCGATCGGGTGGCGCGGGTGGCAGGCGCGGCCGTAGAGCGTGCATTCGTTGGGATAGATCTTGCCCAGCACCACGCGCGCGCAGTCGCAGCCGGGCGGCATTTCGCCGGCGCGCTTGCGGGCCGGTTCTTCATAAGAAGGAAAGCGTCGGCGTGCGTCGTGCGTGGCCAGCGCGTCCTTGAGGGCGAAGCCGGAGGCCGGGATGCTGCCGACGCCGCGCCAGTTGGCGTCGCTCACGTCCAGGGTCGCGGCGATATGCCGTTTCGCCGTCGTGTTGCCGCCGGGGCGCACCAGCTCGGGATAACAATTGTCCAGGAAGAGCTCGCCCTCGATGAGCTGGCGCAGCGTCGAGTACATGGCGGCCAGCAGGCTCACCGGCGTGAAGCCGGCGATCGCCGCCGGGATGCCGTGCTTGTCCACCACGAACTGCCATTCCTCCGGGCCCATGACCGTGGCGACGTGGCCGGGCGCGACCAGCGCGTCGAAACCGGGGGCCTCGGAATCGAGCAGCAGCGCCACCGCCGGCCAGGTCAACCGGCCGGACAATAATACGAACAGATTGTCCGGCACGCCGGCGCGCAGCATGCCGGCGATCGGCGCGGTGGTGGTCTCGAAGCCGGCGGCGAAGAACACCACCGGCGTCGTCGGGTTCGCGCGCGCGATCGCCACCGCCTCGGTCGGCGAGGCGATCGGCCGGATGTCGGCGCCGCGCGCCTTGGCCTGCTCGAGCGAGCGCGCGTCCTTCTTCGGCGCGTTGACCGGCACGCGCAGCATGTCGCCGAAGGCCACCAGGATCACGCGCTCGTTGAGCGCGATCTGGATCGCCTGGAACACATCCTCCTCCGGGCACACGCAGACCGGGCAGCCGGGGCCGGGTATCAGCTCGACATTCTTGGGCAATGCGCCGCGCAGGCCGGCCATCGAGATGGAGCGCTCGTGACCACCGCAGACGTTCATGATGCGGACCTTGTCAGGCAGCGGCAGGGCGTGGATGCGGGCCAGCCAGTCCTGGGCGGTGAGGGCCACGGGTCAGCCTCCGTGGCGATGCGCGCCGGGCGCCAGCACGTAGCGGCCGGGCGCCGGGCGCGCCGCGCCGTGCAGGCGCGCGCCGTCCGGTTGCACCGCCGGCCGCGTGGTTTCGTGGCGCGCGAGGCGTGCGCGCTGCGCGGCGAGCTGGTCGCGCAGCCACGCGAGCCAGGCGTCCAGGTTGAGCGCCTTGCGCGCCGCAAGCTCGATGACCGGCGCCGGGTTGGCGAGCGCGCGCAGGTGATCGACCGCGCGCGTCGGGACGAAGTCGTCGAGCACCGACAAGAGGTCGGTCTTGGTGATGAGCATGAGATCGGCGGCGCGGAACATGACCGGATACTTGGCCGGCTTGTCGTCGCCCTCGGTGACCGACAGCAGCGTGACGTTGCGGTGATGGCCGAGATCGAAGCTCGCCGGGCACACCAGGTTGCCGACGTTCTCGATGAACAGGATGTCGATGCCGGCGAGGTCGAGGCGGTGCAGGGCGTCGTGCACCATGTGGGCGTCGAGGTGGCAGGCCGAGCCGGTCTGGATCTGCACCGCCGGCACGCCCTTGGCGCGCACGCGCTCGGCGTCGTTCTCGGTCTCGAGGTCGCCCTCGATCACCGCGACCTTGAGCCGGCCGGCGAGCGCGTCGAGCGTCGCCTCGAGCAGCGCGGTCTTGCCGGCGCCGGGCGAGGACATGAGGTTGACCGCCAGCACGCCGTGGGCGTCGAAGTGCGCGCGGTTGTGCGCGGCCTGCCGGTCGTTCTCGGTCAGGAGATTCTTGAGCACGCTCACCGTCTGGCGGCCGTCGGCGGTCTTCTCCAGCCGGCCGCCTTCGCGTACCAGGTGCTCGTTACCGGGCGTCAGGTTGCAGCCGCAGGTGTCACACATGATCGACTCCGTCGGGCGAGAGAAAAGTGAAAAGAGAAAAGTTTTTCAGATTAATGGTTTCTCGTTCCTCTTTTCTCTTTCGCCTTTTTTCTCGTCTTTGATCAATTCAATACTTGCCAGCACCAGCTCATCGCCGCTCAGCACTTGGGTGTGCCAATCGCCGCACCGCCCGCACACCAGGCGATTGACGGTCGCGTCGGTCTCGGCGCCGCAGGTCTCGCAGCGCACGCGGATCGGCGCGGTTTCGATGATCAGCGCCGCACCCTCGGCCCGGGTGCCGGCCGCGGCCAGCGGATAGGCCTGGCGCAGCAGCGGCGCCTCGACGCCGGCCAACGGCCCGATCGCGACGGTGATGGCGGTGATGGCCCGCGCGCGGTGCAGGCGCGCGACCTGCTCGACCTGGCCGATCAGCGCCTGGCAGACCGCCAGCTCATGCATGGCCTTCTTCCGGGTTCGGCGGGAGGCCGGCGTTCTGCCGGGTCTCGAGCGCCAGCATTTCGTCGTACAGCTCCCAGGCGGAGCGCGCCTCCTGGGGGGACATTTTCTGAATCGCATAGCCGACGTGGACCATCACGAAATCGCCGATCGCGACGGTGTCGTCCTGCAGCAGAAAAAGATTGACCTCGCGCTCGATGCCCTTGGCATTGGCGCGCGCGCTGTAGCCGTTTATCTCGGTGATCTGCATGGGAATGCCAAGGCACATGACGGCTCCGGCGAAGTTGATGGATTCGGTGCGGTACACGGGACGGGCGCCCGCCACCTGCCCAGCATGCTAGACCGAACAAGCGAAACTATTTTGATTTGCATCAATAAACGTCGATCGACCTTCAGTAATATACCCACGAACCGCAGGGAGGCAAACGGCGCAGGCCGGCGTTGGACGTCCGACTCCACACTAACCTTAGGGGATTCGCCGCAACCGTGAACCGGAAAACGCTGGTGTTGGGGTTGGGCAATACCCTGTTGGGCGACGAAGGCGCCGGCGTCCATGCGATCCGCTATCTCGCCGAACCGTCCCGCGCCCTGCCGGATGTCGACTATCTCGACGGCGGCACGCTCAGTTTCACCCTCGCCGGCGCGATCGAGGACGCCGACCACCTCATTGTCATCGACGCCGCCGAGCTGCACGCCGCGCCCGGCACGGTCCAGGTCTTCGAGGGCGCCGCCATGGACGAATTTCTCGGCCGCAACCGCAAGGCCAGCGTCCACGAGGTGAGCCTCATGGATCTGCTGGCGATCGCGCGCCTCACCGACAGCCTGCCGGCGCGGCGCGCGCTGATCGGCATTCAGCCGCAGTATCTCGACTGGGCCGATGCCCCGACGCCGGCCGTGGCCGAGGCCATCCCGGCGGCGGGCGACGCCGCCTTGCGCCTGCTGCGCGACTGGCAGCCGGCCGCGGCGGCGCATGATCCACTTTCCATTGCGACAACGGAGTGCACCTGAACGATGAATGCCTTGAGCGGAATCGGCGTAAAGGTCGTGGGCGGCGCCGGTCCGGCGCAGACCGTCGGCAGCGTGCGCGCCATCGCCCACGAGATCGAAACCCTGCTCGGCCGCCTGATACACAACGGCGAGCCGGGGGCGATCGACCTGCGTAGCCTGCCGATGTCGCCCGAGGACTACGCCGGTCTGCGCGCGCTGCTCGGCGAGGGCGAGGTGTCGGCGGTGATCGACGCGCTCGGTCCGACCGAGGTGCGCGAGACCGCGGTGCGCGGCGTGTGGTGGGTCAGCCATCGCAACAGCGAGGACGACACGCTCGCCGAGCTCATCGAGGTCACGCATGTGCCGGAGATCCTCAAGGCGCATCCGGACGACGTGGAAGACGGATTGGAATTGTTGCGTGCGCGCCTGGCCGAGCACGCTCAAACCTGAAAAGCGATTATGAGGACATGTTGAAAGCCGTGACGAAGGGTCCCCTCTCCCTTAGGGAGAGGGACAGGGTGAGGGCGAGCGACGCATCCCCCCTCACCCTAACCCTCTCCCCCCGCCCGCGGGGGGAGAGGGGAGTGCCGTTTGGAATTTTGTGATCATTCACGAGGGGGTATGCGATGGCAAAATCGGCGACCTTGGGTGAAATGCTCGCGCAGCGCGGCATCTCGCGCCGCAGTTTCATGAAGTTCTGCGCGGCCACCGCCTCGCTGATGGCCCTGCCGCCGGGCATGGCGCCGGGCATGGCGGCGGCCCTGGCCCAGGCCAAGCGGCCGTCGGTGATCTGGCTGTCCTTCCAGGAATGCACCGGCTGCACCGAGTCGCTGACGCGCTCGCACTCGCCGACGCTCGAAGGCATGATCTTCGATCTGATCTCGCTCGACTACCATCACACCCTGCAGGCGGCCGCCGGCTTTCAGGCCGAGGAGGCGCGCGAGCACGCCATGAAGGAGTTCGACGGCCAGTACCTGCTGGTGGTCGACGGCTCGATCCCGGTGGCCGACGACGGCATCTATTCGACCATCGCCGGCATCAGCAACAAGGACATGCTGATCGAGTCCGCCCAGGGCGCGGCGGCCATCATCGCGGTCGGCACCTGCGCCGCCTTCGGCGGCATCCCCAAGGCGAACCCGAATCCGACCGGCGCGGTGGCGGTGTCCGACCTGATCAAGGACAAGCCGATCGTGAACGTCTCCGGTTGTCCGCCGATCCCGGTGGTGATCACCGGCGTGCTGGCGCATTTCCTGACCTTCGGCTCGCTGCCGGCGCTCGATCACCTCGGCCGCCCCAAGGCGTTCTTCGGCGAGAGCATCCACGACCGCTGCTACCGGCGGCCGTTCTACGACCAGGGCAAGTTCGCCAAGACCTTCGACGACGAGGGCGCGCGCAACGGCTGGTGCCTGTACGAGCTCGGCTGCAAGGGTCCGACCACCTACAACGCCTGCGCGACCGTCAAGTGGAACGCCGGCACCAGCTTCCCCATCGAGTCCGGCCACGGTTGCCTGGGCTGCTCGGAGCCGGATTTCTGGGACAAGGGCAGCTTCTACAGGCCGCTGTCGACCGGCGAATGGGGCACCGGGGCCGGCATCGCCGCCGCGGTCGCGGCCGGCGCGGCGATCGGCGCCGGTGCCGCGCTGATGTCGCGGCGCCGGCAGGAAGCGATCGCCAAGGAGAAATAATATGGACCTGCTCGATTTCGCCCGCGGTCCGGCGCTGCAGTGGTCGCTGTACATCCTGGTGATCGGCGTCGCCTGGCGGCTGATCGGGGTGCTGCTGCTGCGCCGCAAGGCCGATCACTCCGAACCGCGCAGCACGGCGACCGCGCGCGGCGCGCTCTTCACCATCTGGCGGCGCATGTGGCCGCGCAAGGAGTTTCAGGCGCGCACCGTCTACGGCCAGACCGTCGGCTATGTCTTTCACATCGGCCTGGCGCTGGTGGTGTTCGGCTTCGTTCCGCATATTCTCTTCATCAAGGACCTCACCGGCCTGTCCTGGCCGGGGCTGCCGAGCAACGTCGTCTATCTTATCGGCGTCGTCACCCTGGCGGCGCTGATCCTGGCGCTGGTGCGGCGCATGACCCACCCGGTGCTGCGGCTGCTGTCGAACTTCGACGACTACTTCAGCTGGATCGTGACCACCCTGCCGGTGCTCACCGGCCTGCTGGCGGTCGCGCACCTCGGGGCGCGCTACGAGACCCTGCTCGCGATCCATATCCTGAGCGTGGAGCTGCTGTTCGTCTGGTTCCCGTTCGGCAAGCTGATGCACGCCATCCTGTTCGCCTTCTCCCGCGGATCGACCGGCGCGCTGTTCGCGCGCCGAGGAGCCAGCACATGAGCGCCGCCAAGTCCCAGACCGAGAAGCACCCGCTCGACACCGACTCGCCGCGCTTCAGCATCAAGAAACCCAAGGTGCGCTACGACAAGCAGGGCGACATGCCCGACGACCAGCGCGTCGCCACGGCGATGCGCCATTTCGTCCGCGACTTCGGCGCGACCGCGGCGGTGTACATGGAGAGCTGCATCCACTGCGGGCTGTGCGCCGAGGCCTGCCATTACTACGTGCAGACCGCCGACCCCAAGTACACGCCGATCTGGAAGCTCGAACCGTTCAAGCAGGCCTACAAGCGCGAGTACGGGCCGTTCTCGTTCTTCTACCGCGCGCTCAACCTGAAGTCCCCGGTCACGGTCGGGGAGCTGCAGGAGTGGCAGGAGCTGATCTACGACTCCTGCACCCTATGCGGCCGCTGCACGATGGTCTGCCCGATGGGCATCGACATCGCCACCCTGGTCGGCCAGGCGCGCCACGGCATGTTCCAGGCCGGGCTGGTGCCGCACGAGCTGTGGGCGGTGGCCGAGCGCGCCGAGAAGGAGGGCAGCCCGCTGGGCGCGACCCCGAAGGTCTTCAAGGACCGCATCGAGTGGCTGGCCGACGATCACGAGGTCGATATCCCGGTCGACGAGGACCAGGCCGACATCATGATCAGCATGTCGTCGATCGAGATCATGAAGTATCCGGAGTCGATCGTCGCGACCGCCAAGGTGCTCAACAAGCTCGGCGCCAAGTGGACGATCCGGCTCGACGGCTACGAGGCCACCAACTTCGGCATGCTGTCCGGCAACACCGCCTGGCAGAAGGACATGAGCATGAAGCTCATCAACGCCGCGATCGCCTGCAAGGCGAAGATCCTGATCCTGCCGGAATGCGGCCACGCCTACGGCGCGCTGCGCTGGCAGGGCGCCAACATCTACGGCAAGCCGCTGCCGTTCCGGGTGATGCACATCTCCGAGTTCCTGGCGGAGAACCTCAAGAACGGCAAGCTCCAGGTCAAGAAGGTCGACAAGTCGATCACCTTCCACGACCCCTGCCAGGTGTCGCGCCGCGGCGGCGCCACCCAGGCGCCGCGCGACGTGCTCGACACGCTCGGCGTCGAGCTGCGCGAGATGAAGGACACGGGCGCGCTCAACTGGTGCTGCGGCGGCGGCGGCGGGGTGGTGACCATCCATCGCGCCGACGATCTGCGTTATAAGGTTTTCCAGATCAAGATGAAGCAGGTCGACGACACCGCCGCCGAGATGCTGGTGACGAGCTGCTCCAACTGCCGGCAGACCTTCGACGACGGCCAGGCCCACTTCAAGTGGGACAAGACCGCCAACAGCCTGCTGGAGCTGGTCGCCGATAATCTGGTTGACTAATGATTTTTGCCACGGGGGTCACGGGGGGCACGGGGAACTCAAGAATGAAATACGCAAAGCGGTTTTTCATTCATTCGGTTTTCCCCGTGTCCCCCGTGTCCCCCGTGGCTAATCGATATTATAGCGAGGACCCGTCATGGCCGCTCAGACCGTAGTCGTCGATCCCATCACCCGCATCGAGGGGCATCTGCGCATCGAGGCGCAGACCGACGCCGCCGGCACCATCACCCAGGCGTCGAGCGCCGGCACCATGGTGCGCGGCATCGAGATCATCCTGCGCGGCCGCGACCCGCGCGACGCCTGGGCCTTCGCCCAGCGCATCTGCGGGGTGTGCACGCTGGTGCACGGCATCGCCTCGGTGCGCGCCGTCGAGGACGCGCTCAAGTACCCCGTGCCCCCGAACGCCCAGCTGATCCGCAACCTGATGATCGCGGCGCAGTACGTGCACGATCACGTCATGCACTTCTATCACCTGCACGCACTCGACTGGGTGGACGTGGTCTCGGCGCTCAAGGCCGATCCCAAGAAGACCTCGGAGCTCGCGCAGTCGATCAGCAATTATTCCAAGTCCTCGCCCGGCTACTTCGCCGACGTCCAGAAGCGCGTCAAGAACTTCGTCGAGACCGGCCAGCTCGGCATCTTCGGCAACGCCTACTGGGGGCATCCGGCCTACCGGCTGCCGCCGGAGGCCAATCTCATGGCGGTGGCGCATTACCTGGAGGCGCTCGTCTGGCAGCGTGACGTCGTCAAGCTGCACGCGATTTTCGGCGGCAAGAACCCGCACCCGAACTTCCTGGTGGGCGGCGTGCCGTGCGCGATCAGCGTGCACCCCGAGTCGGCCGGCCAGGGTCGCGGGCCGCATTACCGTGGCGGCGCCGGTGCCACGTCGGTCAACGTCGTCGGCCTGCAGCAGGTCAAGAACGTCATCGAGCAGATGCGCGCCTTCGTCGACCAGGTCTATGTGCCGGACACGCTGGCGATCGCCGGTTTCTACAAGGACTGGTTCCGGCAGGGCGAGGGCATCGGCAATTTCATGACCTACGGCGACTTCCCGGAGAAGGGCATGGACGATCCGGCCAGCTACCTGATCCCGCCGGCGGTGATCGTCGATCGCGACCTCAACAACCTGCAGCCGGTCGACCTGAACGACCCCGAGCAGATCCAGGAATTCATCGCCCATTCCTGGTACGACTACGGTGCCGGCAAGGAGGCCGGCCTGCACCCCTATGTCGGCGAGACCAAGTTCAACTACACCGGCCCGAAGCCGCCCTACGAGCACCTCGACACCGACCAGAGTTATTCCTGGCTCAAGTCGCCGCGCTGGCGCGGCAAGGCCGTGGAGGTCGGGCCGCTGGCGCGGGTGCTGGTGCTCTACGCCAAGGGCCACGAGCCGACCCGCGAGCTCGCCCACTACGCGCTCAAGAAGCTCGATCTGCCGATCGCCGCGCTGTACTCGACGCTCGGGCGCACCGCGGCGCGCACCCTCGAGACCAAGATCATCGCCGACACCATGCAGGTCTGGTATGACAACCTGATCGCCAACATCAAGGCCGGCGACGTCCGCACCTTCAACGAGACGCTGTGGGAGCCGTCGAGCTGGCCGAAGCAGGCGCAGGGTGTGGGCTACATGGAGGCGCCGCGCGGCGCGCTCGCACACTGGATCGTGATCAAGAACGGCGTGATCGACAACTACCAGGCGGTGGTGCCGAGCACCTGGAACGCCGGGCCGCGCGACGTGCAGGGCCAGGACGGCCCCTACGAGGCGGCGCTCAAGGGTCACAAGCTCGCCAACACCCGTCAACCGGTCGAGATCCTGCGCACCATCCACAGCTTCGACCCGTGCATCGCCTGCGCGGTGCATGTCGCCGATCCGGACGGCGAGGAGCTGGTCAAGGTGAAGGTGCGTTGAGCCGGCGCGGCATTTAACAGGAGACAGGCAATGAGAGTCGATCGTGTGTTGAAGACGGTGACGGCATTGGTGGCGCTGGCCTATGTGCCGCTCGCGCAGGCGCACAGCGGCGCGGTGCCGGGCAGCGGGCTGGCGGCGGGGCTGGCGCATCCGTTCACCGGCCTCGATCACCTGCTGGCGATGGTGGCGGTCGGTCTGTGGGCCGCGCAGCACGCCGGCCGCGCGCGCCTCGCGCTGCCGCTGGCATTTGTCGCCATGATGACGACCGGCGCCGTGCTGGCGATGTCCGGCGTGCTGCCCGCCGAGCCGATTTTCGAGGCCGGTGTCGCGGCCTCGGTGCTGGCGGTCGGCCTGTTGGTGGCGGCGCGCGCCCGCTTGGGTCTGGTGACCGGCGTGCTGTTGATCGGCGGGTTTGCGCTGTTACACGGCCATGTGCATGGCATTGAGCTGCCGGCGGCCGCCTCGCCGGACGCCTACATCCTGGGAATGATGGTTTCGACCGCGACGCTGCACGCCTTGGGATGGTCCCTCGGCCGCTACGCGCAACGCGCCGCGCGCGAGCTGTGGCTGCGCGGACTCGGCGGCGGCATCGCCGCGGCCGGCGCGCTGCTGTGGGTGGGTCAGTTCTAGACTTCTGCGCCCGCTAACCGGGTCGGCGACGGACCGCGACGAACCGGCGTGCGTCGACCGGTGCGCGGGCGCCCGTCCCCACGGGTTTCTACGCCCGCCGATCGGTCGGCCCGTCATGGGCGACCTATTTAATCCAGATCAATAACCCCGTTGCGACGACGTGCGATAGTCGGTGTGCCCCGTTGCGCCGCGCCGCTTGCCGGGTCGGGCGCAATGTTGACGTAAGTCAATGTATGGGCGACGGGATATGCAATTATTAGCATTAACTAATATACGAACCGGTCGGCGACGGGCGGCAACCGACCCAGCGCAAGGGGACAACAATGGAAGACGTGCTGCAACGCCTGTTGGATGCCGAACTGCAGTCCGAGGCGCTCGTCAAGGAGGCCGAGCACAAGCGTGAACGCCTGATCCGCCAGGCGCTCGACGACACGCGCGCCGCCGAGAAGCAGTTCGAGGCGCGCCTGCCCGATCTGCGCAATGCCTTCGTCGAGAAGGCCGAGGAGCGCGCCGCCCAGGCGGTCGCCGAGCAGACCCGGCGCTACGAGGAGTGGCGCGGGCAGTTGCAGGCCCAGGCGCGCGAGCGGCAGCCGGACGCGGTCGCCGCGGCGGTCGCCCTGCTGCTCGATACCGGGAAGGGCTGAGTGAGCGCCGCCGCGCAATACGCCTATCTCCACGGTCGGGTGTCGATCTTCGGCACCCGTCTGCTGCAGCCGGATCAACTGGACAAGCTGATTCAGCTGCCGCCGGAGCAGGAGGACGAGCTGTACCAGACCGCCGGCTTCGCCCGCCCGGTGGGCGAGGACCCGGAGCAGCTGCGCAGCTCGCTCGAGCAGCGACTGATCGCGCTGCTGCTCGCCGACGTCGTGATCCTGGCGCGGCCGCTGATCGGCCGGGCGCGCGATTTCCTGGTCTACTGGGCCTATCGTTTCGAGCTCAGCAACCTCAAGGTGATCCTGCGCGGCAAGCTCAGCGGCCAGAACGCGGCGGTGATCCGCGCGCAGCTCGTGGATTTGGGATCCTACGGGCGATTGCCGACCGAGGAGCTGCTGCGTACCGACGACGTCGCCGAGCTGCTGCGGCGCCTCGACGGCACGCCCTACGCCGACGTCGCGCGCCAGGCGCGCCGCGTCTACGAGGAGCGGCACGAGCTGTTCGCGCTCGACGCCGCCATCGACCGCCAGTACTTCGCCGGCCTGGCCAAGCGCGCGCACGAGGCCGGGGGCGACGCGAGCGGCGCCCTGCGCGGCCTGGTCGGCAACATGATCGATCGCCTGAACCTGCTGTGGCTGCTGCGTTACCGTTTCGCCTACGGCCTGGCGCCGTCCGAGGCCTATTACCTGCTGATACCCGCCACCCACCGGCTGGACGGCCGCACGCTGCTGGCGCTGTCGCAGCTCAACAGTTTCGACGAGGTGATCACGCGCCTGCCCCCGCCCTGGGCGGAGCAGCTCGCCGGCGCCGCCACCACGGTCGAGGTCATGCACCGCCTCGAGCGCGAGTCCTGGCGGCTGGCCGAGGCGGTGCTGCATCGCAGCGTCTTCAATCTCGCGCGGGTGTTCGCCTACCTGGTGCTGCGCGAGCGCGACCTGCGCCAGATGCGCGCGATCATCCGTGGCCGGCGGATCGGCCTGCCGACAGAGGCGATACGGGAGGCGGTCGGCCATGTGCCCGCGCACTGACATTTTCCTCGGGTGGTTCGCCGATGCGGCCGGGGGCGGCCGTGTTTAAGCCGCTCGCCATGCAACGCCTGGCGCTGCACGTGCTGCGCGAGGATGCGGCGCTGGCGGCGCTGCTGTTGGCCGACGGCGGCGTGTTCAATCCCGAGACCAGCCAGGTCGACCCCGCGCAGATGCCGGACATGCCGAGCGAGCACTACCGCGAGCTCTACCGCAGCGCCCGCGCGCGGTTCGACAAGGTCCTGGCGCACTGCAAGACCCTGGCCGAGCCGGTGCCGCCGGCGGCGCTGCGCCCGGTCGGCGAGCAGGAGCTCGCCGAGCTCGACGAATGGCTGCGCGGGGTCTGGGCCGAATGCTCCAAGTGCCAGGAGGGCCTGCGGCGCATCGAAGAGGAGCAGAAGCACGTCAAGCAACTGCAGCAATCGCTGGAGAACTTCGCGTCGCTGGACATCGATCTCGGGCTGCTGACCGGGCCGAAGCGCTTCGTCGACGTGCACGTGGGCACCGTGCCGAGCGCGAACGTCGCGCGCCTCGAGCAGGCGGTCGCGCTCGCCGGCTATGTCACGCACCCGTTCCGCGACAGCGAGGGCCTCACCCAGCTGGTGGTCGCGGGGCCCTCGGGACGCGAGGCCGAGGTCCGCGCCGTGCTGCAGTCGGCCGAATGGCGGCCGATGGAGATCCCGGCCGAGTTGCATCACCGGCCGGAAAAGGCGCGCCGCGATCTCGAGGCGCGGCTCGAACGCATCGTGACCGACACCGACCTGCAGTGCCGGCTGATCGAGGACACCCAGAAGGAGTTCAACGACAAGCTGATCGCGGCGCGCGAGCTGCTGGCCATGGCCGCGCCCTATGCGGAGCTGGGCGAGGCGCTGCGCGGGCGCGGCGGGCTGGCGCTGATCACGGGCTGGGCGCCGAAGCGCGACGTCGAGGCGCTGCGCGCGCCCCTGGCCGAGCGCCTCGGCACGCGCTTCGTGCTGACGGCACGGGACCCGCTGCCCGAGGAGCGCGCGCAGGTGCCCTCGGTCGCGCGCTATCCGCGCTGGGTGCGGCCGTTCGGCATCCTGGTGCGCACCTACGGGGTGCCGCGCTACGGCGAGTTCGATCCGACCTGGCTGTTCACCGTCACCTATATACTGATGTTCGGCATGATGTTCGGCGACGTCGGCCACGGCGCCGTGTTCGCCGCGGTCGGCATCGGGCTGCGCCGGATCCTCAAGGGCTTCACCTTCTTCGTGGTGGCGATCGGCGCGTCGTCGATGGTGTTCGGCTGGCTGTACGGCAGCATCTTCGGCTACGAGCATGTCATCCAGCCGATGTGGATGTCGCCGCTGTCGGATCCGATACTGATGCTGACGCTGGCCCTGTACTGGGGCATCGGCTTCATCGTGCTGGCCACGGTGCTCACCATCTACAACCGCCTGGGCGAGGGCGCGTTCGGCGAGGCGCTGCTCGACAGCAAGGGCCTGGCCGGCCTGCTGTTCTACCTCGGCCTGCTGTTCGCCGCCTACCGCGGCGTGCAGGCCGGCTCGATCGGCGCGCTCGAGTGGGGCGCGATGCTGGTGCCGTTCGCGGCGGTGCTCGGCTACAAGTGGCATCACTACCACGCCGGCACCGGCGAGCGGCTGCTGGTGGTGTTCATCGAGGGCTTCGAGACGGTCACCAGCTATCTGTCGGCGACGCTGTCCTTCCTGCGTGTCGCGGCCTTCAGCCTCAATCACGTCGCGCTGGCGATCGCCGTGTTCACCCTGGCCGGCATGATGGGCACCGCCGGCCACTGGATCACGGTGGTGCTCGGCAATGTGTTCATCATGGTCCTCGAGGGCGGCATCGTCGCAATTCAAGTACTGCGTCTCGAGTACTACGAGGGGTTCTCGCGTTTCTTCCGCGGCGACGGCCGGGAGTTCCGGCCGCTGGTGCTGGGGGGCGGAGCGCGGACGTCGTGAGAATGTCTTTCATCCAAACTATAAGGAGCGCGCCATGTACTGGCTAGTCGGTTTGATCAC
>Ga0214471_10000395_pt1 | contig 38177 bp, 22 predicted proteins | sample RVTome_5_FD_207665 | JGI IMG/M metagenome (GOLD analysis project Ga0214471, IMG submission 207665) | Soil microbial communities from uranium-contaminated site in the Upper Colorado River Basin, Wyoming, United States - RVT142D155 | ecosystem: Environmental > Terrestrial > Soil > Contaminated >... | reverse complement strand
TCGCCGGCGGCACGCTCAACGGCCCCGGCGTGTTGCTGCTCGCCGATTCGTTGCGCTGGACCAGCGGCACGATGGCCGGGACCGGGGTCACCCACCTCGTCGACACCGCCACCGCCGAGTTGAGCGGCACGGCCGCCAAGGTCCTCACGTCGCGGCGATTCGAGAATGCCGGCACCGTGCTGCTCTCCGGCACCGGCGATCTGTTCATCGGGGGCACGCCCTCGGGCGTGTTCGACAACCTCGGGACCGGCGCGTTCGAACTCCAGACGGCCGGCGGCGACGTGGTGCTCAGCGGCGGCGGGGCGTTGTTCGACAACACGGGCACGTATCGCAAGGTCGCGACGGGAACCAACGTGCAGAGCGTCCAGCTTACCAACCGCGCGAGCGGCACCATCGATATCCAGGCCGGCAGCCTCGAGCTGACGGCCGGGACAGACACGTTAGCTGGGGCGCTCCAACTGGGCGCCGGTGCGCAACTGGCCGTCACGGGCGGTGGGGTCGGCGTGGTCCTGGGCGACGGCGTCGCCCCCACCGGCCCCGGCCTGCTGCGCCAGACCGCCGGGACGCTCACCATCGGGCAGGCCGCCACCGACACGGTCACCCTGCCCCGCTATGAGTTCGCCGGCGGCACGCTCAACGGCCCCGGCGTGTTGCTGCTCGCCGATTCGTTGCGCTGGACCAGCGGCACGATGGCCGGGACCGGGGTCACCCACCTCGTCGACACCGCCACCGCCGAGTTGAGCGGAACGGCTGGGAAGGTCCTCACGTCGCGGCTATTCGAGAATGCCGGCACGGTGCTGCTCTCCGGCATCGGCGATCTGTTCATCGGGGGCACGCCCGCGGGCGTGTTCGACAACCTCGCGACCGGCGCGTTCGAACTCCAGACGGCCGGCGGCGACGTGGTGTTCAGCGGCGGCGTGGCGTTGTTCGACAACGCGGGCACGTACCGTAAGACGGCCACGGGCACCAACGTGCAGAGCGTCCAGCTTGCCAACCGCGCGAGCGGCACCCTCGATATCCAGGCCGGCATCCTCGAGCTGACGGCCGCGACGGACACGTTAGCCGGGGCCGTCCAACTGGGCGCCGGCGCGCAACTGGCCGTCACGGGCGGTGCGGTCGTGGTCCTGGCCGACGGCGTCGCCCCCACGGGCCCCGGCCTGCTGCGCCAGACCAGCGGGACGCTCACCATCGGCCAGGCCGCCACCGACACGGTCACCCTGCCCCGCTACGAGTTCGTCCTCGGCACGCTCAACGGTCCCGGCGTCCTGCTGCTGGTCGATTCGTTGCGCTGGTTTGGCGGGACCATGAGTGGGGCCGGCGTCACGGTCGTAGCCGGCGGCACAGTAGCCGAACTGATCGGAATGGGTGGGAAAGGCCTGCTGAGCCGCCGGTTCGAGAATGCCGGCACCATGTCGATGTCCGGCTCAGGGAATCTTTCGATCGGCGGGACGCCTGCCGGCGTCTTCGACAACCAGCTGGGCGGCTCCTTCGACATGCAGGCCCCCCTCGGCGAAATCGTCTTCGCGGGAGGGGGGGCGTCGTTCACGAATGCGGGGACGTACGTCAAGTCAGCCGCCGGTATCAACCAGATCCAGGCCGACTTCAGCAACACCGGCATACTCGACGTCGCGGTCGACACACTCCGGTTCACCGCCGGGTTCACCCATGCGTCGACCGCTGTACTCCAGGGCGGCGGCACGCTCGACGTGAGCGGCGCGTCCGGCGTAACGCTCGACGGCGCGATCAATCCGGGAACCTCGCCCGGCGTCCTGTCGATCACCGGCGCCGCCCCGCTGTCGGCCACGACCGTGGTCACCATCGAGTTGGGTGGGACAACCGCGGGCACGGGCTACGACCAACTCGACATCAGCGCTGCCGCGACGCTCGGCGGGACCCTCGTCGTCGATACGGTGTCACCCTTCGTGCCGGCACCCGGCGATCGCTTTGCGATTCTGTTGTTCAACTCGCGCACCGCCGATTTCGCGTCGGTGACCCTGCCGTCGCTGCCCGGCTTGCTCGTCGACACCGCCACCGTGGTCACCGGCGGCGAGGACACCCTGTTCGTCACCATCGCCAGCCTCGGTCCGCCGGGCACCGACGTGATCTGGTTCGGTGCTACCGACGGCGACTGGGATAACCCGACCAACTGGAGTACCGGGGTCGTCCCGACGTCCGGCGATGACGTGTTCATCGTCGCCGGGACGCCGAATGCCCCGACCACGAGCGGGAACGCGTTCACCAACTTCCTCGTGCTCGACACCGGCGCGTCGGTCAGTGTGACCGCCGGGGATACGATTTTCGTGGCGAGCGATCTGGACGCCGGCTACACGTCCATCGACGGAGGCGGCGTGGTTTCCCTCACCGGTGCCGCGGGCAACGTGAGCGGCGCCGTGCCGAGTCTCCGCGTGACCGGTGGTGCGTACACGATGACCGACAGTCTGCTCACGAGTGGCGATGTCGTGATCACCGGGACGGGCGCGGCACTCGCCGTGAACGGACACGTCCTCGACATTCAGGGGAATCTCGTCGTGGGCCCGCCGGTGACCGGCGCCACCGGCCAGCTCATCATGACCAACGCGGCCGACAGCGTGGTGGTGCGCGGAGACGCCACCTTCCAGGGCGACGCGACCGGTGCGACGATGACCGCGGGCGCGCTGGACATCAAGGGCCACTTCGCGCAGGTCACGCGCGGCGCGGTCGACAACAACTTCACCCCGGCGGGCGGGCACACCACGATCTTCAGCGATTCGACCGACGCCGCGCCCGCCCAGACGATCGCGTTCGACGGGCCGGGCACGTCGTTCTTCAACCACGTCCGGGTGGTCAACGCGTCCGGGAACGGCGTGAGCCTGTCAACCACCGTGGCGGCGCTCGGAAGCTTCACGACCGACGCCACCGCACCCGTCAGCGGCACGGCGCTCATCCTGACGGGTGACGCGACCTTCGACGGCGACGTCACCCTCACTGCCCTGACACTCGGCGGCGCGCTCAGCTCGGCGAACACGTACGCGGTCACCACCACGACGTTCGTCGGCGCCGGTCAGACGATCCCGGCAGGCCTCGACTATGCGAACATCGTCGTGGCCGGCACGGGGGCGACCCTCGAGGGCCCGACCACCGCCACGGCGGCCGTCACCGTGTCCGGCGGACTGACCGTCGGCCCCGATACGCTGAGCGTCGGCACGTCGTTCCAGACGGCGGGGGCCGGCACCGTCACGATGGACGACCCGGCGGCACTGATCGACGTGACCGGCCTGGTCATCTTCAGCGGCGGCAGTACCGACGGCTTGCTCACGGACGGTACGCTCCGGATCGGCGACGACTTTACCCAGATCAACACCACGTCAGGTGCGAGCTTCGCGGCGTCTGGAACCCACGTGACCCGGTTCGTCAACGCCGGAGCCGGGGCAAACGCCATCGCCTTCACGACGCCGGGAGCGACAGCCGATTCGTCGCATTTCGCGAACGTCGAGTTCGCCAACGATACCGCACTGGCCACAAACACGAGTCTCAACAGCCAGGTGAACGTGTTGGGGAACCTCACCGCCATCGGAGGCGCGCAGGTCGCCGGACTCGGCAACACGTTCGTGACCGGCGACGTCACCGTGACCGGTGGGGCCACCGCCCTTGAGCCCACGGCGGCGGTGTGGATCGGTGGGACGCTCACGTCAACCGGCACCTTCAGTCCGGCCACGACCGTCTTCAACGGGACGGGACAGTCGATCCCGAGCGGCACGGCGTACGGCTACCAGGCCATCGCGATTCGGGGGACCGCGTCGTTTGCGGCCGCCGACACGATTCCCGGCTCGCTGACGGTGGGCGCCGGCGGCAACTTGGACATCAACGGCGTGTTGGTGCAGGCGGCGACCTTCCTCACGCAGTTGACCGGCGTGTTGACGATGGACGCCGCCACCGACTCGCTGGTCGTCACCGGCAACGCCACCTTCGACGGCGGCAGCACCGACGGGCTGCTGAGCGCCGGCACGCTGCTCGTCGGCGGCGATCTGTCCCAGACAAGCACGAACTCCGCCTCCAGCTTCAGGGCGAGCGGCACGCACCTGACGGTCCTCGACGGCGCGGCCCCGCAGACCGTCACGTTCGACGCGCCGAGCGCCGGCGAGTCGCGCTTCCAGGACCTCGACGTTACGAACACGTCGTCGGTGGCCTTCGCGTCGACCGGACATGTCGAGGGCGCGATGGACGTCTCGTCGTCGATCGCGGTGAGCGGCAGCGACTCGCTGCGCGTCATGGGTGCTGGCGGCTTGACGACCGCGGTCGGCGGAAGCCTCACCGTCCCGGTACTCGAAACCCGCGGCGCCCTCGCGATCGGCGGGACGCTCACGGTGGATACGGCCGTGTTCTCGGGGGCCGCGCAGACGATACCGGACATCCCGTGGGTCCACGTGTTCGTGGAGAACACGGGCATTCCCGCGCACGCCAGCGGCGCTGACTCGCTCAACATCAGCGGTGACCTGGTGGTACGCGGTGCCGGCACCGATTTTAATGCGGGCCTCCTGCGTCACGCGGTCGGCGGCAACCTCGTGATCGGGCCGTCGGGCGGTGGTGAGGGATCGATCATCATGACGACGGCGCCCAGCGGTATCGACGTGGGCGGCAACGCCACGTTCCAGGGCAGCTCCACAGGGAGCAACCTCAGTAACGGCACGTTCCGCGTTTCCGGGAACATTACGCAGCTCAACGTCGGGCCGGTGGACGACAACTTCCGGCCGACCGGCACCAACACGGTGGTGCTGAACGGCGTCGGCCCCGGTGGACAGACTGTTTCGTTCGCGGGGTCGGCAGGTGCGGCATCCGGATTCCAGTTCCTCCAGGTGGTCTACAATCATCCAGACGCGCTCGGCGTCACGTTCCTGACACCGGCCCAGGTGGATGGGGATCTGACCACCACGAACCCGGGGGCGACGGTCAACGGGGATACGCTTCGGGTCCTGGGCGACGTGTCGCTGGCCGCGACCCCCACCCTGACGCACTTGACCATCGGTGGTGCGCTCGCGAATACGGCGGGCTATTCGGTGGGGACGACAGTGTTCGACGGCGCGAGCCAGGCGATTCCCAGTGGCCCGTCGTTCGACTACGACTCGGTGACGATTCTGGGATCGGCGTCGTTCGATGCCGCCGCCGAGGATACCGTGACCGCGTTGGTGGTCGGCGACGGCGGCAATCTGGACATCAACACCGCCTTCGTGCAAGCCGCGACGTTCGCAACGCAGGGGACCGGCGTGCTCACCATGAACGACGCCGCGGATACGCTCTGGGTCACCGGCGCCACCACGTTCGACGGCGGCTCGACGGCGGGTCGGTTAACAGCCGGCCGACTGATCCTCTGGGGAGGCTTCACGCAGACGAACACCAACTCGGACTCGAGCTTTTACGCAACCGGCACGCACATCACGGAATTCGCCAACGGCACCGACGTCACGCTGACCTTCGCGAGCGCCGGCGCGCTCGGATCGCGCTTCGCCGACCTCACCGTGCGCGCCGCCAACGCCCGCGTCAGCGTCAACTCGGACGCGCTCGTCACGGGCGACCTCCGCATCGATGACAGCAACGAGGAGGCCTCCACGCTCGACGGCGCCGGGACCCTCACGATCGACGGCGACCTCACGCTGTTCAGAAGTGACTTCGACGCGGTGATCAGCGTCGACACGGTTCGGCTCGGCGGTGCGCTGAGCGTGAGCAACGGCGAGACGGTTGCGCCAACGACCATGGAGTTCTTCGGCACGACCTTACAGAGCCTGCCTGACCCCACGGTGTTCTCGGGACAAGGGTTTGGACCGACGAATCTGCTCGTGACCGGCGATTCGGTGGTACTCGGCGGCGATCTGGCGCTCGCCGGCAGCGCCGAAATCGCGGGCACCGGTCTGCTCGACCTCAACGGCGTCAATCTCATCGTCGGCGGGACCTTCACTACCGCCGGCAGCGGCCGGCTCGAAATGACCACCGGCGGCGACAGCCTCGACGTGACCGGCGCCATCACGTTCGACGGCGGGAGTACCGACGGGAAACTCACGGCCGGTGCCATCGTCGCGCGGGGGGACTTCAGCCAGGGCGGCACGACGTCCAATACCAGCTTCGCGCCGTCCGGATCCCTCGCGACGCGGTTCTCCGGCACAGGCGCCCAGGCCGTGGTCTTCGCCACGCCGGATTCGTCGAGTTCCGGATCGCATTTCGTGACCCTCGAGCTGCGTAATACCTCCGCAAGCGGCATCACCCTGAACTCGGCCGTGTTCGTGAACGGGGCGCTCGTCGACACCGTTGGCGGCGCCACGACGCTGCACGGCAACGGGACGGTGCTGACCATACGCGGCACCAACATCGGCGGCGTCACGTTCGACAATCTGCCGGTGGCCATCGCGGAGGGCGCCGCCTGGACGGCGTTCGACGACATCACGTTCACCAACATGGCGGCCACCGCCATCCAGCTCGACGTGATTCGGAACGGCGGGAGCGGCGGGGACATCGGATTGCCGAGCGGAATTGTCTTCGATGCCACGAACATCAATCAGGGCGCGGGTGGCCGCTATCTGCGCGCGGACAACGCGAACGACACCGGGACACTCGTCATCAACGTCTTCAACCCGACGCCCCTCACGGCCTCCGAGGGCACCGATTACGATGAAGTGGAGACGGGCGCGACGGAGGTGACGATCAATTGGGATGCGTAGGCGAGGAGATCTTCCTTGCAGCGGCGCGGGTGACACGTCACCTTTACGCGTGCCATCGGGCACGCGCCTCACACGGTAGCCACGGATCGTTAGGATGACCATGACGTCTCTACGGCAAAGCCTCGGACTCGGAGCCGTTGCGATCACCTCGGTCGCGCTGCTCGTCGCGAGTTGTTCCGACGAGGCGGCGGGCCCCAACGCTCCGCTCATCGGCCGCTTCAGCGTCGCGCCGACGTTCGCATCGTCCGCCGCGGCATTGATCGACCTCGACCGCGCGCGCTTCCTGTTGATCCGCAATGCCGATAGCAGCGTCGCCAGAGACACGACGATCGGTATCGGTGCCGACGCCGATACCGTCGCACTGTCACTCACCGTACCGGTGCTGACCCCCGGTGAGACCTTCTCGCTGTTCCTGTACCTGATCACGCCGGACGGCGATACCGCGTTCAGCGCGGGACCGGTCGAGGTCAGCCCGCAGACATCCGGCGAACCGCCCAGCATCCCCGTGGAACTCGTCTACACCGGCGTGGGCGCCGACGCGGTCGAGATCGTGATCGTGGAGTCGCTGGCCACCGTCCTGGCCGGAGACACGATTCTGCTCGTCGCCGAGGCGCTCGACAGCGCCGGCGAGCCGATCGCAGGAACGCCGATTGCCTGGCAATCGCTCAACCCGGGCCGCGCGACCGTGCTCGACCCCACCGAGGGCCGGGTCGTGGTGGGCGACCAGCGCGGCGACGCCCGCATCGAGGCGAGCCTGCTCACCGGGCCCACGGACACGGCCACCATCACGATCACCCTGCCCCCCAACGACATCGTGGCGCTGGCCGGCTCGGACCAGACCGGCGCGATCAACACCGCCCTGCCCCAGCAACTCGTCGCGCGCGTCATCGCCGCCGACGGCCAGGGCATTCCGAACGTCTGGGTACGATTCACCGTGGCCACCGGCGGCGGCTCGGTGTCGGCTGATTCCGTACTCGCCGACAGCACCGGCCGCGCACGAGTGACCTGGACCCTCGGTCCCAATGTCGGCAGCCAGAGTGTCGAGGCGCGCACGCCGGTGCTGCCCGGCGACGTGGCGATGTTCACCGCCACCGGCACCTCGACCGGGCCGGGAACGGTCACGATCTCGGCCGGCGACAATCAGGCCGGCCTGGTCGGCACGACGCTGCCGACGCCACCGGCGGTGCTCGTGCAGGACGCCCAGGGTAATCCGGTCAGCGGCGCGACGGTGACCTTTGTCGCCTCGAGCGGGGGCGGATCGGTCGCGGGCGCCACGCAGACGACCAATGGGTCCGGGATTGCCACGGTCGGCGGGTGGACGCTTGGACCGGCGGTGGGGACCAATACGCTCACCGCGACGGTCGACACCTTGGGTCCGGTGGTGTTCACCGCCCTGGCCACCGGCCCCAACGGCGCGTTCTCCATGAGCATTGCGGCCGGCAACGGGCAGAGCGCGACCGTGGCGAGCGCGCTGCCGATCGCGCCGGCCGTTACCGTCCTCGACACCGCCGGCAATCCGGCCGCGGGCGTCATGGTGGCGTTTGCCGTGACCGGCGGGGGCGGATCGATCACCGGCGACACGGCGACCACCGACGCGCAGGGCATCGCCGCGGTCGGGAGCTGGACCCTGGGACCATCGGTCGGCGCCAATACGCTGTCGGCGACGGTGCTGGGCCTGCCCACGGTGGCGTTCACCGCCACCGGTACGGTGGGCGCGCCCGCGACGGTCACGATCGCCGGCGGCAACAACCAATCCGATACCGCCGGCTTCGCCCTGCCCGTCCCGCTGGTCGTCGAGGTGGTGGACAGCAGCGGCAATCCGGTACCGGGCGTCATGGTCGATTGGACCGCGCTCCAAGGATCCGTCAGCGCGTCACCGACGCTCACCGACGCGGCGGGCCGCGCGCAAACCACGTGGACCCTCGGCGTGAACGCCGTCGACCAGACGCTCACCGCGTCCGTCGCCGGCCTCACACCGGTCGTGTTCAACGCGACCGCCATCTTCGCCAACCCGTCGATCCTGTTGGCGCTCTCCGGCACGACGCGCATTCCCGCCGGCGGCAGCGCCATGCTGGACGTGACGCTCACGGCGCCGGCCCCGACGGGCGGCATCATCGTCACCATCACCAGCGACAACCCGGCCATCGCGGCGATTCAGAGCCCCGGCACGGTCACGATCCCCGAGACCGGCACCACGGCGCAGATCGGCGTCGACGGCGTCGGCGGCGGGCCGACGACGCTCCGCGCCACCGCCACGGGATATATCGATGGAGCGGCGGGCGTGATCGTCTCGGTGCAGGTGCTGAGTCTGCCGGCCACCCTCAACGTGCCGTTCGGCAGCACCGCGTCGATGCCGGTCCAGATTTCCACCCCGGCCCCGACCGGCGGGGTAGCGGTCACGTTGATCAGTACCGATCCCGCGCTGGTCGAGGTGCTGACGCCTACCGTCACGATCCCCGAAGGGCAATCGACCGCCAACGGGACGGTCTCCGGTGTGTTCCCCGGCTCGGCCACGGTCACGGGCACCACCACCGACTTCGGCACGGCCCAATCCGTGGTCACGACGACCGCCAACCTCAACATCGTCCAGGGGACGCAGACCATCAACGCGACGTTCGGCGGAACGGTCAACGTCCGCTTGGAAAGCGGCGGTAGCGCGATTCCCGCCCCCGCCCCCGGCATCACCGTGACCATGGTGACCACGGACCCGACCTGCCTGGTGGCAACTTCGCCGGTCACGATCCCGACCGGGTTGGTGGACACGCTGGTGTCGTTCCAGTACGGCGGCTCGGCCACACTGCGGTGCACGACCTACCTCAAGGCGACGGCCCCCAACATCGTGCCGGACTCGATCCTGGTGAACGTGGATCCGGCTCCCGGCATCAACGTGTCGGGCACGACCGTTGGCGCCGGCCTGCAGCGCTCCTGGTCGGGCTCACTCGCCGCGTCGAATCACGGCGGTGTCGGCGTCGTCATCCGCAGCGAAGACCCGAGCGTCGCGCTCGTGTCTCCCAACGCCACTACGGCGGGCACCGACTCGATCATCATCCCGCTGGCGAACGGAGTCACGTCATTCGGCTACTACGTCCAGGGCGTGGAGGGCATAGCGGACACCGGCACGGCCAGCGTGACGTTTACCTACTCCGCCGCCGGATTCACCACGGCGACCTCCACGAAGACCATCCTCCGCCCCGCGGTCGACCTGGCGGGCGTCATCGGGGCCACGACGAGCCTGTCGCCCAGCGATGCGTTCCAGGCGCGGATCGGGATCCCGAACGCGACCAACGCGTTCCTCACCGAACTGCAAGCCATCCGGATCGGCGGCACGCCGGTGACGGTCACGATGGTGCTGGCCGACTCGGCCGTCGCGCAGCTCGTCACGAGTGGCGACACGGCCGGAACGATTGCGCTGCAGATCAACGCCGGGCAACTCGCCACACCGAGCTCGGTGGCGTCCGGCGGTGTCGCCGTCGATCCGCTCGCCGCGGGGACAACCAGTGTGTCTGCCACGATCCCGGGATGGGTGGTGCCGCCGAGCGCGACCGCCGCCGTCACCATCACGGCACCGGGCATCAATACGTCCGGGGTCACGGTGGGCGCCGGCCTCCAGCGCTCCTGGTCGGGCGGGCTGGGCGCGTCGAATCACGGCGGCGTGGATCTGGTGATCCGCAGCGAGGATCCCACGATCGCGCTGATCTCACCCAACGGCACGACGGCCGGAAGCGATTCCATCATCGTGTCGATCGCCGATGGAGCCACCGGGTTCAGCTATTACGTTCACGGGATGGAAGGCGTGGCGGACACCGGCAACGCGAGTGTGACCTTCACCTACCTTGCGCCGGGCTTCACGACTGCCACGGCGACCAAGACGATCGTCCAGCCGGCGCTCGATCTTTCCGGGGTGATCACGACCACCACCACGCTCACGCCCGACGACCCGTTCCAGGTGCGCATCGGCATTCCGAACGCTGCCAACACGTTCCTCAACGAACTGCAGGCAATTCGCATCGGTGGGACGCCCGTCGTGGCGACGGTCATCGTAAGCGATTCGGCCGTCGGCCGGCTCGTCACTAGCACCGACACGGCCGGCACGATCACGCTCCAACTCGATCCCGGCCAGCTCGCGACCCCGGGTTCGGTCGCCGCGGGCGGCGTGGCCCTGGAACCGCTCACCCAGGGTCCGACCACCGTCTCCGCCTCGATTCCGGGGTTCCGGACGCCTCCCCCGGCGGCTGTGACGGTGAACGTCACCGCACCGGGCATCAACGCCTCGAGCCTCACCGTCGGCGCGGGCTTGCAGCGCTCGTGGTCCGGCTCGTTGGGCGCCTCGAACCATGGTGGGGTCGACGTCGTGATCCGGAGCGAAAACCCGAGCGCCGCCCTGGTCTCACCCAACGCCACGACACCCGGCGACGACTCGATCGTGGTTTCGCTGGCGGACGGATTCACCAGCTTCGGCTACCACGTGCAGGGCGTGGAAGGTATTGCCGACACGGGCAACGCGCCGGTCACGTTCACCTATCTCGCCACCGGATTCACCACCGCGACCTCGACAAAAACGGTCATCCAGCCGGCACTGGACCTTGCCGGCGTGAATCTCACCACGACGACCTTGTCACCGGCCGACCCGTTCGTGGTCCGGATCGGTATTCCGAACGCCGGGCAGAACTTCCTTCAGGAGCTTCAGGCCGTCCGCGCCGGCGGCGTATCGGTAACCGCCACCGTGACGGTCGGTACGCCGGCGGTCGCGCAGTTGATGACGACGGAGTTTACCGGCTCGTCGCTCAACTTCCAGATCGATCCCGGCCAGCTCACGACGCCGGGCAGCGTCGCGGCCGGCGGCGTGGCACTCGATCCGCTCACCGCGGGGAGTACCACGGTCACAGCATCGATTCCGGGCTTCGTCTCCCCACCCAGCGCCACGGTGACCGTGAATGTCAGCGCCCCCGGCATCAACATGAGTCCTGTCACGGTCGGGTCGGGGCTACAGCGCAGCTGGTCCGGCTCACTCGGGGCGTCGAACCATGGCGGCGTGGACGTGGTGATCAAGAGTTCGGCTCCGGGTGTCGCGCTGGTGTCGCCCAATACCACCGCGGCCGGGACCGATTCGATCATCGTGCCGGTCGCTGACGGAACCGTCACCTTCAGCTATTTCGTCCAGGGGGTAGAGGGCCAAACGGGCACCGTGACGTTCAGTGCCACCGCCAGCGGCTTCACGGACGGGAGCACCACCAAGACCATCGTGCAACCGGCCATGGACCTCTCCGGGCTGTTGACGGCGATGACGACATTGAATCCCTCGGATGCCTTCCAGGTCCGGATCGGAATCCCGAACGCCGCGCAGACCTTCCTCCAGGAATTGCAGGCTGTGCGGGCCGGCGGGGCGCCTCTGGCGGCGACGGTGGTGGTCGGGACGCCCGCGGTGGGGCAATTGGTGACGACGGCTGACACCGGGTCCTCGCTCGATCTCCAGATCGACCCCGGCCAGTTTGCGACACCGGGCTCCGTCGCGGCCGGCGGTGTGGCGTTCGATCCGCTCACGACCGGCACCACAACGGTGTCTGGAACGATCCCCGGATACGTCGTCCTGCCGACCGCCACGGTCTCGGTAACCGTCTCCACACCCAACATCATCGTGAACCCGGCGACGGCTGGCGCCGGTCTCCAGCGCAGTTGGTCCGGCGCGCTTGGCGCATCCGGTCACGGCGGCGTGACCGTCACGATCACGAGCGACGACCCGAGCGTCGCGCTGGTTTCTCCCGACGCGGCGACCGCGGGAACCGCCCAAATCATGGTCACCGTTCCAGACGGAAACACCGGATTCACCTTCTTCGTCCAGGGGGTCGAGGGCCAGGCCGGCGCGGCGACGTTCACCGCCACCGCGCCCGGATTCAACGACGGGAACGCCGTCATGACCGTCGTCCAGCCGGCCTTTGATATCAGCGGACTGGGCACGAACCCGTCCGCCGCTGGCACGGATGACCCGTTCACGGTTCGCGTGGGCCTGCCGAACGCGACCAATGCGTTCCTGAGCGAAACGCAGGCGGTTCGGGCGGGGGCACCCGGCCCGCTCACGGCCACCGTTTCGAGTAGCGACGGGGCGGTCGGGCAGCTCGTGACCACGGCGCTCACCGGCGATGTCGTTACGGTGACCATCGCGGTGGGGTCTGCTTCGTCGCCAACCAGCGTGGCGACGGGTGGGGTGGCGTTCGACCCGCTCACCGCGGGGCCGACGACGGTGAGTGCCGTGATTGGGGGGTTCGTCGCGCTACCCACGGCAGCGGTCACAGTGACCGTAGCCCCATGAAGGATCGCCCTGTTGCGTTCTGCCACGCTTGCGCGGCCGGCGTAGTGTTTTAGGTTCATCGACGTCCAATTACCATGGAGACCACCGTGCGCCACACCTCGTTTCTCCCGCTGACCCTTGTCGTTTGCGGCCTCTCGGTCGCGGCCTGCGGTGATAGCACCCCCACCGGCACGAATTCCGGTGATCCGCTCACCAATGATGAGATCAGCGCCATCTTCGCATCGCCGATCGGCGCTCTGATCGGCGAGGTCCTCGACTTCGAGGGCGCCGCGGCATCGCTACGTGCGCCGGTCGATGACGCCGCCGTGTCGTTGTCGAGCGCCGCCGAAACGTTCTCACGTACCTTGACCTGCACCAGTGGCGGCAGCGTGAGCGCCTCTGGTGACGTCACCACATCCGAGACGTCGGTGTCGGTCGACGTGACCGAGAGCATCAACGGCTGTGTCGTCACGGCGGGGACCGAGCAGATCACCGTGAACGGCGACCCCAACGTCAAGATCGTCGCCACCGGCACCTTCACGGCCACGGGCGGCTCCGTGAGCGTGGACATCGACGGCGGAATACGCTACACGAGCGGCAACCGCAGCGGCTCATGCGCCGTCGACGTGCACCTCGCGCTGGCGCTGAGCACGACCGGCGAGAGCGAGACCGTTACCGGGACGCTCTGCGGGGTGGCGGCTGACCTGATCGAGTTCGATGATGACGTCGATAATAGCCTGACGACCGCCGAGCTGTCCGCGATATTCGATTCCGAGGTGTTCGGCTTGATGGCCGGGGTCGTGTTTACCGGCGACACCACGGTCTCGGCCCCACCATCGGCAAGCAATATCCTCCGGTTCGTCTCGCTCGCGCCGATCGAGATCGACGAGTCGTTCAGCGACTCCCAGGCGTGCAGTGGCGGTGGCAGCAGCTCCGCCACCGTAAGCCTCGTCGGGTCGTTCGACGATCAGACCTTCGATGGAAGCCTCAACCTCACGGGAACCCAGACGTTCAGCGCGTGCGCCTTCACGACTCCCGGCGCCACGGTGACCGTGAACGGCGACCCCAACCTTACGATGGCGGGCACGTTCGTGGTGTCGAACAGCGGCCAGAGCCTCATCTTCACGTTGGACTTCACCGGTGGATTCACCTATACCACCAGCAATGACCGGGCGGAAAGCTGCGACGTGAGCGTCCATGTCAGCGCCAGCGCGGACCCGAGCACCGGCGACATTACCGATACGATCACCGGCACGTTCTGCGGCCGCAACGTGTCCGAACTGAGTTCATAGGTTGACCGAAAAGAAGTGACCATCAAACCCGAAGCAAGGAGCAATGTGTGAAGAACAGGTTCCGTAGCATTCCGTCGTTGGTTGCAGGAGCTGCCATCGTGCTTACCGGGGCCTGTGGCGACAGCACTGGTCCCGGCGGAAGCGACTCAGGCGACCCGTTGACCGCCGCGGAGGCACAGGAAGTTTCCACTGAAGTGCTTACTCTGCTGTCTACTACGGCCTTCAGCGGTGTCGGGACGTCCGAGGCGGTTCAGCTCACTGACCTCCCGGGCATCCGGTTCAGTGTCTCGGCCGCCCCGATCGAGACCAAAACCGCGAGTTGCGAAGGCGGCGGGACTGTTTCCGTCTCGGGCGAGGTGAGCCTCGGCTCGAACAGCGCGACGTTCGACCTCACCGAGACGATCACCAACTGTGTCGTCCAGGGCTCGACCAGCACCTTCACCGTCAACGGTGATCCGAATGTGAACCTGTCCGGATCGATGAGCAGCAGTGGGGAAACGTTCACGATCGATTGGAAGATGCGAGGCGGGTTCAAGTATACGTCAGGCGGCAGTCGAACGGGTTCCTGCTCGGTGAGCGTTGATATCAAGGGAACGGTGGACCTCAACAACCTCACCAATCCCAATGCGATCACGGTCTCGGGCAGCGTGTGCGGTCAGAGCATTACGACTCTCGGCTAGACCGGATCACGCTTGAATCGAAAGCGCCGCGGGCTTCGGCCCGCGGCGTTCTTCGTTCGGGACTAGACGGCGGCGAGCGCCTGCTCCAGGTCGGCCACCGTGTCCTCGTAGTGCTCCACCCCCACCGACAGCCGGATCAAGCCCGACGTGATCCCCATGCGCTCCCGCTCCGCGGGCGCAATGTCGGCGTGGGTCATGCTGGCGGGGTGCTCGGCGAGCGATTCGGTGCCCCCCAGACTCACGGCGAGCTTCACCAGCTGGAGTGCATTGAGAAAACGGAACGCACCCGCCTCCCCACCTTCCACGTCGAACGCGATCAACGAGCCGGGCGCCACACACTGCTTGCGATAGATCGCGAACATCGGATCCTGCTCCGCCAGCAAGCCCAGGTAGTGCACCGCGCGAACCTTGGCGTGCGTGTTGAGGAAGTCGGCCACGTAGCGCGCGTTCTTCATCATCGCCGTCATGCGCATCTTGAGCGTCTCGAGACTCCGCAGCAGCAACCAACCCGTCCACGGCCCGGCCATCGTCCCCATGAACGTGCGCAGCGCCCTCACCGGCGCCATCGCCTCCGCCGTTCCCAGGCAGGCGCCGGCGACGACGTCGCTGTGCCCGCCGATGAACTTGGTCGCCGAGTAGAGCACCAGGTCGGCCCCGTGTTGCAGCGGGTGTTGCCACAGCGGGCCAAGGAACGTGTTGTCGACCATCACCACCGGGGTCGTCCCGTCCCGCGCCAGCGTGCGCGCGAACGCGACGGTGTCCTCGATATCGATCAGCGCGTTGGTCGGATTGGCGGGGGTCTCGAGATACACCACCGGCACGCGCCGGTCCCCGACGCGGGCACGCACATCATCAGCGATCTCATCCATTGCCGCGCCGGCCGGGAACCCCACCGCCGTGATGTCGAATTCAGGCAGGAACGTCGTGATGAAGTGTTCGCTACCTCCGTAGATCGGCTCGCTGAACACGATCGCGTCACCAGGACGGAGATACGCCCACAGCGCCGTCGCGATCGCCGCCATCCCGCTCTCGAACACGGCGCCGGCGGCGGCGCCGTCCCAGAGGCACAAGCGATCCTCGAGAATTTCCAGGTCGGGGTTGTTGAGCCGCGAATAGATCAATCCGGGCTCTTCACTCGGGCCCTGTTCGCGAAGGCCGTAGGCCACCTCGAAGAACGCTTTTCCCGCTTCAGCGGTCGGGAAGACGAAGGTCGACGTCTGGAAGATCGGGCATTTCACGGCACCCTCGGAGAGCGCCGGATCATAGCCATATCCCATCATGAGGCTCTCGGGACGCAGCGCCTTGGTACCGATATGGGTCTGTTTGTGTTTCGTCACGCGACTACCCTCGATGAAATGCCTGTCGTGAGAGTGCCCCCGCCCGCCGGCCGGGGCAAGCGTACGCGGCGTCTCTGAAGGATAATTCACGTGGCCGGCCACCAACCGTTCATCCGACTGATCCTATCTCATTAGGCCATGACAACCGCTCCCGCCCCACAGGCCCCGCTCTGGCGCACCGCGCAGGTCACCGGCGTGATGCTCGCCGCCGTATTGCTTGTGGGGCTGATCTGGTGGCCGAAGCCCTCGCTCGATCTGTTGTGGAACATCGTGATCCCGTTGGTTCCCGCCTCGCTACTGGTGACACCGCGACTGTGGCGTAACGTGTGTCCGCTGGCAACGCTGAACATGCTGCTCAACCGCCCGGGCGGGCGAACGCTGACCGGCGGCGCACTCCGGATCGCCGGAGCGGGAGGGATCGTGTTGTTGCTCATGCTCGTCCCCGCCCGGCGGTTTCTCTTCAACACGAACGGACTCGCGCTCGCGGTGACGATCGGCGCCGTGTTGCTGGTCGCCGTCGTCATGGGACTTCGGTTCGACGCCAAAGCCGGGTTCTGCAATGCATTCTGCCCCGTGCTCCCGGTCGAGCGCCTGTACGGCCAGGCGCCGCTGGCGCACCTCTCCAATCCGCGCTGCGTCCCCTGCACCCACTGTACGTCGCACGGCTGCATCGACCTCGTGCCACGCAAGTCGATCGCGCACACCGTCTACGTGAGGGGCAACGGTGCCGGTACCGGCTGGCTCGCCACACCGTTCGGCCTGTTCGCCGCGGCATTCCCCGGATTCGTCGTTGGCTACTTCACGACCGCCGATGCCGCGCTCGCGCAGGCGGGCGCCGTGTATCTCCACGTCGGGGTCTGGTCGGGAGCCAGTCTGGCACTGGTGGGGCTGTTGACGCTGGCTTTGCAAGTCCCGCTCGCCAAGGCCGCGCCGGTGCTCGGCGCGACCGCCGTCACGCTCTACTACTGGTACGCGGGCCCCTCGCTGGCGGACGCGCTCCACTTGGGCGCCCTCGGTGGGCATGTGCTGCGGGGCGCCGCCGGCATCCTCGTGCTCTCCTGGCTGCTCCGGCACGTCCGTGGGTCGTAGGTCGGCGGGTCGATCGGGAACCCGGGAAGGCGTGCCGGCGTTTCGAGAAGGAGTTCAACACCGACTAGATCGCAGGTGAGGACGGGGTCAACCGTCCCAACCAGGAGCAGCGATAATGGCACACGTACGAATCCCCTGTCAGTTCTGCGGGACGGTGAACGCCGTGGACGCGGCGCGGCATGGTGACGGTCCCAAATGCGCGAGCTGCGGCAAGCCGTTTCTGCTGGACCGGCCCATCAAGGTGAGCGAGGAGCAGTTCGACGACACGGTGCTCAAGTCCGGGATCCCGGTGCTCGTCGACTTCTACGCCGACTGGTGCGGGCCGTGCCGCATGATGGCCCCGGCACTCGATGAGATTGCCCGCGCCGAAGCCGGGAACCTGTTGGTGGTGAAGGTGGACACCGACCGGTCGCCCGCGCTGAGCGCCCGCTACGGGATCCGCTCGATACCGTTCTTTGGGCGGTTCGAGAACGGCCAACTCACGAAGACGGCCGTCGGGGCTGTCGGCCGGGAAGGACTTGCCGAATTGGCCGGCCAACCCGTCGGGCGTTAGGCACGAACCGACGCACGACCTGCCGATCTCAAGAGCCGCCGACCAACGACCCATCGGCGATGACTTCCTCCATGGCGCCCAGGAACACGTCGACGTCGCGTAGCGTCGTGTAGACGTTCGGCGTCACGCGGATGCCGCGGCACGCCTCGTGGTTGATCGGCGTGACGATGATCCGCTTCGTCTGCCACAGGTGATTCGTCAGCGCGCCCGGATCGACCCCGTCGATCCCGACGTTGGCCAGACCGCACGCCTGGGCTGGATCGAAACTCGTGTGCAGTTGTACCCCTGGACGCCCCTCGAGGGCGCGCATCCACCGGTCGCGCAAGAACCGCAGGCGCGCGGCCTTGCGCGCGCCGCCAATCCCGCGGTGGAAGGCCAGCGCCTCCGCGATGGCATTGTGATTCGCGGCCGGGTGCGTGCCGATCTCCTCGAACTTGCGAATGTCCCCATCCATCGACTCGGCCGCCGGCATCAACGGCCACACGCTCGCGATACGCTCTTTCCGCACGAACAGGAACCCCGTACCGATGGGGGCCAACAGCCACTTGTGCAGCGACGTGCCGTAGTAATCACATTCCAGATCGGCATACGTAAACGGAAAGTGCGCAAACGCATGCGCGCCGTCGACGATGGTCTGCACGCCGCGCGCGCGCGCCATCCGGCAGATCTCGCGGACGGGGAAGATCTGGCCCGAGAGATTGGTGATGTGACAGAAGTGCAACACCTTGGTTTTCGGTGTCAGCGCCCGCGCGAACATGTCGACCAGGTACTGCAGGCTGGGCGGCGGATCCGGGAACGACACGGTATTGATCACGATCCCCTCGCGGCGGGCGCGCTGATTCCAGGTCGTCAGCATGCGACCATAGTCCTGATCCGTCGTCAGCACTTCATCACCACGCTGCATCTCGATGCCGAGTTGGCAGATCTCGAGCGCCTCGCTCGCGTTGCGGGTGATCGCCATTTCCTCGACATCGCATCCGAACTCCGCGGCGAGTTCACGGCGAACGATCTCGACGTCCGGTTCCAGCAGCCGCCACATGTGATAGACCGGCGCCTGATTCGACAGCTCGAGATACCGTTCCATGGCCTGCAGGACCACCCGCGGACTTGGGCAGACGCCACCGTTGTTGAGGTTGATCAGGGTGCGATCGAGCGTGAACGCCTGCTGGATCTCCAGCCAGAAATCCTCATCCTCCGCCACGTCTTCCGCCGACCGCCCGTCGACGCGCGCCACCGTCTTCAGGACGCGCTGCACGCCGTCATTGCGCAGCGCGGGGATCGTTGCCGAAGCGGCCAGCACGGAACTCAGGAAATCTCGACGGGTGGCCATGGGTGCTATCCGGGTGGGAGTCAGAGCGAGAGTGCCGGTCGGGGCACCGACTGTCAAGTGACGGGGGGCCGTGGTTGCTTCAGCAGGAGAATCACACCACCAACCAACGCGATCGTCGCGAACGCAAACCATTGAATCGCGTACGACAGGTGCGGCCCGTTGTCGAGTACCGGGAGCTCGGCGGGGAGCAACCCCTCCGGCGCGTCAGGCGGATGATCCGACCGGACGAGCATGACCGGCATGAGCCGCGCCGGCCCATGCGCCGAATCGGGCCCGACGAAACCGACCATGCGGTCGAGCTGTACCAACACACCGCTGACGGACAGTGTGTCCTCCTCCCGGAACCGCGCCCGATCGACCGCGCGCCCGTCAGGCGAATAGACCCATCCGCGGTTGACCAGCACGCGACGGCCGTTCGCGAGGTCGAGCGGCGTGAGCAGGTACACGCCCGGCGCGCCGCGCCGCGTCCGGAGCGGCACGATGATTTCCTCCTCGTAGTCGGCCACGCCGCGGGCCGTCGCGCGACGATGCCGCAGGCTGTCAGCCGTCGTCGGGAGGCCGGCGAGACTGTCATGAAGCGCGAGGACCGGCGCCGCTCGGTGGGTTTCCCACACGGCATTGAGCGATCGCCGTTGTCCCAGCCGGTCGAGCTGCCACACCCCCAGGCGGGCGCAACCGGCCGCGACCACGACGCCGAGCACCAGCGGGAAGAACCGCGTCACGCCGCCGGCGCGCGTCCCACGATGACTTCAGGGTGAAGGTCGAGAAACAGGCCGGTCTCGACCACGCCGGGACGGTCGCGCAGCGCTCGCTGGAGCCCGTGGGGGTCCGTGATGCCGTCGGCAAACCGGCAATCGAGAATGTAGTGCCCTTCGTCGGACAGAAACGGCGTGTCACCGTCCATCCGCAGCGAGGGGACGCCGCCGAGCGCGCGCACGGCGGGCGCGTGTGCCTTGGCGGCGAAGGTGACGACTTCGACGGGAAGGGGAGAGCGGGTCCCGAGGCGCCGAACGAGCTTCGACTCGTCGACCACGATCACCATACGGGTGCTCGCGGTGGCCACGATCTTCTCGCGCAACAGCGCGCCGCCGAGACCCTTGATGAGCTGACCATCGGGATCGACTTCGTCGGCGCCGTCAATCGTGAGATCGATACGCGGCACCGACTCGATCGACGCGAGCGGGATGCCCAGAAGCAACGCCTGCTGCTCGGTGGTGCGCGACGTCGGGACCCCCACGACGTCGTGGAGCCCGCCCGCATCCAGCCGGCGCGCGATTTCCTCGACGACCAACACGGCGGTCGACCCCGTCCCGAGCCCGACGATCATGTCGGATTCCACGAAGTCCACCGCCCGGATGGCCGCGTCGCGCTTCGCCGCGAGGTGCGGATCGTACGTCATCCGGCGATCCCCCTGTACACCAGATCCCAGTCGGTTGCCGCGATAACCGGCCGCCTGCGCGCGATGAGCGCCTGGCGGTCGCCTTCGGCCTGCGCCATCAGCAGGTCCGCGAACCCGTACGCCGTGCCGGGAATGGGCAGGTCGCGCGCCGGCCGATCGCGCAGTTGCAGGAAATGGCCACGTGGCGGACCGCCCTTGTGGAACTGCCCGGTCGAATGCAGGTAGCGCGGCCCGTACGCGGTCGTCACGGTGGCGCCGGTGCGGGAATGCAGGTCGCGGGCGAGTCGATCGAGCCGGTCGTCCGTCGAGGGATCGGGCGGCACGAACGCGGTCACCGCAACATAGTCGTCGATGTCGATGGCACCGAGCCAGGCGTCCAGCGCGGTCCTGGTCAACTCGGCAACGGGCGGTCCGGGTTGCGCAAGCACCGCGTCCGTTCGGGACTTGCTCTCCGCGACGTTGGGCTGATCAAACGGATTCACGCCGAGCACGTGTCCGGCGACCGCGGTCGCGTACTCCCACCGGTAGAACGCGGCCGCGATGTCAAACCGGTCCGTCAGCTCGAGCGTGATAGTCGGCGGTGCATCCGGCGGCGCCTCCGTCGCGGTCTCGCCACACAGCACGACGGTCGCGTGCAGGACATGCGAACCGGCGGAGGTGCCCGCACCGGTCGCCGGGAGCATCCCCACGCCGTTCTTGCCTGTGCTCTCCGCGACGAGCTGCTCCAACCACAACCCCAGCGAGGCGATGCCGGCCGAGAGCGACAGCGACAACACGTACCGCCCGTGCCGTGCCGCTTCACCCAGGGTCACGCCCAGCGCCAGCGCGGAGGCGGGGTCGGACGCCATCACCCGGGCCCGGGCGAGCAGCTTGTGTACGTCGATGCCGATCAGCGCGGCAGGGACGAGACCAAACAGGGAAAGCGCCGAATACCGCCCGCCGACGTCGGGGGGATTGAGGAACACGCGTCGGAACCGCTTGGCCGTCGCGTCGAGGGCAAGCGGCGATCCGGGATCGGTGATGGCGACGAATTGCGCGCCGTTGCCGCCCGTGCGCTGCCAGAAATGGCGGAAAAAACTCGCCGTTTCGATCGTGCCACCACTCTTGGACGCGATCACGTAAAGCGCCCTCGGCCCGTCCGGTGCCGCGCCGACCGCCGCCGGATGGGTGGAGTCGAGCAGGTGCAACGCGGGAAAGCCCGCGCGCCGCCCGAAGGTGCGCCACAGGACCTCCGGCGCCAGGCTGGATCCGCCCATGCCGCACAGCACCACGTGGTCGAACGCCGCCCGGGCGTCCTCCGCGAAGGCAACGATCCCGTCCACCGCCGGACGCATCGTGTCGCCCAGCGCCAGCCACCCCAACCGATCCGCCACCTCGGGCGCAGCGGGATCGGCGGCCCAGACCGTCGGGTCGCGCCGCGCGATGCGATCGACGATCCGGTCGCGGGCACACTGCTCCCGACGAGCGAAGACCAACTCGGCGAGAGGGCCCAGGGGGTCGGGCATCAAGCGAGGAGCGCGGTGACGCGCCGGACCACTTCCTCCACCGTAAACCCGTACTCCGCGAACAGCCGTTCAGCCGGTGCCGACGCGCCAAATCGCTCGATCCCGAGCACGTCGCCTCGGTCCCCGACCCATCGAGCCCACGACTGGGGATGCGCCGCTTCGATGGCCAATCGCGTGCGGATCGCCGGCGGCAGCACCCGGTCGCGATAGGCCGTCGGCTGCTCGGCAAACAACTCGAGGCACGGCACGCTCACGACCCTGGCGGCAATGCCGGCGGCGTCGAGAGCCACTCTGGCCTCGCACGCCAGCGAGACCTCGGACCCGGTTGACAGGATGATCGCGTCCGGCGCCCTGGCCGCGTCGGCGAGGATGTACCCTCCACGCTCGAGACCCTCCACCGCACCCAGCGCGGCGCGATCGAGTGTGGGCACGTTCTGGCGGGTGAGGACGAGCGCCGTCGGCCCATCGCGCCGCTCCAGTGCCAGTTTCCACGCCAGCGCCGTCTCGACCGCATCGGCGGGTCGGACCACCCACAGGTTGGGGATCGCTCGGAGCGAGGGGAGCATCTCGACCGGCTGGTGGGTCGGACCATCCTCACCGAGGCCGATCGAATCGTGCGTAAAGACGTAGATCACCTGCCGGCGCATCATCGCCGCCAAGCGGATGGCGGGTCGCATGTAGTCGGAGAAGATGAGGAAGGTTCCGCCGTAGGGAATCACCCCGCCGTGCAGCGCCATGCCATTCATGATCCCGCCCATCGCATGCTCGCGCACGCCGAAACGCAGGTTGCGCCCCCGCCGATCGGTCGCGGAGAAATCACCCGCGTCATCGATCAGCGTGTTAGTGGATCCGGCCAGATCGGCCGATCCGCCAATCAGTTCCGGCACGCCCGGCGCCACCGCGTTGAGCACTATGCCGGAGGCCTTGCGGGTCGCCATCCCCTTCGGATCGGGCGTGAAGGTCGGCAGTGCGGCAGCCCATCCTTCCGGGAGGCGGCCGGCGAGACGCCGTTCCAGGGCGGCCGCCAGGTCGGGATACGCGTGGCGATACGACATCCATCGCTTGTCCCACACCGAGTGCATCGCCTCGCCCCGGTCGCGCGCCTTGCGCCACTCCGCCAGCGCATCGTCGGGGACGTGGAACGCGGCCTCCGTGGGCCATCCGAGGTTTTCCTTGGTGCGCCGGACCTCCTCCTCACCCAGCGCGGCGCCGTGCGATTCCGCCGTGTCCTGTTTGTTCGGGCTGCCATAGGCGATGTGCGTGCGCACGATGATCAGCGACGGGCGATCCGTCACCACCCGGGCCGCGACCACCGCGTCGTCGAGCGCCGCGAGATCGTTGCCGTCGTCGACGTACTCCACGTGCCAGCCGTACGCCTGGAACCGCAACGCGGTGTCGTCACTGAAGGCCAGCGCGGTGTCGCCCTCGATCGTGATCCGATTGTCGTCGTAGAAACCGATCAGCTTGCCGAGCCTGAGATGGCCCGCCAGCGACGCCGCCTCGTGCGAGACACCCTCCATGAGATCGCCGTCGCTGGCGATGAAATAGGTCCAGTGATCGATCACCTCGTGGCTGGGCCGGTTGAAGTGGGCCGCCATGTAGGTCTCGGCCAGTGCCATACCGACCGCATTCGCGAACCCCTGACCGAGCGGTCCGGTGGTCGTCTCCACGCCGGGCGTGTCGCCGAACTCCGGGTGGCCGGGGGTGCGACTTCCCCACTGGCGAAACTGCGCGATATCCTCGAGCGTCACGTCGTAGCCCGTGAGATGGAGCAGGCCGTAGAGCAACATCGAGGCGTGGCCGGCCGACAGGACGAATCGGTCCCGGCCGATCCAGGTCGGGTCGGCCGGGTTGTGGCGCATGTGGCGGGTCCACAGCACGTAGCCGACCGGGGCCAATCCCATCGGCGCCCCCGGGTGCCCACAATGGGCGGCCTGCACGGCGTCCATGGCGAGCGTCCGCACGGTGTTGATACAAAGGTCGTCGAGGCTTACGGATGCACTTGCGACCACGGGGTCGGCCATGCGCCAGGGCTCCTGGAAATCAACGGGTCAAGGGACTGCAACTTAGTCGCCGCCCCCATGACCCGCGACCCCACCCGTCCGTGACCCGTGGTGATATCTTTCTTCCCATGCCATACAACCCGTTCGATTCCCGCGCGACGCTCGCCACGCCGGACGGCGACGTCACCATATACCGACTCGACGCGCTGGCCAAGGCAGGGCTCACCGATCTCGACCGACTCCCGTTCTCGATTCGCGTGTTGCTCGAGAACGTGCTGCGCCATGCCGGCAGTGACATCATCACCGACGACCACGTGCGCGCCGTCGCCGGATGGCTGCCGGCACCGAACGGGAACGTGGAGGTCCCGTTCATGCCCGGCCGCGTCGTGCTCCAGGACTTCACCGGCGTGCCCGCCGTGGTCGACCTCGCCGCGATGCGCGACGCGATCGTGCACCTCGGCGGTGACGCGCGGCGGATCAACCCGCTCGTGCAAACCGACCTCGTCATCGACCACTCCGTGCAGGTCGACTTCTTCGGCACGACCCGCGCGTTCGATCTCAACGTCGAACGAGAGATGGAACGCAACGGGGAACGCTACGCCCTACTCCGCTGGGCCCAGGAAGCGTTCGATCGCTTCCGGGTGGTCCCCCCGGGAACCGGGATCGTCCATCAGGTCAACCTCGAGTATCTGGCCAGCGTCGTGCGCCTCGTGGAGCGGGACGGCGACCAGGTGGCGTTCCCCGACTCCCTGGTCGGCACCGATTCGCACACCACGATGATCAATGGCCTGGGCGTGATGGGTTGGGGTGTCGGCGGCATCGAAGCGGAAGCGGTCATGCTCGGCCAACCGTACTTCATGCGGTTGCCGGAGGTCGTGGGAATGAAGCTCACGGGCAGCCTGCCAGAGGGCACGACGGCGACCGATCTGGTCCTGGTGGTCACCGAGATGCTACGCAAGCACGGCGTCGTGGGACGCTTCGTCGAGTTCTTCGGTCCGGGGCTGCCATCGTTGGGCCTCGCCGACCGCGCGACGATTGCCAACATGTCCCCCGAGTACGGCGCGACGATGGGGTTCTTCCCGGTCGACGACGAGACGCTGCGGTACCTCGAGCGGACCGGCCGCCCGCGAGCGGTCATCGAGCGGGTGGAGCGGTACTGCAAGGAACAGGGCCTGTTTCATACGCAGGCGACGCCCGAACCGACGTACACCAGTGTCGTGTCGCTGGACCTCTCGACGGTGCAGGCCTCCCTGGCCGGACCACGCCGGCCGCAGGATCGCATCCTGCTCGGCGACATGCACGAGGCGTTCAAGCAGGTCCTGCCCAATCTGATCCCGGCCGCCGCGCGGCGCCGGGCGGCGCCGGAACGGGAGAGTGCGCGCTGGGCCGGCGAGGGCGGCCATTCGCCCGTCGCGACCACCACGGCGGCATCAGCGGAGATCGCGGCGCGCGCCGAGGTCGACTACGAGGGCGACCGCTTTCACCTGCATGACGGATCGGTGGTCATCGCGGCCATTACGAGCTGCACCAACACGTCCAACCCGTCGGTGATGATCGGGGCGGGACTGGTGGCGCGCAACGCGGTCAAGAAGGGACTCCGGCGCCGCCCCTGGGTGAAGACGAGCCTCGCCCCCGGTTCCAAGGTCGTTACGAGCTACCTGGAGCAGTCCGGTCTGCAGGATGACCTCGAAGCGCTCGGGTTCTTCACGGTGGGATATGGCTGCACGACGTGCATCGGCAACAGCGGTCCGCTCGCGGAGCCGATCGCACAGGCCATCGTGGACGCGGAGTTGGTGACCGCCGCGGTGCTGTCGGGCAATCGTAACTTCGAGGCGCGCATCCACCCGCATGTCCGCGCCAACTACCTCGCCTCGCCGATGCTGGTGGTGGCCTACGCGATCGCCGGGCGGGTCGACATCGACCTGACCAGCGATCCGTTGGGTACAGGTCTGGACGGCGCACCGGTCTATCTCAAGGACATCTGGCCGACATCGGAGGAAGTGCGGGACGCGGTCGCCGCGGCTTTGGGACCCGAGCTGTTCACCCGCGAGTACGCGGCGGTCTTCGAAGGCACCGACGCGTGGAAGGCCCTGCCCGTTCCCAGCGCCGCCGGCGGACGGTTCGCGTGGGACGCCGAATCGACCTATGTCGCCAACCCACCGTTCTTTGCGGGCCTCCCCAAGACGCCGCCGCCGCTGACCGACGTCACGGATGCCCATGTGCTGGTGTGGCTCGGCGATTCGGTGACGACCGACCACATTTCACCCGCCGGCGCGATACCGAAAGACGGGCCGGCCGGCGCCTGGTTGATGGATCGGGGCGTCAAACCGGTCGATTTCAACACCTTCGGATCGCGACGCGGGCATCACGCTGTCATGATGCGGGGGACGTTCGGGAACATCCGCATCAAGAACCGTCTCGTCGAAGGCCAGGAAGGCAACTGGACGGTACACGTCCCGTCGGGCAAAGAGATGAGCATCTACGACGCGGCGATGCGTTACGCGGAGGCCCAAACCCCGCTGGTGGTGTTGGCGGGGACGGAATACGGCACCGGCAGCTCACGCGATTGGGCGGCCAAGGGCACGGCGCTGTTGGGCGTGCGCGCGGTCCTGGCTGCCAGCTACGAACGCATCCATCGCAGCAACCTGATCGGCATGGGCGTCTTGCCGCTCCAGTTTCCCCCGGACCAGTCGGCCGAAACCCTGGGGCTCACAGGTATCGAGAAGATCAGCATCTCCGGGATCGCCGATGGGCTCACGCCCGGCGGGACGGTACGCGTCCACACCGATGCGGGAACGGTGATCGACGCGATCGTCCGACTCGACACCCCGATCGAGGTCGAATACTACCGGCACGGTGGGATTCTGCCGTACGTGCTGCGCCAGCTCGCCGCGTTGTAGCCCGGACGCGGGAGCCTCGCTAGGCGGGCCGGTCGAGAAACGCGCGGATATCGGCTCGCCGAGCAAGCGTGTCGTGGTAGCCGAGGTCCATCAGGTCGGTCGTGTAGGCCGGATCGAAGAACAGGTAGCTCAGGAAGTCCGACGCGCGGGCGCGGCGCCCACCCATGGCACTCACGACCAGCGATATCAGGCGCGGCAGCCGGACGTCATAGTGGGCGGCCATGCTGCCGAGATCACGTGACGGCCTGAGCACCAGCAACGCGATAGGTCGCAGGTCCGGCGGCCGGTCAGCGGCGGCGGTCGCGGCCAGCACACGGTTCATCTGCTCCAGGCGTTCCGCATCCCCGTCGAGCGCGTCCAGGAACACCGAGTGCATCAGCATGCCGAACACTTCCGCACTCGAGGGATACTCACCACCCGACACGTCGTCGCACGCCGCGGCCCGATCGGCCCGCATGCCGATGGCGATGATCCGACGCGCTCCCAGATGCACCGCCGGAGCGAGCGGCGCCGACTGCCGCACGCTGCCGTCACCGTAGAAACGGCCGTCGAGCCGGATCGCCGGGAATACGATCGGAATCGCCGCCGAGGCGAGTATGTGTTCCTGGCTCAGGAAGGCGCGTTTCCCATATCGCTGGGCGCGCGACCACATGGGCACGCTGGCGGCGCCGTGCACGAACGTGACGGTCGACCCGGTGCCGTAGCAGGTCGCGCTCAGGGCCGCGGCGCGCAATCTCCCGCTGGCAATATTGCGTTCGATGCCGTGGAGGTGCAGGCAGCGGGCCAGGAACGTGCGCAACGGCTGCATGTCCAGCAGTCCCTGCACCGCCGGCTTGCCGGTGCGCCGGCCCGTGACGAGGTGCCAGAGCAGCCGGACGCTCCCGCTCGCCATGGACACGGGTCGCACCCGATACACCTGCGACACGGTCAAGCGCGCCCAGTCATCCCGCAACGCGGCGGCCGCCTCCGGCAGGGTTCCCGGATGCGACGCCAGCGCCACGGCGTTGATGGCGCCGGCGGACACCCCGGTAATGATTCCCGGGGACAACGCGGGGTCTATCTCGGCCAGCGCACTCACCGCACCCGCCTGGTAGGCAGCCCGTGCACCGCCACCCGAAAGGACCAGGGCGAGATCGAGAGGCATGACGTGGTACAACCTACCGGATTCGACCGATCATTGCAGTCCCGGGTGTCCCAGCTCCCCGGCCCGCGGCGCGGTCCCTATGTTTCGCCGATGGCCTTTACGATTCCGCCAGCCGAACTCACGTTCCGCGCCACGCGCGCGCGGGGCCCCGGGGGCCAGCACGTCAACAAGACGTCAACCCGCGTCGAGGTCGTGTGGGACGTGGCGCGCACCGACAGTCTCACCGGCACTGAGCGCGCGCGCGTGCTCCAGCGCCTCGCCGGCCGGATCGATCGGCGCGGCCGACTTCGGGTGGCGTGCGAGGAGCACCGCAGCCAGACCCGCAACCGGGCTGAGGCCGTGGCCCGGTTGGAGCGCATCGTGCGCCAGGCACTCCGCGTGCCGCGGCCGCGCAAGAAAACCCGACGGCCAGCCGCGGCTGACGCGCGACGCATCCAGGACAAGCGCAAGCGCGGCGACAAGAAGGCCGATCGGCGTCCGCCGCGGCTCGATGATTAGCCCATCGGTACCCAGAGAGCCTCGGCTGTCGCTGCGTACTCCGCGGTGAAGACGTTCATGGAACTGGGGCAGTCCCGCCCTGAAGGGCGGGCTCGGCCAAGCACCGCGTGCTGAAGCACGATCCCGCATGCCGCTTCCGCGGGCGTCCTTCAGGACACGTCTCTCGGCCGAGCCCGGGCTCTCAGCCCGGGACTGCCACGCCGAACTCGCCAAACACCCGGCCGGCGCATGGGGCAGTCCCGCCCTGAAGGGCGGGCTCGCCCAAGCACCGCGTGCTGAAGCACGATCCCGCATGCCGCTGCCGCGAACGTCCTTCAGGACACGTCTCTCGGCCGAGCCCGGGCTCTCAGCCCGGGACTGCCACGCCGAACTCGCCAATCACCCGGCTGGCGCATGGGGCAGTCCCGCCCTGAAGGGCGGGCTCGGCCAAGCACCGCGTGCTGAAGCACGATCCCGCATGCCGAACTCGCCAATCACCCGGCCGGCGACTAGCCGGCCCGACTGAGCGGCCGGCACCATGGCAGCGCCGGAATCCGGAGATCGCGCCTCTGCTTTGGGCTCGTATCAGCGCAGGAACTTCAAACCGAAAACCGGCTATAATCAGCGAGTTGCGCAGGCTGCACGTAAGGAACGGAGAGCAACAACCTGGAGGGACGATGTCATCTGTACGTCTGAGTGTCTTTCTTATGGCCGCTGCGGGTCTGGCGTGCGGCGAGTCGATCACCCAGCCGACCGTGGCGTCCGTGTCCATTGCCCCGGACTCGACCACCATCAGCGTCACCGAGACAGCCACGTTCACGGCGTCCGTGCTCGACGCCTCCGGGTTGCCGGTCGAGTCGGTCACGCTGATCTGGACCAGCGGAGATCCAACCGTCTTTTCGGTCGAGGGCGGGGTCGTGACGGCGATCGCCCCGGGATCGGCGTTGCTGCTGGCCAATGCCGGCGGGCTCCGCGATGAGGCCCGGGTCGTCGTCACGCCGGGTCCCGCCTCGTCGCTGGCCATCCAACCGAGCGCAACCGTGCTGGATCCCGGGGCCACCCGCAAGTTCAAGGTCGAAATCGAAGATGCGTTTGGCAACGACGTATCCGACGCGGCGATCGAATGGTCGACCTCGAATGCGGCCGTGATCACGGTCGATGCCGACAGCGCCCGGATCACGGGGGTCGCTCCCGGAACGGCGTGGGTACGGGCCGCGGTCGGCCAGGTCGCCGATAGCGCGCAGGTGGATGTCGTGCCGTTCGCGCTGAACGCCATTGACGCCGGCGCGCAATTCTCGTGCGGAGTATCGAACGGATACTCGGTCTATTGTTGGGGCGGAAACGCCTTCGGCGTGTTGGGGAATGGGACAACCGACGGCACCTCGAACGCGCCGCAGGCGGTGCTGGGTGAAGTGGAATTCACCGGCGTCAGTACCGGCGGAACGCATGTCTGCGGATTGGAACGCGGCGGCGCAGTCGCCTGCTGGGGTCGCAACCATCGCGGACAACTCGGTGACAACACCACGGCCACGAGGAGCCGGCCGGTGTTCATCCGCTCGGATTTCTCCTTCAAGGGCGTGTCGGTCGGCGATACCCATGGCTGCGCGATCACGACCGGCGGGATTCCCTACTGTTGGGGTGGAAACGATTTCGCCCAAACGGGACAGCCGCTCGGCGCCAGCTTCCCCGGCGCACCACCGAACGTCGTCCCGATCCCCCTGCGGGTCGAGAGTACGCCAAGTTTTATTGGAATGTCCACGGGCGCAAACCACAACTGCGGACTCACCACCACGGGCCTCGCCTACTGCTGGGGCGACGGTCAGGCGGGACAAATCGGCGACGGCAATACGCAAGGACACGTCGAACCCGTACCGGTGGCGGGCGGGATCTCGTTTACGACCGTCAGCGCGGGACTCACGTATAACTGCGCCCTCAACGCCGTTGGGGCGGCCTACTGTTGGGGCACGGGCGGCGCCGGGCAGCTCGGTACCGGGACCTCGCTGGAGTTGACGCCGGCAGCGGTGAACTCGGGTCTGGTCTTCACGACGATCACCGGCGGCGGGACGCATACGTGCGGGCTCACGGCGACCGGTGACGCCTACTGCTGGGGCGCCGGAACGTTCGGCCAACTTGGTGACGGACTCAGCGCGAACAGCCCCACCCCGGTGCAGGTTGCCGGTGGCCTGACGTTCCAGCGCATCCGGGCATCGCACGGCGGCTCGCACACCTGCGCCCTCACGACCGGCGGCGTCGCCTATTGCTGGGGCCGTAACGACCAGGGACAGCTCGGTGACGGGACGAATGGCGACGCGGCCCTCCCGGTGCGCGTGAGCGGACAATAGGCCTGCGTCGTTTCGATCCGCCGTGCCCAGGGGCAGGTCAGCTGGTGTGCGGTGGGGGTTGGTCTCTCTGCGGTTTCCGCGGTCTCTGCGGTAAATGACGCAACCGTCATTGCCTCCGCCATCGCTCGTCACGCGAGACTCTGGTACACCGCCCGCACGAATCGTTCAGCGTTCTGGCCCCACGCCGCGTCGAGGTCGGCGGTCGGATTCGCTGCCACCACCTCGTCCTCCGACATCCCGCGACCGATCCTCGTGATCACGCGGTCCCGCACCGTCACCAGCATGTCCCGGTACGCGCGCAACTCCGCCGGCCCACCCATAGCGCCGTGCCCGGGGATGATGCGGGTATCGGGCCGGACCATGCCGAGAACGGCATCCACCGCAGCGATGATTCCCTGGACGCTGCCGCCGCTCTCGCGATCGATGAAGGGGTACCGGCCGTTGAAGAACACGTCGCCCATGTGCACGGCGTTCGCCCGTTCGAACAGAATGATCGCGTCGCCGTCGGTATGGGCATGTGCCACATGGACGACGCGCAACGCCTCGCTGTTCCAGTAGAACGTCAACTCATCCGAGAACGTGATCACCGGTAACGCCGCCGGGGGCGCCTGTTGACCCCGTCCCACCAGATCGCGCACCTGCTCCGGATTGAGCCGCCGGCGCACATTTTCGTGCGCCACGATCAGCGCTCCGGCCGCGCCAAGAGACTCGTTGCCGCCGGTGTGATCGCCGTGCCAATGGGTGTTGAGGACGAAGCGCACCGGGGCATCGGTCACCGCTGCAATCGCCGCCAGGATCTTGTCGGTCAGGGGCGCGTACTGGTCGTCGATCACAAAGGCGCCGTCGGTCCCAACCGACAGGCCGATGTTGCCGCCGCGGCCCACCAGTATATACAGCCCATCGGCAACGGGCACGGTCTGGATCTGCACCGCGTCCCAATCGGGCTGTTGCGCATCGAGCGTCGCACCGGCCGTGCACATCGACACGGCGAGCACCATACGAAAACGAATGTGGGACATGTCAGCCTGCCGTCGGTGAAGGAAGACCTCCGAACCGGACCAAAGATGCGGCACCAGCGGACGCGCCGCGACCCCCAGCGGGCGGCGGCGGATCGCCTTCACGTTCTCTTCATGGCGGGGCGAATAGATTCGTCTCATGCCTTCAGCAACCATGACGGCCGACCGGCGGATTCTGGGCCTCAAGGGACTTGTCGGGAATACCCCGCTTCTCGCGATCGCCTGCCGGTTCCGCGGTGCGACGCACACGATCTACGTCAAGGCCGAGACGCTGAACATGACCGGGAGCGTGAAGGACCGAATGGCGCTCCATATTCTCGCCAGGGCGTACGAGACGGGGTTACTCGAGCCGGGCGGCCTGATCGTGGAGGCGACGAGCGGTAACACCGGCATCGCGTTTGCCGCGATCGGGCGGGCGCTAGGGCATCCCGTGACGGTGTTCATCCCGGAGTGGATGAGCACGGAACGGCTGAACCTGATCAGGTCCTTCGGCGCGACGGTCCAGGTCGTGAGTCGCGATGGGGACGGATTTCTCGGCAGCATCGATCTGGCCGAGCGCCTCGCCGCGTGGACGCCGGGCGCGTTCTTGCCCCGACAGTTCGCCAATACGGATAACTGCGACGCCCACGAACGGACCACCGGCCCCGAGATCTGGTGGCAGTTGGCGCTGCGAGGACTGGCGCCCGACGCGTTCGTCGCCGGCGTGGGGACCGGCGGAACGATCATGGGCGTGGGACGATTCCTGCGCCAGATGAACCCGACCATCAAGCTCCACCCGCTGGAGCCGGCCAACTCGCCGACGCTCTCGACGGGGCACCGGGTGGGCAGTCATCGCATTCAAGGCGTCTCCGACGAGTTCATTCCTCCCATCGTCGACCTCGCGTTTCTCGACGGCGTGATCGGCGTGCAGGATGGGGACGCGATCCTCATGGCGCAGCGCTTGGCGGCCGATCTCGGGCTCGGCGTCGGCATCTCGTCCGGCGCGAACTTCCTGGGTGCCCTGCTCGCACAGCAAGCACTCGGTCCCGAGGCCGTCGTGGTCACACTGTTTCCGGATAGCAACAAGAAGTACCTCAGCACCGATCTCCTGCGTGAGGAGCCCGTGCGAAACGGTTACGTCACGCCGGGGGTCGAGCTCCTCGGCTTCCAGGGGTACAAGCGCGTATGCAAGACCTGTTGCGACCCGGTGGAGTGTGCCGAACTCAACGCGATGGGCGAACCGCTCCCGGCCTGCCTGGCCGGATGACCGCTACGCTGAACCCGTGGGTCCTCGGATTGCTCACCGCGCACGCCTCGAGGCGCCGTCACACGTGATGGACCGCATCGGTGCCATCCTCGACACCGCCCCGGCCGCCCACGCGTCTGGCGACCTGCTGGGGTATTCACGGGAGGGACGGCCGGTGCGGGGCTTCCGTTTCGGATCTGGCGCGACGCGGATCAGCCTGATCGGGGGATGCCACGCCGACGAGCCGGTCGGGCCGCTGCTGCTGCGCAAGTTCAGCGCGCTGCTCGGCACGCTCGCTCCCGGCGACGTGCTGCTGACCGACTATAGCTGGTGGGTCGTGCCGCATGTCAATCCTGACGGAGAGCACCGCAATCGCTCATGGTATGACGACGACGACGCGACCTACGACCTCGCCCGGTATCTGATGCACGTGACGCGCGAGTTGCCTGGTGATGATATCGAGTTTGGTTTCCCACGCGCCGACGGCGACCGCGGCGCGAGGCCCGAAAACCGCGCGGTGGCTGCCTGGTGGCGCGAAACGGCGGGACCATTCTCGCTGCATGCCACGCTGCACGGCATGGGGTTCGCCGCCGGTCCCTGGTTTCTCATCGAGGAGACGTGGGCCGATCGCTGCGGTAGGTTGATGGAACGATGCGTTGCGCAGACCGCAACCATGGGATACACGCTGCACGACGTCGAGCGCCGCGGGGAAAAGGGCTTCGTGCGGTTGGCCCGCGGATTCACCACCCGCCCCGACTCGCGGGCGATGCGGGCCCACTTTCACGCGCTGGGCGACGACACGACGGCCGAGCTGTTTCGCCCCAGCTCGATGGAAACGATCCGGGCGCATGGCGGTGACCCGCTCACGCTGGTGTCCGAAATGCCGTTGTTTCTCACGCCCGGCGTCGGCGAAGCGCTCGGCCCGCCCGATCCGGTGGCCGTGCGGTGGCAACAGGACGCCGAGCGGTGGCGTGCATGGTTGGCCGAGGATCCCGGCCGCGCGGACGCGGTCCGGGCGGAAGCAGCCGGCGCGGGGCTCCGTGCGATGCCCGTACGAGATCAGATGACCTTGCAGTGGACCTTTATCGCGGCCGGCCTCGAACAGATCCGCCACGGTTGATGTGCGGCTGTTCGGACTCCGCGGGAGCGGATACACCATGGAACAACGTGCATTCGGCGCGACCCTCACGCGCGACGAGGGTTTCGAATTCAGCGTGGCATTCGACCAGAACCACCAACCGGTCTTTGCGATGGACGAACCAGCACCGCTCGGCGCCGGGCATGGGCCGAACGCCACGCGCGTGTTGGGCGCGGCCATCGGCCACTGTTTGAGCGCGAGCCTGCTGTTTTGCCTCCAGAAGGCGCGAATCGAGCTCGAAGGATTCGAGGCGACGGTACGTGGCACGGTCGTCAGGAACGATGCCGGCCGGTTCCGTATCGGGCGCATCGAGGTGCAGTTGACGCCGACGCTGGCCGCAGGGGACCGCGATCGCATCGCCCGGTGTCTCGAACTGTTTGAAGACTTCTGCATCGTGACGGAAAGCGTGCGGGCCGGGATCGATGTCGCCGTCACGGTCGCACCGGCATTCAACGCGGCCGGTCAACCGGATGCCGCCCTAGCGCGATAGCAGCCGGACAGCCATCAGCAGCAACGCCACGGCGACGACGATCCGGATCGGCCGCTCGCCGCCCTTGACCGACACGCGGGTGGCGACGATGCCCCCGACCGCGTTTCCCGCCGCAAGCACCGCCCCGGCCGTCCATACGACGTTGCGGGTGACGACGAAGACCGTCAAGGCGGGCACGCTGAAGACCAGGATGATCAGGACTTTGTGCATATTGGTTCGGACGAGATCGATGGCCAACATGCGATGCAAGACGAGCATGATCAGGAACCCGACACCGGCCTGAATGAACCCGCCGTAGAATCCGATGGCGAAGAATCCGGCCAACGCCGGCAGTCCCACGTGGACCGACGCCTGAGCCTCCACGATCCCCTGCTTCGCCCGCGGGAACAGCAGCCCGATCACCGCGAACGCGAGCACCGCGGCAAGCAGCCCGCGAAAGACGCCTTCCGATACCCTGACCGCCAGTATCGCACCGGCGACCGCGCCCGGGACGGTGGCCAACGCGTATCCGAGACCCCGGCGCATATCCGCGTACCCCTGGCGACGGAAACTCGCCACCGCCGTCGCATTCTGTACCAGGATCGCCAGGCGGTTCGTTCCGTTGGCGGCGGCAACCGGCAATCCCAGAAACAGGAGCACCGGTAGCGTGATGAGGGAGCCGCCCCCTGCCATGACATTGAGGAACCCGGCGGCGAGACCGGCGGCGAAGACGGCGATGAACGTGGTGGTCACGGGTGGTCACGGGTAGTCGCGGGTGTGTGGGACAATCGACAAGCCTCTGAGCACATCGTTGCGCGTCTTGGCGGCATGTTGCCCCGACCCCGCTTCCGCTCCATCTTCCCTCCTGCCAGGGTTCCATCGATGTTCCGCGAGGAGAGACACGCATGCCGTTCTATCGTTGCACGATTTGCCATGACGATGGCCGCCCCGTCGCCGAAGACATTTCCGTGATGATCGAAGAGACGACCCGCGATGACGGAACCGCATGGTACGGCACGGTGACGGTGAGTCACCTGACCGAACTCACGCCCGGGCAGCGGTATCGTCTGCGGCTCGAAGACGGACGAGCGGGCGACTTCCAGGTGCGGCGCAACACGTTTGCGGGTGGCACCGACCGCGCGGTCGCGATCAACGGCACGGGACCGCTCAAGTAGCAGCTCAATCCCTTCCGGGCGCATGGCGCCGGTCCATCGTGTAGCACCACGCTTCACCCTCGAGCACGACCTCGCCGTCCTGCCGCTCGACCCTGACCGCGACCTGCGTCACCGGTTTTGACGCATGCACGCTCACCACGACGCAAAGCCTTCGTCGAAATGCAACGGATTGTAGTCGCCGGTGATCGCGGCGAACTGGGCGACGTGCTCGGCGGTCACGGTCAGCGATCGAACGGCGCGGGCGCCGGGCAACATGCGATCCATGGCGATCACGGACGGAGCGGGTTGACGACGGTCGAAGACGGTCGACGACGGTCAAAGACGGGACAAGCGCACATTTTGTAAGATGCACACCGAGTCGACGCCCTGCGAGTCTTGGCAGGGCGACCAAGACGTCGGCGCGGCGCCTGGGTAGCTTACCAGGGTTCATCGTCCGGAACACTCACCACGGAGTCTTGGATGACACGCGGCTCACTCCCACGCCTCATTGGGGCACTGGTACTCGCATCGACGCCCCCCCTCGCGGCGCAGACCTTCCGGACCGACGACCCGGTGATCCGGCAAATCTGGACCGAGGGGATGGACCACTCACAGGCGGAGCGCCTCGCGCAGGTGTTGCTCGATTCGATCGGGCCGCGGCTCAGCGGGTCGCCCGCGTACGCCAGCGCCGTGCAATGGCTGAGCGGGATGTACCAATCCTGGGGCATCCCCGTGCGCACGGAACAGTACGGTACCTGGCGCGGGTGGCGTCAGGGCCTGTTGCACGTCGATCTGCTGGCGCCGCGGCTGCGGGCCCTCGAGGGCCATCTCCTCGCGTGGAGCCCCGGCACTAACGGTCCGATCGAGGGGGACGTGATTGCCGTCCCGGAATTGAGTTCCCCCGCCGAGGCGACGGCCTGGCTGCGGTCGGTGCGCGGCAAGATCGTGCTGGCGTCGGCGCCCGAGGCGATCTGCCGCGAGCCACAGGCCTTCGCGGAGCTGGCGACTGCCGAGACCGTCGAGCGCGCCATCGCGGCCCGGCGCGCCAGCCAGGCATCGTGGGACGCCCGTCTCGATGCCCTGGGACGCCGTCAAGCCCACAGGCGTCTGGAGGACGCAGGCGCCATTGCCGTCGTGACCTCCCGCTGGTCCGAGGGGTGGGGGGTCAACAAGGTGTTCAGCGCCGCGACCGAGCGCGCGGTATCGGTCGACCTGAGCTGCGAGGATTACGGATTGCTCTACCGACTGACCTCGCATGATCAGGGCCCGCGCGTACGCATCGACGCGCAGGCCGAAGCAACCGGCGTGGCACCCATGTTCAACGTGATCGCCGAGTTGCGCGGAAGCGAGCTGCCCGATGAGTACGTGCTGCTCGGCGCGCACCTCGATTCATGGCATGCCGCCAGCGGCGCCACCGACAACGGCACGGGCAGCGTGATGATGGCCGAGGCGATGCGCATCTTGCAAGCGGCGTATCCCCATCCGCGGCGGACCATCATCGTGGGGCATTGGGGCGGCGAGGAACAGGGTCTCATCGGTTCCAACGCGTTCGCGGAGGACCATCAGGACATCGTCGACAACGTCCAGGTCGCGTTCAATCAGGACAACGGCACCTGGCGGGTCGACTACATCCAGGCGCAGGGCTTCTCGCGTGCGGGCGGGTCCCTGGCCCGCTGGCTGGGACAGATTCCCGATGAGATCGCCCAGCACATCGAGTTGGACGTGCCCGGACCGCAGGAACGTGGCGGCAGCGACCATATGTCCTTCCTGTGCCGCGGCGTGCCGTCGTTCCGGTTCCAGTCGAACTACCCCGACTACCGGCAGTACACCTGGCACACCGATCGCGATACGTACGACAAAATCGTGTTCGATGACCTGAAGAACAACGCAACACTCGCGGCGATGATGGCGTACCTGGCCTCCGAGGATCCCGAGCGGGTGCCGCGCGACCGGTCGGTCCTGCCGCCCGGAGCCAACGGTACGCCGCGCGCGTGGGCGCAGTGCTTTCCCGCGCGGCGAGCGGCCAACTAGTCCACCGGTTCATAAGTTCGATGACGTATTGTCATGCGGCGGCCCTGGGCGACGCGGGCTCAGTGAGGCGCCAGCGTTCCAGGAGGCGGTGGAGATCTCGGCGCGTGAACTTCCACGCGAA
>Ga0214471_10000394_pt1 | contig 38204 bp, 32 predicted proteins | sample RVTome_5_FD_207665 | JGI IMG/M metagenome (GOLD analysis project Ga0214471, IMG submission 207665) | Soil microbial communities from uranium-contaminated site in the Upper Colorado River Basin, Wyoming, United States - RVT142D155 | ecosystem: Environmental > Terrestrial > Soil > Contaminated >... | reverse complement strand
GAAGCAAGGGTTGGTCAGGGCAGGGCTGGCTTCTGGTACATGGTGACCACGGCGGCGCCGCCGAGGCCGAGGTTGTGCTGGAGGGCGATCGCGGCGCCGTCGACCTGGCGTGCGCCGGCCTCGCCACGGAGCTGCCAGCTGAGCTCGGCACACTGGGCGAGCCCGGTGGCGCCGAGGGGGTGGCCCTTGGAGATGAGACCACCGGAGGGGTTCACCACCACCTTTCCGCCATAGGTGAAGCCGTCGTCCATGATGTACTCGGCCGACTTGCCCTCCTCGGCCAAGCCAAGTGCTTCATAGGTGACGAGCTCGTTGGCGCTGAAGCAGTCGTGCAGCTCCACCACATCGACATCGGAGGGGCCGTAGCCGGTCTGCTCGTACACCTGGTTGGCCGCGGCCGCCGTCATGTCCTGGCCCACCAGCTTGATGGCCGAGCCCTCGAACGACGATGGGTAGTCGGTGGTCATCGCCTGGCCGATGATCTCGACCGCCTGGTCCTCGAGTCCGTGGGCACGGACGAAGCGCTCCGACGCCACCACCGCGGCGGCTCCCCCGTCGGAGGTGGGGCAGCACTGGAGCTTGGTGAGCGGATCCCACACCATCGGCGCGGCGAGGATGTCCTCGAGCGAATACTCGTCGCGGAACTGGCTGTAGGGGTTGTTCACCGAATGCTTGTGGTTCTTCCAGCCGATCTTGGCAAACGCCTCGGCCGGTGTGCCGTAGCGCTCCATGTGCTCGCGGCCGGCGGCGCCGAACATCTGCGGGGCACCGGGCATCTCACCGGGGTGCAGCCCGCTGAAGGCATCGATGTGCATCGACAGCGGCAGTGTGCGGTCCAAGAACTTGAGACCGAGGCTGCCCTTCTCCATCTTCTCGAACCCGAGGGCGAAGCCGCAGTCGATCATGCCGCCAGCGATGAGCTGGCGGATCTGGAACAGGGCCGAGGACCCGGTGGAGCAGTTGTTGTTGACGTTCAGCACTGGAATGCCGGTGAGCCCGATCTCGTACAGCGCCCGCTGCCCGGCAGTCGAGTCGCCATAGCAGTAGCCCACGCAGGCCTGCTCGACGAGCGAGTAGTCGATGCCGGCGTCGGCCAGCGCCATCTGCCCGGCCTCACGGCCCATGTCGGGGTAGTCCCAATCCTTGGTTTGCGGCTTTTCGAACTTGGTCATGCCAACGCCGACCACGAACACGCGCTCTGTCATTCTGGGGGCTCCGATCAGGTGCTCAGGATGAGTTCCGGTGGCATTCTCGCACTGGCGGGCCGGTGCACGTCGCCGGCGGCGGGCGGCACCGGTGGCTACCCGCAACCCTCAGTCGATCTCATCCACGACCGCGTCGAGCGAGCGGCGGAGTCGGTCTTGGAGCACGGTGGTGGTGACGTCGCCGCGGGTGCGCTCGAGCACGGCCCGCAACGCATCGACGTTGCGACGGAGCCCTGACGTGATGGCATCGGGATAGTCGATGGCGAACAGCACCTCGTAGATCTCGTCCATCACCTCGAGGAGCTCCTCGCCGCGGGCGAGGTCACCGGACCGCATGGCGTCGAGCAAACTTCGCCGCAGCTCGGTGGCGGCCTCGGCGAGACCTCGGAGCCAGGCTGCCGGCTCGACACCTACGTCGGCCGGACCCGGGAGCGGCGAGCCGCCCAGCAGCGCGGCGGTGAGGCGGGCCTCGGCGAACTCCTTCTCGGCATCGTGCAGCGGGCCGCTGTGGGCCACTCGGGGGTGGTCGGCGACCGCTGCCTGGGCGCGGCGCAGGGCGGCTTCAGCTTCCGTTGTGAGCTCGGACGCTCGATCATGCTCACCCAGGTGGGTGGCCCGGATGGCCCGGCCAGTGGCCCTGATCACTTCTCGACTGGCGGGAACGGCCACCTCACGGGCGGCGTGGGCGGCGTCCAGATCGGCCCGGACCGAGGCAGCGAGGGCTCCCAGCTCTGCCCGACGCCCACCGGGAACCGGGTCCGGTGCCACCAGCGATCACGGACGCCCGAGGGCGTCAGTAGAGGGTGCCCGTACGGGCGTAGGCCACCTCGGCATGCTCCACGCCCACGACGGCAGGAGTGGGCAGCACGGTGACGGTGGCGCCGCGGGCCGCGCTGACCCGCTGGGCCCGGGCCAACAGGGCGATGTAGCCCACCAGCAGGGTGTCGGCGACCAGGTTGAAGCCGACGGGCAACGGCCCGCCGATGGCGATGGCGAGCAACAGAGACGCTCCCGCGGCCACGGCCAGGCCGACAAGGATGTCGCGGCGCCGTTGGCGGGCTTCCCGCAGCGTCATAGGTGCGCCAGGAGCGGCGATGCGATGCTCGGTCTCGACCACGCGCTGGCCTCCGGGGGTGGTCTGGCTGATGACCATGAGCTGGCGCTGGAAGGCACCGATGGACGCGCCCGGGCGTGATTCGTAGCGCCTTCTCAGCGCTGGCGGCAGCAGAACTGCGAGCCACATCACTGCCAGGATCAGCAGTACCACGTTGGACACCTCTGGGGGCCGACCTACTCCACTCGCGGACTGTAGCTATCCGGGGGGTGTGCTCCGGTGGATGGCAGCCGGCGGTGGGAAGATTCGGCTCTGTTGCGATCAGTTGACGACGATGACGATTCCTAGGCGATCCCGCCATGGTGGTCAAGGCCCGATTCGGCGGATTTCGGCCCCACTCCGACCGTATCGAGCGACACCGATCAGATGCCGGTCGACGTCAGAGCGGGAAGGGGGTCTCGCTGTCGCGCCGATAGGTACCCGACCGACCGCCGGTCTTCTCCCACAGGGACAGCTGGCCGATGGTCATGGCCCGGTCTAGCGACTTGCACATGTCGTAGATGGTGAGCGCCGCCACCGAGGCGGCGGTGAGTGCCTCCATCTCGACACCGGTTCGATCAACGGTGTCCACGGTGGACTCGACGGTGATGCGATCGTCCTCGAGCCCGAAGTTGAGGTGGACGGAGCCGACCAGCAGCGGGTGGCACAACGGCAGCAGGTTGGCGGTCTGCTTGGCGGCCTGGATGCCGGCCACCCGGGCCACGGCGAGCACATCGCCCTTGGTGACAGCACCGCTGGCAACGGCGTTGACCGTCTCGGGCAGCATGTAGACCACGCAGCGGGCGACGGCACGCCGATGAGTCGGCTCCTTCGGCGTGATGTCAACCATGTGGGCTCGACCCAGCGGATCGAGGTGGGTGAGGCCGCGATGATCAGACACGGCTGTCGAGTCTACTTCGGCGCCGGTCCCGACATCGATGGTGCGCCGGTGAGAGGGAGAACGGCGACGTGATCGCCGGCGGCGACACCGGGCCCGTCGGCCAGGACGGCCAGCCCATCGGCAGCGGCCAGGGCGCTGAGCTGGTGGCTTCCCTGACCCCCCGCCTGGCGACACTCCCAGCCGTCGTCGCCGGCGGTGATCGAGACCCTTACGTAGTGGGTCTTCCCGTCGGCGTGGCGGGAGAGCGGCTCGGCCGCTCGGCACCGCAACGGGGTGGCCACCAGCTCGTCGTCGCGATGGCCGGCCATTCGCCGCAGGGCCGGCAGGGCGAGCAGCTCGAAGCTCACCGCGGCCGACACCGGGTTGCCGGGCAAGCCGAACACCGGCCGGCCCCCAACCACACCGAAGGCGAACGGCTTGGCCGGCTTGATGGCGATCTGCATCCAGGACATCTCGCCAAGGTCGTCGAGCACCGCCTTCACCAGATCGAAGTCGCCGACACTCACCCCACCGCTGGACAGCACGGCATCGCAGCCCGCCGCCCCGGACGTGAAGGCGGCAGCGATGACGTGGCGATCGTCGGGGCGGTGACCGAGGTCGACAGCGTCGAACCCGGCGGCAACCACGAGCGCCAGCAGCATCGGTCGGTTGCTGTCGCGGATGAGCCCGGGGCCGAGCTCCTCGGCGAACTCGACGGGAACCAGCTCGTCGCCCGTGGAGACGACCCCCACACGGGGCCGGGGGTGCACGTTCACCGTGGCCGCGCCCACGTTGGCGAGCCCACCGATGCGCGCGGGGGTGAGCCGATCGCCCGAATGGGCCACGACGTCGCCGGTGGTCACGTCCTCGCCGGTGCGCCGGATGTGGTCGCCGACCGCCACCGAACGCTCGACCAGCACCCGCTCGCCGCCGGCGTCACCGGCAGTGTCGCCCGACGCTCTGTGGACGGGCTTAGTCCACTCGACGATGACCACAGCGTCGGCACCGGTCGGTAGGGGGGCGCCGGTCATGATCCGAACTGCTCGGCCCGGTCCGACCTCCAAGCCAGACGCGGGACCAGCAGCCGCGGTGCCGGCCACCTCGAGCTCGACGGGGGCGGCGGCGGTGTCGGCTGCTCGCACTGCGTAGCCGTCCATCGCCGTGTTGTCGAAGGGGGGTACGGGGTGGGTCGCCGTCACGTCGGTGGCCACAACGAGGCCCGCGGCCGCCGACAACGGCGTGGGCTGCGGTGCCAGCGGCGCGATGGCCGCCAGGACGTGGGCCTGGGCGTCGGCGAGGGGGATCAGTCCCACGAGCCGACGAGCCGCCGCAGGTAGTCGGCGAGACCGGCCCCGAGCTCGGGGTGCGCGAGACCGAGCTCGATGGTGGCCCGGAGGTAGTCGTCCTTGCGGCCGATGTCGTAGCGGCCCTCGCTGAAGACGTAGCCGTAGACGGGCTCCTCTTCGAGCAGCAGCGCGATGGCATCGGTGAGCTGGAGCTCGCCGCCCGCACCGGGGGTGATGCGATCGATGCAGCCGAAGATGGCCGGCGTGAAGATGTAGCGGCCAACGATGACGTGATCGCTGGGCGCGTCGTTCGGCTTCGGCTTCTCGACGACACCACGCAGACGGACCAGGTTCGTCTCACCGTCGACCGGCTCGTAGTCGACCGCTCCGTAGGCGGACACCTCGTTCATGGGGATCTGCTTGACGGCTATCACGCTGCCGCCCGTGCGCTGGTGGGCCTTGATCATGCCGGCCAGGACCTGCTCGCGGATGAGGAAGAGCTCGTCGGGCAGGGCGACGACGAAGGGGCGACCGCCGACGTGGGCCCGCCCGCGGCCGACGGCGTGGCCGAGGCCGAGGGGTTCGCCCTGGCGGATGGCGTGCACCTCGAGCAGCCCTGTGGGGTGCCGGGTGGCGGCCAGAAGGTCGTCCTTGCCCGACGCCTCGAGACGGGACTCCAGATCAGCGGCCACGTCGAAGTGGTCGACGATGGACTCCTTGCCATGGGCGGTGACGAGGAGGAGGTCGTCGATCCCGGCATCGGCGAGCTCTTCGGCGACGTATTCGATGGCCGGACGATCGACGACGGGCAGCAGCTCCTTGGGCACAGCCTTGGTGGCCGGCAGGAACCGCGTCCCGAGGCCGGCAGCGGGGATCAGTGCAACGGTGACGGGCGGCATCGGGACGAGTCTGGCTCAGGCGGCCGCGCCGTTGTCGTCTTCGGTGGGGTTCGCAGGGTCACTGGGGGCCACTCCCACCGCATCGCGGGTGCGCTTGGCCTGGTAGAGGGCGGCGTCGGCGATGCCGAGCACCTCCCGGAAGCTGGATCCGTGCCGGGGGTACACCGCGACACCGATCGAGATGGTGAGCGGAAGGCTCATGTCGTCGACCTTGAACGGTCGGTCGCCCACCGCGTGCCTCACCTTCTCGGCCAGCGCCATCCCACCCTCGACGTCGGTGCGGGGCAGGAGCAGCACGAACTCCTCACCGCCATATCGAGCAACGATGTCGACGTCGCGGGTGGCGGCCTTGAACCGGTGGCTCAGCTCGACGAGGGCGGCATCCCCGACCTGATGGCCGTAGGTGTCGTTGACGATCTTGAACCGGTCTAGGTCTGCGACCAGCACCGCGAACGGCTCGCCGAACCGGCTGGCCCGCTCCACCTCGATTCCCGCCGACAGCTCGAGCTGACGCCGGTTCCACAGGCCGGTGAGACCGTCGGTGATGGCCAGGCTCTGTGCTTCTTCGTGGAGGAAGGTGTTGAGGAGCGCGGTCTCCGCCTGGCGGATGAGGGCGAGGGCAGTGGTGCGGTCGTCGGGTTCGAGGGGGCCGTCAGCGTAGACGGCGAGCACCCCGAGGCGGCGAGTACCTGACTGAACCGGGGTGACGATGGCATGGGACCCGGCCGGCTCACCGGCGCCGGATGGAGCCTCGATGGTGGATCCCGCCGCGGCGGCGGTGGCGGCGACGGATCCGGCACGATCCAGACGCGCCCCGAGCACCACCCCGGTGCCCTCGACCACCCGGGCGGTGAGCCGCCCCCGGTCCGGCACCCAGAACACGGTGCAGGGGGCACGGCTGATGAGCGCCACCGTCTCCACGAGCACCTCGACGATGGCGGAGCGGTCGTGGGTGGCGCCGAGCACCGATCCGACCCGCTCGAGGGCGGTGTTGAAGCGGCGCCGCGCCTGTTCCACATCGCTGCGCAGCTGGCGGGTGCGGGCGACCAGCGACCCGGTCGCGGCCAGCAGCTCGCGCACCTCCGGCAGCTCCGACGCCAGGAGATGGCCCGGCTCGTCGGAGGAGGCGAGAGGTTCCTCGGACTCCGCCATGACCGCGTCTCGCAGCCAGATGAGCGGATCGGTGATCGCGGTGCGGACCCGTCGCTCGACGAACATGGCGACGCCGAAGGTGACACCGATCGCGAACACCACCACCAGACCGAGCTCGCCGCCGCCGAGGTCGGCTCCGACCAAGCCCACCGCCACCGCCACCGGCGCCAAGGCCACGAGCCCGACCGTCGCCGCCATGCGGACGCCCAGCCTCACCGTCGGCTCCGCCTCATGCGGTGGTCCCCGGCTCGCGGAGCATGCGCTCCTCGCCTCGGACCAGCCGCGAGATGTTGTCGGCGTGACGAACGACGAGGTACGCGGCCAGCAGGGCGATGCCCGCCAGCTCGCGACCCGGCGTACCACCGATGGCCAGGCTCACCGGCAGTCCCACCACGATGGTCAGCGACGCCACGCTGGCCCGCCCCACCAACCGAACGAGGGTGAGCCACGTCACCAGGGCAACGGCGCCGTGCACCGGGAACAGCACCAGGACGGTACCCGCTCCGGCGGCGACGCCTCGCCCACCCTTGCGACGCACTGGTGGCCGGGTGTGACCGATGACCGCGGCCAACCCGCAGGCCAGGGCCAGATCGCGGCCGTCGAGCGCCATCCCCGCCCCGGTGGCGATCGCTCCCTTCGCCACGTCACCGGCGAACACGAACAGCCCGGCCCGCGTGCCGGCGACGCGCATGACGTTGCTGGCTCCGGGGTTGCCCGATCCTTCGGCGATGGGATCATGGCCGAAGCGGCGCGCGACGAGGGCGGCGGTGGGGAATGCCCCCAGGAGGTAGGCGGCGACGACGAGCACCGCGGCAGCGAGCACGAGCGACATGGTAGGAGCCAGCGACCAGGCGGTAGAGTTGGCACTCGCAGGCCGAGAGTGCCAGCCATCGAGCCGGCCGGCTCGATGCCGTCAACCAGCCACCGGGCCCACGATCGGGAGTCCGCCCATGCCCACCTACGAGTACGCGTGCCGCATCTGCGACGACCACCTGGAGGTGGTGCAGTCGTTCGCCGACGATCCGCTCACCGAGTGCCCGTCGTGCGCCGGCGAGCTGCGCAAGGTGTTCTCCCCGGTGGGCATCGCCTTCAAGGGCAGCGGCTTCTACAAGACCGACACCCGTTCGTCGGGCAAATCGAAGTCGAAGACGTCGGCGAGGTCGGACTCCGCAAGCGCGTCGTCGGATTCCTCGTCGTCGTCGAGCTCGTCGGACTCGTCGGGATCCACGTCGACGAGCACGAAGACGTCGGAGACCTCGACAAGCTCGAACGGCTCGTCGGGGTCGTCCACCAGCTAGGGCTGAGCCGCGGAACCCACTCGACGCCGTCATACCATGCTGTCTCATGCCATGCTGTCTGATGCTATTTGACAGCATTCTGGTTCTCATTCCAGGATGATGCGGACGCTCCCCTTTGGAGCGGCGCTTCCCCCAACGTCATCCACCACCCCGTGTGGAGACCACATGGATCTGCCGCGCCCGTCACCCGATCTCCGGCCGTCGCTGCGCATGGTCACCGCGTCGGTCCGGCGGTCCCCGCTGCTGTGGTGGGCCGTCGTCATCGCCGTTGCCCTCCTCGCCGGCCTCACCGTGCAGCGGTCGGTGAGCGCCGCCCGCGCCGACGCCCGGGCCTGGGGTACCACGATGTCGGTTCCGGTGATGACCACCGCCGTCGCCGCCGGGTCGGCCATCACCGAGGGCGACGTCACCTGGCGGGACCTTCCCCGGGCCGTGGTCCCCGGCGGATCCGCGGCAACCGACCCCGTCGGGCAGCGGGCGGCAGTCGATCTGCACCCCGGCGAGGTGCTCCTCGCCGCCCGCATCGCCGACGGTGATGCCGGGCCGGTGGCCGCCGCGCTCCCCGACGCCACCGTCGGCATGGGCGTACCCCACGGCCAGTCCGGGCTGGTCCTCGACGTGGGAGATCGGGTCGATGTGCTCGCCACCGTCGACGCCGGGACCGACTCCCCGCCCACCACCCGGATCGTCCGCCGAGCGCTCGTCGTCGACGTGAACGAGGACGGCGTCACCCTCGCCGTGCCGTCCGATGCCGCCCCCCGCCTCGCCTTCGCCCTGGTAGCCGGGGTGGTCACCCTTGCGCTCGCCGGCTGACACCGGGGCACTCAGCGCAGCCCGGTCACCGCCACCAGCACCACGCCCGCCCCCACCAGCACCCGGTACACCACGAACGGAGCGAACGACCGGGTCTGAACCAGCCGGATGGTCCCCCATACGGCCAGATAGCCGGTGATGGCCGATGCCGCCACGGCCCAGGCGACCGGTGGGTACAGATCGGTGGGGATGCCGCCGGTGCCGGCCGCGTCACGCCACGCGACGACGCCAGCCCCGGCAATCACCGGCACGCTCATGAGGAACGACAGCCGGGCCGCAGCGTGGCGGGTCAGCCCCAGCCATCGACCGGCGGTGATGGTGACCCCGCTGCGCGAGACCCCGGGTTGGAGCGCGGCGGCCTGGGCCAGCCCCATGATCAGCGCGTCGCGCCGCGTCCAGCTGCCGGCGGGCCGGACGCCACCGATCCGGTCGGCCCACAGCAGCAGCAGACCGAACACCACCAGCAGGGTGCCGATCAGCACGTGGTTCTCCGCCGGCCCCTCGAGTGCGTCGGCCAGCGTGAGGCCCACCACACCGGCGGGGACCGCCGAGACCACCAGCAGCCCGGCGATGCGCTGGTCACGGACCCGGTCGACGTCGGCGTCGGCGGCGGCGAACGGGGCGTCGTCGGGGGCGGAGCCGGCGGGACCAGGTCCGGGCGGCGCAACCCCGGTGGACGAGATCCGCTCGCCCACCCACGACCAGGCGGCGAGCGCATAGCGCCACAGATCGGCGCGGAAGTAGGCGATGGCGCCGGCCAGCGTGCCGACGTGCACGGCCACGTCGAAGGCTCGTTCGAGGTCGGGTCGGCCGGCGAAGTCGTCCCATCCCACCAGCCACGGGACGATCTCGAGGTGACCGCTCGAGGAGATGGGCAGGAACTCCGAGAGCCCCTGCACGATCCCGAGGACGATGGCATGGAGGATCGGCACAGCGCCTCAATGGTGGCCGCCGGGGGCCTGCTCCGTCGGCGATACCTTCCCGCCCGCGCCGGGCCGGAAGCCGGCCGGGTGAGCTGCGATGGGCCGGAAGCCGGCCGGGCGGGCCGCCCTCGCCAGGACGGGAGCCGGCCGGATGGGCTGCGGTGGGCCGGGAGCCGGCCCAGGGGGTCAGGTGCCGGATATGGTGACGTCGGAGATGGCCAGGGACTGGCCGGCCGCCGAGAACGGGAGGAACTCGAGGTCGTTGCCCACGGCGATCACGCCCTGGAGCATCTTCTGGATGGTGGAGCCGATCGTGAACTCGCGCAGCGGCTCGCCCAGCGCGCCGTCGGTGATGCGAAGACCGTCGGCGCCGGTGGAGAAGTCGCCGCTGATCGGGTTCACCCCCGAGTGCATGCCCTTCACGGACTGGATGAGCACCCCATCGCTGACCGACGCCAACAGCTCGTCGGGTGACATGGGGCCCGGCTCGAGAACCAGGGCGCGGCAGCCCGGGCCCGGTGAGCCCTTGAACCCTCCCCGCACCGCGCAGGCGTTCGACCCCGCGCCCGAGCGGCGCCCGCTGTAGGTGTCATAGACGTACTGCTGGAGCACACCGGCGTCGATGAGCGCGTTTCGACGCGACGCCAGCCCCTCACCGTCGGTGGGTGACGCCCCGTAGGTACGCACGTCGGTGGGGTCGTCGACCAGCGTCACCCCGACCGCCGCCACCGACTCGCCCAGGCGGTCGGCGAACAGGGACCGTCCCTTCAGCACCGACTCTCCGTTGAGGGTGGAGCCGATGATCGACAGGAACTGGGAGGTCACGAAGGGATCGAGCACCACCGTGGTGCGCAGCGACTCGGGCTTGGTGGCGCCCAGCATGCGGGTGGCCCGATCGACGGTGTCGGCCGCCGCCCGGTCGAGATCGAGGTCGTCGACATGACGGCCGACCGAGAAGCCGAACCCGGTCTGGGTGTCATCGGGTTCACCGGCCAGGGCGTAGGCCGCTATCGAGCACACGGTGCGACGGAGAGCCGAACGGATCCCGGTGGTGGTGGCCAGCGCCCGCTCGACGATGGCGTCGCCGTAGGCGGCCGACTCGATGGCGCGGATGCGGGCGTCGCCTTCGGCCACCAGCCGCTCGAGCCGCAGGGCCAGGTCCACCTTGTCGGCGGTGGCCACGTCGGCGAGGCGGCCGTCCCACACCTCGATGGTGGCTTCGGCCACGCCGTCGGGCTCGGTGAGGCCGTTCCACTCGTCGGGTTCGGTGAAGGTGGCGTTGTCGCGCGCCTCGGCGAACGTCTCCTCCAACACGTCGGTGTCGAACGAGGCGGCGTAGGCGAACCCCTGCCGACCGTCCTTCACCACCCGAATCCCCACCCCCTGGGTCTCGGCCGAGGAGAGCGACTCGATGTCGCGCTCGTAGACCTCGATGTCGGTGTCGCGGCCCCACGATGCGTAGGCCTCGACCTGTTCGTCGTCGCCGGCCCAGCCCACGATGCGTTCGACGATGTCGGTCAGCTCAGCCATGTCGGTTCCTCGTCTCGTTCGACGGAATCGGTCACGCGCTGTCAGCTCCCATCAGGCAGCGGTTCCGCCGACGGTCAGCTCGCTGACCCGCAGGGTGGGGTTGCCGTCGCCGACAGGAACACCCTGGCCGTTCTTGCCGCACATGCCCGGCATCCCCATGCCGAAGTCGTTGCCCAGGGCATCGATGTTGGCCAGGCAGCGGGGGCCGTTGCCGATGAGGTTGCCCTCGCGGATGGGGTCGGTGATGCGCCCGTCCTCGATGAGGTACGCCTCGGTCATGCCGAACACGAAGTCGCCCGTGGCGGTGTCGACCTGACCGCCGCCGAGCTGGCGGATGTAGACCCCGCTGGGGGTCTGGGCCACGATCTCGTCGGGATCCTCGGTGCCGGCCAGCACGTAGGTGTTGGTCATGCGGACCATCGGCAGGTGCTGGTAGCTCTGGCGGCGGCCGTTGCCCGAGTAGGGGCGATCTTCCTTGCGGGCCCGCAGGTAGTCCCACATGTAGTCGGTGAGCACACCGTCCTCGATGAGCGTGTTGCGCCCGGCGGGATGGCCCTCGTCGTCGATGGCGAACGCTCCCCACTCCCCGGCCATGGTGCCGTCGTCGACCAGGGTGATGGCCTTGCCCGCCACCTGCTGGCCGACCCGGCCGGCGAAGACGCTGGCCCCCTTGGCGATGGCGTCGGCTTCGAGCCCGTGGCCGCACGCCTCGTGGAACATGACGCCGCCCGTTCCCTTGGCGATGACGACGGGCATGGTGCCCGACGGCGCGGGGCGGGCATCGAGCTTGCCGATGGCGCTCTCGGCGGCCTGGCGGGCCACGTCGGCCACGTCGTGGTCGTCGAAAAGCTCGAAGCCGATGGTGTGGCCCACGCTGCGGTAGCCGGTCTGCATGCCGGTGTCGCCCGTGGCGACCGCCTGCACCCGGAAGGCGGTGCGGATCTGGTCGTCGGAGGTGTACACGCCATCGGAGTTGGCCACCAGGATCCGACGCCGGCCGTCGGAGTAGCCGGCCATCACCTGCTTGACGGCGTCGCCGGCGCCGCGGGCGGCGGCATCGGCGGCGCGCAACAGCTCGATCTTGCGGGCCTTGGGGATGTCCTCGGGGATCTTCGTGGTGGTGGAGGGGGACGGGTGGGTGGTGGGCGTGAGGTCGATGGTGCGGGTGCCGCCACCGCCGTCGCGCGCCGCGGCGGACGCCGCTTCGGCGGCGGCGCGCAGGCCGGGGGGGGTGAGGTCGGCGGTGTGGGCGTAGCCGGCGGTGTCGCCGACCACCACCCGAACCCCCGCGCCCCGGTCGCGGCCGCTGGCCACCTGATCGATCTTCCCGTCGTCGAGGCTGGCGCCGGTGGTGCGCTTGTCCTCGACGAACAGCTCGGCGAAGTCGCCGCCACGCCGCAGGGCGGTGGCGAGGACATCAGCGGCCCCTGCTGGTTCGATCATCGACTCCACCTCTCCTCGAAACCTCTCCTCGAGACCCACCATGCGGGCTCCGGTCGGATCTGATCCGAGTCGGGCGTTGGTCGGCCGCGACGCGGAGTCCGTATCGTAACGGTGTGGCAGTCGAACCGGGCCAAGGAGCCAGCGTCGAGCTGCGGGTCTCGGTCGACGACACGGCGAAGGCTCTCGGCTCAGGCGACGTCGAGGTGCTCGCCACCCCGCGCCTGGTCGCCCTGGCCGAAGAGGCCACCGTCGCCGCCACCCAGGGGTACCTGCGCGACCAGGAGACGTCGGTGTGCGTGCGGGTGCAGATCGACCACGTCACACCGATCGCCGTGGGTCGCAAGGTGTGGGCCGAGGCCCAGGTGGAGTCGGTGCACGGCCGGCGAATCGTGTTCACGGTGTCGGTGACCGACACCCGCGGCCTGGTGGCCGCCGGACGCGTCACCCGCGTGGTCGTGGACCGCTCACGGTTCCTCGAGAAGGCTCAGTAGGGACGTGCGCGGAAAGGTTCCCTCACGGCTGGTGACCTCGCTGCTGCTGGTGACCTCGCTGCTGGTGACCGTTGCCCTGGTGGCGGCGGCGTGCTCATCGAGCGGCGAGGGTGCCGGCGAGATCGGCAGCGGTCTGGGGGTCTCCACCACCACCGCGGCCGGTGTGGCCGGCGATGGGGTGCTCGACCCGTCGGGTGAGGAATCGGGTGACGGGTCCGACTCCAGCCCGTTGGTCGACGCCGCCGCCGACGCCCCCGGCACCGCCCAGACCACCGGTCCGCTCCCGCCCAACCAGCTCGGCGCGCCCCATCCCGGCGAGTACCGCTACCGCATCTCCGACGACGGCGACGTCATGGGCTACTTCGTCTTCGACCGGCTGGGCGACCAGTCCCGTCAATCCTTCGACCGCACCGGCGAGCTGGAGCAGCTCCACATCGAGTGGGACACCGAGGAGCGGGCCAAGCTCCACCAGTGGCGGCCCGACGGCCTGCACCTCGACCAGGAGCAGCGCCGCCGGGGCGAGAGCTCGGGCGCCGTCTGCGACTTCGAGCCCGATCTCCTCCTCGTCCCCCGCCCCCTCACCGCGGGCTTCCGGTGGATGGCGGAGGCCACGTGCTCTGCGGAGAGCGGCGGCGTCACCGTCACCCGCGACCGGACCATCGAGGGCCAGGTGATCGGTCCGTCCACCGCCGTGGTGGACGGGGCCACGGTGCCCACCGTCGAGGTGCACCGGATCGAGCTCACCACCACCACCTCGGACTCCACGCCGCCGCTGCTGCTGACCGAGCGCCGGGAGCTCACCGTCCACTGGATCGTCGACACTGGACTGGCGGCCCGGGTCGACGGCACCATCGTCGAGACCGTCTCGGGCGCACCCCGTACGCCCCGCAGCTTCACCCAGGTGCTGCTCTCGCTCGACCCCAGGACCTGATCGCCCCGGCCCGGCACGGCGCCGTGGACACCCCGTCGGTGCAGTGTGTACGATTTATGACGATTCGCCGTGGGCGGTCGGGCCCGGGCGGCACGGGCATTCCAGCCGGTCGGTGACCCAAGATGCCGTGCCGAGCAGGAGCCAGGGCTGGCCGCGTCGAATCCGTCAGTCGAATCCGTCATCCAGCCGGGTCGGGTGCTGTGCTGTGCCCGGGTCGCAACCGCTACGTGCCGGACTCCCCCGGCAAAGGAGTGCACACCATGCGCAAACTCACCAGTCTGGCCGCTCTGGCGGTCCTCGCGCCCACCGCCGCGATCGTGGCCACGTCGGGCACGGCCCATGCCCAGTGCCCGGAGAACGACGGCACGATCCCCGGAACGGGTGCGAAGGCTTACGAGGCGGGACCCTTCTACATCGACGATCGCGACGTCCTTGATCTCGACGACGACGACGACGCCGGCGGTCTGTGGATCTACATGGAGTCCAACGACGTTCCGGATCTCCAGCGCGGCGGCGATCAGATCATCTTCACGATGATCGCGGACACCGGAGTAGACCCCGAGGTGCCGCCCGTCGAGCCGATCCAGCCGGTCCCGGACGGCCCGACGCTCTTCCCCAACGGCTTCGGTGGTGGCTCGCTGGCAGACGAGGCCGGCAGCCATGACGACTGCGACGAGAGCGTCGACGGCAACAACGGCTACGAAGCGGACAACATCATCTTCTGATCCTGTCCTCCGATCCCGTCGCCCGGTGGGGCGACCGATCATGACCGTGTGAGGCCCCGCTCCGGCTCCGGCGGGGCCTCACCGCGCCACCCGACCGCGTGCCACCCCACCGCACCCCACCGCCCGAACCCCACCGCTCCGTCAGGGCAAGGTGGGGTCGGGTCATGTGGGGTCGAGCCGCCGCACGATGCCGCGGACCGGATCGATCTCGGCGATCACGAACGAACCGGGCGCGAACGACCTGGTCGCCGCCGGTTCGAGGCGGAACACGGTGCCGCCCCGGAACATGACGCGGTCGCCGTCGAGCATGTCGATCTGGCCGGTGAACAGCACCGATGGCGGCTCACCAGAGATCACCCCACCCACCCCGGCCAGCCACGCCACCACGTCGCCGTCGAGACCCACTTGCACGTAGGCCCCCTCCCAACGCAACAGCGGCGTCAGCTCGAGGTTGTGCGTCGAGAACACCACCAGGTCGGGGCTGACCCGGTAGTCGACGCCACCCACCTGGATGCGGTCGCTCTCGACGACGGTGGCCAGCCCCTCGGCGTCGGGCAGCCGCGGTGAGCCATCGAGCACCAGGTCCGGCGGCTCGCCTCCCCGCGCGCACCCACCCGCCACCACCACGCCCAGCAGCAGGCCCCCGAGCAGCAAGCGCAGCCGACGACCGTGCAACCGAACCCCGATCGGCCGGGCCGGGGCCCCGCCGGCGGCGGTGAGGGTCACCCGCTGTCGGGATCCGGCCCGCCGTCGGGATCGGACCCCTGCTCGGGGTCATCAGCGCCGGGATCAGCCCCGTCACCGGCCGGAGCGCCGGGCGGCCCGCCAGTGTCGTCGTCGGCGGCGGTGAGGTCGACGGCACGGCCCTCCTCCTCCGCTTCGAGGAAGGCGGCCTGGCCCTCGGCGGAGGTGGCCAGCACGGCCAGGCTGCCCGCCACCAGGTCCGCTCCGGGAAGCGCGACCGGCAACCGGTCGCCCTCGATCAGGCTCAGGACCATGCTCCGGCGCGTGATGGGGTCCTGGCCCAGCGACACGATGGCGGTGTTGATCCCGGCGAAGAGGACGTCGGCCAGGTCCTGCTCGGTGACGGCGGCCGCCACCGCCGTCTCGAACTGCTCCTTGAAGGTGGCGTCGAAGGAGAAGACGTCGATGGCGGCCCGGGAGTAGTCGAGGAACTGCTCGAGCCGCCGTCCGGTGGCCTCGATCTCCTCGCGCACCTCGATGATCCGCCCGTCCTTCACGTAGATGGCCATCTTTCGGAAGTGGGCGACGCCGGGGAGGCCGATGCCGCCGACGTCACCCGTGTTCTCGCTGATGGCCGGGAGGTCAGGGCGGCGGAGGTCGTAGCGGGTGACGCCCGAGCCGTCCTCGGGCCGCGGGAAGTCATCCTCGGAGGTGGGATAGGTGGGATCGAGGGAATCGTCGGACCAGCGCTCGACGCTGATCGAGCGGCTGGCGGCTTCGGCCACGTAGTCGAGCGCGGTCACGGCATCGAGGACGGGATCCCGACCGAGATCACCGACCGCCGTGCTGATGGCCGACACCAGCGGGGCCCCGCTGTCGTCGAGCACCCAGCGACCGGAGCGAAGGACGTCGAGGGCGGTGAAGCCCTCCAGCTCGGTGGAAAGGTCGGCCTCGGTGGCGCGGGCCGACAGCACCGAACGCAGGTGGGCAGGGTCGAGGAACCTCACGGCCAGCGTGTCGTCGAACACGATCTGCTCATAGGCTGGCGTGCCGTCGATCTCGACCGCGGCCTTGTAGCGGAAGTCGTCCTCGATCACCCCCTGGACCCGCAGCGTCCCGTCCGGTCGGAGGTCGGTGTAGACGAACGTCGCCGCCTGCTGACGGGCGGAGTCGACGGCGTCGAGCACCTCGTCCAGGAACGTGTCGCGACGGTTGCACGCCACCAGCGCCAGGGCGGCGAGGGCGACGACGGCGACCAGCCGCACCCGCCGGGTCACGCGGTGGCCTCCACCAGGGCACGAACCAGCCGCCGGGGCTGCTCGTACTCCGGCCGCACGGTCAACACGAACATCTCGTCGTCGACGAACCACACACCGAGGGTCTGGCGGCCCGAGGGCATCAGGTAGACGGACTGCTGTCCGACGCGGACCACAGACGGCCGGCCGGAATCCCCGATCCGGCCGGCCAGCGACCGCTGGAAGAGCGGATCGGCGATGGTGTCGGGATCATCGAACCGGCTCACCTGGACGGTGGCGTAGAGCAGATCGTCACGACGCATCCCGAAGACGCCGAGCGCATCGATGTAGGCCTCCTGGCTGGCCAGGAGGGTGGCGCTGAAGTCTTCGGGGCCGACGACGAGGTCGAGGACCGTCGCCGGCATGGCATCGGCCGCCACCGTCTCGAATTCCGCCACCTTCAGCGCCGAGCCGGCGCCGTCGTCCCCGCCACAAGCCGACGTCAGCAGCGCCACCGCGATGGGTGCGGTCATCCATGCGAGCACCCGAGGCATCAGAAGACCTGCACCCGTCCCGATGTGGCGTAGGGCCGGGTGTCGTCGCGGAAGTCGAACACGCCCTTCTCGCCGAAGGTGTACGACCACTCGCTCCCTGGCGCGATCTCCGGCGACGCCAGCCCCAGGTCGTCGATGACGATCACCCGCGCCACCTTGCCGACGTTGCGCCACACCAGGGGCCGCCCCACCGGGATCTGGTAGATGAACGGATCGAAGAACTGCCCCTGATCGTCGTCCTGGATGAGGATGACATCGGGGGCCTCGGTGGTCGTGGTCTGCTGGGCGGCCGCGGTCGTGTCGGACGTGCCGGCGACGGTGGTGGTGGTTCCGAGTGCGTCCTCGAGCTCGGGGGGGACGGTCATGGTGGTGCGGGTGGGGTCGCGCAGGGCTCCTCCGTCGCCGCCCGCCGGGTCGATCGACAGCTCGCCGCCCACCTCGTCGCTGCCACCGCAGGCGGCCAGACCCATGACGGCAACGAGCGTCACGGCGACGAAGCGAAGATGTCTGAACATGTTGAGCTCCACAACGGTGCGATGGGTCACGGGGATGGGGGCGGGGGACGCTTGGAGACACCGGTGGTGAGACCCGAGCGACCGACCGCGCTCTCGTCTACGCCGAGGTAGGACTCGATCACCCGCTCATCGTCGAGCACATCGGAGGGGAGTCCCCGGGTGACGATCTGGCCCAGATCGAGCGCAATGAGCTCATCGGACACCCGGGAGATCAGCGGCATGTCGTGCTCGATGATGAGGATCGACGCTCCCGTCTCGTACTTGACCCTCCGCAGCACTGGACCGAGGCTCTCGGTCTCGGCCTGGGCGATCCCCGACGAGGGCTCGTCGAGCAGCAGGACCTTGGGCTCGGTGGCCAGCACGCAGGCCAAGTCGACGATCCGGCGCAGACCGGTCGACAGCTCGCGCACGAACTTGTCCCGGAACGCACCCAGCTCGAACAGCTCCAGCAATCGGTCGGCCCGCGCCCGGAGCCGTCGCTCAGCCCTCCGGGCTGCGGGAAGGCGCAGCCCGTTCAACACCGCGCTCTTCACCTCTAGATGCTGCTCGAGCGCCATCAGCAGCGTCTCCTCGACGTTGAGCGCCGGGAACAGCCGGGCGTCCTGGAACCGCCGCACCAACCCCTCACGGGCCCGGGCGTCGCTCGACCACTCGCTGACGTCGATGCCGTCGAGGAGGACCCGGCCCGCGTCGAGGGGCTGGAACCCCGAGATCAGATCGAAGATGGTGGTCTTGCCGGCGCCGTTGGGGCCGATCAACCCGAGGGTCTGTCCGTCGCGCAGCACCAAGCTGACGTCGTCGACGGCGGCGATCCCACCGTAGCGCTTGGTGATGCCCTCGACCTCGAGGACGGGTCGGGTCTGGCCCAGCTCGGCGAGACGTCGATCGCGCTCACCACGACGCACACCGCCTGAGCGGCCACCGGTCCCCGAACCCTTCACGTAGACGGAGCGGAGGATGTCGGGCCGCTGAAGCAGATCGACGGTGGGACCCGAGAACCGGACCTCGCCCTTCTCCATGAAGACCGCTCGCTCCGCCAGGCTGAGCGCCACGTTCACCGACTGCTCGACCACCACGATCGTGATACCCCGACTGTTGAGCTGCCGCACGACATCGAGCAGCTCGGCCACGACCACCGGCGAGAGCCCGAGGCTCAGCTCGTCGATGCAAAGCAGCTTCGGTCGGCACAGGAACGCCTGCGCCAACGCCACCTGCTGCTGCTCACCGCCCGAGAGCTGCCCGGCGGCGACATCGAGCCGGCCGGCCAGCGCCGGGAAGGTGACCATCACCTCCGCCACGCCACGAGCGATCTCCTCGGGGTCGTCGACCAGCCAGTTGGCGAGCACGAGGTTCTCGCGCACCGACAGCTCGGGGAACACCCCGCGCCCACCCGGCATGTGCACGACACCGCGACCGACGATCTCGCTGGGAGGCATGAAGGTGATGTCACGACCGTCGAAGACGACGGCGCCTCCGCTGGCCTGGGTGATCCCCGAGATGGCCCGCAGCAGGGTGGACTTCCCGGCTCCGTTGGTGCCGAGGAGGGCGACGATCTCACCCTCCTCCACGTCGAAGTCGACATCGAAGAGGACCTGCACGTTGCCGTAGTGCACGTCGATGCCTCGACAGACGAGCATCTTCGACCGGCCGGACGCCTTCGCCTGCCGCCACTCGGCGTCGGCCAGGGAGGCCTGGAACGCCGACCGCATGTCCAGCTCGAAGAAGCCGGCCGCGGTGATGTAGATCAGCGCGCCGACGACGGCCAGCGGCACCGTGAACATGAACACCTCGCCGTAGCCGAACTCGGCGTTGATGGTCCGGGCGATCGGGAGGGCGATCAGGATCGGGCCGAGTCCGGCGATGCCCGCCACCTGGATGCCCTGGGTGCGGATCTTGGGCGGGATGACCTGGGCGATCACCACGCTGCTGGCCGGACCGATCATCGCGCCGCCGAAGCCGACGGGGACAGCGGCGAAGATGATCACCCACAGAGGGGGTTCGAACACGTAGATGATCGGCCCGAACGCCAGGAAGAGGCTGAAGAGACCGATGACGACGAGCACCCGGCTGGGATTGGTCCGCGTGAACCGGTCCACCAGCCCGCCACCGATGAACCCGCCGATGACGGCGGCGGCAACACCGGGAAGGGCGATGTAGCCCCGTTCGAGGCTGTTGAGACCGTACCGCTCCGCCATGAAGAAGATGAAGAACAGGCTGGCGACCGCATCGGCGGAGCCGGCGAAGATGTTGGCGATGACGATGCGGCGGATGGTGCGCACCCCCCATGTGGCCCGCCACCCCTCGCCGAACGACTGGGGCTCGTCCTCCTGGTGCGCCACCTCCTCTGATGCCCCGAGCGACCGCTTCTCGAAGTAGCCGCGCACCGGCTCCCGGCGCCAGAGCAGCACGCCGGCCACGACACCGACCGCCGTGAGCGGGACGCCGGTGAGGATGAACGCCCAGCGCCACCCCAGCTCGAGGACCATGTACCCGACCACCAGGGGCACCAGGAGCGTGCCCACCCGGCCCATGATGCCCAGGAAGGCGAACACCTTGCCGCGGGTCTCCGGCGGGTAGTAGTCGGCAAGCAAGGAGAACCGGGTGACGTCGGACCCCTGTTCGCTCACGTCGTCGGCGATGCGGGGGGCGGAGAGCGAGAAGAACGAATGGGCGTTGGCGGCGACCACCGAGAAGATGCCGGAGAGGATGGTCCCGACGACCAGGAACGGGACCCGGCGATGGCGATCGGCGAGGTACCCCGCGGCGATCGCCGCGAAGATCGCCACCGCCCCCACCATGACCTGGATGCTGATGATGTCGCCGACGTTTATCTCGAGGTCGCGGGCGATCTCGGGTCCGGCGAAGGTGAAGGCGGCGGTGTCGAAGCGCTGGAAGAACCCGATCAGACCGAAGGTGAGCACCGGGACGAGCCCATGGGGGCTCGTGGCCATGGCCTTGAAGTCCCGGGCGTCGCGGAGCGTCTCGCGAAAGCCCCCGCCGGAGGGTTGGGAAGGTGGGGCAGCGGTGGGGGCGTCGCCGTCGGTGTCGGGGGCGCCGGCGGTCTCGGGCCTCGAGTCGGCGTCGGAGGAGATCTCGTCGATGCTCATCGCTCGGTCACCTCCTCGAGCTCGCGCCGGGTCTCGGCGTCGTCCGCCGCCTGCGCGGCGGCGCCGTACGCCGAGCGCTCAGCGTCGACCCTGGGCCCCGCGAGCCGATCGGCGATGCGCTCCGACGACCCCTGGTAGAGGTCGCTGGGACGGGTGAACCGTCGGGTCCCCACCACCGCCAGCCCGGCGCTGGGCGACTGCTCGGCCAGCGGCACCAGCTGGCGATCGGCGACGTCGGGGTCGAAGTCGGCGAACAGGCTGGGCACCACGATTCGGCGGCGCTGGGCGATGATCCGCAGCACCGAGTCTCGGCCCTGGTTGACCAGTGAGATCAACCCACCCGGTGCCACGAACAGGATGAGGAGCGGGCCGGTTCCGACGACGAGCGTGTTCAACCAGAAGTTCGAGCTGGCGAACTCCTGGCCGAGCTGGAAGTAGGCCGAGCCCAAGATCGCGCCGCCGGCCGAGCTGACCCCACCGACCACGGCCTGGATGAACACGTTGACGGACGTGTTGGCCAGGAACGATGCCGCGGAGACCCCTCGCTGGTGATGGGCGAACAGCACTCCGGCGAACCCGGCGAAGGCGCCGGCGATGGCAAAGGCCAGCAGCTTGGCCCGCACCACGTCGATGCCGAACGACTGGAGGTTGGCTTCGTTCTCCCGCACCGAGATGAGCAGCCGACCCACCCGGGAGGTGCGGAGGTTCTTCACGATGACGATGCACAGCGCCAGGCTCAGCGCGGTCAGGAAGTACATGCTCTTCTCGTCCTCGAAGTTGAAGAAGAACAGCGTCGGCCGGTCGACGGCGCCGGGGAGGATCCACCCGAAGTAGCGCTCGTCGAACAGCACGTTCTCGACGCTGACGGCGAAGGCGAAGGTCATCACCAACAGGGTGAGTCCCCGGAGCCGCAGCGCCGGCAGGCCCACGATCACCGCCACGGCCGCGGTGACGGCGCTGGCGATGGGGATGACGAACCAGAACGGGATGCCCACCTCGCCGCTGAGGTAGCCGCCGACCACGGCGCCGACCGCCACCAGACCCCACTGCCCGAGGCTCACCTGCCCGGCCCACCCGGTGAGGACCACCAGCGACAGCACGGCGATGGCGGTGATGAAGATGGTGCCACCGAGCACGACCCGGCTGGTGTCGAAGATGAACGGGTACACCACGACCAGGAGGGCTCCGAGCGTCCACAGCCCGTACCGGGTGGCCACCAGCGAACGGATGGAGCGGAGCTCGGTGGGGATCGGGCGCGCTTCGTCAGCGGCCGCCCACGACACCTGGGTGCCCAGATCCGAGCGGCTGGCGCCCTGGCGCTGGAGCAGCAGGGCCGCCGCCACCACCACGAGCAGGCCGACGTCGAACAGCCCGGTCAGATCGGTGTGGCTGAAGTTCCACGAGTTCCGGGCAACACCGATCAAGGTGCTGGCGAACACCGCGGTGCCGATGCTGCGGAACCGGGCGATGACGGCGGCGGTGAGCGGGATGAGCAGGACGGCGAAGCTGAACCCTCCGCCCGCCGAGGCTCCGCTCGCCAGCAGCTCGCGCCCTCCGAGAGCCACGCTCACCGCGGCCAGCGCATCCAGCGCGGCGGCGATGCCCCACACCACCACGGACAACGTGGACACGCTGATGCCCAGCAGCGCGGCCCGTTCGGGGTTCTCGGCCATGGCCCGCACCGCGGCGCCGGCGCGGGTGTAGCGGAGGAAGACGCCGACCCCCACCAGGGCGAGGATCCCGATCTCGATGGCCACCACGTCGGCGATCCCGAAGTCGACGGGGAAGGAGCCGACCCGGAACGAGAAGCCCTGGAGCGGCAGCTCGCCGGCCAGATCGGTGAGCCTCTGCTGGTCGCCGGCAGTGATGCGGGTCGGCTCGGGCCAGAAGGGGAGGCGCGACACCCACGGGATGACTGACCCGAAGATGAACCCGGAGCCGAGAATCGTCACCACCGTCATGAACAGGCGGCTGGCGTTGAAGAACCGCAGCAGGAACAGACCGGTGACCACACCCAGCAGCACGCTCGCCGCCACCCCGAGCGGCAGCGCCACGAGGAAGGGCAGCGGGGTGAAGACCACGATGAAGCTGATGAGGGTGGCGCCCACGGTTCCGAACGCCCCCTGAGCGAAGTTGATGAAGCGCATCGTCCGGTAGATGAGGACGATGCCCACCGCGAACAGGCTGACCACGAACCCGAAGATCGCCCCCCGGAACAGCACGGCGGCGGGTGTGCCGGTGGCCGGGCTGGGATCGCCCGGGAGCAGGAACTGGGTGACGATGAGCAGCCCGGCTGCCACCGCGCCCCCGATCACCAGCGGGCGCTGGCGGGGATGGGTGTCGAGCCAGCGGCGGATGCGGCTCATCGCGGCAGTCCGTCGGCGGGCAGCGGGTCGGGATGCAGCTGCGCCTGATGGAGCAGGACGCGGTTGCCCGACAGGTTGTCGTAGACGTTCTCGCTGATGACCACGCCGCCGTGCTGGGGGGCGATGATGTAATCGACCTCGAACACCCGTGACGGCGAAGAGCTGCTGGTGGTGGAGACCGTCTGAGACACGTTGACCCCGAAGCCCTCCATCATGTCGCCACAGGCGTTGAAGCGATCCCGGGGGTTCACCGTGGTGTCGTTGACCACCGTGCGGCCGTGGGAGGCATCGGTTGCCGCAGTTCGGTAGCTCTCGCCCGACACGAACGGCAAGGGCAGCAGGGCCAGGCCGTTGGACGGCTCGAAGGCGTCGGTACCCGCCGGCTGATCGCCGTCGCCGTCGACGGTGATCGAACTCATCAGGGTCACACCCCGGTTGGGGTTGCCGGTGGACGGTAGCTGGGTGACGACATCGGTCTGGGAGACCCGGGCTCGGAGCGCCTCGGTGTCCACCAGGAAGGTGGTGATCAGGAACCGCTCGACCAGCTCCTCCACAACGCCCTCCGACGTCGGGACCAGCTCGACGAAGCTGAGGTTGCGAACCTCCTCGAAGGTGAAGACCTCCCGCGCCGACGTGGCCAAGGGGTTGGATGACCACTGGCTCTCGGGGACGTCGGTGACGTTTCGGATGGCGCGGAGCTCGAACCCCTGCTCCACCGGCTCGGCGTCGCGGCCTCCGCTCGCCACGAGCCGGCGCCACCGATACACCCCCTCGACGGGACGGTTGCCCGGACCTTCGGTGGTGACGTTGTCGATGGCGCCGAACTCCACCGTGGCCACGTTCCTTGCCCCAGGACACGGATCCTCGGCCGGCACATCGACGACGAAGGGCTTGCGCTCGAACGGGCGGGGCTCGGGGACGAACAGATCAGGGATGTCGAGCTGGGGAAAGCCCAACGTGGCCTCCACCGGCGTCGCCCCCGGCTCCGGCTGCTCGTCGATGCCGAAGACGAGGCTCGCCTCCAGCTCGCTTATCGTGAGCCCGGGCGCGTCCTGCTGGACACAGGCGGCGGCCACGACGGCCATGGCGGCAAGGGCGGCGAGCAGCCGGCGGCGGGCCCCTCTCATTCCATCCCCTCGTCGGGTGTGGCCGGGATCGCCCGCCAGCCTCGCCGACCGGCACGGCGCCAGGCGCGGCTTCGCCCTCGGTGGCCGGCATCGGCGTGTCGGGGATCGTAGGGGTCTCTCAGCGACAGGCGGCTGATGACGGCGAGGAACCGGACGGTCGCCGGCTGGGCTTCACCCAGCCGGGAGCGGAGCGACCGCGACAGCTCCTCGGCGGTGGAGGCCAGCAGCGGACCGTCATCGTCGTGGAGGTCGCCCCAAAGCACCCGGGTGACCATCCACGCCAGCTCGCGGTGCTCCTCGTCGTCCATCACCCGGTCGAGGAACATCAACGGGGTGTCGGTCGGATAGCGGTAGCCGAGGTCGGTGGCGTAGTCCCGGAGCTCGCTGTAGGCCAGCGCCACCCTCGACCGGGTGCCGGCGGCCAGCGCCGCGCTCCGGCGACGGCTGCGCAGGATCATCTTCCGCACAGCCGGAACGGTGAAGTAGATGGCGAGGATCACCAGGACGATCGGCACCGCTCCCAACGCCCCCAGCGCGATCTGCTCACCGAGGACCGAGTCCGGGGGCTCGATGAGCGGCACGTACACCGTGGCGCCGATCTCGTCGCCGGGGATGATGTTGGGGTCGAAGCGCTGAAGACTCGGGTCCGAACCGACCGACGGCTCGGCCTTGCGTGGCGTCCCGATGACGGGCAGCCATCCGAACTCGCCGAACCACACCTCGACCCACGCCGCGCCGTGGATGGGTCGCACCGCCAGCACGTCGCCGCCTTCGAGCGGCTGACCCCCGTCGAAACCGAACCCGATGCGGCTGGGCACACCAGCCCAGCGGGCCAGCATGGCCTGGGCTGCGACCATCTCGAAGGGAGAACCCTTCCGGGAGCCGGCGATCATGTCCTCGACCCGGGCCGGCGGAACATCGACGGGTGTCCCGACGCCCTCCGCCGTCACCTCATCGAGGACATAGCTGCGCAACCAGTCGAAGCGGCGCCACCGCGAGGGCCCTGACGCCTCGACCTCAGCCTGATCGAGCAGCGAGCGGACCGCCGGCGGCGGCTCGGGGATGTCGAGGAACTCCCCCAGCTCAGGCGGCACATCGTCGGGAACGGCATCGAGGTCGGCGACGGAGGGGATGGGGGCCGCGGTGATGATGTAGTTGAGGCGACCAGGTACCTGACCGTTGATCATCCGGATCGTGGCGCTGCGGGGGTCGAACCCGATGTTCACCCCGCGGGTGGCGATAACCGCCGAGTTCGGGAGATCGGGCAGCACCAGTCCCGTGATGCCGAGCAGGGTGATCGAGGCCGCCGTCACCTGGGGCCTGGTGGGGTCGAGCACGCCGGAGGAGTCGATCTCCTGGACCTCGCTGGCCGCGAACGGAGGGAGTCGCCAGGCCTCCCCGTCGTAGACGTCGAGCACACCCGTTCGCCACGGACCGGTCGGGGCCTCGACCAGCTCACCCCCGATGACGGCGTCGCGCACCTCGAACAGCACGCGGTCGTCGACATCGCTCAACGGGCGGGTCTCGGGCTTCTGGGGTTGTTCGGCCGGATCGATGACGGGATCGGGGAAGAGGAACGACAGCTGGTCCTTGCCGATCACCAGCGCCACGACGAGCAGCGCCAGCAGGGGCAGGGCCTTGGCCGCTCGCCGCAGCTCGTAGCCCACACCGGGGTGGATCGAGTCGTCGTCGCCGATCTCGTTCTGGGCGGACAGAAGTCCGAGCCCGATGGCCAGCAGCACCAGGACGACGGCACCGCTGGCGACCTGCTCACCGTCGGGGACCGAGATCCCGGCCACCGCGGCGATGGGCAGGGGGATGAGCAACCCGATGCTTCGAGCCTCCACCACCACCGCCGTCCACACTGCGGTGAAGCCGACGATGGCCATGATCCAGCCCACCACCGCGTGCCAGCCCGGATCGTAGGGAACCGGCGGGCGGAGCAGATCCGCCTCGGCCGCAGCCTCCGAGACTCGGGCGGTCACGTCGAGCATGTCCCCGGCGTCGGGGAGCATCATCAACAGGCCGACGGCGAAGAGCCCGACGACGATGACGGCGTACGCCACCAGCGGTCGCCGAATGAGCCGGGAGGCGACGACGGCCAGACCCACCCCGCCCAGCCCGGCGAGGATGGCACCGATGCGGGCCTCGACGCCTTCGAAGATCCCACCCACCATCACGCCGGCGGCGACGGTGGGCATGGCAGCGGCGATGACCAGACGGACGGGGATCGGCCCCAGCCGATGCTCGGCCTCCGCCGCTTGGGCCTCGGCGGCCCGCAGATCCTCTTCGACGTGCGGAACGGAGTGGTCGTCGGGCGGTGCGCCCGGCGGCGACTCGGTGAGCTCGCCGGCGTCGATGGCCATCAGCGTCGGCCTCCCCGTGCGTCGGCGCTGAGCGCGGAGCCGATGTCCTGGTCGGGATGGATGCCCACCACCTGGCAGCCGAGGGAGGCAGCCGTCCCCAGCACGTCGGTGTTCTCCTCATCCCAGATGAGGGCGATGACGAGCACCGACACCCCGGTGCGCAGCAGCAGCTTGAGGTTGGCGGCCTCGTGGGGACCGAGGTGGGGGGTGACGAGGATGTTGTGGGCGTCGCGCTGGCCGGTGGCCAGAAGCTGCATGATGGCCTGGCCGAGCGGGGTCCGCCCCATGTCGACCCGAGCGAAGGCATCGAGCATCGGTTGCTGCTCGCGCTCCCCCCGCAGCGGGCGGGTTGCGAAGCCCTCGTTGGTGACGACCTTGATCTCATAGCCCTCGCGGAGATGCCTCACGGCCAGGCTGGCAGCCGCTCGCACTCCGGTCTCGAACGACGCCGACACGCCGTCGGCGTCGCGGCTGTGGTATGTGCGGTTGGTGTCGAGGATGATCGTGATCTTGTCGGTGATTCCCTGCTCGTTCTCGCGGACCATCAGCGTGCCGGTGCGCGCCGAGGCCCGCCACACGATGCGGCGGGGATCATCGCCGCGCACGTACTCGCGCATGCCGTAGAACTCCATGCCGCTCGGCCACGGCTTGGAGACGGGAGGACGGATGGGGGGGTCCTCGAAGTGGCGGGTGAGCGGCCGGTCGACGACCGGTTCGATGCGCGGGTGGACGAACAGCTCGAACGGCTCGGCGATCACCGTCTCGCGCTGCGCCAGACCGAGCGAGTCGCCGGCCACCGCCACCAGCGGACCCACTTGGTAGACGCCGCGCCTGTTCGCCCGAAGGGTGTAGGGGTGAACGAGATCGGCGCCCGACGACATCGACGTCACAGGCACCCGTACCGTCCGGCCGAGCCGGTCCGGCAGCCGCTCCTCCAGCATGAAGGTGGACAGGCGCTTGCCAGCGGTGAGCGTGAGCTGGACGTCGAGCCGGTCGCCCTCCTGCACCCTGGGGTACAACCCGTCGCGGACCCCGGCGAGCTTGAGGTTGCGGGGGGCCATGAACACCGCGGCGATGGTGAGGAGGATGGCGCCGTAGCCCGGCATGTACATCGAGGGCCCGGCCACCATGCGCCCGGCGATCCAGGCCAGGACGCCGGCCACGATGGCCAGCTGGCCCGATCGGGTGAGGCCGAGCCTGCGCTCGAGGCTGGCCCCGAGGCGCCGAAGTGATCCCCGGCCCATTGCCCTGCGGGCGCGGTCGAGCCGGCTGAGGAGCCGTGCACCCAGTGGCAGGGTGGCTTGGGGGTCCGAGGTCACCGCGGCCATGTCACCTCCCTCGGCAGCCGGTGGGCGGAGCGGGCCGGTGCTGCCCTTCGGGCACTCAGCTCGCCTTCGCCAGCGGAGCCTTGACGCTGCCGACGATCCGCTCCAGCACTCCCTCCACCGTCTCACCCCGCAGGATGGCGTCGGGCTGGAGGATCAGGCGATGGCCCAGCACCGGGTGCAGCACCGCTCGGACGTCGTCGGGGTAGACGTGGACCCGACCGTCGCTGGCGGCGAGCGCCCGGCTCGCCTTGAGCAGGGCGATCGTGGCCCGAGGTGAGCCGCCGGCCGCCACCGCCACGTCGTCGCGGGTGGCGTGCACGAGGTCGACGATGTACATGCCCACCTCCTCGGACACCTCGATGGTCGACGCGAACACGATCATGGTCCGGACGCTCTCGGGCTCGATCACCGGCTCCAGATCGTCGATGGCCATGGTGATCGAGTTGTCGAACATCACCTCGTACTCGTGGTCCCGGCTCAGGTAGCCCATCTGGAGCTTGAACAGGAAACGGTCGAGCTGGGCCTCGGGCAGCGGGAAGGTGCCCGCCTGCTCGACGGGGTTCTGGGTGGCGAGGACCAGGAACGGGCGTGGAAGGTCGCGGGTGACCGAATCCGAGCTCACCCTGCGTTCGGCCATGGCCTCCAGCAGCGCGGACTGGGTCTTGGGGGTGGCACGGTTGACCTCGTCGGCCAGCAACACGTTGCAGAACACCGGCCCGGGCTGGAACACGAACTCGCCTGTCTTCTGATCGAAGATCGACGAACCGGTGATGTCGCCGGGGAGCATGTCGGGTGTGCACTGCACTCGCTTGGTGGTGGCGTTCATCGACTCGGACAGGGCCCGGGCCAGCATCGACTTGCCGGTGCCGGGGAGATCCTCGAACAGCACGTGGCCCTCGCAGAGCATGGCGACGAGGGCCAGGCGAACGATGTCGCTCTTGCCCTTGATCACGGTCTCCACGTTCGCGGCCACGGTGTCGAAGCTCTGCTTGAACTGGTCGATCGTCATGCCGCCGGCCGGTTTGGCGGCTTGCTTCGGACGTCGTCTGGTGCTCGTGGTGGTGGCCATCGATGTGTGCGTTCCTTCCCCCAGACGGCGTCTGGGTCGGGTGGGACCAGGAGCCCGCGGCGGTGTGACCCGGGGATGGTACCTACGGGTTCTTCCACGACGCAGGTCGGAGTTCCTGCCGGAGCGGCCCCAGACCACCGTCCGTGGCCGAAATCCTCACCCCGTTCTGGGGCGAATTCCCTCGGTCCGCTCGATTTGGCAGAATCTCCCCGCACGGTGAGGTGACACAACCGGCACTCAACGGCCCGGTGACAAGGAGTTCGGGCCGGATCCGGAGAACCATGGTGAGTGCGGCAGGGCACCGCGACCGATCGGAGATCGGGGTGTCATCGATGCGGCGAGAGGTCCCCGAGGTAACCACGTGGCTGACGACAACGAGGCACAGCGGCATAGCGATTGGGCACGGCGCTACCCACCGCTGCTCACCATGGGCATCGCCATGCTGCTGGCGGTCGTGGTGTTGCCTTCAAGCCTCAACGTCCCTCAGACCAACCCCACCCAGACCCTCGAGTTCGCCCCCGTCCCTCCCGACGACGAATCCGACGAGGATCCGCCCGAGGGCAACACCGCCGCGCTCGGCCTGGGCGAGTCCTCCAGCATCGAAGGCGAAGCGTTGGGCGGCGACGGGGACGGACCCCCGCCGCCACCGCCAGACGATGATGGAGGTGGGCGGGTCGATCCCGGCACCGCCTGCGTCGGCGAGCCGCCCCGCCAGACCTTCGACCCGCTCTCGCCCCCCTGCGTGCCGTTCTGGGACCAGGCCAGCGACAACGGCGGCGCCACCTACGCCGGGGTCACCTCCGAGGAGATCCGCCTGCTGGTGGCGTTCGACGGCGGCATCAACTACACGAGCGGCAGCGACGCCTCCAACCGGGGGGCGCCCCGCAACAAGATCTACGACCTCCACCAATCGGCTGAGGAGTGCCGGGAGCAGAACAGCGGCGACGGCGGCTGCACCCACCTCGTCACCCGTGGTCTGCGGGTCTGGCAGGACTACTTCAACCAGCGGTTCCAAACCTATGGCCGCCAGGTCCACTTCTACGTGTCGTTCAGCGAAGGCGTCGGCGCCACCCCTGAGCGGCGTCGAGCCGAAGCGGCGCTCCACCTCGACGAGATCGACCCGTTCGCGGTGGTGTCGTTCCTCAGCGAGGGAGCCGAGGACGACTACCTCTTCGCCATGGCCCGCGGCGGGGTCTTGAACTTCGGCTCCTTCGGTCTGCGCGACAGCGAGTTCTACAACACGTTCCCGGGGATGATCTGGTCCTACCTGCCATCGATCGAGCAACAGAGCCAGTCCTACGTCAACTACGTGTGCCGCCAGGTCGTCGGCCCCGACCCCGACAACCCCCATGTGGCCAACCTGGCGGGCGGCGAGCTGCGCAACGAGGCCCGCAAGCTGGGGATGATCAGCACCAACAACCGCTTCCAGCCGGGCCTCAAGAAGCTGGCGCAGATCGTCAAGACCGAGGTCGAGAGCTGCGGTGGGGAGATCGTGGACCACATCGAGTTCGAGAACTGCTGTCTGGCCCGCGACAACGGCGACCCTCCCGACGACGAGCAGCAGGAGATGGCCCGCTTCCAGTCCCAGGGGATCACCACGATCCTGTGGCCGGGGGGCGGCAACGGCAACTACGCCCAGTCGGCCCAGGCCATCAACTACCAGCCCGAGTGGATCGTGGCCGGCGGCGACAGCTTCCAGGACAACGCCACCTACCACTTCTACGCCCAGTCGGGAGGGGCCTACGACGGGCGGGGCATCGCCATCTCACCCCGTACCCTGGAGCCCCCGCTCGGCCAGCAGCTCTGCTTCCAGGCGTTCCGGGAGTTCAGCGCGACGTTCGACCGCCGCGATCTCGACTACGTCTGCGAGTACTACACCAACCTGTTCCAGTTCTTCGTCGGTGTGCAGGTGGCCGGCCCCTTCGTCGGTCCCACCCAGATCGACAAGGGATTCCATGCCATCCCCCAGAAGACCAGCAGCGCAGATCCGCGCATCCCGGCCTGCTTCTACCTTCCCGGTGACTACACCTGCGTCAAAGACGCTGTGGCGATGATGTGGGACCAGGAGGGCCAGGTCACCGGCACGTCGACGCCCGGGTGCTTCCGCCTCATCGACAACGGCAAGCGCTACCTCCCCGGTGAGTGGCCGGTGCAGCAGGTGGCCGCCGACCACCAGCCCAACGACCCGTGCACCGGGTACTCCGAGTCCGTCAGGGTCACCCTCGCATGACGCTTGGCCCCATCCGCCGCCACATCGCCGCCGTCTCGGCTGCCACCTTCACCGCCGGGTCGCTGCTCGCCGTCGCCGTCGGTGGGCTGACCAGCCCCGCCGGGGCGCGTCAGTTCGAGGCGCTGGTGGTGACGCCCGACCAGCCGGTGCTCGTCACCTTCGACCCCACCCCCGGCGAGCTGCCCTACATCCGCAAGGCCGACCCCGGCCAGTGCCGCACCGCCGACTACTGCGACACCATCCCGCTGGAGATCCCCGAGCCCGACATCTCGGCCACGTCCGACTACAAGCTCCGGTTCAAGATCACCAACCTGGGCAGCAACGACATAGACGCCGTCCTGTGGGACAACGGTCAGATCAAGGAGCAGTTCGGCAAGGCCGAGCCCGGCGACACCAACTACGACCCCCTCGAGTCGGACTACACCGACCTTAGGGTCATGGCCGATCCGAACAAAGCCGGTCCCAACAAGGACGGGTTCGTCGAGCTGGGACGCCCCGACCTCGTCGACTACAACTTCACCGTCCTCAACTTCAGCGGGACCAGCAAGGGCTACACCATCTTCGCCGAGATCCTGATCGAGGAATCGGTGCAGCCGAGGGAGATCCTTCCGCCCGAGAGCCGGGTGGCGGTGACCCCCACCTCGGTGGCCGCCGCCCCGGCGACGACGATCGCCACCGCCCCCACAGTCGAGCTCGACCCCTTTGCCGAGCAGACCCCGGGCCTCGATTCGGTTCGCATCGAGCGCGATCCCGATCTGGCTGCCATCCGAGAGCAGAACCTGGCCGACCAGCTCGCCGGACCACCGGCGCCCATCGTCGCACGGCGCGCATCGGTGGCGGGGCCGGCCGCACCCGTCTCGGGGCTCACCGCCTTCCTGTGGCTGGCGGTCCTACCGGCCGCTGTTGCCGGCTCCGCCACCGGACTCGTCCTCCGCCGCCGCGTACGCTTGCCTGACATCGGCTGAGGCCGATGACCGCCAACGGCCACCAGGGCTCCCACCCCGACCGTGAGCCGCCCGCCGACCAACGGCCGTGGACGACGCGCTACCCGCCGCTGATGGGGATGGCGGTGGCCCTGCTGCTGGCCATCGTGGTTCTGCCCAGCAGTCTGAACGTCCCACAGACCAACCCCACCCAGACCCTCGAGTTCGCCCCCGTCCCTCCCGACGACGAATCCGATGAGGATCCGCCGGAGGGCAACACCGCCGCGCTCGGCCTGGGTGAGTCCTCCAGCATCGAGGGCGAAGCGTTGGGCGGCGACGGGGACGGGCCCCCGCCCCCACCGCCAGACGATGATGGAGGTGGGCGGGTCGATCCCGGCACCGCCTGCGTCGGTGACCCACCTCGCCAGACCTTCGACCCGCTCTCGCCCCCCTGCGTGCCGTTCTGGGACCAGGCCAGCGACAACGGCGGCGCCACCTACCAGGGGGTCACCCCCACCGACGTCCGGCTGCTGTTCTACCTCGACGGCAACATCAACTACATCGAGGCGTCCAACACCGGGAACCGGGTCGCTCCAAGCAAGGCCCTCTACGACCTGCACGAGACCGAGGAGGAGTGCCGGGCGAAGAACAGCTCCGACGGAGGGTGCACCCACCTCGCCACGAAGGCGCTGCGGGTGTGGCAGGACTACTTCAACCAGCGGTTCCAGACCTACGGCCGCCAGGTGCACTTCTTCGTGTACTACTCCGGCGAGCGGACGACGGTGGGGCGGCGTCAGGAAGCGGCCCTGGTCTTCGACGAGGTCGAACCGTTCGCGGTGGTCTCCATCGCCCAGGGTGCCGAAGAGGCCTTCCTCGATGCCATGGCCCGCAAGGGCGTGCTCAACTTCGGATCCTTCGCACCACGGGAGAGGGCGTTCTTCGACGAGTTCCCGGGGCGGGTCTGGTCCTACCTTCCCTCGGCCGACCAGCTCTCGCTGACATATGGCGGGTACGTGTGCACCAAGGTGATCGGGCCCGCGCCGTCGACCCCCTACCCAGCCACCATGGCCGACGTCTCCATGAACGGATCGCCCCGGGTGCTGGCCATGCTGCACACCACGTCGTCACGCTGGCCCGGCCTGAGGGCGATGGCCGCACTCGTCCGGGAACGGGTGACGGGCTGCGGCGGCCAGATCGTCGACACCGTCACCTACGACAATTGTTGTCTCGCCCGCCAGGGCGGCTCGGTCAACCCCGCCGCCCAGCAGGCCATGGCGAGCCTGCGCGAGCAGGGGGTGACGACCATCCTGTGGACCGGCGGGGTCAACGGCGAATACGCCAAGGCGGCCGCCTCCATCGGCTACTTCCCCGAGTGGGTCGTGTTGGGCGACACCGTGCTCGATGCCCACCACCCCATCCGGCTCTCCGATTCGTCACCGTCGTTCGACAGACACTCGGTGGTGGTGTCCCCCCAGCCGTACAAGCCCGCTCTCGAACAGCAGAAGTGCTACGCCGCGTTCCGCGAGATCAACACCACCTACTCCAACAGCGACTTCCAGTACACCTGTGACTGGTATGATGACCTGTTCCAGTTCTTCGTCGGCGTGCAGGTGGCCGGGCCCTATCTCGGTCCGATCCAGATGGAGAAGGGCTTCCGGGCCATCCCCCAGGTCTACGTCGGCCTTCCCACCGTGCCGGCGTGCTTCTACCTTCCGGGCGATCACACCTGCATCAAGGACGCTGCCGCGCTGTACTGGGACGCGGGCGGCGTGCCGCCGGGCGATGAGCGGCCTGGCTGCTGGCGGGCCATCGAAAACGGCCGGCGCTACCCAGGTGACGCTTGGCCCCCCGGCAACATGGGCACCGACATCGAGGGAGACGAGCCCTGTTCGGCCTACGACCAACGGGTCCAGTTCAGCTACACGCCCTGACCATCTCGCCGTCCACCTCCCCCTGACCCCCGGCCCGATCCGGCGGTCCGTTGGCGTCGCGGGCACCGGGGCGTAGGCTGACCGCACTGAGGATCCGGTGGAGCAACGGTGACCGCCACACAACTTGAAGCTGCGACTGCGCCCGATCGACGGGCCAAGGTACTCTTGGTGGCGCGCCTGGTCGCAAGCGCGGTGATGCTCGCCATCTTGATCGATCGGGTTCCCCGATTCGGAGCGCTCGCCCCCCGGTGGGACAACGGGGCGCTGTGGTGGCTGGCGGCGGGATTGCTGGCCACCTTGGCCGGGATCTGGCTGTCTGCCCTTCGCTGGCAGCGAGTGGCGTCGGCCCTGGGGGTGCGGGCCCGGCTGAGCACCCTGTTCAACCAGTACCTGGCCGGCCAGTTCGTCTCGAACTTCCTGCCCTCCACCATCGGAGGCGACGTCCTGCGAGTCCGTCGCCTGTCGTCGCTCACCGGCACCAGCCCCAAGGTGTTCGCGTCGGTGGTGCTCGAACGGCTCACCGGCTGGCTGGTGCTCCCGCTGATCACCCTCACCGCGCTCGCGGTCAACCCCGGGCTTCGACATCTCGGCACCGCCTCCACCGTCGCCTTGTGGATCAGCCTCTCCACGCTGGCGGGGCTGGCCGCGGTCCTCACGATGGCGGCTCATCCCCGCATCGGTGGCCGTCTCGCCCACCACCAGGGCTGGACCCGCTTCCTGGGCGCCGTCCACCTCGGCGTGGATCAGCTCCGGCGTGCTCCGCGCGCCGCCCTCGGCGTCGTCGCCGTCGGCTTCGCCTACCAGCTCACGGTGGTGTTCGCCGCCCTCATGGCCGCGGAGTCGCTCGGCCTGGAGCCGGTCGGGCCCACCGCGGTCCTGGCGTTCATGCCGGCGGTGGCCATCGCCCAGGTCCTGCCCATCTCCTTCGGTGGCCTGGGGGTGCGTGAGGGCGCGTTCGTGCTGTTCTTGCACCCACTCGGTGTCGCCACCGCCGATGCCATCACGCTCGGGTTGCTGGTCTATGCACTGAACCTCGCGGTGAGCCTGTTGGGGGCGCCGGCGTTCGCCGCCGGCAACCGCGCCCGCAACGCGGCTCGCGCCGTCGCGTGACGAGAGTCCCGCTCACCGACCTCCCCGACACCACTCCGGAGACGGAGCGGCCCCGCCCCGCGTTCCTGCGATGGTGGAAGGAGGTCATCTACATCGTCGTCTTCTACGTGGTGTACAGCGCGGTGCGGAACAACTTCGGCAGCGCCGCTGTCGAGCCTGAGGTGGCGTTCCGCAACGCCGAGCGGATCATCGACCTCGAGAAGGCGGTCGGCCTCTACGTCGAGGAGGGCATCCAGGACTTCTTCCTCGACGCCACCTGGTTCATCCGCTTCTGGAACATCTTCTACGGCACCGCCCACTTCGCGGTGACCATCGGCGTGATGGTGTTCCTGTTCCGCAAGGTGCCCTACCGCTACCCGCGCTGGCGCAACGCGCTGGCCTGGACCACGGCCCTGGCCCTGGTGGGGTTCGCCACCTTCCCGCTGATGCCGCCCCGGCTGCTGCCGCCGTCGTTCGGCTACGTCGACACCCTCGACACCATCGGCGGCCTGTGGTCGTTCAGCTCGGGCGCCATGGCCGAGATCTCCAACCAGTACGCGGCCATGCCCAGCCTGCACATCGGGTGGTCGATGTGGAGCGCGCTGGCCATGGTCGGCCACCTCGACGGTTGGGCTCGACGCCTGATGTGGATGTATCCGGTAATCACCCTGTTCGCCATCGTCGTCACCGGCAACCACTACTGGCTCGACGCGGTGGGCGGCGCGGCGGCGTTGGGCCTCGGGTACATCATCGGCTCGGCCCAGGACGAGTGGCGCATCGAGCGAGCGCAGAAGAAGGCCGGTGCCGCGTTTCGGGCCTCGGCCTTCGATCCCCCCAAGCCCTGGAACCCCCCGCCCGCCGACGACTGACCCCGAGGCCCCCCTCCGAGCCCCCCCCCACCGAGGCCGAGGACTCATCGATCGTTTCCAGGTGGCCGAGGACTCACCGATCGGAATCCGACAGGTGAGTCCTCGGCGATTGGGAAACGACTGCTGAGTCCTCGACGTGTGTGGGGTGCCGGGTCAGGCGCGGGGCAGGCGCGGGGCCGTCAGGCGGAGGTCAGGCGGAGGTGACGGGGCACACGTGGAGCGGCTCGGTGAGGCCCTTGGCGGTGCGCCGCCGGGCCCGGCCGAAGGCGGCCCCGGGCAGGTCCTTGGTGGCAGCCCGCACGTCGGTGCTGACCAGCACTTGGCCGCCCTTGGCCTGCTCGGTGATCCGGGCGGCCACGTTCACGGTGTGACCCAAGACGTCGTCGGGGAGCAGGATCACCTCACCGACGTGGATGCCAGCCCGCAATCGCAGCGGAGCGGGAGGGTGCTCCACCAGCTCGAGGCAGGCCAGCACCGCCGCTTCGGGCTGGAGGAAGGTGAGGAACAACCCGTCGCCCAGCCGCTTCTGGATGCGGCCACCACGGCTGCGGATGATCGGCCCCACCTGGCGACGGTGCTCGGCGAGCAGGTCAGTAGCAGCTTCGTCACCGTGCTCGGCGGTGAAGCGGGTGAACCCTTCGAGGTCGGTGAAGGCGATGGTGAGGCGCTCGTTATCGCCGCTGCCCGACTCGTCGTCATCGTCGTGGGCCGACATGATCTGGATGGTCGAAAGGCCGAGGGCGGCCAGCATCGAAGGACGCTGCTCGACACTGCGCTCGAGGTAGCGCTCGACCATCTCCAGCGGCGTCGCATTGGAGATCGGCTGGGCGGCGGGGTCGTTGAGCCAGTCGTGGCTCACCAGCCCGAGCTCGAGTGCATGTTGCAGACGCTCGGGATCGCGCTGGAGCAGCGACGCCACCCGGGACTTCACCACGCCCCCCAGTCCGGTGACCGCTTGCTGACCGGCAACCTTGGCTCGCTGTCGGTCGGGACCCATGGGTTGCGAAGCCTACTGGCGACTTCGCGAAGCCGATCGGGTGTCTGAGCGGACCTGAGGGCCGGCGGGGCGGTACCCTTGGTCGACCCTCCCCCTGGAGACTGACCTTCCCATGCTGCTGGACCAAATCAACGGCCCCGACGACCTGAGCGGCCTCTCCTACGAACAGCTCGATGAGCTGGCCGAGGAGATCCGCCGGTTCACCGTGCACGCCGTCGCCCGCACCGGCGGGCACCTGGGCTCCAACCTCGGTGCCGTCGAGCTGACGCTGGCGCTGCACCGCGTGTTCGACTCACCGAAGGACCCCATCCTGTGGGACACCGGCCATCAGGCCTATACCCACAAGATCATCACCGGCCGCCGCGACGGCTTCGACCAACTGCGCCAGGGCGGCGGGCTGTCGGGTTACCCCAACCGCACCGAGAGCCGCCACGACTGGGTCGAGAACAGCCACGCCTCCACCATCTTGAGCTACGCCCATGGGCTCAGCACCGCGTTCGCCGCGCGAGGTGACGACCATCGCACCGTGGTCGCCGTCATCGGCGACGGCTCGATGACCGGCGGCATGGCCTACGAGGCGCTCAACAACATCGGTCATGCCGGTACCCGGTGCGTCATCGTGGTGAACGACAACGGTCGCAGCTACGCCCCCACCATCGGCAAGCTGAGCGAGAGCCTCCACCGGCTGCGCCTGTCCCCGACCTACGTGAAGCGGCGCAACCAGATCGAGCGCCTGCTGTCGGAGATGCCCCTCGTGGGCGGCCAGCTCGAACGGGGCGCCGAAAGCATGCGGGCCGCGCTGCGCGAGCTGTTCGAGTCCACCGCCTTCTACGAGCAGCTCGGCGTGCGGTACACCGGACCAATCGACGGCCACGACCTGCCGGCGCTCGAAGCCGCCCTGCGTGATGCCGCCACCTACGACGGGCCGATCGTGGTCCACGTCATCACCCAGAAGGGGCGGGGCTATGACCCCGCCGAGCAGGACGACGAGAAGCGCTGGCACGACACCGGTGCCTTCGACGTGGAGACCGGCCCGGTGGGCGCCCAGCCCAGCGGGTACACCGGTGTCTTCTCGCGGACGTTGATCGACCTCGCCGACCACGACGAACGAATCGTGGCCCTGACCGGGGCCATGCCCGGCTCCA
>Ga0214471_10000393_pt1 | contig 38262 bp, 37 predicted proteins | sample RVTome_5_FD_207665 | JGI IMG/M metagenome (GOLD analysis project Ga0214471, IMG submission 207665) | Soil microbial communities from uranium-contaminated site in the Upper Colorado River Basin, Wyoming, United States - RVT142D155 | ecosystem: Environmental > Terrestrial > Soil > Contaminated >... | reverse complement strand
CGTCGATGATCGCCACCTCGGTGACGTGGAGTTCGCGCCCGTTGGCGTCGGTGGTTCCCCTAAGGTCGAGGATCGCCTTCATGCCGGAGACCCCGATCGCCACGTCGACCAGCCCTTTCCGCCACGGCCGACCAAAGGTGTCGCTGATGACCACCGCCAGGTCGACACCCGTGGCCGCCTTGATCGCCATCCGTATGCCGTGCGCCGACCGGTCGGGCTCGTGGGGGAGCAGGACCGCCGTGCCCGGGGCGGCGTTGGAACGGTCCACCCCGGCATTGGCGCAAACAAAGCCATGCTTGGTGCGGGTGATGATCAGGTCGCCGCGACGCCGGATGATCTCCACCGCCTCGCGCATCGCCAGCGCCCGGTAGGCGGGCTCCTCCTCACCTTCCAACTCGACGACCGCCCCTTCCGCCTTGGAGACCACCTTGTGGGTGACGACCAGGACGTCGCCGGGCTGCGGCTCGAGCCGGGCTCGGCGGATGGCCTCCACAAGCAGTGCCGGTAGATCGTCGCCACTGGTGACCTCGGGGATGCCGGGAAGCGGGGTGATGGTGAGGGTCAAAGGGCGAGAACCTCCCGGGCGAAGCGCGCTGCCCGAGCGGGATCGGCGATCCGGGTGTCGAGGGCATGGATGCGGACGGATCCGGCGTCGACCTCTTCGTCGGCGTCGCCCTTGTCGACGATCAGGTCGTCGAGCAGGGCTCGGTAGGCGGCGAGCACCCCGGCGGTTCCAGGCGGCAGTCGCAGCGAGGCCATCACTCTGTCCGCAGGGCCCTTCAGGGCCTTGCCGCCGAAGAGCGGGCTCACGGCGATGACCCGGGGATGGGCGAGCACCGCGTCGTGGATCTCGCGGATCGCCAGGATCGGCCAGATCGACAGCGGCGGATTGGAGGGGGCGATCACCACGAGGTCGGCGTCACCGATCGCCTCGATGACTCCGGGCGCCGGCTTCGCCTGCTCGCTTCCGTCGAACTCGATCTCGTCGACGGAGTCCTGGTGGCCGCGGAGCACGAAGTACTCCTGAAAGGGGATCCACTCGCCCCCGGTGGAACGAACCCTGGTGCGGAGCCGGTCGTCGGTGGCCGGTATCACGCGGTGCCTCGCGCCGAGGGCGGCGGCGATCCGAGCCGTCACCGCCGACAGCGCCTCGCCGGCGGCGAGCGCCTCGGTCCGGGCGAGGCAGGTGGCCAGATCGAGGTCGCCGAGGCGGAACGTGGTGTCCGCCCCGAGGCCCTCGAGTGCTCCCATGACCGTCAATGTGTCGCCGGCCCGACCCCACCCGTTGGGGCCCTCGATGCCGGCGAGCGTATAGACGACCGTGTCGACGTCGGCCGAGACATGGACACCGTGGACCCGATCATCGTCGCCTACATTGACGATCACCGTCAGGTCGGCGGGGTCCAGGACGGCGGCAAAGCCTCGAGCGGCACGCGCCCCGCCGACGCCGCCGGAGAGGAGGGTCACCCGCCTCAAATCAGGCCGTCCATAGAATGCGTCCCGGCCATGTCCACCGATCCTTCCATATCTCCCAGCGCGGTCCCCGCGCCCGTCGTCGCCGCCATCGTGACCGCCGACGACGCCACGCTGTTGAAGGGGTGTCTCGAGGCGATCGGGCGGCAAGTGTACGGACCGGCCAAGGTGTTCGTGGTGGGCGGCGACGAGGAGGTCCGGCGGGTTGCCGCCGACTCGGATGCGTCGTGGCGACCCAACATTCGCGGCATCTACGACACGATGGGCCCCGAGATCGGATACATCTGGGCACTTCGGCAACGAGCCCGCCCCGAGCCGGGCGCACTGAAGGCGCTCATCGAAGACGGTGCCCGCGTGGACGCCTCGGTTGCAGGGTCCAAGGTCGTCGACGCCGAGGACCCCGAACGGCTCGTCTCGGTGGGCTACGCCACGGACGTGTTCGACGCCCCATACAGCGGCCTGCAGAAGGGTGAGCTCGACCAGGAGCAATACGACGTCATCCGCGACATCGCATCGGTGGCTGGCACGTCGATGCTCATTCGTCGCGACCTCTTCCGGGGGCTCGGTGGTCTCGACTCGCTCATGACGCAGACCTCGGCGGCGATCGATTTCTGCCAGCGAGCCCGCCTCCGCGGCGGTCGTGTCGTGGTGGTCCCGTCTTCGGTGGTCCGCTACGAAGGCCCGGATCCCGCTCCTCGTTGGCGGGAGCGCGCCGGTGAGACCCGGGCGATGCTCAAGGCCTATGGCCCGCTGACGCTCTTGTGGGCGGTGCCGGTTGCTTTCCTCGTCGGTCTTGCCGAGAGCGTGCTCGGGCTCTTCGTCGGCCGGTTCCCCCTCCCCGGGCTGTTCGTCGCCGGCCTGTGGAACATCGCCCATCTCCCTTCGGCGCTCAAGGCGCGCTGGCAGGCGAGGCGAGGCCGGGAGGTGGGCGACGAAGAGCTCTTCAGGTACCAGGTGAATGGGTCGGCTCGCCTCCGTGAGCTCTACGAGGAGGTGGGGGAGCGGGTCCGCACCCGGTTCCCCGAGGGCGTGCTCTCCGGCTTCAGCGACGCCGTGGAGGCCGGTCAGCAACGGATCCGCAAGCCGTCCTTCTTTGTCGGGTTCCTGGCGGTCATATTCGCGCTGCTCGCCACCCGGGGCATCTGGGGTGACGGGCTGCCCATCGTCGGGTTTTCCCTACCACCGCCCGACTCGCCGTCGGCTGCGCTTGGCGCCTACGCCGGTGGCTGGAACCCCGCCGGGTTCGGGTCGCCCGAGGTGCTGCACCCGTCGATAGCGGCGACCGCAGTCGTGCAATTCCTCACGCTCGGAAGCGGGAGCGCGGCAGTCGCGGTCATCGTCCTCGCCTCCTTCCTGCTGGGGATCTTCGGCACGGCCCGGCTGATCCAAACATGGGGACTCGGCTCGGTGGCTGGTTACTTCGCCGGGATCGTGCTCATGGGCGGGGCGGCTCTTGCCGGGGCGACTGCCGACACCCATTGGGGAGCCATTCCTGCCGTGGCAGCCGTCCCGTGGGCCGTGGTCGGGTCCTTCCGCCCGTGGACCGGCTCGCTTGCCGTCCGGGCGCGCTGGGTGGCTGCGGTCGTGGTGCCACTCGGGGTCGTTGCGGCCTTCGCTCCGGTTGCCCTCGTGGTACCCCTTGCGGCGTCGGCGCTCTGGGCCCTCGTCGGCGTGGGCGACCGCTGGAGTGCCACGACGCGCCTCGGCATCGGCACCGCCGCCACCCTTCCCTTGCTCATCCCGTGGATGCTCTATGTGGACATCGGCGGCCTGGTGACGGAGGGCACGGAGGCATTTTGGGAGCCGGCCTGGGGGATGGTGGCCCTCGGAACCCTCGCCGCCCTCGGCGCTCTGTCTTCGCGTGATCGGGTACTCGTGTCGCTGGGGACCTGGGGAGGCGTCGTGGCGGTCCTCGGGGGGGTCGCCGCCCGGTCGGGATCGCTGGGGTCGGGCGCAGCAGTGGAGGTCGCCGGGCAGACCGCCGCCGCGCTGGGAATCGCGGTGCTCACCGGTGCTGCCATCGAGGCAGGATCCCGGCGCAAGGGGCTCATCGGCCGGGACGTCTTCGGGGTGGTGGCGGGCAGCGTGGCGGCCGTCGGCCTCGTGGTCTCCACACTGCTGGTGGCCGGGCCCGGTCGGGCGGGGCTGCCGGCGGACCATCTCTCCGATTCCCTCCAATTCGCCGTTCCGCAGGATGGGACGCCGACCCGGGTGCTCATGTTCGGCACCTCGTTGCCGGGCACCGCGCGCAGCCTCGAGGGCCTGCCGTATCGCGTCTTCGTTCCGCCGTACCCGTCATCATGGGAGGGGCGGCTGAACGAGCCGCGGCTCGCCGATGAGGCTCTCCAGGCGCTCCTCGAGAGCCTGCTCGACGGGCAGGAGCGGCGGGTGGGCGCATCGCTGGCCGAATTCGGCATCGGCTGGGTGGCGTTCACCGAGTCGAGCCCGCTCGAGCAGCTCTTCGAGGCCCAGCTGGACCTGGTGCCGCTTCGCTCCCTGGACTTCCCCGTGTTCCGCAACGAGGTGACGACTGGATTGGCGCTGACTCCGGACGGCTCCGAATGGGAGCAGTCCGGGACCGGGTATCGGTCGGGCGACGGCGCGGCCGCCCCGGCCCTCACTATCGCCTCCAATGCCGACCATCGCTGGGGCCCGGGACCGTGGCAGCAGGTCGACTGGTGGAACGAGGTCACGCCGGCGACCGATGCCGTCCGCTTCCAGCCCTACGGGCCTCGCCGGATCATGGGAATCGCCGCCGGGGGCTGGCTGCTCCTTCTCGGCATCGGCTGGGTGGCCGGACGCTTCGAGGAGCGGAAGCCATGAGCCGCTGGCCCATCGTCGTGCTGCTGGGCGCACTGCTTGCCGGAGCGTCTCTGATGCCGGCTCCGGACCCCGAGCCCGAGCCCCTCGCCGGGGTGATCATCGACCGTCCGGGGCTGGAGTCGCCGGTCGATGCATCGATCTGGTATTGCCCGTGGGCCCAGGCGAGCACCGAGCGCGACTCGGTCTTCGCTCTCGCCGCGATGGCCTCGGCCGGCGCCGAATTCACCTTCCCGGTGGCCATCCCGGGGGAAGAGCCGGACACCGCCCGGTTGGAGATGATCGGCCCCGGTGCCGCGGCCCTGTCACTGTCGGACATCGCTCAGCGCGGCGACTCTCCGGCATTCATCGAGTTCGATGACGGGCCGTCGGCAGCGACGGTGACGGTCGTCGGCGACGTGCTCACCGCCGACGCATGCGTTGCAGCCGGACCAGATGAGTGGTTCTTCGCCGGTGGTTCCACCCGAACCGGCGAGACCCTGCGGCTGCGGCTCTTCAACCCCTTCCCGGAGGTCGCCAAGGTCACCATCTCCGGGTTCTCCGAGATCGGTGTCGAGGCTCTCGGCCAGCTGCGCTCGCTGTCGGTGAATCCCCGGTCCTGGCGGGATGTCGACTTCGAGGAGCTGCTCCGCCAGCGTGAGGCGCTGGTGATCTCCGTTCGGTCCGACGATGGGCTAGTGGTGCCCGCCATGGCGTTCAGCAACGAAGCCGACCAAGCGTGGTGGAGCGGCACCGGGTTGTCGACCGAGTGGGAGTTCCCGGTGGCGCGTCATCTGGGTCTCGATGACGCTGCCATCGTCGTAGCCAACCCGGGCCTGGCTGCGGTCGAGGTGTCGGTGGACGTGTTCACCCGAACCGGCCCGCAGCGGGGCGCATTCATCTTCACGGTCGGTCCGGAGGCGCCAGTTCGGATCGCACTCGATGACATCCCGGAGGCGGTGATCGGAGCGCGGGTGACGGCGACCTCGCCGGTGGCTGCCGCGGTGGTGGCGACCGGTGAGGCGGGCACGGCTGTGACCGCGGGGGTTCCGACGGCCCGCGCCTGGCTGCTTCCCGGGCTCAGGAGCACCGGAGCCGACGAGGGTCTCCTCTGGCTGCTGAACTCCGGGGACGAGGCGGTCACCGTGACCATCGGGGTGCTCACCGGCGTCGAGACGATCAACACGAAGGAGGTCCTCGAGCCCGGCACGATCCGGAGGATCGCCGTCGACGACGTCGATGCCCTCGGCTACATCGTGTTCGCTGCCGACCCGTTCAGTGCGGCCTGGAGCGTCACCGGCACCACGGGCACCGCGTTTTCGGCGGGAATCCCCGTCCCGGAGGAGTAGGTGCCGGACGGCGTCGTCTTCGCCGCGCTCGCCGTCATCACCGCTCTGGGCTTTGCCTACGGGGCCAATCGCTGGGTGCGTCGTCGCGCCGAGACGGCACGACTCGATCTCTCGGGAATCACGGGCCGCGTCGTTTTCTTCTCGGATGCGGTATGCCGGAAATGCCCCGACGCCCGCGAGGCCCTGGTCGCCGGGGGAGTCGACTTCGAAGAGATCCGCTACGGCGACGACCCGGCGCGCTTTCGCGCCACCGGCGCCCCCGCCGTCCCCCTGGTCGTGGTGCGCGACGCCCAGGGAGAGGAGGTGGGCAGGATCGCGGGCGAGGTGCGCGCGCGGGAACTGCGACGCCTGCTCACGCGAGCGGGGCTGTAGAGCCGTTGCCCGTTACCCGTTGCCCGCAAGAAACGCATCCGGCGCGTCTCTTGCGAATTGCGGGCCGGGCGAAAGCCCGGCCCTCCTAAACACATGGACGTAATCACACGCGTGTGGTTAGACTTGCGCCCATGACCGAACGCTGCGTCCGCTGTGCCGCACCCGCCGGGATCGTGATGCGGTTCCGCTATATGGAGCGAACGATCTGGCTCGAGGACCTGCACGAGCCGGTCGACCCCGGGGCTGGGTACGCCATGTGCGAGGACCACGCCGGCCGGATGACACCGCCGGTGGGGTGGACGCTGGTCGACCGCCGCATGCCGGTCCGCCCGCTGTTCGCCTCACTCGAAGTCGCCTGACGCGTGCCCATCGATCGGGACGTGCTCGATGCCGTCCTCGAGATGGACGAGCACGACCTGCGGCGCCTCGTCATCCTGGCGCGCGCCCGGCTGGAGACCCGGGGAGTGCGTTTCGACGACGGTTCGCCCGAGGTGCACCTGCGCCGGCAACTCGTCAGGTGCGGCAAGGACAACTGCACCAAGTGCCCGCACGGCCCCTACTGGTACGCCTACTGGCGTGAAGGAGGGCGGCGGCGCTCGCGCTATGTGGGAAAGCTCGACGACGCCCCGATGGCCCGCGGGGGGAATAACTAGTCAACCGATTCGGCGACGGCGCCGAAGGAATCAATAACGGTGGAGAGGAACGAGGAGGAACCATGGCACGGCGTGCCGAGGCCTTGACTGTCGAGTGCGCGAACTGCGGCGCTCGCGACGCCATCCAGATCGAGATCGCCCTTCCAGACGACAGCGATGTCACCTTCAATTCGTGCCATCACTGTGAGCACCGCTGGTGGGAGTCGGGCAGCGAGATCCTCGATCTGAACCACGTGCTGGACAAGGCGCGTAAGAAGTAGGAAGCCGTCGCAGCTCCCATTCGGGCACTGAAAACACCGCCTGACCGTTACCCTCACACGCCGTGATCGCCGAAGCCCCCATTCCTGCGAACCCGCCCCTCCCGGTGTCCAAGCCGTGGTGGAAGTGGGTGACCCCTGCCGTGCTCGCCCTGGCTGCCGCGGTGGCCTTCGGGTTCATGCGGCCCGATCAGATCCTCATCGCCAACACACCGACCGGCGGTGACATGGGGGCGCACGTGCTGCTTCCGGCGTATTTGCGGGACGAGCTCCTTCCTTCGGGGCGGATCCTCGGGTGGAGCATGGACTGGTACGCCGGTTTCCCGGTCTTCTACTTCTACTTCCCGCTACCTGCACTGACGATCGTCCTGCTCGATCTCGTCCTGCCATACGGCGTTGCCTTCAAGTTGGTGACGGTCGCCGGTCTCGTCGCACTTCCGTTCGCCTCGTACTACCTGGCGCGATGCATGGCCTTCTCGAAGCCCGTGGCCCTCGTGGCGGGGGTTGCCGGCGGCTCGTTCATCTTCATGGAGAGCTTCTCCATTTTCGGCGGCAACACGCTGTCGACGCTGGCCGGCGAGTACTCCTTCTCGTGGTCCTTCGCACTCTCCCTCGTTTACCTGGGGATGCTGATCCGCAACATCCGTTCGGGTCGAGGGTTCTCGGTGGGGCCCGGGGTGGTGCTGGCGCTCACCGCGCTGTCCCACATCATCACGACGGGCCTGATCGTGATCGCCACGATTCCCCTGCTGTTAAAGAAGAAGGGCCCCTCTGCGGTGCTCGGGTCGTGGGCTCTCGGGTTCGGCATCGCCGCGTTCTGGGCTGTGCCCCTCCTCGCCCGGATGGGGCTCACCACCGACATGGGGTGGTTCCCGGTCGAAGGCATCACCAATGTGTTCCCGCGCGAGCTGTGGCCGCTCGTGGTGCTCGCGGCGGCCGGGCTGGTGTGGGCCCTGGCCCGCCGCCATCCGATGGCGCCCGCCATCGCCATGCTCGTCGTGCCGGTCGCCGGGTATTACGCCATCCAGTTCATCGACTATCGCAAGCTCTACAACGCCCGGCTGCTTCCCTACTGGTACTACTTCGTGCACTTCCTGGCGGGGATCGCGGTGGGTGCCGCCGCAGTGGCGATCGCCCGTCGGCTGCGGGGAGGTGACGCCACCCGATGGATCGCGGCGGGGACGGCCGCCATCTTCTTCATCGTGGGAGGCATCGTCGGCATCCAGCGCACCCCCCATTGGGCGGCGTGGAACTACGAGGGCTACGAGGGGAAGCAGGAGTACGCCCTCACCGGTGACGGCGAGTGGGTGCTGCACACCGATCGATGGGCCGAGTACCAGGGCCTGATGCAGGAACTCGACGCCCTTCCCCCGGGCCGTGTCATGTGGGAGGCCAACAACGACATGAATCGATATGGCACGCCAATGGCCCTCATGCTGACCGATTACTGGTCGGAAGGGCACCCGTCGATGGAGGGTCTCCTGTTCGAGTCATCCCTGACCACGCCGTTCCACTTCCTCAACGCCAGCGAGGTCTCGCAGCGACCCTCCAACCCGGTCTCCGGCCTCCAGTATCGCGGCATGGATTTCGACCGCGCCGTCCGTCACCTCGACCTCTACGGCGTCGAGTACTACGTCTCGTACACCGAGACAGCTCGCGCCGCGGCGGCAGAGTATGGGCTCGAGGTGCTCGCCGAGACCGAGCCGTTCACCGTCTTCGCCCTCTCGCCCACCGAACTCGTCGAGGTGGGCTCGTTCGTGCCTGCGGTGTGGGCGGGGGACTCATCCTTCTTCGATGCCACCCTCGAGTGGTACGACGACGTCCAGTCGCTGGATCGCTGGCTGGTGCAGTCGGGTCCCGACGAATGGCCCCGCATCGCCGACACGTCGATCACAGCCCGCCCGCGGATCCTCGAGGGCGGCACCGTGTCCAATCTGGTTGTCGACGACCATCGCATCGAGTTCGACACGACGGCCGTCGGTATGCCCCATCTGGTGAAGGTGTCGTACTTCCCCAATTGGTCGGCAGATGGGGCGGACGGGCCCTACCGGGCCGCGCCCTCGCTGATGATCGTCGTACCCACCGAGGAGCACGTCGTCATCACCTTCGAGGACACCTGGGCCGAGCACGCCGGGCGCTGGCTCACCGCGCTCACCCTGATCGGGCTCATAGGGGTGGCGGTGAGGAAGCGCGTGCGCGGGCGAGAAGACGTTGTGTCTGTCTGACGGGGAATCAAGAGCCAAGAGCCAAGACTCAGGAGTCGCTCTGGCGCATGTCTCGATTCTTGGCTCTTGATTCTCGCTTCAGCGCCCTTCTGATCCGCCACATGCCCACCAGGGTCCGGGGCACCCGGCTCAGGAAACTCGATCGTGCCTCCCGCAGCTCCTCGACGCGTGCGGGCACCTCGCGGATGCGGGCGCCGGCGCGCTCGGCGCGAATGACGAGCTCAGTGTCGAACAGGTCGAGATCCGAGATCACCCGCGGGGTGAGCTCTCTCGCCAGCGAGCCTCGAATCATCTTCATACCGTGGGTGTCGCTCACTTTCGAGCCGAACAGGAGCTTGAGGAGCAGGTTGAACCCGAATGTCCCCAGCCGGCGGAACATGGTGCGGCGGTCCTCTGCGCCTTTGGCGCGCTTCGAGGCCAGCACGACGTCGGCGTCGTCGCTGAGGGCGAGAGCGGCCCTCAGGAAGTCGGCCGAGAAATAGTCGATGTCGAAGTTGACCACCCATTCCGAGGTGGTGGCCATGAAGCCGGCGCGCATCGCCGCCCCATAGTTGGGCTCGGGCAGCCGGAGCACCCGGAGCATGGGTTCCTCGGCAGCCATCCTCGCCGCCAGTTCCCCGGTGCCGTCGGTCGAGCCGTTCTCGGCGACGATCACCTCGAACACCGCATCGACGGTGGCCAGCTCCGCGAAGAGGCGCCGCATCGCCTCGGGCATGAAGTCGGCCTCGTTGTGGACCGGGATGACGATGGAGACGGAGGGCATGGGCCGTGGAGTGTACGGGCGGAGGGTCGGCTCCAGCTCCAGCTACGGCTCCAGCCAGATACACGGCCTTGGCTCGCTTCCCTGTCTGGCTGGAGCTGGGGCGGTAGCCGGGGCGGGCATTCTGGCGGCGCCCCCGGCGCTGCCAGAATGCCTCCCATGGACCTCGACGCCATCTTCAAGGCCTACGACGTCCGGGGGACCGTTCCCGATCAGTTGGACGACGAGGCGGCACGACGGATCGGGGCCGGGTTTGCGTCCTTCGCCGGGGCATCCCGGATCGCGGTCGGACGCGATGTGCGGACCTCTTCGCCGGTGCTCGCCGCCGCCCTGATCGATGGCATCACCGCGCAGGGCGTCGCCGTGGACGACCTGGGGATGATCACCACCGACATGGTGTACTTCGCAGCCGGCCATCTCGGCCAGCCCGGTGCGATGATCACCGCGTCACACAACCCCAAGGGGTACAACGGCATAAAGCTCTGCCTTGCCGAAGCCGCGCCGGTAGGGGCCGACACCGGCCTGGTCGAGGTCAAGCAATTGGCAGCGGAGGGGTTGACGCCCGCCGTGGAGCGGGGTGGCGTCGGCTCCGTCGACATCCGTGAGCGGTACGTCGATCATGTCGTGGGGCTCGTCGGCGCCGACTCCATCGGGGGCCTGCGGGTGGCGGTCGACGGCGGGAACGGAGCCGCCGGCGTGGCGGTGCCCGAAATCTTCGACCGGATCCCGGCGACACTGATCCCGCTGTTCCTCGAGCCCGACGGGACGTTCCCCAACCATCACCCCGACCCGCTGAGACCCGAGAATCTGCGCGATCTGGAGCGCCTGATGGGTCGGGAGGCGCCCGACCTGGGTGTGGCCTTCGACGGCGACGCCGATCGGGCCTTCTTCATCGACGATCTGGGGACGCCGCTCCCGGGGAGCACCGTGACAGGGATGATCGCCGCCTGGTTCCTCGCTCGCGAGCCCGGGGCGACAATCGTGCACAACCTGATCTGCTCCCGTGCGGTACCCGAGATGGTGCGCCGCCGCGGCGGCGAGCCGGTGCGGACCCGGGTGGGCCATTCGTACATCAAGACGGTGATGAAGGAGACCGGAGCCGTCTTCGGCGGCGAGCACTCGGGCCACTACTACTTCCGCGACCACTACCGGGCCGACTCGGGGATCCTGGCGATGCTCGTGCTGCTTCGCCTGATCACCGAGGACGGTCGCCGCTTGTCCCAGATCCGCACCGACTTCGAGCCGTACGCCCAGTCGGGGGAGATCAACCTCGCGGTTGCCGACCAGGTGGCCGCGATCGAAGCAGTAGCCGCTTCCTTCGAGGGAGAGCAGGATCGTCTCGATGGGCTCACTGCCGACCTGGGCGATCGCTGGTTCAACCTGCGGCCTTCGAACACGGAGCCGGTGCTCCGCCTCAACGTCGAGGCTCCGGGCCGCGATGGTGTGGACGACCTGGTCGAACGGGTAGAGAAAGTCGTGGAGGAGGTCCCCCGTGCCGGTGCCGCCTGAGCTGATGCAGATCCTGCAGTGCCCGATTTGCCGGAGCCGAGTCGAGGAGTCGGGCGACAACATCGTCTGCACGGGATGCGGGCTGGTCTATCCCGTGAAGGACGGGATCCCCCACATGCTCATCGAGGAGGCCCGGCGGGGTAAGGGGGAGGAGGACTCATGACCACCATGCGCGAGCTCATCGCCGAGCTGCCCGAACAGCTGCGCTGGGCGGCGGAGATGGCGCCGCCCGACATGCCTTTCGCCGACGAGGCCCTCATCGTCGGCATGGGTGGCTCGGGAGTCGCTGGCGACGTCGCCGCGGTGTTCGCCGAGGCTCACGGACGCAGGGTGACGGTCCACAAGTCGTACGGCTTGCCCGGATGGGCTGTGGCCGCTCGCCCGCTCGTCATCGGGGTTTCTCACAGCGGGAACACCGAGGAGACCCTGTCGGCGGTCGAAGCAACCATCACCGAGGGTCTCCCCGTGGGCGCCACCGCGACCGGCGGGACACTCATCGACCTCGCCGAGGAGTACGGGATCCCCCATGTCCTCATCCCGGCAGGCCCCCAACCGCGAGCCGCCATGGGCCGGCTCTCGGGGGCGGTGCTGCGTTTGCTGGAGTCCGCAGGTGTGGTCGGTGCCACCGCCACCGAGCTTCTCGAGGCGGCACAGGTCGTCGAGGGGCTGCTCGGCGGTGATGCGCAGCAACAGGCAGAGGAGCTCGCTGAGGCCCTCTCAGGCAGGATCACGGTCGTCTACGGCGCCACCGGTATCGCCGCCACCGCCGCAGGCCGCTGGAAGACCCAGATCAACGAGAACTCCAAGGCGCCGGCCTACTGGTCGGCGTTCCCCGAGTTGAATCACAACGAGCTCGTCGGGTGGACCGCGCACCCTGGTCTCGGTGCCGAATCCGTCGGAGTCGTCTTCCTGTCAGACGCCGATGACGACGAGCGCATCGGGCGCCGCGCCTTGCTCACCCGGGAGCTGATGAAGGGCGTGGCGGTTGCCGGCGAGGTCACGTCGCAGGGTGAGGGCGTGCTGGCGCGTCTCTTCTCGCTGGTGGTGGTTGGCGATCTCGTCTCGGTGGCGCTCGCCGAGAAGGCAGGCGTAGACCCCGTGCCGGTGGTTGTGATCGAGGAGCTGAAGAAGCGGCTGGCGGAATAGGGCCGCCTGCGGCGGCCCCGCAATGCGCCAGTCCCGCGGCTCGCGGCGGTACCGCCCACGAGGTATCTCCGATCGGGCGGCAATCGCCGCTCGGCGCGATACGCAATACGACCGATCGCGGCGGAGACGCCTGACGCGCTCAGTCGTATTGCGTATTGCGTATTGCGGTTCCTGCCAGGGCCGGTCGGGCGCGCCGGTAACCTCCGCCTCATGCAACACGACATCGCCGATCCTTCTCTTGCCGAAGCCGGGGCCTTGCGCATCGAGTGGGCCAGGAGCCGCATGCCCGTTCTCGCGTCGATTCGGGAGAGGTTCGAGAAGGAGATGCCCCTGGCCGGCGTGGGGCTGGCGGCGTGTCTCCACGTGACCGCAGAGACCGCCAACCTCATGGAGACGCTGCGCGCCGGCGGCGCCGACGTGGCGCTGTGCGCCTCGAACCCGCTGTCGACGCAAGACGACGTGGCTGCCGCCCTGGTGGCCTCGGGGATTCCCGTGTTCGCCGTTCGCGGGGAGGATGCCGACTCGTACTACTCGCACATTCGGGCGGTGCTCGATCGCAGTCCGCAGATCACCATGGACGACGGCGCCGATCTGGTCACCACCCTCCTCAAGGAGCGCCCCGACCAGATCCCCATCGGGTCGACCGAGGAGACCACGACCGGTGTCATCCGGTTGCGGGCCATGGAGCAGCAGGGCGTGCTTCGTTTCCCGGTTGTCGCCGTAAACGACTCGGCCACCAAGCACCTCTTCGACAACCGCCACGGCACGGGGCAGTCGGCACTGGACGGTGTCATCCGGGCGACCAACCTTCTCATCGCCGGCAAGACCGTGGTCGTGGTGGGGTTCGGCGACTGCGGCGCCGGCGTTGCCTCGCGTGCCGACGGCCTTGGAGCGCGGGTGGTCGTCGTCGAGGTGGACCCGGTGCGGGCGCTCGCGGCCGCGATGGAGGGGTACACGGTGGCGACTGCCGATCAGGCCGCCCGGATCGGCGACGTCTTCATCACCGTCACCGGCAACCGCCATGTGCTTCGCGATCGCCACTTCGATGTCATGAAGGACGGCGTCGTGCTCGCCAACGCCGGGCACTTCGACGTCGAGATCGATCTCCGCGAGCTGGAGAAGCGGGCTACGGGCCCCCGCCGTATCCGCCACGAGCTCGACGAGTGGACCATGCCCGACGGGCGCCGCGTCCATGTCGTCGCCGAGGGACGGCTCGTGAACCTCGCCGCCGCCGAGGGGCACCCCGCCGAGGTGATGGACATGTCGTTCGGCAACCAGGCGTTGGCCGCCGAGTGGCTGGTGAAAGAGGGTGACGACCTGGAGAACCGGGTGTACCGCCTCCCGGACTACTTCGACGCCGAGGTCGCCACCATCGCCCTCGAACGCCTGGGAGGCTCACTGGAGCACCTGACCCCCGAGCAGGAAACCTACCTGGCGTCCTGGGAGATAGGCACCTGAGTCTCCAGCTCCGGCTACAGCCACAGCCAGGATTCTGGCCGTAGCTGGGGCTGTGGCTGTAGCTCTGTTCGCTACGCGTCGGTCAGGTCGAGCAGCGCGCCGGACCGTTCCTTCGCGTCTTCCAGTACCCCGGTGATCTCACGGGCCACCAGCTCGTCGCGGTCGAGGAGCGCGTCACGCAGGGCTTCGATGAGGGGGCGGTTGTCGCGAAGCAGGGTGGTGACGACCGACTTCTGGTCGTCGAGGAGCTGCTCGACCGCGCCGCGAGCCCGTTCGTCGCTGAGGACCCGCGCCGTGAGGTCGCCACCCACCAGGCCGGGATCGGCGGCCCGGAACGACACCAGTGAGTCGCCCTGGCCCATGGCTCCGATCATCTCGGCCGCCATCTTGGTCGCCGCCGCCAGGTCGCCGGCAGGGCCGGTGCCCGACTCGCCGTAGAACAGCTCCTCGGCCACCATCCCGCCGAGGGCGATCTGGATGAGCGCCAGCGACTCGGTACGGCGGCGGGTGTACCGCTCTTCGGTCTCGCTGTGGGCGAGCAGTCCGAGGGCATCCTTCCTCTTGATGATCGAGAGCACATCGAGCTTGCGCCCCCGCCCCACCAGGTGGGCGACGACGGCGTGGCCCGACTCGTGGATGGCGATGGTCTCACGCTCCTCGGGCGTGTATTCAGTGGGCTCGGCGAGCCCGATCTCGATGTCCATCCGCGCCCGTCGCAGATCGTCGACGCCCAGCCGGAGCCTCGCGTCGCGCATCGCAAACAGCAGTGCTTCGTCGAACAGCCTCTCCAGCGATGCCGGTGTGTATCCAATCGTCGAAGCAGCCAGGTCGTCGCGTGCGACCTCGTCGAGGGTGTCGTCGTGCACCTTCCGGGTGAGGAAGAAGTCGATCATCTCGCGCCGCTCCCGCCGGGCGGGCAGGCCGAAGTGGAGGATGCGGTCGAACCGGCCGGGGCGCAGCAGTGCCGGGTCGAGGGCGTCGGCGCGGTTGGTGGCGCCGATCAACAGGATGTTGGCGAACGCCGGCTGGCGCATCTTCAGATGGAGGTGGGGCGGGAGGAATCGGTTGGTCAGCCGTCGCCACCAGTTGACGAATCGGGTCGACCGCGGCGGGTCGTCGAAGCTCTGCATCTGGATGAGCAGCTCGTTCACCACCCCTCCGGTGCCTTCGGACATCGCCGAGCGCTCCACCCGGGTGGCGCTGGCCCGCTCCATCCCCCCACGCTTGCCGCCAATGGCGTCGAACTCCTCGATGAAGCCGATCGCGCCGCCCTCGTCCCGGGCCACCTTCCGGAGCTTGCGGAAGTACGAACGGATCTTGCGGGCCGTCGCCCCGTACCACATGCTCTGGAAGGCGGTCGAGGACACGAACAGGAACGGCACGCCTGCCTCCTTGGCCATGGCCTTGGCGGTGTGCGTCTTGCCCGTACCCGGCGGTCCCTCGAACAGGATCCCGCGCCGTGGCGCGCCGCCCATCTGATCGCGGAACCGCTGATGGTTGAGAAACACCTCGAGGGTGTGCTTCACCTCGACGAGTACCGGGCCGAGCCCCTTCACGGAGTCGAACGACACGTCGATCTGCTCAGGGAGATACACGACTTCGGGGGATCGGCCGTTGCCGAGCATCGGGGCGGCGATCACCGCGCCCAGCAGGATGATGATCAGCAGACCGGGGACCCAGGTGGCGGCGTCCGGGCCGAGGTCGGGCCAGCCCGGCGAGACCGGGTTGCCCGCAGCTATGCGAAGCCACATCCAGATGACGATCGGTCCGAGGAACCAGGCGACTCTCCGCAAACGGCGGCGACGCTGGCGCTCACGGGTGACCTGGACGTCGACGGGCATCGGGCTCCTCTCGTAGGACACCACCCTATGCCACGGAGAGTGGCGCAGCAACGCGTTAGGTGGTCGCGGGCGCATCATTGTCCGCTAGGGAAAGGACTAGTGCGCGGTTGGCCCTCGGCGGTCCTCCCGTCCGCGCTCAGTTGCGGGCGTCGGGCGACGCCCGGCGAATTGTCACACCGTTGGAGGAGAGTCACCCCATGATCTGCCTCGCCTGCGCCGAGCCGGCCCGGGGCGCCCTGTGTAATCGCTGCATTGGGACACTGACACCGGCACCGGAGCAGCACCTCGGTGGTGTGCTGGTGCGGTCGGCCCACGCCCACGAAGGCGCCGCCCGGCGACTGGTGCATCGGCTCAAGTACGGAGCCCTGGCATCCGCGGCGATCCCACTTGCCCGGGTGATGGCGGACCGCCTCCCGGTCGAGGCGCGAAGGTTGGTCCCGGTGCCCCGCGTGGTCGCTCGCCGATGGCGCCACGGCATCGATCCGGCGGCGGAGCTGGCGGCGGCGCTGGCGCGTCTCACTGGGTTGCCGGTCGTCGAAGCGCTGCGACCGGCGTGGTGGGTGGCGCGACGCGCCGGCCCCGCCGGAGGACACCGCGGTCTTCCACGGTTCACCCTGGAGCGATCTCCGGGTGGGGGAGCGGTTCTGGTCGACGATGTCGTCACCACGGGCACGACCCTGCGCGCCGCGGCCGAAGTCATTGGGTGCCGCCATGCCGTCACCGCGACCGCCTCCACGCATCGGGCGGTTCGTCCCTGATCCTGCTGCCGAGGGTTCGGTACGATGGTGGGACCGAGGGAGAGTGAGCAGTCCTGGAGGCCTTGGTGCCGCACAGACGGCCCCGCAGACGAGCCCCTACCCGGTGCTCGTCCGGCTCGCGACTCTTTCGTTCGCCAACGCCGCGATCCTGCGTCTTTCGTCCGTCCTGAAAGGAGCCCCCGTGGAGATTCGCGTCCACGCCACCCATATGTCCCTCTCCGACGATCTCCGCGAGCTGGCGACGAACAAGGTCGACCACGCGACTCGCGTTTTCGACGACGGCGAGTACATCGACGTCGAGTTCTCGGCCGAGAGGAATCCCCGCATCTCCGAGGAGAAGTACCGCGTCGAGATCACCTCGAAGGTCGCCGGGCAGATGGTGCGAGTGGAGTCGGCGGCGGCCGACGACCGCGCTGCCCTCGATGGAGCGATCGACAAGTACGAGCGGAGACTGCGGCGCCTCAAGGAGCGGATCATCACGCTGCACCGGCAGCGTGGTGAGAAACGACTCAATGACGGCGGATCGGGCGTCGAAGAACAGAGCGAAGACAACGACAACGAGCTTCGGATCGACCGTGTCAAACGATTTGCGGTCAAGCCGATGACTCCACAGGAGGCAGCCCTTCAGATGGAACTGCTCGGACACAGCTTCTATCTGTTCCTCAACGCTGATACGGACCGCTACGGAGTCCTGTATCGCCGGCGTGGGGGATCGCTCGGGCTGATTGAACCAGAGTGACCAGTGTTCTCGTCGTAGACGATGTCGATCTCTTCCGCACCGGCCTCGCGGCCGCGTTGCAGCGGGAGGGCTTCGAGGTTGTGGGTGAGGCGGATGACGCCGAGGCCGCCATCTCGGACGCCGAGTCGCTGCAACCCGACCTCGTCCTCCTCGACATCCTCATGCCGGGGATCTCCGGGCTCGATGCGGTCGAGAAGATTCGGGCCGTGTCGCCAGGATCCCGCGTCGTCATGTTGAGTGCCAGCGAGTCCGAGGAAGACCTCCTCGAGTGCATCAAGGCCGGCGCCCGCGGGTATCTCGTCAAGGACGCCCCATTCGGAGAGCTGGCCAACTCCCTCCACTCGGTTGCGGCAGGCGGCGCCGCGCTCTCGGGCCTCATGGCCGGAAAGCTGCTCGACGTCCTCTCCCAGTTGCTTCGCCATCAGGACTTCATGGCACCCCGTCGTCCGGCGCTTACCGGCCGGGAGCTCGAGGTGCTCCAGCACGTGGCGAAGGGATTGACATCGAAAGAGATCGGTCACGTGCTATTCATTAGCGAGAACACCGTGAAGAATCACGTGCGCAACATCCTCGACAAGCTGGGCCTCCACTCGCGGAATGAGGCCGTGTTGTACGCGATTCGCGAGCAACTCATCGAGCTCTGACATGAGCGACCAGCAGACCGCCGGGACAGATGCCACCACCCCGGCCCATTGGAGTGGGGAGCAATTCGAGCGGGTGCGTGCCGTTTTCGACTCATCCGGCTCCGGCTCCGCCGATGTCACCCTCCTGGAGCGAGTGCGCGCCGAGTTCCCCGGTCGTGGTGACGACCTCCATGCCGGTGTGGGCGTCCTCCGCGATCTTCTCCGGGTCGAGCAGCGATCCGAGCGCTTCCGGCGTGTCCTCCGGGTGTGGACCGGCAATATCGCCGCATCGATCCGCCGCGGCGACTTTCATGCCGCAGGTACCTGGATGCGGGCTGTGACCGAATCCCCGGTCTTTCCCCACGAGTTCGCCATCCACGTCGCCGAGGCGGTGCGGGAACTGTCGCGCGAAGACCTTCTCGAGGAATTGGTGCAGAAGCTTGCCAAAGCCGGGGACCCGCCTTCGGCGGCGCCCCTCCTGATGGCATGGGGCGAGCCGTTGGTCGAGTATCTGATCGGCAGCATGGCGCTCGACACCCCTCCGGTCAATCGCCGCCACCTGGTCGAGTACCTGGGCATGGCGGGCCGTGCCGATGTCCGCCTGCTCACCCCGCATCTACGCGACCCGCGGTGGTTCGTAGCCCGTAACCTCGCCACGGCTTTGGGGAGGACAGGTCGGGAGACGGCAGTGCCCGCTCTCGAGGCAGCCCTCGACCACGATGACGATCGGGTTCGCGTGGAGGTGCTCCGCGCCCTGGCCGCCGTGACCCAGAACGACGGCGTCACCTACGCCGTCGCCGCGCTGAGAGACGAGAGCCCGCGCGTGCGCCAAGCCGCGGTGTCACTGCTTCGGGCTTCGCCGAGCGACGAGGTGGTCGACGGCGTGGCTCATGCCCTCAGGTCGGGCTCCCACAGTGCCGACGACGCCCGCCGCCTGGTCGATGTGATTTCCGAACGCCGCTCCGAGGCCGCCCGAGCAGCGCTCGAGCAGCTCTCCGAGAGGCGCGGCGTGTTCTCCGGCAACCGGACCGTCCGTGACACGGCACGCGCTGCCCTAGAACGGATGCGATGAGCGAGCTCCTGGGACGCAACTTCCTACGCGCCTTGTCGCACGCCGGCCAACGCATGAAGCGCGCCGGCGACGAGGATGTTCGCGAGGCCGCCCTCACCGCGCTCTCCGATGCGGCCGAGGTGCTCACCGCCGGACCGGGCGAAGTGGTTGTCAGCGTCGCCGGCGACGCCTTCTACCTCGACCGGCAGATGCTGGCCAACGCCTCCACCGAGTTCCACACACTGCTCAAGTCGATGAAGCACCGCCGGATCGACTCGATCACCATTCAGAAGGGCGCCACGCGTCGCGATCTCGCCGATCTAGCCGCGCTGGTGATCGGGCACTCGTCGGATCTCCCGGCCGGGGGAACCGTCAGGATCAACGAGCGAGCCATGTCGACCTCCGACCTCGACATCCGGCCGCTCTCCGGGCTGCGCCGTACCTACGCCGAGTCACTCGACACTCTGCGCGGTGTGTCCAGCACCCGGTCGCTCCACCTCGGCGAGGTGCTCGATGTCGTGGACGGGTTCATCGCTGGGGGTGCCGCAGATGCAGGGTCGTCGCTGCTCATGGCCACCGTCCAGAACCACGACGAGATCACCTACTACCACTCGGTCAACGTCTGCCTGCTCTCCATGGCGCTGGGACGCTTCATCGGGTTCGGGAAGGATCAGATCCGGTTACTCGGGCTGGGGGCCCTGCTCCACGACATCGGTCGGGTGGTCGTCGACGAGGCCGCTCTCAACCGCGAGGGACGCCTGTCGAACGAGGACTGGGCGCAGGTCAAGCTGCACCCGCAAGAGGGCGCCCTGGCGATCATGGCCGCGTCGGGACCGGGCCAGGAACTCGCCGCAGCGGTGGCTCTCGAGCATCACGCCCGGCTCGACGGAGGCGGATATCCGGACCTGGCAGGTCGTCGTCCCTCGCTGTTCAGCCGCATCGTCGCCATTGTCGACGCCTACGACGCCATCACGTCGCACCGCGCCTACCGGCCTGCGCGGACCCCGAACGAGGCGCTCCAGGTGCTTCTCACTGGCGCCGGTACCGCACACGATGCCGATCTGCTCCGGCTTTTCATCGAAATGATGGGCCACTACCCGCCGGGGTCGCTGCTGCGACTGCCGGGCGGAGAGATCGTGATGGCGATCCCTTCCGAGGATGGCGTAGGTAGCGCGGTCGTGGTCCGGGATCGCGACGGATCGGTGGTCGAGCGTCCCCGTCCGATCACCTTTACCCAGGCGGACGTCGTCGCCCAGCTCCTACCCGATGAGGCGGGAGTGGATCCGGGCTCGCTGCTCGAGGTTCTGGAACAGGGCGAGCACGCCGGGCGTTGAGCCAAGAGCCAAGAGCCGGCCCAACGCGAGTCTTGATTCTTGATTCCCTGCCTGGAGCCCTCTGTTTCCCGACTCATGAGCCTCCCTAGAATGGCCACTCAATGGCCCTCCTGAAGAAGATCCTGCGCGCCGGAGAAGGCAAGACGCTCAAACGCCTCGAGCGGCTCGTCGGCGAGGTGAATGCCCTCGAGTCCGAGATCTCGCCCCTCTCCGACGATGCGCTGCGTGCCAAGACCGACGAATTCAGGAGCCGCCTCGCCGACGGTGAGACGCTCGACGACCTCAGGTCGGAGGCATTCGCCGTGGTGCGCGAGGCGGCTCAGCGAGTCCTGGCGCAGCGCCATTTCGACGTGCAGGTCATCGGGGCAGCCGCCCTCCACCAGGGCGCCATCGCCGAGATGAAGACCGGCGAGGGCAAGACCCTGGTCTCGACCATGCCCGCGTACCTCAATGCCTTGTCGGGGAAGGGCGTCCACATCGTCACGGTGAACGACTATCTGGCTCGCCGCGACGCCGAGTGGATGGGCGAGATCCACCGCTTTCTCGGCTTGAAGGTCGGCCTGATCCAGGCGGACATGCAGCCCGACGAGCGCCGTCCCGCCTACGCCGCCGACATCACCTACGGCACCAACAACGAGTTCGGGTTCGATTACCTGCGCGACAACATGGCGATGGACCCGAAGTACATGGTCCAGCGTGGCCACAACTACGCCATCGTCGACGAGGTCGACTCGATCCTGGTCGACGAGGCGCGGACCCCGCTCATCATCAGCGGTCGGGTCCAGGACACCGCCAAGTGGTACCGCGACTTCGCCCGGATCGCCGATCGCCTCAAGAACGAGATCCACTACGAGATCGACGAGGGCAAGCGTCAGGTGATCACCACCGAGGACGGCGTAACCCAGGTCGAGAAGTTCCTTGGCGTCGAGAACATGTACGACCACACCAACATCGATCTCGTCCACCACCTCGACGTCTCCCTGAAGGCGAAGACCCTGTACAAGCGCGATGTCGACTACGTGGTGGCCAACGGCGAGATCAAGATCGTCGACGAGTTCACCGGCCGCATCCTCGAAGGCCGCCGTTACAGCGAAGGACTTCATCAGGCGATCGAGGCCAAGGAGGGGGTGCGGATCAAGGAGGAGAACCAGACTCTCGCCACGATCACTCTCCAGAACTTCTTCCGCTTGTACGACAAGCTCGCCGGTATGACCGGCACGGCCATCACCGAGGCCGGCGAGTTCATGGAGATCTACAAACTCGAGGTGGTCGAAGTCCCCACCAACGAGCCGATTGCACGAGCCGACCAGCCAGACCTCGTCTACATGACAGAGGATGCCAAATTCGACGCCCTCACCGAGGACATCGTGGAGCGCAACGCCAAGGGCCAGCCGATCCTGGTGGGCACGGTGTCGATCGAGAAGTCGGAGCGGCTCTCCAACGTCCTCAAGAAGCGGGGGATCGCCCACGAGGTGCTCAATGCCAAGCAGCACGAGCGGGAGGCCGTGATCATCGCTCAGGCTGGCCGCCTCGGAGCGATCACCGTCGCCACCAACATGGCTGGTCGCGGCGTGGACATCCGCCTCGGGGGCAATCCCGAGGAGATGGCAAAGATGGAGATGCGCAAGCGCGGCCTCGAGCCGGAGACACCCGAGTGGGAGAAGGCCTACCGCGAGACGCATTCCTCCCTGCTCGCCGAGGCCAGGGCCGAGGAGCAGAAGGTGCTGGAGCTCGGCGGGCTCTACGTGCTGGGCACCGAGCGCCACGAGTCGCGCCGCATCGACAACCAGTTGCGGGGACGATCGGGACGGCAGGGCGATCCCGGCGAGTCCCGCTTCTACCTGTCGCTCGAAGACGACCTGATGCGGCGCTTCGCCACCGACAGGGTGCAGTCGATCATGCGACGGCTCAAGATCCCAGAGGACGTCCCCATCGAGCACCGGATGGTCACCAATGCCATCGAGCGTGCCCAGCGCCAGGTCGAGTCGCAGAACTTCGAGATCCGCAAGAACGTCCTGAAGTACGACGAGGTCATGAATCGCCAGCGCGAGGTGATCTACGGCTGGCGTCAGCGGGTGCTCCAGGGCCGCGAGACCGAGGATCTGGTCCGCGACTGGATCGAAGAGGTCGTCGAGTGGACGGTCGCCGGGGCGATCAGCGACGAGGTGGCGCCCTCAGACTGGGGTCGCGCCGACCTCCATCAGCGGGTCTCGCTTCTGTACCCGACCCTCCTCGATCCGGACCGGCTCGTGGCCGGCTCCCGCAGCGTCGAGGAGGTCACCGAGCTGGTGATCGAGGATGCCCAGGCCGTATACACGGCCCGCGCCGACGAGCTCGGGGACAAGCTGCTTCGGTCCCTGGAGCGAACCGTCGTCCTCTCGATCGTCGACAACAAGTGGCGGGAGCACCTCGCCGAGATGGATTACCTGCGGTCCGGTGTCGGGCTGCGTGCGATGGGCCAGCGGGACCCGCTGACCGAATACCAGCGCGAGGCGTTCGACATGTTCTCCGAGATGGTCGACTCCATCAAGGAGGACGCCGTCAAGTACCTGTTCCACGCTCAGGTGGTGCAGCAGCAGGCGAAGCCCGACCCGGTCGTACAGCTGGGAGGCACCGGCGGCGCCGCCCTCAAGAAGCAGGCGACCTCCGAGGGCAAGGTCGGTCGCAACGATCCCTGCCCGTGCGGCAGCGGCAAGAAGTACAAGAAGTGTCATGGAGCCGCGGCATAGCCGCTGCTCCATGATGCTGGCTTCCCCGGATGGGGCCCCAACCCCATCCTCCAGCGTCTCCACCCGCGGAGCGGGGGGAGTACCCGGCGAAGCCGGGGGAGGGGGGCGGCTGACCCTGCGCGTCTCTCCCCGCTTGCGGGGGGAGTACCGCCCGAAGGGCGGGGAGGGGGGCCGGGGCGCATCCGCTCTCCGTCGCCAATTCCCGTATGCCGTTTGCCTACGAGTAGAAGCAGGCCTCGACCGATACCGGGCCTTCGATGCCGTCGCCGTCGACCGCTGAGACCACGTAACAGGTCTCCCCTTCGGTTTGGTTCCGGGGGTAGTCGATGAACCCAACCTGTGATCCGACCATCTCGGTGGGCTCGACCTCCCGCACGAACTCCTTGTCGCCACCGGGCAACTCCGAGAAATAGACCCGGTAGTGGTCGGCGTCGGGGTGGGGGTCCCAGGTGACCGCTACCTCGAGGCTCCCGCCGCCCAGACCGACGGCCAGGCCCGTGACCTGGGACGGTCCGGCGGCGACGGTCGTGGTGGGCGCTGCAGTCGTGGTCGGTGCGACGGTTGTGGTCGTGGGGGCAATGGTGGTTGGCGCGACGGTGGTGGTCGTGGTCGCGCCAACGGTTGTCGTGGTGCTGGGGGCGATCGTCGTCGAGGGGGTCGTGGTCGAGCCGAGACCACCACTGTCTCCGCACGCCGCCAAGAGGAACGCCACCAGGACCAGTCGCTTCATGCCCTGAACCGTACCGTGTGGGGGAGGTTGGCACCTGAGTTCAACGGGTAACGGGCAACGGGCAACCACCCCGCAGGCCCCTAACCTCCGGCGAGCATGCACGACGATCCCCGCGCCCTGATCGCCTCGCTCCGCTCGCGCCTCGACGACGCCCGGAGGTTCCTTTGACGTCGAAGCGAAGCGCGCCGCCCTGGACGACCTGAGGGAGCAGGCAGCCGACCCCCACCTCTGGGACGACAGGGACAACGCCCTCGTGGTGACCCGGACCCTGTCCCGATACGAGGGGATCGTGGAGCGGGTCGACTCTCTCGGTTCTGAGATCGACGACGCAGAAATGCTCCTGGGGATGGCCGATGAGGAGTCGGACGCCTCCGCAGCGGAGGACGTCGGCAAGGAGCTCGTCACGGTCGACGCCGAGCTGTCGGAGCTGGAACGCGAGGCGCTCTACTTCGGCGAGTACGACGAGAGCCCAGCGATCCTGAGCGTCCACGCCGGCGCGGGGGGCGTCGACGCCTCCGATTGGGCGGAGATGCTGTTGCGCATGTACTTGCGCTTTCTCGAGCGGGCGGGGTTCGAGGTCGAAGTCGACGAGTACCTTGAGGCAGAAGAGGCGGGTATCCGTTCGGCGACGATCACAGTGCGGGGCGACCGCCCGTACGGCACCCTCGAGGGGGAGCGCGGCGTGCATCGCCTCGTTCGAATCAGCCCGTTCGACTCCGCATCGCGGCGGCACACCTCGTTTGCCGGCGTCGATGTCATCCCCGAAGTGGAGATCGAGGATGTCGCCATCGACCCCGAGGAGCTGCGCGTCGACACCTTCCGGGCGTCGGGCGCCGGAGGCCAGCATGTCAACAAGACCGACTCGGCCGTGCGCATCACCCACCTTCCCACCGGGATCGTCGTCGCCTGCCAGGCGGAGCGCTCGCAGTTGCAGAACCGCAACCGCGCCATGACGCTCCTCGCAGCTCGACTCGCTGAACGCGCCCGCCGCGAACGCCAGGAGCACCTCGACGAGATCCGTGGCGAGCAGGGTGAGGCGGCATGGGGACGCCAGATCCGGTCCTACGTGCTCCAGCCCTATCAGATGGTGAAGGACCTCCGCACCGACATCGAGATCGGCAACGTCACCGGGGTCCTCGGCGGCGAGATCGAGCCCTTCATCGAGGGCTACCTTCAGTGGAGGCGGGAGAAGGAAGAAGGTCGGACCGGCTGAGCCGGCCCGACTCGCGATGCGCCAGTCCCGCGGTTCGTGTCTCCGCGGGTCGGTAGGCATCTCGGCTCGCGCGGCCGCGCCGCTCGGCGCGATACGCGATACGACCGACGAAGACCTCGGACGCGCTCTGTCGTATTGCGTATCGCGAATCGCGAATCGCGATTCGCCTATCTCCCGCGATGAACCAGAATCACCAGGCATTCCCGAGTCGGTCACTAACCTCGCCTGCAGCGTCGCGGGCGGAGTGGGTGCCGAAGGGACACCGCGGCAGCACTCCGAGAGGCGTACATGATCCGGTTGCAGGACGTAGCGAAGGTCTACGACGGTGGCACCGTCGCCGTCCGGGACGTGGACCTCGAGATCTCCAAGGGCGAGTTCGTATTTCTCGTCGGCCCTTCGGGCTCGGGCAAGTCGACTCTCATCCGCCTGATGCTTCGGCAGGAGCTGCCGAGTGAAGGCCAGATCTGGGTGGCTGGCAAGGAGATCACCACCCTTCCGGGGTGGAAGGTGCCGATGCTGCGCCGGTCGATCGGGACCGTCTTCCAGGACTTCAAGTTACTCCCGAGTAAGACTGTCTACGAGAACGTTGCCTTTGCCCTCGAGGTGATCGGCCGTCCCAAGCACGTCGTCCGGTCCCAGGTGCCGCAGGTGCTCAAGCTCGTGGGCCTCGCCGCCAAGTCGGACCGTATGCCCAACCAGCTGTCGGGTGGTGAGCAGCAGCGGGTGTCGATCGCCCGGGCGTTCGTCAACCGGCCGCTCATCCTTCTTGCCGACGAGCCCACCGGGAACCTCGACCCGGCCACTTCTGTGGGGATCATGCGGCTGCTCGATCGGATCAACCGGACCGGTACCACGGTCGTGATGGCCACCCACGACCACGCCATCGTGGACGCCATGCGGCGCCGGGTGGTCGCCCTCGAGCGGGGACGCGTCATCCGCGACCAGAGCCGCGGGGCCTACCAGATGGACGTCGAGGAGCCCGGCGAATCCGAACCCGATGAACCCATGACCGCCGAGGGCTGAGATGAGACTGCAATACATCCTCGAACAGGCGATCTCCAACCTGCGTCGCAACGTCCTAGTCGTGTTCGCCGCGGTCGTTGCCGTCCTCGTGATGCTGGCGCTCGTGTTCGGCACGATCATCGTGCGGTGGTCGATCGACAAGGACATCGGCCGCTGGGACGACAACGTCCGGGTGATCGCATTCCTGAGCGACGATCTCAGCCTCGAGGAGATCGACGCCATCCAGTCGGACATCCAGGCGTGGGACGAGGTCGACGACGTCGTCTACTACACGAAGTCGCAGGCCCTCGACGAGTTCCGCGAGATCTTCTTCGACCAGCCGTCATTGATCGAGATCGTGGAGGAGGATCCGTCGATCCTGCCTGCCTCCCTGCGAATCAAACCCACCGAGGCGGCGGACTACTCGACAATTCGGGACCGGTTGGTCGTGGTGCCCGGAGTGTTCCAGGTGTCCTCGGCGGACGAGGCCATCGACGCTCTCGTTGCCCGTGCCGGCCACATGCGGGCGTTTGCGCTGTGGATCATGATCATCCTGGGTGCGGCTGCGGTCGTGCTCATCGCCAACACCATCCGCATCGCCATCTTTGCCCGGCGCGACGAGATCGGGATCATGAAGCTGGTGGGGGCGGGAAACTGGTTCGTGCGCGTCCCGTTCCTCCTCGAGGGCGTGATCGAGGGGATCATCGGGGCGGCGCTCGCCATCGCTCTTGTTTGGGCTGTGGGCGGGTCGATCGCCGAGCTCTTGTCCACCTCCACTGCCCCCGGATCGCTGGACCCGCCGACCGACTTCATGATTCGGCAGGCCCTGATCCTGCTGGGCTTCGGGGCAGGCACCGGCCTGCTGGGGAGCGCCTTCGGGATGTGGGGCTTCCTGAGAGATTGATGGGTCTTCCGCCTTCCGCCACCCGCCTTCCGCCATCCGCAGGACCGCGCTTCCGGTCTCGGTGTGCCAGATGGCGGTGAAGACCATTGCCACGAATCGGCGGGCTCGGTTCGACTTCGCCATCTCGGAGACGTACGAGGCGGGGATCGCCCTGGTCGGGTCCGAGGTCAAGAGCTTGCGTGCCGGGCGGGCCGATCTCAAGGACTCCTACGCCGCGGTCAACGACGGGGAGATGTGGCTCTACGGGCTGCGCATCTCACCCTACGAGTACGCCCACGAGGGCGGGCACGATCCCGAGCGGCCGAGGAAGCTGTTGCTCCACCGAGGGGAGATCGACCGGATCGGCTCCAAGCTCGCCGAGAAGGGGCTCACCCTCATCCCCACCTCCCTGTACTTCAAGGACGGCAAGGCCAAGGTCGAGTTGGGCCTGGGCAAGGGCAAGAGCCGCATCGACAAACGCGAGACCATCAAACGCCGCCAGGCAGATCGGGAGATGGACCGGGCGATACGGCACAGGAGCATCGACTGAGAAGAGTCAAGAGTCAAGAATCAAGAGTCAAGACAAGAGCGCGTGCCTTGTCTTGGATCTTGACTCTCTTGATTCTTGATTCCGTCAGGAATCGCCGACAGTGGCCGATGCGTTGTACATTGACACCAGACGCTCCACGCGTTCCCATAAGGGGGTGACTTGGTTTCGACTGTGAGGGTCGAAGCGTCGGAAGCGAGCCGAGGTCCCCGGAGTCCTCGTTAAAGAACCGGGAAACACATACGTGCCGAAGACAACTTCGCACTGGCTGCCTAACTAAGCGGCCCGTCCGACCGGAGGGCTCCCCCCTCACCGGACCCGGGCGTCGCAATGGGGGATGCTCCTGCCGGGGTGCCGGGACCGGCAGGTCAAGACGATTCCGGCCTAGGAGGCAGGTCTACCCGCCGATAGGGTCCTGCTCTCCGAAACGCACTATCGGCTGCGCTCGGAGAACCGACGTCGAGAACTCATAGGACCGGGGTTCGACTCCCCGCACCTCCACCGAACCGAAAGACCAATCGAGCCCGCCTTCAAGGCGGGCTCGATTGGCTCCGGCTCGAGCCCCGCTCGATGTCGTCTGAGGGGGAGGGTTTGCCGTCGACTCAGCTCATTACGGGATCGCCGTCGGGCGAGACCACCCACCAGTTGCCGCCGATGCCCTGGCCCCTGGCGTCGCCGTCGGCGAGGTCGGGGGTGTAGTGGTACAGCGGCCAGCCGTTGTAGGTCACCTGGACCATCCCGTCGGGGTGGTCGACAGTTCCTAGCAGCGAGGGATTGATCCCGGCCCCGGCGGCGACGTCGCCGTCCTCGAAGGGCGGCCAGGTCAGAGCGCAGGTCCCGGCGCAGGTCGGTGTGCCCTGGTCGTCCGGGAGGAACAGGTATAGGGTGAAACCGTCCTGATCCACCAGGATCTCGCCGTGCTCCGGGTGATCTGCCGTGGTCAGGAATCGTCCCGTGGTGGCGACGGTGGTCGTGGTCGGGGCCTCCGTGGTGGTCGTGGCCCCCGTCGTCGTCGGGCCCTCGGTGGTGGTGGCCGCATGAGTCGTCGTCGTGGCCGCGGAGGTACTCGTTGTCGTCGTGGTGGTCGCGTCGTCGTCGCCGCACGCCGCAATGGCGAGCAACAAGCCGAACGCGACGGCGAGTCTCGTGATCTTCATCGTGTCTCCTGTTTGGCTCCGGCAAAAGGGTGGATACCCGGAGGATTCTGCCCTCAAACCGTCCAGATACGACGCCCCGCTAACGTCCCCAGCACTCAGAAGGGGTAATGAACTTGAAGCGCATGGCTTTCCTCGTCGTTGCTGTTGCCCTCGTTGCGGCCGCCTGTGGCGACGACGACTCCGGCTCCACGACTACGACTGCGGCGACGACGACCGCTCCGACCACAGCGACCACCGCTGCGCCGGGAGGTGGCTCGGCCGTCACCGTCCAGGGTTTCGTTTTCTCGCCCGATGACCTTGCCGTTTCGGTGGGGACGACCGTGACCTGGACCAACCAGGACGGCTTCGATCACACGACGACCGGTGACGACGGCTCCTGGAACGGTGCCCTCTCTGGCGGCGGAGGCTCGTTCGAATTCACCTTCGACACCGCGGGGACCTTCGCGTACCACTGCAACATCCACCCGTCGATGACGGCGACGGTCACAGTCGAAGGCTGATCAGGACAGCAGCAGCTTGTCGAGCCGCCGCGACACGATCGCCACACCGATCGCACCCATGCCCACCAGGAACGCCAGGTGGCCGGCGATGCTCCAGTCGAACACGCCGAGGGTGCACGCCCGGATCAGCTCGACACCGTGGTAGAGCGGTGAGAAGCGGGCGATCGTCTGGATCGCCTCGGGGTACACATCGAGTGGGTAGAACGTGCCGGAGAACAGGAAGAGCGGCAGCGTGACCATGTTCACCAGGTCGAAGTCCTGCCACGACTTCATGAAGGTGGTCGCGGTCATGCCGACCGCGGCGAAGGCGAACCCGATCAGGACCGCCGCCGGTACCGCCATCACCGCCCACGGGGAGTGGACATAGCCGAAGCCGGCGATCACCAGCAAGAAGGCGACGGCGTACATGAGGCCACGTCCCAGCGACCATGCGATCTCGCCGACGGCGATGTGCCGCGGCAGCATCGGCGTGGTCAGGATCGCGTCGTAGACCTTGCCGTACCGCAGCTTGAAGAAGATGTTGAAGGTCGACTCGTATACGGCGCCGTTCATGGCCGACGCCGCGAGGAGGGCGGGGGCGACGAACGCGGCATAGCTCACGGCCTCGCCGCCGGGGCCCTGGACGTCACCGACCAGCTTGCCGATCCCGATGCCGATCGAAAACAGATAGAACACCGGCTCGAAGAAGCCCGAAAAGATCACGACCCAGATCCGGCGGTAGACGAGATAGCTGCGCTCCAGCATCCGGAACGCGCTGCCCGGAACGAACGGGGGAACGACGCGAGTGTGGAGGGTTGCACTCACTTGACCAGCCGCTTTCGCATCGTCCTGGTGGCGATCACGATCCCGACGACGATGAGCGCTGCCAGGTATCCGGCGCTGAGGAAGGGGTTCATCTCATATTCGGACCCTATGGCCAGGCCCCGGCACAGAGACACGCCGTGCCACAGCGGGGTGGCGTAGGCGACCGGCTGCATCCACCCGGGAAGCTGGCTGACCGGGAAGAACGTCCCGGAGAACAGGAACAGGGGAGTGATGCCGAACCGGAAGAGGGACGACAGCCCGCGCTCGTCCTCGAGGCGGGCGGTATACGCGGTGATGATGCCGGCGAAGGCGAGCCCGGTCGCCACGGCCGGCGGTACCGCGATCAGGCCCTCCAGGACGGTCGTAGCCCCGAAGGCGGTCATGACCATCGAGTAGACGAGTGTGACGAAGGTGAGGCGCACCGCCACCCATCCCAGGTGTCCGAGCACCAGGTCGGTCACCCCGATGGGGGTCGCCAGCACGGCGTCGTAGCTCTTGCGCCACTTGATCCCTGCCATGACAGGAAAAGCCGAGTCGCCGGCGCCGGTCATCATCGCGGTGGCCGCCAGCAGGCCGGGCGCCAGGAACGTGAGGTAGGCGATCTCGAGGCTGGCGTCGCCCGACCCGCTGTCGACCAGCTTCCCGAGGCCCACCCCCATCGCCAGCAGGAAGAGGATCGGGTTCAGGAAGGTGCTGACGAGACTCCCGCGGTAAGTGCGGCGATAAACGCGCGCCGACGCCTCCATCAGGCGACCGGAATGTGCCAGGGTCACCATCAGTCCACCAGGGAGCGGCCGGTCAGGTTGAGGAAGACATCCTCGAGCGTCGCCCGACGGCTCACGGTCGACTCGGGGACGATTCCCCGGGCATGCACCTCCTCGAAGGCCCGGTCGGCGTCCTCGGTGTAGAGGAGCACCCGGTCGGGAAGCACCTCGACCCGGGAGGCAAGGTCGCGGATTTCGTCGGCGTGCTTGTCCTGGGTGCCGACTTCGAACCGCAGCTCGAGTACCTCGCGGGTGGAGTGCTGCTCGATGAGCTGACGCGGCGATCCGTCGGCGACGATCTTGCCCTTGTCCATGATCACCAGCCGGTCGCACAGTTGCTCGGCCTCGTCCATGTAATGGGTGGTGATGATCAGCGTCACGCCCTCCCGCTTGAGGCGATACAGGCGGTCCCACAGGAGGTGGCGGGCCTGCGGGTCGAGGCCGGTGGTCGGCTCGTCGAGGAGCAGGAGCTCCGGGGTGTTGATCAGACCGCGGGCGATGGTGAGGCGTCGCTTCATGCCTCCGGAGAGCGGCTCGACCTTGCTCTTCCTTCTCTCGTCGAGCTGGGTGAACGTGAGCAGCTCGTCGATGCGCTCGTCGATCACCGACTTGCTCAGCCCGAAGTAGCGGCCGTAGATGAGCAGGTTCTCGTAGACGGTCAGCTCGAGATCGAGGTTGTCTTCCTGGGGCACGACACCGAGGCGGGCGCGGATCCGGGGGCCGTCCCTCCCGGGCTCCATCCCCAGCACCTCGAGCTCGCCCGATGTGACGGGAGACACGCAGCCGATCATCCGCATCGTCGACGACTTGCCCGCACCGTTGGGGCCGAGGAACCCGAACACCTCACCGCGTCGGACCTGGAAGTCGATGTCGTCGACGGCGACCAGCTCACCGAACGACTTGGTGAGGTTGCGCGCGACGACGAGTGGCTCCGACATGGCGTCGGCAACGGTACTAGTGGTCTGTGACGCAGCGGCCGGGCTCAGGCCCCTCAGGCGGACGAGCCAGGCATCCAGTCGCGCAGGCGCTGGTGCTTGGCCGTGGTGACCGCCTGGTCGACCAGGTCGTCGAGAACGTCGCTCACATCCATCAGCTTGTCGGGCCGCGTGGCGACAGAGACCTTCGCCCCCTGGGAGATGTCGCAGAGCTCCCGGCTCCGCGCCGAGGCCTCGTAGGTGCCGATGGCTTCGGCGCGCCTGCGGATCTCCAGCTTGTCGAGGCCGACGAGCGGCCGCAGCACCGGTATCCGGACCAGGCGGTCGAGTGATGCCAGGTTGTCGAGGGTCTGGGTCGACACCTGGCCGAGCGACTCGCCATTGACCAGGGCTTGCGTCTCGGGGAGGTCGTCGGCGATCCGCTCCGCCGCCCGGTACATGAGCGCCTTGAGGGCCATCTGGCGCATCCGCGGGTCGACGCGTGTGGTGATCTCGGGCACCGCGGCCTCGATGTCGGAGATGATCCACAGCGGTCCCGATCCGTGGCCGTAGCGAGCCGTCAGGTCGTGGGCGATGGCGGCGGCATGGTCGGCCTGGCCGCAGCCGAGGGAGAAGTGGAGAAAGTCGAGGGAGACCCCGCGACGGGCGACCATGTGGGCGGCGACCGGAGAGTCGATCCCTCCGCTGAACATCGCCAGTGCCCGCCCCTGTGTCCCCAGCGGGAGCCCCCCTTCACCGGGAATGCGCTCCACCGTCAGATCGGCGGTCCGCTCGACCACGCGCACCACGACGGTGATCTCAGGATGGGTCAGGTCGACTCTCCCTCCGGCGGCGACCAGCCGGGCGCCGGCGGCGATGGCGAGATCCTGTGAATTCCACGAGTGGGTGCCGATGCGTCGCGGCCGCACCGCAAAGGTGTGGCCGGCCACCTCCGGGCCCATGCGGTGGGCGATCGCGTCGGCGAGCCTGTCCAGATCGGTGGCGTCGAGGCGCTCCACCACCTCCACCGCGGCGACGCCGAAGACGGTACTGAGGCGCTCGATGGCGTCCGACCGATCGGTCTCGATGAGAAGCCGGTGTCCAGCGAGGCGTTTGATCCCGACGCCGGGGAGGGCGTGCCCGATGTTGCTGGCGAGTACGCGGCCCATGCGCCGCTGGGTGCGCTGGGACTTCAGGTACAGCTCAGGGTCGAGTGCGGCTACGAGCATGGCGATGCCAGGGGTCGAGGGGGGTTCATGGCCGACAATACACGGGACCATTGCTCACCCCCTACCGGGTTGGCAAATAGGCTCGCCCCGGGATCAGGTTTCGGCTTGCCGCAAGGCGAAACCTGACAAATCCAGCGACCTATTGGCCAGCCCCCTTAACCTTGCCGCCATGGACGCGCGCTACACCCGAATTCTCATCGTGGTCGGATCCGTTGTCGCAGCCCTCCTGTTGGTCGTCGTGGTGGTGATGCTCACCGGGGGCGACTCGGGCGACGGGGAGGCGGCGACGACCTCGACGAGCGCAGGGAGCACCACCACCGACGGATTGGCCACTACCACCACAGTGTCTGCGACATCCACCAGCGAGGCGGTCACGACGACCGTCACGCCGACGACCGCCGCGGTGACCACCACCACGGCGCCACCGGTGTGTGACGGTCCCAGCGCCACGACGCCGGATTTGGGCGCCCCAGGGGTGAGCCATGTCGACGGGGACTTCGACGGTGACGGTGCCATCGACCGCCTCATCATGTATGAGGCGCTCGGGACCTCCTGGGTGCAGATCCGGCTGTCCTATGGTTTCGCCGCCGAGATCGAGGTCTTCGGGCCCGCCGAGGCGTATGGAGCCACCGGGTTCGACGCCCCCGAGGATGTCGGCTACGGGCGGGTGACCTCGGGCGCGTCCACCGAGTTTGTCGGCTTCGTCTATTTCGCGGAGTGCGACATCGAACAGGCCACGGTCGACGGCGTCGGCGTTGCCGAATTCGGCCGCGGCGGGGGAGTCACCCACCTCGATCGCATCACCTGCGTCGAAGACGGGATCATCACGCGCTCGGCGACGACCGGCGACGGCACCACCTGGGAGTACACCGAGCGCCGGTACCGCTGGGTACCCGGGCTGGGCGACTTCGAGACGGTGTCATCGTCGGTGGAGATGGTGACCGATCCGCCCGGCGATCACCCCATGTTCCAGGCGTCCTTCGACTGCCCGGAAGGGTGACCTAGACAGCCTGGAGCAGCCACAGGCAACCCATGCCGACGGCGATGGTGGCGAGCACGTTCCGGGTGCGCCAGGCCACCAGTCCGGCGACCAATCCTGCGGCAAAGCGGTCGGTGGTGAGGTCGAACTCGCCGGTGGCGTGGGTGAGCGCCGGGAGAACCAGGGCGGCCAGCACCGCCGCCGGGATGAAGCGAAGGATTCGGGCGACCGTCGGCGGCACCTGATCCACCCTCCCCAGGAGCGCAAGGAACGAGATCCGGAGCACCCAGGTGCCGATGCCGATCACGCCGATGAGCAACCACACCAATGGAGGAGAGAGGGTCGTCATGTCGTCGCCTCCACGATCGTCCCGGCGGCGATACCCAGCGCGGAGGCGGCGAGGAGGCCCAGGTTCAGGGGGAGCCCGACGAGCGCAACTGCGGCGATCCCGGCGGTGGCCGCGGCGAGGCGCGTCCCCGGATCGCGGATCGCCGGGAATAGGAGCGCCATGAAGACAAGGGGGATGGCGAAGTCGAGGGACCACTCGGGCGGCACCCCCGATCCGATCAGGACGCCGATCACCGATGTGACCTGCCAGACCACCCACAGGGTCGCGGCTGCTCCGAAGTAATACGCGGTGCGCACGGCGAGGCTGTCGCGGGTGCGGTCGAAGTGGACGATGCTCACCGCGAACGCCTGGTCGGTGAGGAGGTAGGCGGCGAGAGCCTTGCTCGCCGGTCCGATGCCCCGGAGCCAGGGGGCCAGCGACGCGCTGTACATGGCGAAGCGGGCATTGATCACCAGCGCGGTGAGCACGATGATCACGGGGGCCGCGTCGCGCGCCATCAAGTCCACGGTCGCCAATTGGGCCGCCCCGGCGAACACCATGGGCGAGAGGGCGATCGCCTGTCCGGTAGCCAGGCCAGCCTCGATGGCGGCGACCCCGGCGATCACCCCGAAGGGGATCACCCCGAGCGTGATCGGGAGGACACTTCTGACGCCCGCGAAGAAGGCGTCCCGGCGGGCGGACTCGGCCATCGCCGGGAGACTAGGGCCGCCGCTGAGCCCTCCCCCGGTGTGTCGTTCGCTATCGTCGCCGCGCCGACCAGCGGAGGCCAGTTCGATGCCCGACGACATCTATCGGCTGTGCAGCGACATAGTCGACGAGACGGTTGCCCGGATACCCACCCTCGCGACCTACTTGGGCATCCCGGGCCACGATCACGAGTGGACCGACTATTCGCCGTCCGGCCAGGGCGCCATCGCCGACATGTTGCGGGACCAGCTCGCCCGCGTCGACGCAGTGCCGGTACCCGACGAGTCGTGGAGGCGGCTGGCTCATCGGGTGGCGGTTCAGGCCTGTGCCGACGAGGTGGCCTGGTACGACGCCGGCGAGCACCTGCTCGAGCTCAACAGCATCTCCTCGCCGGTTCAGGACATACGCGAGATCTTCGACCACATGGACACCTCGACGGCCGAGGCGTGGGCCAACATCGCCGCCCGCCTGGAGACGATCGCCGACCCGCTCTCCGGTTACCGCGACCTGCTCGAGGCCGGACGCCTCCAGGGGATGACGGTGGCCCGGCGACAGGTGGTCGAAGCGGTCAGGCAGGCGCGCAACCAGGCGGGCGACGGATCGTTCTTCGGATCGCTGGCAGTGTCGGCGGCGGGCTCTGGCGTTGCCGACACCGCAAGCGTGGAACGCATCGACGCCGCCATCGGCCCCGCCAAGGCGGCCTATGGCGCTCTCGCGGAATACCTCGAGGGCACCTATCTCCCCGAAGCCGGGGAAACCGACGGCGTGGGCGAGGAGCGTTACGTCCGGCTGGCGCGGCGGTTCCTCGGCTCCGATCTCGATCCCGAGGCGACGTACCAGTGGGGCTGGGAAGAGGTTGCCCGCCTGCGGGCGGTTATGGCCGCGGTGGCGGAGGAGATCGAGCCGGGTGCGGACCTGCCTCATGTCCTGCATCTCCTCCAGACCGATCCGGAGCGAGCCGCCCACAGCCAGGGGGAGTTTCGTGACCTGATGCAGGAGCGGCTGGAGGTCGCCCTCGGCGACTTACAGGGGGAGCACTTCGAGGTGCCAACGGAGATCCGACGGGTCGACGTGAAGATGGCCCCGCCCGGGGGGTCGCTGGGGGCCTACTACGTGAGCCCGAGTGAGGACTTCGCCCGGCCGGGCACGGTGTGGTGGTCGAAGGGGGGCAAGCAGGTCATCCCGCTGTTCGACGAGGTGTCGACGGCGTATCACGAGGGTTTCCCGGGTCATCACCTGCAGAGCGGGCTGCAGATGACGGCCGGCGACAAGGTGTCGCGTCTCCAGAAGCTGCTCGTGTGGTACCCGGGCACCGGCGAGGGGTGGGCGCTCTACGCCGAGGACCTCATGGACGAGCTCGGCTACCTGGAGAAGCCCGACTACCGGATGGGCAAGCTCGCTGCCGAGATGCTTCGGGCCTGCCGGGTGGTGATCGACATCGGGTCCCACCTCGACCTGCCCATCCCCGAGGGTCAACCGTTTCATCCCGGGGAGAGATGGTCCTTCGATGTCGGAGTGGAGATGCTCGAGGACTACGCCGCGCAGGATCACGACAGCTCGGTTTCGGAGATCAATCGCTACTTGGGCTGGCCCGGTCAGGCGATCTCGTACAAGGTGGGTCAGCAGGCGATCCATGACCTCCGCTCGGACGAGCGGCGCCGCCGCGGGGCGGGTTTCGATCAGAAGGATTTCCACGCCAGGCTCCTCGCCATCGGGTCGACCGGGCTGACCGTGATGCGTGATCACATGGCGGAATCAGAAGGCAGATAGCAGAGGGCAGAGGGCAGAGGGCGGATAGCAGAGGGCGGATAGCAGAGGGCAGATAGCAGAGGGCAGATGGCAGAGGGCAGATGGCAGAGGAGCGGAGATGACCACCATTGGAGTTGGAACCGTCAAAGGGGCGTTCTTCCTTCGTCGGAATGGGGCGGGTTGGGACTTCGACGGTCCGCAGTTCAAGGGGTGGGCGGTGACGACGTTCGGCCGCTCGCCCTCGGGTGACCACCTGCTCGGCACGGGCTCGAACTGGTTTGGTGCGGCGATCCATCGCAGTGCCGACCTCGAGGCATGGGAGCAGGTCGTCGACGGTCCGGCGTGGCCGGAGGGCGGCGATCGGAAGTTGAACAATGTGTGGACGATCGCCACTACGGGCGACACCGCCTATGCCGCCGTCGACGAGGCGGGGCTCTTCCGCAGCGACGACGATGCAGCCTCGTGGCAGCCGGTCACGGCGTTCAATGAGCATCCCACGCGGCCCGGATGGCAGCCCGGGTTCGGGGGCCTGGCGGCACACCGCCTGCTTATCGACCCGCAGCGGCCCGAACGAATGTGGCTCGGGGTGTCGGCGGTCGGCGTGTTTCGCACCGAGGACGGCGGGGACTCGTGGCAGCTGGTGAACCGCGGGGTCACCAAGCCGGCGCCCGATCCCGACGACGCCGAGATCGGATACTGCGTCCACTGCCTGGTGGCCGACCCCGACGATCCGGAGGCGATCTGGCGGCAGGAGCACACCGGGGTCTATCGCACCTCCGACGGTGGCGACACCTGGGAGCGCATCGAACAGGGGCTCCCGGCTCGATTCGGATTCCCGATCGTGCGCGACGACCCTTCGGGGGCGCTGTTCGTGGTGCCTTTGGAGAGCGACGAGCACCGGATGCCGGTGGGCGGCGAATTCCGGGTTTACCGCTCCACCGATCGCGGCGACACCTGGCACGTCTCGGGTGAAGGCCACCCGGACCGGCCCATGTACTCAGGCGTCCTCCGCGATGCCATGGCGACTGACGGGGAGGGTGGTGTCTACCTCGGTTCGACGGCGGGGACGCTCCACCTCTCCGAAGATGGCGGCGATCACTGGACGGCCCTCCCGCAGGTGCTCCCCCGAATCCTGAGTGTGGCCGTGCTCGAACCCTGATGGCTCAGGCGACGATCCGGATCCCCTCCTTGCTGGCCGAGGTCGGCGACGGCCGCAAAGTGATCCCGGTCGAGGCGGACAGTCTCGGCGGTGCGCTCGAATCGCTCTTCGCCACATTGCCGCAGCTTCGCGTCCATGTGTTCGACGAGACCGGCGAAGTGCGGCGGCATGTCTCGGTCTTCCACGACGGCCGGGCGGCGCGGAGCCGGGAGGGACTGACCGCGTCTCTCGAGGACGGAGCGGTCATCACCGTGCTTCAGGCCGTGTCAGGGGGTTGACCTGGATCCGCGATTCGAGGATTGAACCCGGGCTTCGATGGGGAAGACCCTGCCCGTGACGAGATCACCCATGCCCTCCCGTGCCGTTCGTACCCACCGACGAGCGACGGGGGAGCGGCCTTGGAGACGGAGATCGCGGTTCTCGCCGACGCCGCCGCTTCTCCCGTCCGGGGCCGGGAGCGGCTGACGCCGCTCTGGCTGCCACACGCTCGAGGGGCTCTTCGGAGCCCCACGAGCGCGTT